>JAEEGH010003394.1_pt1 | contig 41927 bp, 30 predicted proteins | sample 9134181 | NCBI WGS metagenome assembly JAEEGH01 (sample SAMN16246544, study PRJNA631951) | gut metagenome | biome: gut microbiome; feature: rumen; material: DP-attached | host: Bos | place: Iran: Karaj | collected 2018-10 | reverse complement strand
TCGCCATGTATGAGGATCCCACCTTGAACACGCAGGCCATCACAGTATCCATCTATCTGGGCGGCACCAATGCACCTCAGACGATGGTGAGCACCCAGACCTTCAACCCGACGGGCAGCGAAGGCTTCCACGAGGTTGCCCTGAACACGCCTGTGGCGGTTGACGGCACGCAGAACCTGTGGATTGTGTACAGCGAGTACGGCACCTATCCTGCCACCGGCTGCGACGACACGGGCGATGCCAACGGACGTTGGATCAGCACCGACGGCGCTTCCTGGGAGGATGTGGCCACCTACGGTTTGAACTACACCTGGATGATCCGCGGCTTCGTGACGAACGAAGGCAAGGGCGGCATGGTTGAGAACATCGCCATCGAGCCCGAGAAGCCGGCAGTCGCAGAGACCTCTCACCTGACGCTTGGCCGTTACGGCCGCGTGGAGAGCAAGCCAGCCGACCTGAGCTTCATGAACCGCAGCGAGATCGAATCGTACTACGTGTACCGTTCGACCGACAACGCCAACTACAACCTGCTTGCAGAAGTACCCGCTGTTGCCGGCCAGACCTACTACGAGTACATCGATTCGCCCACTGAGGCTGGCACGTACTACTACGTTGTCACGGCCTTCTACGGCGACTGCGAGTCAGATCCTGCCCAGGCAGCCGATGACCCGACTCACTTCTATGTGAGCGAGACCACCACAGCCACGGGTATGGACGAGAACGGCGGCAATGTCGCCCTGTTCCCGAACCCGACCAGCGGCAACGTGACGATCCAAGCCCAGGGCATGAGCCGTATCACTGTGGTGAGCGTCCTCGGCCAGGTGGTTTACGACACCGAGCTCACTGCTGACGAGTTCACCCTGAACATGGGTCAATTCAACGCTGGCATGTACATGGTTCGCGTCTACACTGAAAACGGTGTGACCGTGAAGCGTGTTACTGTCATGCAGTAAATGACACCGCGGAATTGATTTCCGCGAAAATTGGGCGGCATCCTTTTGGGGTGCCGCCCTTTTTTATTATTTTTGCGCCAAATTTCAGAACATGACCATTAAGGAAATACAAGAAAGCATCGTAGAGGACTTTTCCATGTTTGACGACTGGATGGACCGCTATGCCATGCTGATAGAGATGGGAAAGGAGTGCCCCATCATCGACGACAAGTACCGCGACGACGCCCATCTCATCAATGGCTGCCAATCGCGTGTGTGGCTCAATGCCGAGCTGAAGGACGGCAAGGTGTATTACAGTGCCGACAGCGACGCGGTCATCACCAAAGGCATCGTCAATTTGTTGATAAAGGTGTTTTCGGGACAGACGCCCGAAGACATCCTCGCCGCCGACCTCTCGTTTTTGGACGAGATAGGGCTGAAGGAACATCTGTCGCCCACCCGTTCCAACGGCCTTTTGGCCATGTTGAAACAAATGCTACTCTATGCAGAGGCCTATAAACTGAAGGAGGGACAATCATGACACAGGAAGAAACCAACACCTTGAAAGAGACCGTCATTTCGGTCTTGAAGACCATCTACGACCCAGAAATCCCTGTCGACATCTGGACGCTGCATTTGATTTATGGCGTTGATGTTGATGAAGAAGGCAATGTGAAAATCGTGATGACGGTGACGGCACCGAATTGTCCTGTGGCCGAAACACTGCCTGCTGAGGTTCGGCAGCGTGTGCAAGCCGTTATGGGTGTGAAGAAAGTCGATGTGCAACTCACCTTCGACCCCGTTTGGAGCATCGACATGCTCTCCGACGAAGCCAAAGCCGAATTGGGTTTGGATGGGGAGTATGGTAGTTTTTCTGCCTCGGACTTCCTGTATTAAAGCTTATCGTAATTCTCCAGCAAATCCTTCGCCATTCCAAGGAACATAAACGCCACGGCGTTAAAGTCCATGTTGAGGTCCTTGCTGAGCCCCACACGGTCCTTGAAGATGGCCACGTTGAACCATTGCAGGCATTGGAAGGCGCGATGGAAATAGAGACGTTGTAACTCTTCCTTGTTGGGCTTGTGGCCAACGTAGGCTTCAAGAAGGGCCAAGGCCTTGTCGAAACCGACATTGCCATAGCAGGCGATGTCGTAGAAGGGGTCGTTCATGCCGGCAAATTCCCAGTCAAGCACATACAACTTGTCGCCATTGATGACGAGGTTGGTGGGCTGATAGTCGCAGTGGCAAGGCACTTTGGGCACATTGACTTGGGTGGCTCGGATGGCATCGAGTTTCTTTCGGAGGTCGAGGTATTCCTGAGGGAAGACATAACCCGTTTCAATACAATATCGTTGGTCGGCATCGAGGCGGCCAAAGGCATTGTAGTCCTTGAACTTCATGTCGGAGTTGTGGATTTTCTTCAGAGCTTTCACCGACATTTCGTTGTAGGAAATCACATCGGTGGTGCTCATGATGGTGCCTTCCACATACTCGGCCAGTTTTTCGCCCGAGCGTATTTCGACGTATTCCGTCACGTTATTCAAGCCCAAGCGGTTGACTTCCTGAATATTGGCCCATTCCTCTTCGCGGTCGACGAACTTTTCGGCAAATTTGCCAGGCACACGGTAGGTGTATTTCTTGCCTTGGCATTCAACGACGTAGGTGTAGTTGCTCATGCCGCCTTCGAGGCGCATCACAATCTTTGCGTCGTGGGCATGGAGCAGTGCATTTACTCTAAAAATGATGTAGTCTTCAATAGTCATGGTAGTATGTTTTTTTAATGTATTATTGTCATTTGATTTGGTCGGCAAAGATACGTTTTATTCGCATTGTAATGTAGAATGGGATGCGTCTTTTTATTGAATTATAATTTATTTCAACGGGAAATACCTTGATAAGCGATTTTGTTGTATTTTTGCAGCCGCAACAGGGGATTTAGTTCATCTGGTAGAACGTCAGGTTCGCAATCTGAAGGTGGCCGGTTCGAGTCCGGTAATCTCCACGAAATCAATAAGAAAGCCGCTGGTTATTCAGCGGCTTTTTCTGTTTCAGTGCTTTGGTTGACTACGACGACTTTTTCATTGTTGAGGCGCACCTTCAGCCAGCGTTCGATGCGGTCGTGGAGCACGGTGTCGATTGACGCATCGGAGGTAATGATGGCCACAATCTGCTCGGTTTCGACGGCGTTGCCTGTCTGCACGAAAGCACCTCGGCTTAAGCTAAGGCTTTGTATGTTCGGATATTGGGCAAACAGTTCTTTCGACACCGCTTCAACTGGCAATTTCTTTTCCTTGAATTCGTTCAACTGTTTGTCAAGCTTCAAGATGCTGTCGTTCAACCTTTTGATTTGCTGGTCGGTATGCTCATAAATGCCTTTTACAATCTCCACCTCCGAAAGTTCCTGACGCATGCTGGTGGCATCTTCGTGGAAGATGATTTGGCCGCGCGTGATGCCGTATTCCTCTGCGCTGTTATAGAAGTTTTTCTTTGCTTCTTCGGTCAGGGTTTCGCCAGCGAGGAAAAGTTCCAGTGTGGGTGATTTGCGTGAATAGGTAGCTTTATGGTCATAAATGAAGCACTTACCGAGATTCTTGTTTTCGGCCACCAGACGCTCGACGTGGGTGATGAAGTTATTCTCTTTTATGACGCTGATGGCGGTGATGAAGCTTGGCACGATGACGATGAGCAGGATGAGGTAGACCGCTCCTTTGGGCAAGTGTTTCTTGGTTTCTACCGAGGCCTCCATGATGGGGAACCTGAAATACTTCACGGCAGCGAAGGTGGCCAAGGCAATGAAGACACTGTTGATGAGGAAGAGATAGAGCGCCCCGAAAATGACGGATCCTTTCCAGATGGAGATGCCGTAGCCAACGGTGCATAGTGGCGGCATGAGCGCGGTGGCGATGGCCACACCCGTGATGACGCTGCCCTTGTCCTTGCGCGAGGTCTCGATGATGCCTGCCAAACCACCGAAGAGGGCTATCAAGACATCATAGATGGTAGGCCTGGTCCTGGCCAACAGTTCTGAAGGGTTGGCCAGACTCAAGGGACTGAGTAAGAAATACAATGAAGAGGCGATGATGCTGATGACGACCATCACACTGAAGTTCTTCATCGATTCTTTTACCAAAAGATTGTCCTCGGTGCCAAGACCCAATCCAAAGCCCAAGATGGGACCCATCACGGGCGAAATCAACATGGCGCCGATGATGACCGGAATGGAGTTGACATTCAAACCCACTGAGGCGATGATGATGGCACAGGCCAAGATGAAAACATTGGTGCCCCTGAAAGCGATGTTTTTTCTGATGGACGAAGTGGCGTTCTCGTAGTCGATTTCGTCGGAGAGGTGGATAAGGAACTTGATGTATATTAGGACTCTTCGGAAAAAGTTTTTCATGGCAAATTTGATAAATCAATTTGCAAAAAACGGCAAAAAAGTTGAATTGCGCAAGGGTCAACGGCGGAAAATGCTTCTAAAGGCAATCAGCATAGGGAAGATTTCGACACGGCCCAAAAGCATGATGAGCATGGCCGCCACTTTTTGATAACTCAAAAAACCGGCATAGTTGCCCAACGAGCCGACCTCGCCAAAACCAGGCCCTACACTGCCCATGCAAGCGATGGAAGCCGTCACCGAAGTCTTGGCGTCCATGCTGATGGCAAATATGCCACTTCCGATGGCGATGATGAGGATGTAGATGCCCATGAAGGTAATGATTGAGGTGACGTTTTCTTCCGTCTGGACTTGACCGTCGAGCTTGGTCTGGTTGACATTCTTGACCCCAATAAGCGAGCTCACCAAGCCTTTCATACTTTTGATGACGATGACAAAGCGATCCATTTTCATGCCTCCCGAAGTTGAGCCCGAACACCCACAAACCAAGGAACACAATATCAGTATGCCCATGCTGAACGTGGGCCAAAGGTTGGTGTCGGTAGTGGCAAATCCCGTGGTTGTGCTGAGTGAACAAACTTGAAAGGCTGCCAGACGCAAGGCTTTTGGGAAAGAGGTGTAATATCCGCTGAAGTACAGATTGGCTGTGACAGCAAGTATGGCGATGGCGACGAGAGCCAAGAACCATCGGATGACTTGCGTGTTGAAGAGGTTTTTGCGGGTGTGTTTGTCGGGCCAAATGGTAGAGAACATGAGACTGAAGTTGGTGGCACCCATCAGCATGGCTGCAATGAGGATGACTTCCACGGTGGCATTGTCATAGAAAGCAACACTGATGTTTTTTGTGCAGAATCCGCAGGTGCTGCAAGCCGACATGGCCAAGGTCGTGGCGTCGAACCAAGGCATTTTGGTGAGCCTTAAGGCAATGGCTGATGCCGTTGTGATGATTAGATAGATGGCTATCATTCGATAGACGAAGTTTTTCTTCCGCCCGCCATAGTAGGATTTGGCAAGGTCCGACAATTCAGCGCTGGCCAAAACGAGATGGCGGTCTTGTTGTGCAGAGATGACTAAGGAGACGAGTGTAACAATTCCGATGCCGCCTATCCAAGCCGAGGCGATGCGCCAAAACTGTAAGCCGTCGGGCAGGGCTTCGATGTCGTTGAGGATGGAAGCCCCCGTGGTGGTGAATCCCGACACACTTTCAAAAAAAGCGTTGACGACCGTGAACTCACCGCCAAATAGCAAATAAGGAATGGCACCAAAGACGCAGGCGACTATCCAACAACCCGTGACGATGCAATACCCTTCTTCAATGCCCATCTTTTCCTGTGGCTTTGTCGTGATGATGGCGAAAAAACCGCTGAGAAGCGCGGACATGCCAGAGAAGACCAAGGGGTTGAAACTATCGTCCATTTCGTTTCTGAAAGCGATGAACGCCGAGATAAACATTAGTATGGCCACACCTATCAAAGAAAAGCCCGCATAACGTAAAGTGGTATTCCATTTCTCCATTTGCTATCGATTTTGAAAAACTGAAGCAAAATTATTTCGGTGTTTTTTATGAGTCAATACAATAATGTTTATCTTTGCATTGATAAAATCAATAAAGAGATGACTTTGCAACAATTGGAATACATCATCGCTGTGGAGCAGCATGGCTATTTCGTCAATGCGGCTGAGGCCTGTGAAGTTACGCAATCAACGCTGAGTCTGATGATTAAGAAGTTAGAAGAGGAATTGGATGTCAAAATATTCAATCGTGACACACATCCTGTCACGGTCACCGAAATGGGCCGAAAAGTGATTGACGAAGCGAAGATGGCTGTTTTTCATACCAAGCAGCTGCTGGAGCTGACGCGTACAGCAAAGGAACAATCATCGGGTGACCTCAGCATTGCTTTGACGACCACGGTGGCACCGGTGATTATGCCTGGGCTTTTCCATTATATGCGAACTAAACATTCAGCGATTCACCTCAGAGTGGAAGAGATGATAACGGCAACGATTATCGATAAGGTGAAGAAAGCCGAAATCGACATGGGTATTTTGACTTATCCTGTCAATGACCCTGATTTGTTGGAGATACCACTATATCACGAGCGATTTTTTGCATACGTTTCACCCAAAGATGATTTGTATAAAGAAGACACCATCGAGCGTTCTCAAATGTCGAAATACAAGGTGTGGACGATGAAAGATGGCGTGAGGTTGTTCGACCGTTCAAAGGTGAGGTCGGAGGAGGAGATCAAATATGATAAGCTGTATGAAGGTGGCCGTGTAGGCATCTTGATTCAGATTACAGACGAAAATGGTGGTATCACCATCGTGCCAGAGTCGCATTTGCATTTGTTGCCTGAGACCGTAAAAGACCGTATCAGGCCGATTGTCAACCCCGAGCCTCATCGAACGATAGGCTTGGTGTTCAGGAAGGACTATGTGCATGAGCGGATGATGAACATTGTCATCAAGGCCATCAAGACGTTGGTGCCGTCGGAGTTCCTCGATGGTATAATTCGTGTGGATTATCTGAGACTATAAGACTGCGGAAACAACTTCGGCAATTTGTTCCAGCCATTCTTTGTCGGTTTTGTCGAACGTGGCCAGTTTCTCGCTGTCAATGTCCAATACCCCAATGACTTCTTCGCCTTTATATAAAGGCACTACGATTTCGCTTCGCGATTCCGAACTACAAGCGATGTGACCAGGGAACTGCTCAACGTCTTCAACTACAATGGTTTTCTTGTCTTTCCATGAAGTGCCGCACACACCCTTGCCGTAGCCAATGCGGGTGCAGGCCACAGGGCCTTGGAAGGGACCCAGCACCAACTGCTCGCCGATGACACGGTAGAATCCAGTCCACCAGAAATGGAAAGCCTCTTGAATCAATGCGGCCACATTGGCCATATTGGCGACGGCATCCGTCTCGTCCTTCACCATTGCTTTTACTTGCGAAAGGAGGAGTTTATAGTCTTCTTGTTTGCTCATTTTTTGTATTTTTGCAATCCGTTTGCAAAAGTACAAAAAAATGAAGAAAGATATACCCGTATTGCTGCTCACAGGTTATCTCGGTAGCGGCAAGACCACTGTGGTCAACAAGATATTGAATAACCGTAAGGGCATCAAATTCGCTGTGATTGTCAACGACATAGGCGAAGTGAACATCGATGCCGATTTGATTGAAAAAGGTGGAGTGGTCGGCCAAAAAGATGACAGTTTGGTTGCCTTGCAGAACGGCTGCATCTGCTGCACTTTGAAGATGGACCTCATCCAACAATTGCATGAGATCATCGTCATGAAGCGCTTCGACTATATTGTCATAGAGGCCAGCGGCATCTGCGAGCCTGAGCCTATTGCCCAAACTATCTGCTCCTTCCCCGACATGGCTTGGCAACTCACCAAGGACGGTATTCCGATTCTTGACTGCATCGTGACCGTCGTCGACGCCCTGCGCATGCAGAGCGAGTTCGGCTGTGGTGACGACCTGATGAAGAAGAATTTGGCCGAGGACGACTTGGAAAGTCTTGTCATCCAACAGATAGAGTTCTGCAACATCATCCTGCTCAACAAAGCATCAGAGGTCACACCTGAGGAGTTAGGTCGCGTCAAGAGCATCATTCGCGCCTTGCAGCCCACTGCCGAAATCATCACCTGCGACTATGGTGATGTCGACTTCGACAAAATCCTGAACACCCACATGTTCGACTTCGACAAGGTGGCCACTTCTGCCACTTGGATCAAGGAAGTGGAAGGTGCCGTTGTTGACGACGATGACGACGATGAACATGAGCACCATCATCACGATGACGATGATGACGAGGACGAACACGAGCATCATCACCATCATCACGACCATGACGATGACGACGAGGAAGAGGAGCACGGACATCACCACCATCATCACCACGACCACGAAGGCGGTGAGGTGGAGGAATACGGCATCGGCACTTTTGTGTATTACCGTCGCGAGCCGTTCAATATGGCGCGTTTCGATGAGTTTGTGGCGCGCAAGATGCCGAAAAATGTCATTCGTGTGAAGGGCATCTGCTACTTCAAGAACGAATACGACAACTGCTACATCTTCGAGCAGGCAGGCAAGCAGGTGCAGCTGCGTGACGCCGGTCAGTGGTTTGCCACTATGCCCGCCGACGAGTTGGCGGCCTTCATGGACCGCGAGCCCACCCTCCGTCGCGACTGGGACGACACCTACGGCGACCGCATGCAGAAGCTCGTCTTCATCGGTCAGCACTTAGACAAGGAAGCCCTGGTGAAGGATCTGGATGCTTGCTTGACGAGGTAAAAACTGCATTTTATCGGAATATAATTCCCAAAAATGTGCATTTTATCGGAATATAGTTCCTAAAAAATGACATTTTATCGGAATAATTAATAAATAGTTGTATCTTTGCGGCATAAAAATGCCGTAATTATGATAGACGAAAAGACACTTGTTCAAGTACTTGCAGAGCAGAAAGAGGATGTTCTTGGCTTTCAACCTCAGTCATGGGTTGACCGCAAAGAGGAAGACTTGTTTGAGTTTGAAAGCTCATTGGCCCAAGTGGTGATAGGTGTGCGCCGCAGTGGGAAATCCACACTATGTCACAAAGTGCTGAAAGGGCAGGGGATAGCGTATGCGTATGCCAATCTCGATGATGACCGGTTATCGGGAATGCAAACTGAGGATCTCAACACAATGCTTTCGTGTCTATACCAGCTTTATGGTACTGACGTTCGCTATATTTTCTTGGATGAAATACAAGATGTTGACGGATGGTATCTTTTTGTCAACAGGTTGTTGCGAAGTGGCATGCATGTTTTCGTGACTGGGAGTAACGCCAAGTTGCTCAGCGGTGAATTGGCGACGCATTTGACGGGGCGCTATAACGAAATACGACTGTATCCTTTCTCTTATCGTGAGTATTGCGCTATGAATAAGATAGATACGGTTGCCATCACCACAAAAGCAGAGGCCGAACGCAAAAGTGCTTTCATGGAATACATCAATACAGGTGGATTCCCTGAAATGCTGGCTATGAATAACAAACGAGGCTATGTACAAAGTTTGTTGGATGCCGTATTGCAAAAAGACATACAGCGGCGCTTCAAGATACGCAACATGGACGCTTTGAAGAAAACCGCCTATTATCTAATCAGCAATGCCTGCCAAATCGTCAATTATGAGGATTTGTCGGAGGTGTTGGGTGTGACGGACAAGACGTTAAGGAAGTATGTCGATTATTTGCAGCAAGCATTTTTGATACAATTGTTGCCGAAGTTTTCCTATAAAAGTCGCGAGCGGATACAAGGTGAGAAATCATACGTTGTTGACACGGGACTCGAAAACAACCAAAGCTATTTCATGGCAGGGGAAAACATAGGATGGCGTTTGGAGAATGTGGTCTACATTGAGTTGCTGCGTCGATGCACGAAGGAATTTCTTGATGTATATTATTACAAGCCTACGTCCCGTTCGAAAGAAGTGGATTTCGTTGTCTGCAACCGTAACCGACCTGTTGAATTGATACAAGTGGCATACGACATTGAGAAAGAGAAAGCCCTTAATCGTGAGACCTCGGCCATGCTGAAAGCCTCGCAGGACTTGAAATGCAACAGCCTTACCCTTGTCACGTTTTCGCCCACAAGAGACATTGAGGTCGATGGCACCAAAATACATGTTGTTTCCGCCATTGACTGGCTGTTGGGGTGAGGGAATTGTTTACTGCAGGAAAAATGACAAAAAAACGAAAGGTTTGTCGACTTTTTGCCATTATTCTCTATCTTTGACCCTTCAAAACGAATGCTTTTATGGAACAAATCATACAAACCGTTTACAATTGGGTCTGGAGTCCAGCCTTGGTGGCGATATGTCTGCTGGCGGGCTTGTATTTCACCATCGGCACACGCTTCGTGCAGGTGCGGCGTTTCCGCGAAATGGCACGACTACTCTTCTCGACAGACAAGACGCAAAAGACGGGCATCACCTCGTTTCAGGCATTCTCTATGGCGCTGTCGGGACGTGTGGGCACAGGCAACATCGTCGGTGTGGCCACGGCCATCGGCTTTGGCGGTCCTGGCGCCATAGTGTGGATGTGGATCATAGCGTTTTTTGGGGCAGGCAGCGCCTTTGTGGAGGCTACTTTGGCGCAAGTCTTTAAGGAAGACCACAACGGGCAGTTTAGGGGTGGCCCAGCCTACTACATAGAAAACGGACTCCGGTCGCCGTTTTTCGGTGCGTTTTTCGCTGTGTTGGCAGCCTTGGCTTGCGGTGTGTTCCTGCCTCCGGTGCAGTGCAATGGCATCGCCCTCTCGTGTTCACGTGCCTTCGGCGTTGCCCCTTGGGTGATTGGCGTTGTGGTTGCCGTGCTCATCGCCTTGGTCATCATCGGTGGCGTTAAGCGTATTGCTAATGTGGCTCAGATTGTAGCCCCCGTCATGGCGGTGATTTACATCCTCTTATCGATAGTGGTGCTGGTCATCAACTACAGAATTGTCCCAGATGTGTTTCTTCAGATGTTGCGCGGTGCCGTGGGTCTCAACGAGGTGGGAGGCGCGTTGATAGGAAGTACCATAGCATGGGGCGTCAAACGTGGCATCTACAGCAATGAAGCAGGCCAAGGCACTGGACCTATCGTGGCAGCGGCTGCCAAAGTGAGTCATCCTGTAAAACAAGGTCTTGTCCAGGCGTTCTCAGTGTATATCGACACCCTTCTCGTCTGCACCGCCACAGCCATGATGATTCTGGCTTGCCGCACATACAACATCGTTGACACCGTCGAGCAGACCGCGTCGGGTGTTGTGGTCACTTATCTGCAGCAGAATCCCGATGCTCCTCTTGGCGAACCTGGCGTGTTCTACACCACAGGAGCCCTTGGAACGGTGGTGGGACAACGCACTGGCGACATGATTATCTCCATCGCCTTATTCTTCTTTGCGTTTACCACCATCATGGCGTATTACTATTATGCCGAAACCAACCTCGTGTACATATTCAATCGTTGGCGCCGCCGCATTTTCAAGAAACATCCTGAAAAGCTTGACGAATTGGAGCGTGCCGACATGCATTTCGGTGATGACCGAGGTGAGAAAATCGTGATATGGATACTGAGAATTGGCACCATCTCAGCGGTATTTCTTGGCTCGATGGTGGGCAGCGGTTTGGTGTGGACCATAGGTGACATCGGCGTGGGCGCGATGGCGTGGATTAACATTATCGCCATCCTTTTATTGTCCCGGAAGGCGTTCAAGGCCTTGCGGTCGTACGAACGTCAGAAGAAAGAAGGCAAAGATCCCGTGTTCGACCCAAAGGAAATTGGTGTGGACGGTGCAGATTTTTGGGAATCGCGTCACGCGGAATGAGTTTTTTCACGCAGAAATCGCTGAACTCGCAGAACCTGTCGGACGTAAATTTATCGTCGCCTCGCGCTTCTCATAATTGACTTCGTCGAATCTGCGATTTCTGCGCATTCTGCGTGAGACAATTAAAGACCAGTGGATTCTGCATGAGACATTTCTCGTAGCAATTCTAACGCTTGTGTCACAGTACTAACCTCTTTGACGGTCAACTGCAGTTTGTCGTTGGCCTCCTTGAGTGCGGTGCGCTTCGGGTGGCTCATGATGTATTGCATAATCTGCATGTAAGTGTTGCTCTCGTAGTATTTCGAGGCCTGGTTGCTGACGAAATACGCCGTCATGTTATGGTGGCGCAACAAGATTTTTTCAAAGCCCAAATCTTTGGCAATCCAACGTAGGCGGACGGTGTTGAGTAAGTCATTGACCTGCTTGGGAATAGGACCGAAACGGTCGATGAGGTGGTCGGTGAACTTCATCAGGGCATCCTCGGTCTTGGTGCGGTCGAGTTCGCTATAGAGGCTCACACGCTCCTGTGTCGAGTTGATGTAGTCGGCGGGGAAACGCACCTCCATGTCGGTCTCGATGGTGCAGTCTGAGACGTATGTTTTTTCTTCTTCCTTGTCGAAAATATCCTGAAATTCAGTCTCTTTCAGTTCAAGGATGGCTTCATCGAGGATTTTATGATAGGTCTCGAAGCCGATATCGTTGATGAAGCCGCTTTGCTCGGCGCCGAGGATGTTACCGGCGCCACGGATGTCCAAGTCGCGCATGGCGATGTTGATGCCCTCTCCGAGGTCGGAAAACTCCTCCAAGGCACGGAGTCGTTTTTGGGCTTCTTGGGTCAAGGTGTTGAGCGGAGGCGTCAACAGGTAGCAGAAGGCCTTCTTGTTGGAACGGCCTACACGCCCACGCAGCTGGTGCAAGTCGCTGAGGCCGTAGCGGTGTGCGTCGTTGATGATAATGGTGTTGGCATTCGGGATGTCCAAACCGCTCTCAACGATGGTGGTGCAAAGCAGCACGTCGTAGTCGCCGTTGATGAAGCCGAGCATGATGTCCTCAAGCTTCGAGCCTTCCATCTGGCCGTGGGCGACGGCGATACGCACGCCTGGCACGTACTTCAGGATGAAGTCGTGCACATCCATGATGTTCTGGATGCGGTTGTGGATGAAGAAGACCTGTCCGTTGCGCGCCAGCTCAAACTGTATGGCGTCGCGGATGAGCTCGCCGTCGAAGCCACGAAGCTCAGTCTGCACTGGATAACGGTTGGGCGGTGGTGTGGTGATGACGCTGAGGTCGCGGGCACCCATCATGGAGAACTGCAGTGTTCTGGGGATAGGCGTGGCGGTCAAAGTCAGCGTGTCGACGTTGGCCTTCATCTCTTTCAGTTTCTCTTTCACGGCCACGCCAAATTTCTGTTCCTCATCGATGATGAGCAGCCCCAAGTCCTTGAACTTCACATCTTTTCCAGTGAGGCGATGCGTACCGATGATGATGTCAATTTCGCCTTTCTCGAGTTTTTTTAGAATTTCAGTTTGTTGCTTGGTCGTCTTGAAGCGGTTGAGGTATTCTATGTTGACGGGAAAGCCGTTGAAGCGTTCGGTGAAGGTGTGGTAGTGTTGCAAAGCAAGTACCGTTGTCGGCACGAGAACCGCCACTTGTTTCGAGTCGCAGCAGGCCTTGAAGGCGGCGCGCATGGCCACTTCAGTCTTGCCGAAGCCCACGTCGCCGCACACGAGGCGGTCCATGGGGTTCTCGCTTTCCATGTCGCGTTTCACGTCGTTGGTGGCTTTCAGCTGGTCGGGGGTATCCTCATAGATGAAGGATGCCTCCAACTCGTTTTGCAGGTAATTGTCGGGCGAGAACTTGAAGCCAGGCGTGCGTTTGCGCTCGGCGTAAAGCTTGATGAGCTCGCGGGCGATGTCCTTGACCTTGCTCTTGGTCTTGTTTTTCAGTCGGTTCCAAGCACCGCTACCGAGGGTGCTTAAATGTGGTTCTGTTCCGTCCTTACTGCTGTATTTGGCGATGCGGTGGAGCGAATGGATGCTCACGTAAAGCAGGTCTCCGTTGTTGTAAATCAATCGGATAGCTTCTTGGGGCTTGCCATTGTTCTCGATGGTCTCCAAACCGTCAAAGCGCCCGATGCCATGGTCGATGTGGGTGACGTAGTCGCCGGGTTTCAGCTCATAGAGGTCTTTCAGCGTGATGGCTTGCTTGGTGGAGAAGTTGTCGCGCAGGTGGAAGCGGTGATAACGCTCAAAGATTTGGTGGTCGGTGTAGCAACATATCTTCAAGTCTTCGTCGATGAAGCCGCCATGGATGGCGATGGTCTCGGTATCGAAGTCGCGATGGCTCTCGTCGTTGTGGTTGATGTCGTTCAGAATCGCTTGAATACGAGAGAGTTGTTTGCTACTCTCGGAGAACACGATGACGCGGTAGCCTTCCTCCTTATGCTCGGCAATGTCATCAATGAGCAAGTTGAAGTTCTTGCTGAAGATAGGCTGTGGTTTCGTATGGAACGTGACAGTTGTCAGTTGGGAGTTGTCCACGTCATCGCCCATGTCATTCCTGCTGGGGCTTGTGGGTGAGCTGGAATCTATGGGCGATGTTAGTTGTAGTTTGCTGGAAACTCCAAACTCAACCGTAGGGTGCTTTATAAGGTTGTCAAGCAACTCATCCGATTTGCTGAACAACTGCCCGGGTTTCAAAGCCTTCACTTCCTCGTCCTGCTCCTGCATCTTCTCGAAGGCCTCCACGGCGCGGTCGTATTCCTTGTCGACCTGGGTGGCAAAGAAGGCCATGTCGGTGAGCCACACGGTGGTGGCTTCGGGCAGGTATTGCAGGATGGCCTCTCGCTCCTCGATGAAGGCGCGTTCCTGCATATTGGGTAGCAGCACGATCTGCTTTAGCTTCTCAATGGAGAGCTGGTCGGCGATGTTGAAGCTACGGATGCTTTCTACCTCATCGCCGAAGAACTCGATACGGTAGGGGTAGTCGTTGGCAAACGAAAACACGTCGACCAGACCGCCACGGATGGCAAACTGTCCCGGCTCCACCACGAATTCGACGTTCTCAAACTCGTATTCATACAGCACGTCGGTAAGAAAGTCGAGATTGATTTTGTCACCGACTTTGATTTTAGTGGTGTTTTTAGATAAGAGTTTGCGCGTGAAGACTTTTTCGCTCAATGCCTCTGGATAACTGACAATCAAAGTCTTGCGTTCGGATGTGGAAACGCGTTGCAGCACCTCGGTGCGCGATAGGATATAGGTGTTGTCGGGTTTTTCGGGCTCGTAGGGACGTTTATAGGAGGTGGGGTAGAAGAGTACCTGCTTCTTGCTGTAGTCCATGCCACGCTCGCCGAGGAGGCTTTCGAGGTCGTTGTAAAAATAGGCTGCGTCTTCCTTGTCGGCGCATACGATAAGGTGCTGGCCGCCTATCTGTCGGAAGGTTTCCTCTACGACAAAGGCCTTCGACGAGGCAGCCAAATTGGAACAAAGCAAATGCCCTCCATCGCGCAAAGTCTTGATTATCGCGTCGATGTGGGCATCAGCTTTATAAGGTTGGTACTTTATGCTTGCCACGGTGCTTGAAAATTAACTCCGTTAGGATCTTCGATTTGTGGCGCAAAGGTACGAAAATCATGGACTCGCCGAAACGCAGTGAGCCAATTATTCGATGGTTATTCTAAATCGTTCGACAAGGTCTGAGGTCTTGGCCTCAAAAGTGTAACTTGTTGTCTTCAGCAGGTCGATGTCCTTGCCTGTGAGGTCGTCGATGAGGTGGAGATAACCAATTTCTGCATTTTCAACTTCGAGACTGAGAGTGTATGTGCCGTCTTGGGCTGCTTTGAAGCTGATGGGCAGCTCGTTTAGTCCATTGGCACTGGTCACGGCGAGGTCTTGACCGTTTTGCGGGATGAAGAGCTTGGCGTTGTCTTCACGCATGGAATATTTCTCAAGGCTTTCATCCGAATCGAGGTTGATCCTGACCCTGTCGAGGACGGCGTTGTCTTCGGCATCGCCTTGCATCACGGAAAGCGTGATAGATGGCGACGACTTTGAACTCGCCTTGCTGAAGGTGACGCTTTGGTTGGCTCCTTGTGCTTGCACCAATATGGCAGCGCAAGGAGGAACGGGATTGCTGCCGAGGATGAAGTCGGAACCGTCAGCGTTCAAGACATAGAAGCTTCTGTTGGCGTTGGCATTGCAAGGATAGGGATTGCCAATGAGGTTGAATCCTTTGCCCGTGACATTGGCATTGTAGCTTAAGGGGGTGGATGCGGTGCTCCCAACTAATGTGCCTGAGAATGAAATGGTTGGATTGCCACTGTTGGCATAGAGGTAGCCACCTTTGTTGTTGAGAGCAAAGCTTTGTGCCTTGATGTTTCGCCATTGGAGCTCTTCGCTTTGGTTGTATGAATAAAGGTCGTACGTGTTGGAGAACAATCCGTTTCCTGAGCTTTGCGTGATGCTTTCCGTGATGGGTGAGGCGATGAGATGCCAGCCCTTGCTTTGGTCGCGAGTGTAAGCACTGATGTTTTGTATCACCGTGGCTTTCACGCCGTTGGAGCTATTGACGAGTTGGGCGCCGTTTTCAATGACGAGATTGCTGGCCACATTGTTGCTGAGGGTGCCCGTGACGGTGAGCTTGCTGCCTGCGGTGATAGTTAATTTGTCGGTAGCGCCGAGGCTTAATGAAGACACTGAAACGGTTCCTTTAACGATATCTGCTTTGTTGGAAGCGTCTGTATCGCCACCATAATAGTTGGTTTTTACGTAATACTGGTGGAGGACGTTGCTGGTGATGTTGGATATCGTGTAGATGGTATTAGCGATATTGTCAGCAATTTTGGTACTATTGTCCCAAAGGTCGTAGGTGTAAATGCCATCTGTGATGTAAGTGCGGATGAGGAATGCCAGATTGCCTGCATTACTGACCCATGAAGTAGGAGCTGATGTATAATAATCACCTTCACTGCCTGAATAGGAACTATAGGTTGCGGGATAGTCTCGCCCTTGAGGGTCGTAAATGAATATCCAATAGTCTTTGGTGGCGTCAATGACTAATCGGGTCGTCAAATCAAATTCGAACCAACCTGTTGTTCCGACATTAAGCGATTGTTCTAATAACTTTGTTTGTGGGCAATTGGAAGTGTTTGTTCCTTTATACACAAAAATTTTATATGCACCGGTTTCATAAGCATAGAATGCGGCTTTATAGATGGACATCCTGTTGTATGAGGTAAGGCTACTGGCCGGGTATCGATGTCCCCAATACATATTGCTTCCGCCACCAAAACCAATTCTTCCATTAAACGTGCCGTCTCCGTAAGTCAAGGTTACCGAAGGGGAGGGAGGATAGCACCACGCCGGGGCAGTCCAAGACAGGTTGACATTGTTGCCGGACAGAGTGGCTGTTAAGTTGGTAGCGATGGGAGTTGAGTATTCGATGTAGACAGTGACCGTGTTGGATGGCAGCGACTGTTGTCCGTTGGCGTCAACGGCGCGGACATAATAGCTGTTGCTGCCGTAAGGTGCTGTCTCAGAAAATGTGGTTCCCGAGGCATTGCCGATAGGGCTGCCGTTGCGGTAGACATTGTAACTTGAGGCAGCGCTGACGGCATTCCAAGTCAAGGTAATGTTTTGTGTTCCGCTGAGGGTGTATGAAAGGTTCGTAGGCGCGGCGATATTTGAGGCAGGCTCAATGCCAATGATGGCGCTTTGATTGTTTGTGAAATTATAGTTGCTACCGCCAACACCACCGCTTCCGGGATTGAGGCTTGACAACGAATAAAAGCCATCGTTACTGCCACTCCAACCCCAGTTAAAGTGAAAATAATTGCTGCTGTTGTAGCCATCGCAAACAAAGGCGTGTCCGCCAGTTCCGCTGCCGCTGTATTGGATAGGCCGGGAAGCGTTAAGTTCCGTTTTTAGTAAGTTGATCCAATTGTTGTCGGAGAAGTTTGATTTGTATTTGATGCTGGCTGTTGATTTGTAGTTGAAGTAATTAATCAGGGCATAAGGAACGTCTTCTGAATAGGCTCCACTGCCTCCGTTGTTGCCAATGTCGTAGTCCATGTCCACTGACACGCCACAATGGTACATCAAGGTGGCAATGGCGTTTTTCTGCGTGGTTGTTGACGAGGAAGTCAATTCATTGGGCATGTTGTTCCATGCGTAGTTTGTCGCGGCAAAGTTGGCGGATTGCACGCCGTATTCAGGATGGGCTGTAGGTGTGTAGGAATGTGAGCCAACACCATACGCGGGATAGCTCCAGTATTTCATAATCTGAGCCATTGCCGTAGCCACGCAACCCGTTACGGTTCGCTCTCCCGCATTGTTGTCGTAGGGACATAGATTGTTGTATAATTCATAAATTAGCAATTGTCCGCCGCTATAGTAATAATACCCGTTTTGGTCCCAAGTAGTCTGCAAAAGGGCGCTCACAACTGTGGTCGCCTTAGCAGCTTTGCTGTCGCCATCAATCAAGTCTTTCCATTGCTTGGTGGTTTCGGTGGAGGCCTTCATCTTACTGTCGATGGCATACTGTATTTCGTCATTGTAGCCTTCCAGCCAGCCTTTGATATTCTTAGGCATGTTTTCGGTGATGAATTTCCCCGTCAGTGAATAGCCCAAAATAGGCTGTACACAGTCGTCGGCTGCCATCACGACAAACCCTTCTTCGCCGTTGAAGATGTATAGGTTGGAGAACCCAGCTGCTCTTGAGAGGTCGGTCAGCTGGGCTGACTTCGCTCCGTTGTTATTCAAAAATGTCTTGGCCACTTTTTGAGCGGTTTCAGGTGTCACGCGCTCGGCCATCATTGGCATCGCCACCATCAGCAACAATGCCACGATTAGTGAAAGTCTCTTCATAGCTGTCTGATTTTTTTATTTTTCGGTTTGTGATGCAAAAGTAGTAAGATTATTCGGATAGTGCAAAAAAAAACGCGGCCTGGCTTTGAAGCCGGACCATGATGTTGGAGAAAGAAAAAGTGTTGCGAGAACTATTGCAGTACAATCTTTTGTGTCTTAACCTGTTCACCACTGATGAGGCGAAGGAAATAGGTGCCAGGGGCAATGTTTGCCGTAGAGATATGGCGCACCATGTCTCTGCTGACGAGAATGCGACCCGTCATATCCACAATTTGCAGAGAGGCGAAATTTTGTGTCTCTACTAAATGGATTTCACCATTGGCATAGTAAGCAAAGGTCTCATTGCCACCATTTGCATCCTCGCAGATGGGGGGCAACGCCAGCCTAAATCTAGCCTCATGGTCGTTTGTGGTGGCTTCGAAAACGTAGCTTGGTGTGGCCAAAAGGTCGACATCGATTCCTGTCTTGTTGTCGATGAGGTGTAGATAGTTGGTTTCCATATTTTCGACTTTGAAGTCAAGGATATAGGTGCCGTTTTTACCCGCCTTGAAGTTGAGTGGCATCTCCCTTTGGCCGTTGACGAAGGCTACGGCATAGTTTTGCTTGTCTTGTGGGATGTATAGTTGAGTATGACAATGGCCCAACGTGAACTTGGTCAAGTTGTCGCTTTCCTCAAAACTCACTCTTGCCTTGTCAATGATTTTCTCAACTTTGCCTTGCATGGTCTTAACAGTGGCAATAATGCCTGGCTTGTTTTTGGAGGCCGTTTTGCTAAAGGTAACGGTATCGCCAGCACCTTGCGCCTGGACCAAAATGGCAGCGCACGGTGGGATGGGGTTGCTGCCCAAGGAGAAGTCGGAACCGTCTCCATCCAAAACATAGAAGCTTTTGTCGATGTAGGTGTTGCAGGGATAAGGATTGCCGATGAAGTTGAGACCCTTGAATTCGGCATTGTTATCGTAGGCCAAAGAGGTGGCTGTAGTGTTGGCGACAAGTGTTCCTTCAAATGAAAGGGACGGGTCTCCGTTGTTGGCATAGAGGTAACCGGTTTTGTTGTCAATAGTCGTGAAGGTACTTGCTTTGATGTTCCTCCATTCCAATTCCTCACTTTGATCGAAGGTGTAGAGGTCGTAATTATTGGCGAGGAGGCCGTTGTCAACAGTTGGGGTGATATTTTCGAGTATAGGCGAGGCGAGAAAATTCCAGCCACCGTCTTGTGAGTATGCGGTGATGCTTTTTTTCACTGTGGCTTGTACACCAGTAGAGCTATTGACGAGTTGGGCTCCGTTTTCAAGGATGAGATTGCTACTACTGACATCGCTCAACGTTCCGCTGACGGTGAGTTTGCTGTTTTCGGTAATGGTCATTTGGTCGTTTTCGCTGAGGCCCAAAGCTGTGAGGGTGGCGTTGCCTTTGGCGAAGCCTATTTTGTTGGATTCTTCAGTTTCTCCACCGTAGTAGTTAGTCTTTACGCTGAACAGGTTAGCTGCATTATTGTTCAAGGTAGCGTTGTAAGTGGTTTGGCCGAGGTCTTCGGCAATTTGTGTCCCATCCTGATAGAGGTTGTAGGTGTATGCGCCATCGGTGAGGTAAGTGCTGATAAACCATGAGCAGTTATAGCTGGGATTGGCATCGTATAAAGAGGTAGGTGAACTGTTACTAGCATAAAAGGCATTTGTGTTATGTTCTGACAGATTGAAACTCGGAGTTGGGAATTGTTGTCCCGTGTTCTCATGTCTTATCACCACCCAAAGGTCGTCTGCCCCGGTCAGGATTATCGGTTCGTTCGTATTGAACTCAAACATTTCGTCAGAAATTGAAACGGGGACTCCTACTTTGCTGAAAGCTAAGTAGTTCGGGTCAGGTTGGTTGTATTGTGTTGATTTTGTGTAGATATAAATAGAGTATGTACCTGGATATTGGATGAATGTGGAGACCTTGTAAACTGCCTTGCCAGCATATTGTGCCAAATTGGCAGCCAAATGACGGTGCGCGTAATACACGGAAGTCCATGAATAAAAAAGGTTACCGGTCCCATAATTCAACGTTGCTGAAGGCGTTTCGGGATAAGACCATTCGGGCGCAGACCAAGTGAGGTTGACATTGTTTTCTGAAAGGGAAGCTTCTAAATCGTTAACAATGGGAGTTTGGTATCCGATATAAACAATTACAGTATTGGACGATAAGGAAAGATTGCCATTGGCATCGACGCAACGCACATAATAGACATTGTTGCCGAAAGGAGTGGTCTCACTATAGGAATTAGTCGTTGAGTTGCCGACATAGTGGCCGTTGCGGTAGATGTTGTAGCTAACGGCTCCACCTGCAGCAGTCCAATTAAGTGTAAGGTTTTGGATGCCGCTTAGAGTATAAGTTAGGTTGGAAGGCTCCTCAGCATCACATTGTACCGGTTGGATGCCGAAGATAGCACCTTGGCTATTGGTGTAGTTGTAGTTGCCACCTCCTGAACCGCCACTGCCGGGTACCAGATTCGTCAATTCATAGAATCCGTCATTCCTTCCGCTCCATCCCCAATTGAAATAGAAACGGTCGCTGTTGTCATAGCCGCAACAAACAAAGGAGTGTCCTCCGGAGCCACGACCACTGTATTGCAAAGGACGTTGCGCATCAAGTTCTGCCTTCAACATTCCGACCCACTCTATGTTGGTGTAGTCGTCTTTATTGCGGAAGGTACAGGGTTGGTAGTTGAAATAGGTCTGCAAAGCGTAGGCTACGTATGCGGTAACAGCCCCACTTCCTCCATTACTGGCGTTATTATAATCCATATCGACGGAAACACCGCAATGGTACATCAGTTTGGCAACTTCGGTGTTCGGTTGGCTTAAAGGCATACTAGCCCAGTCGTAGGTGGTGCTGCCATAGTCGACCGACTGCAAGCCATATTCAGGATGGGTCTCAGGAGTATAGGAATGTGAGCCTACTCCATGGTTGGGGTATTCCCAGTATTTCATGATTTGCGCCATGGCCGTGGCCACACAACCTGTCACGGTCAGCTGGCCAGTACTATTGTCGTATGGACAAAGTTCGTTATAACCAGGATCCTGGTCCCAGGTGGTTAGCAACAAGTTGTTCACGACGGCAGCCGCCATGCCAGCCTTGCTGTTGCCCTCAGTCAACTCTTTCCACAATTTTGCAGTCTCAGCTGTGGCTCTCATTTGATTGTCAATAGCGTATTGGATTTCATCGTTATAGCCTTGCAGCCAGCCGCTGACGTTGGTGGGCATGTTTTCGGCGACGAAATTTCCAGTCAGCGAATACCCTAAAATGGGCTGTACGCAGTCATCCGCTGCCATCACCACGAAGCCTTGTTCTCCAGCGAAGACATAAAGGTTCGAGAAACCTGAAGCCTTCGATATATCAGATAATTGGGCTGTCTTTGCACCATTGTTGCTCAAAAAAGTCTTAGCCACTTTTTGAGCGGTTTCTGGAGTCACACGTTCGGCAAAAGTGGGCATCGCTATCATCAGCACCAACGCCATAATCGTGGTAAATCTTTTCATATTATTGTTTCTTTTTTTCTTGTTATAGAAGAAGTTGCAAAAATAGTAATAATTGTTGATGGTTATGGTAAAAATACAAAAACAAGCGATGGCTACCTCAAGTCAGTCAAGGCAGCCATCGACATGGTTATCAATTAGAGCTGAAAATCACTCTTCTACTTTCGCCCGTTTCGAGTCCCAAATCATATAGACAATGATGGCGATGTACATTACCAAGGCAATGAGTCCTGCCACGGGCAGCTCAGCAAACGGCGTGCCTTCGGCGGTCTTGGCCACAGCATCCACGTTGCAGAACTTGAGGATGGCGCTCACCACACCCATCAAGGCACCACCGGCGATGAAGCCTGAGGCAATGAGGGTACCGCGGTTGTAGCGGGCATCGTTGAGTTTTTGGTCTTTGCTGCGGGTGCTCACGAACCACGAGATGGCACCACCGATGAGCAGCGGCACGTTGAGGTCGATGGGGATGAACATACCCAAGGCGAAGGGCAGGGCAGGGATCTTGCAGAAGTTGAGAATCAAAGCGATGGCGGCACCGATGCCGTAGAGCAGCCACGGGGCGCTACCGCCCGACATCATCGGCTCGATGACGGCACTCATGGCGTTGGCTTGCGGTGCGACCAAGGCACCGTCGCCCACGAAGCCGTAGGCCTTGTTCAGAATCATGATGACGCCAGCGACGGTGGCAGCAGCCACGGCCACGCCGACGAACTTCCAAATTTCTTGTTTCTTGGGCGTCGTGCCAATCCAATAACCTACTTTCAAGTCAGTGATGAAGGCACCCGCTACGGCCAATGCCGTGCAGACCACACCACCTATAATTAAGGTGGCGGTCATGCCGCTGGGACCGCTCAGTCCGGCGGCGACCATCACCAAAGAGGCCAAAATCAAGGTCATCAGCGTCATGCCGCTCACGGGGTTGCTACCCACAATGGCGATGGCATTGGCGGCCACCGTCGTAAACAGGAATGCGATGACGGCCACGACCAAGATGCCAATCAAGGCGTGCCAAACGTTGTGTACCACGCCGAACCAGAAGAACAGGAAGGTGACGATGAGCACGGCCACGATGCCGATGACGATGGTCTTCATGGGAATGTCTTGTTGTGTGCGGTCGACGGGTTCGTCAGACACTTTCTTGCCTTTAAACTCGTTGGCGGCGAGGCCAACTGAAGACTTAATGACGCCCCACGACTTGATGATACTAATCACACCCGCCATGGCGATGCCGCCGATGCCGATGTGACGTGCATAGTTCTTGAAGATTTCTTCAGGTGCCATGGAGCCGATAGTGGCAGTGATGCCAGCGTTCATTAGGTCGAGGACTTGGTCGCCCCAGATGAGGTTCATGCCTGGGATGATGATGAACCACACCAGCATGGAACCACAGCAGATGATGAAAGCGTATTTCAGGCCGATGATGTAGCCCAAGCCGAGCACGGCGGCACCCGTGTTCACCTTAAACATCAGCTTGGCTTTGTCGGCCAAGGCGGCACCCCAACCCATCATGCGGGTGGTGAGGGTCTCCGACCACCAGCCGAAGGTGGAGACGATAAAGTCGTACAAACCGCCAATCAAGCCACTGACAACCAGCAACAAGGAGTCCTTACCCTTCTTCTGCCCGCTGACCAAAACTTGGGTTGTTGCCGTGGCTTCGGGGAAGGGAAACTTGCCGTGTTGCTCCTTGACAAAGTATTTGCGGAAAGGGATGAGGAACAGGATGCCCAAGATGCCGCCGAGCAAGGAAGCAATGAACACCTGCCAGAAATTGATTTCGATCTGGTAGCCCTTGCCTTGCAGGATGTAAAGTGCGGGCAGGGTGAAGATAGCACCTGCTACTACGCCGCCAGAGCATCCACCGATGCTTTGGATGATGACGTTTTGCGACAAGGCATCGTTCTTGCGGGCCAGTCCCGTGAGGCCGATGGCGATGATGGCGATGGGGATGGCGGCCTCAAACACCTGTCCGACCTTCAGTCCGAGGTAGGCAGCGGCAGCCGAAAACAGGATGGTCATCAGCAGGCCGATGCACACCGACCATACCGTAACTTCTTGATACTTTTTGTTTTTCGAGAGTATAGGTTCATACTCTTCGCCCGGTTTCAGTTCGCGTTGCGCGTTTTCGGGCAGTTTGAATTGATCGTTTTCCATATAGTGAATGTTTGAAATATCAACGGAAATGAATTGCAATAATAGGAAAATAAATGATTGTTTGACATTTTGTGTAGTTTTTTCTCACGCAGAAATCTAAGATTCAACGAAGTTAATCCCCAGAACTATGTGAAGCGCAAAGCGACGCTTTCTTTCTCACGCAGAAATCGCAGAATTATGGGAATCGCGAAGCGGCAAAAAAATTGCGTCCGGCAGGTTCTGCGAGTTCTGCGAATTCTGCGTGAAACTACTTTCTACATTTTTTGCGAGAAAATGACAAATTAATTTGTCTAATTGGAAAGTTTGCTTTACTTTTGCAGCGTCAAACATAAAACAAAAGCAAAATGAAGCACCTGTTTAAATCTAAATTGCCATTGGCTATCATCGTGGTCGTGCTTGTGGGCTGTACAAGTAAGCCTGAGCCTACCGTCCAAGAAGTCCTTCGGAAATCCTACCAAAAATGCCAGTCCGTCCAACATGGGCATTACGAAATGACGGTGAAAAAGAAATGGATGTCGGGCAACGACACAACTTTGAATCGCTACACCTGCGACTTCAAGAAACTACCGTATGACCTCATTTTCGGGAAGGCCTTTCATTATTATGATGAAGACCTGCTCGGCGATTGGCGCTACCATTTCCTTTACACTGGCGAGGAATATGTTTATTATGAGGATACTACAGGCACCATCATGTCGTGCGACTTGTGGGCCGACGACATCATCGCTGGGCGACATAACCGCACTTTCTATCTGCCTTTGACCACTAAAAGTTGCTATCCGGTCCCAAGCGAGGCAGGCTTGACCGATTCCACATACACCTATTCCATGTCGGAGACCAAATTAGACGGGAAACCATGCTACCTTGTTGATATTCTTGGTCCAACGGATGAAGAACCCGACAGCATTTATGGTATGCAAACGATTCGTTACGAAACCAATCTTTGGATCGACAAGAAAGACTATCTGCCTATCCAGTATGCCATAGCCTTCGACATTGTGGAACAGCAAGACACGATGTATCAATACGATGAATTCAAGCTGCTTGCCTTCGATACGATTGTCGACGAATCCAGACTGACCTTGGAATCCATTCCCGCCGAGGTGAAATTGAAGGATTACGAGCCGTATAAGGAACCCGAACCGTTGGCTGAAGGCACATTTGCCCCAGATTGGTCGCTGCCCACACTCGCTGGCGACACCATAAGCCTCGCCGGCCTGAAAGGAAAGGTGGTTCTTCTCGATTTCTTCTACAAGTCGTGTGCCCCGTGCTGTGCGGCCATGCCCGTGTTGCAAAGCCTTTACGACAAATATAAGGACAAAGGCTTTGTTATGCTCGGCATCGACCCGATTGACGACCCAATTGAGGACGAGATGGCCGATTTCTTGGCCAAACGCGGTATTACTTACACAATTCTTTTCGCCGAGCGCGAATTGTCCGAAACTTACCACATTTCTGTCTATCCAACCCTGTATTTCCTTGACCGCGAGGGCAAGATAGCGAAGATGCACGTTGGTTTCGGCAAGGGCATGGAAGAGGAATTGGAAGCGGATTTGGTGAAACTTTTGGAAAATAAATAAAATCAATACGTTATGAAGAAAAACTATTTGTTCCCCCACTATTTCCAATGGATTGGATTGGCGATTGCTGTCATTTCCTTTGTGGCTCTATGCGTTGGTCCAAATATGGATTTTTCCATTCGGATGCCAGCCCTTTATAATGGCGATATTTCCTTTGACGAAGAATCCAATAGCGGTTTCTTCCGCATGGCTGATACTGGCATGTTCTCCATTGCCATGCCTTTGTTGATCATTGGCTTGATTTTCTTAGGTTTCTCCAAAGAAAAAGTCGAAGATGAATTCGTTCAGTATCTTCGTTCCCAAAGTCTGATCTGGTCCACGTACGTCACAGCAGGCTTGTTCATTCTGGGCACCTTGTTGATTTACGGCATCACTTACCTCTTGATACCGTATATGGTGTTTTTTGTGTTCCTCTTGCTGTTCATCCTCAAATTCAAGATTGCTTTGCATCATTACAACAAAGGAGGCGCGAAATGAAGAACCGTTTGAAAGTGGCGCGGGCCGAAAAAGACCTCACACAAGAGGATTTGGCCAAACTAATTGGTGTGAGCCGACAGTCGATAAACGCCATAGAATCAGGGCGGTATGTGCCCTCCACGGTCTTGGCTTTGAAAATGGCGCAGGTGTTCGGGAAACCGGTGGAGGAGCTTTTCCTGTTGGAAGATGATGATTGAGGTTGTTGGTAGAGACGGTGTTCTCATCGTCTCTACCGCAACAAAACATTCCCGATGCTGCATTCCAGGCAACGTTTGCGGCGACAATAGTGGTTATAGAGATGCAGCATGGCCTGCGACTGCATGGCGTTGTCGGCCTTGATACCGATAGCTTGGAAATGTCGGATGACGGTGTTGTCCTCAGCGTCAAGGTCTTCCATAAAGTGCAGGGCTTTCTCACATTGGGTCTCGTCTTTGTGAAATTTTCCATAGCAGAACAATAGTGGGGTTACGGCATTGATTATCAGCACGTCGGCAGTACCTTCGCCTAGTCGTTTGGGTTGTTTATGGTGGTTTTTCAGGGCGTTATCCGTTGTAGAGACGTCATAATATGGCGTCTCTACATTATATGGTGTCTCTTCAAACCGGTAATGCGTATCCCAATAGTCGGATGCTGTCACGTCGAACAGGGTTTTGATTTCATCTGCTGATTCAGCCGTTGTTATTTTTGAAAAAAGACATCCATGTAGGTGTATAATCTGGGCCAGCTGAGCCAGCCGTATTGTCGGGAAGTTCACGGGTCGCATCCTCATGAACTTCCATCGTTCCTCGGGCATCATCAGCAATCCAAACTTGGCCCGCATCACGTTGAATTCCCGTTGAAGTAGTAGGGGATAGGTTTCTTGAGAGGGGTAGTTAAGGAATCCCGCGCAGCCAAGCAACATGGCTTCCACTTGCGTCAGTTGGTCGGCGTGTTTCAGCAGGGTCTTGAAGGGCAGGAGCGAGGCGAGGGTCTCAAACGACTCGTTGTTGACTTTCATGCCGAGGTAACGCATCAGCAGTCGGTAGAGCGTGTCTTCCCAGTCGAATTGATTTGCCATCAGCATTTTTTCAACGCTTTTCGCTTTTTCTTCCAGCCGTTCGATGGCCATTCTTTCCAGCCAGGTGTTCAAGGTAAAAGGTTGAACTCCATTGATTTGGCGTTCGCAAGCAATCCAGCGTTGAGCGGTCACAAACCGTTCATAATGATGGTAGAGTGATTCATCGAAATGTCCCTTTAGTGGAAGCACAGGAATCTCATTCACTGTTTGGTCGTGCTCAAACACGACATGCAGCACCACGTTTCGATAGGCTTTGTCGTGCTGGTGTCCGTGTCGGTTCCAGTCTGTGGTTTTGACATGAATCTCCACTTGTCCAGCCCAGATTTGGTTTCCGATTTTGATTTTCGCCTCTCGGTAATCCGGCCCCGAGTCTGTGTTTCTGAACCCAGGGTTGATGATTTCCACGGGCATCCCTTGTGAGGTGGTCAACGTGCCTGTCAAAAGCCGGTTTTCCCATAGATAATATAAGAATGATTCGGTCATGTCAGTTGTTTGGTTAATCAGTTATTCAGTGATGGGTTGTTGTTTACCTATAGTATAAAGAAATCCATAAATGTTTCATCAGAAACAATAAAAAAAATGGCCGCCCTGCCGGGCGGCCATCTTCATCAATATAAAATCTGTCGTTTTTTCCTTATTTAGCGAAGCTCACGGCGCGTGTCTCGCGGATCACAGTGATCTTGATTTGGCCTGGGTAGGTCATCTCGTTTTGGATCTGTTTCGACAGGTCGTAGGCGATACGGTCGGCGTCTTGGTCACTGACCTTGTCGGCTCCCACGATGACGCGGAGTTCACGACCAGCCTGGATGGCGTAGGTCTTGACCACGCCTGGGTAGCTCATGGCCATCTCTTCCAGCTTGTTAAGACGCTGTATGTAGGCCTCGACAACCTCACGGCGGGCACCTGGACGAGCGCCAGAGATGGCGTCGCATACCTGCACGATGGGGGCGATGAGGGTCTCCATCTCGATCTCATCGTGGTGGGCACCGATGGCATTGCAAACATCAGGTTTCTCTTTGAACTTCTCGGCGACTTTCATACCTAAGATGGCGTGCGGCAGCTCTTCTTCGTTTTCGGCCACCTTGCCAAGGTCGTGGAGCAGACCGGCGCGTTTGGCGGTCTTCGGGTTCAAGCCGAGTTCTGCGGCCATCGTCGAACTGAGCTTGGCCACCTCGATGGAGTGCTGCAACAGGTTCTGGCCGTAGGAAGAACGGTATTTCATGCGTCCGATCATCTTGATGAGGTCGGCTGACATGTTGTGGATGCCGAGGTCGATGACAGTGCGTTTTCCAGTCTCAATGATCTCTTGTTCCACTTGTTTCTCCACTTTATGAACCACTTCTTCGATACGTGCGGGGTGGATGCGTCCGTCGGTGACCAGTTTTTGCAGTGACAGACGTGCGATCTCGCGTCGTATTGGGTCGAAGCCTGAGAGCAGGATGGCGTCGGGGCTGTCGTCGATGATGATCTCCACACCGGTAAGTGACTCGAGGGTGCGGATGTTACGGCCTTCACGACCAATGATGCGTCCTTTTATCTCGTCGTTCTCGATGTTGAACACGCTGACAGTGTTCTCGATAGCGGTCTCAGCAGCCGTTCGTTGGATGGTTTCCAGCACGACTTTCTTGGCTTCCTGCTGGGCGGTCATCTTGGCATCTTCGGTGATTTCTTTCACATAGACCATGGCTTCGGCTTTGGCATCGTCCTTGATCAACTCGATGAGTTGCGTCTTGGCGTCTTTGGCGGAGAGTCCGGAGATGGTCTCCAGTTTCTTGGTCTCCTCCTCAAAGATATGGTCGAGTTCGGCTTTTCGTTTAGTGAGTGCTTCCTGCTGGTTGTTCAGATTCTGCTGGGCATTTTGGATTTCTTTGTTTTTCCGTTGGATTTCTTCCATTTTCTGGTTGGCCTGTTGCTGCATCTGGTTGACTTTGTTCTCGGTCTTCTGGAGCTCACGTTTACGTTCGTTGCAGGCTTTCTCGTGCTCGTCTTTCATCTGCAAGAATTTCTCTTTTGCCTGTAAGATGCGCTCTTTCTTGATGACTTCCGCCTTCTCTTTAGCTTCTTCAAGGTAAGCGTCGGCCTCCTTTGTGACTGCTTTTCTAAGAAGGGTGGAGGTGATGAAATAACCTACAGCCAACCCCACAATTAGGGCGGCAATAGGGATGATAATGGATAAGGTGGCGTTGAGTAATAACATTTTACTTCTGTTTTACTCGGTGACAAGGGGAGGGAAAAAAGATCTGTCTGTCCTGAGGGATAAGAGTAAACCCCTTAAGATACGCTTATGGTCTCCGCGTTGCGCAAACGTCCACCGGCACCAAAGTGCTCCTCCGAAGAGGATGAGGCCTGTTTTTGCAGGACACGAGTAAACCTATTGATGTTAATTTTTATGTTGAGTTTACCTGATGCGTTCGGACAGACAGAATCTATATTTTCAAAGAACAGCTATAATTGCTCGCTCAGCAAGGAGTCAAGTTCGTTGAGCTTTTGTTCCAAATTCTGGTCACGAAAAGCAAGCTCCGATTCATATTTCACCGTTGAGGTGGCAAATTGCAGCGCGGTCATCGACAGCAGATCCTGCACGTCTTTGAAAGCGTAATGCTTTGAATACGACTTCACCCTCTCGTTGATCAATGCCGCGGCCTTTCTCACCTTTTCCTCGTCAGCGCGTGCCACCGTCAACTTATATGACCTGTCGGCTATGACAATGTTGATCGTAATCTCTTCCATGCCGCTGACTTTGTATCTCTCTTACTCTTTCGTGTTCAAAATCGAAACGCACTGATCAATCTCCTTTATCAATTCCCTGATGAGCTTTCTTCCTTCTTTAATCTCTTCCTCGTTGTTACCAAGTGCGTTAACAATTGTGGTTTTATTTATTTTATCTCGCAACTCCTGGCTTGTTTGAACCAAAGCCTCGTTTTGTTCTTTAAGCGATTGGTTTTCACTTGCCAAACGTCTGTTCTCTTCCATTAGCTGCTGTTGGGCATCGATGAGTTTCCTCAACTTGACCTCAATCTCGGACAATATGATGCTCATGTCGGCCATGGGTTTCTCAGACTTGGAATCGAGCTACAAAAATAGCATTTTGTTGGGTTATGGCAATGTTTTTTTTCAAAAAAAATCAAAAATGCCTAATTTTACGGCCTCTTAGGATATTAATTATGCAACGAATCGCTTTTCTTTTTTTGTTTTTTGCCATGATGAACCTCTCATGCTCCCACAAAACCTGCCATCTCACTATGGTTGAATCGACTGATACTCACGGTTCTTATATTGAGTTCGCCAATGATGCTTCTCTGTTGCGTCGGATGAAGGATGAACTTGGCGATCACCTGCTTCTTTTTGAGAACGGTGATTTAGTGCAAGGTTCTCCTTATCAGTATTTTTCAAATAAAGATGCCTCTCATCCCAATATCGCCTCGGCTTTTTTGAACTATTTTCCTTACGATGTGGTGGGAGTTGGGAACCATGATATTGAGGCTGGTAAATCGGTATTCGACCGGTTTTTCTCGGAGTTGACCATGCCGGTTATTTGTGCCAATGTCATTGACGAAAGCACCAACGAACCTTATTTCACGCCCTACGTGGTTTTGAACCGTGATGGATTCAAGATTGCGGTGCTGGGTTTGCTCACGCCATACGTGGTTACCTGGGTTCCTGAACGTCTGCGTCCAGGTCTTCGATTTGAACAGTCTGAGTCGTCTGCAAAGTTTTGGGTGGAAAGGATTCGCGAGAAGGAACATCCTGATTTGATGGTGGGTTTGTTTCATACGGGTTGGGAGCCACAAGAGGTGAATCTTCCTGAGGACGCGCCTCTGGGTCGGGAGAACGCCACCCGTTGGATCGCTGAGAATGTCCCGGGCTTTGACTTGATATTTTTTGGTCATGACCATCGCGCGCGTGCAGAAAAGATTGTCAACAAGGTGGGCGATACGGTTTGTGTGCTTAATTCTGGTTGTCGTGGCGCTGGGCTGGCCACCGCGGAAGTGACCTTGTCGCGTAATGCCAAACCGTTGATTCAGATAGGGTTGATTCCTACTTTGGATCAAGATCCTGACCCTGAGTTCCTTGCCATGATTCAGCCTTATCTCGACCGTGCGAAACAGTACCAAGAACAAGAGGTTGCTGTGCTGCCTGTCGGTATTTGCACCGATGATGTGTTCAGTGGTTCCTGTCTTTGGGTTGATGAGATCCATCGCTGTCAGTTCGACCTTGTGCGGTCGTTGGGAATGTCTGCCGACATCTCTTTGGCCGCCCCGCTTTCGAGGGGGAAGAGCCTCGCCCCAGGGATGTTAAAGGTGAAGGACTTCTTCACTTGGTATCCCTTTGAGAACTCTCTTGCCGTCATGGAAATGACCGGACGTGACCTGAAGGCGCTTCTTGAGTATTCCTACCAAGTGCGTGAGGTGATCTATAACTTTGATTGTGCAGCGGGTATTCATTATTATATCGAAAGCAAGAAACCATACGGAGAACGTGTGGTAATCTTAAGCATGTCTGACGGCACTCCTTTTTCTATGGATAGCACCTACCGTGTGGTGCTTAACTCCTATCGTTCCATGGGTGGAGGCAACCACTTCTTGAACGGTTGTGGTTGGCAAGCCGATGACATCGCCCGTCATCGTATCTGGAACAGCGAAGAAGACCTTCGCTCCCTCTTCATCGAATGGGCACGCAACAAAGGCACCCTCGATAGCACTTGCTTGGGAGAATGGAAAGTTAGAGATTAAAGGTTAGAGATGCCTATCGGCTTTTCCCTCAACCCTTTAACCTCTCTTACGGTTTCCACTCCTTGATGTAGGACATGAATTCGTTGCGAACGCGGAGGTCCGATTTGAACACGCCCGTGAGGTAGGTGGATATCATATAGCCTTCTTTGCGTGCGCCGCGGCTTTCTTTGCACATGTGGCGTCCTTTCATCATGAGGGCCATGCCGCGGGGTGGGTACTCGTTGCCGAGCGCTTCAGTGAGTACTTCCACCACTTCTTGTACAAGACGTTCCTGCACCTGTAGTTTGGAGGAACAGTAGTCGATGACGCGACCAATCTTGGAGAGGCCAAGGATGCGTCCTTTCTTGTTGGGGATGTAGGCAAACCAATACTCGCCAAAAAAGGTGCGGCAATGATGCTCACATACGGAATAGAAAGGTCCGTTGTCGATGACCATGTTGTCGTAGATAATTCCGTCCTGCCCATTGGGGAAGGTGGTGATGACGGGCATCTGGTTGGGGTCATATCCGCGAAACATCTCCTTGAACATCCGTAAGATACGGTCAGGAGTAGCCTGCAACCCCACACGGTTAGGGTCGTCGCCAATGTATTCAATAAGGTCGCGGATATGCTGTTTAGCTTGTTCTTCTGTAATCATTCTTGATGAGATCTCCTTACTTCTTCACGATAAACTTCTCGGTTTTAACCATTTCGTCGTTGACGAAGAAGCTGCAGAAATAGATGCCGGGTTGGATATTGTCCAGAGGGAAGGTGATTCTGCCTTGGACGCTGTTCAGCATTCTGGAGTCCACTTCTTGGCCGAGGAGGTTATACAAGACAGCCTTGACAATGCCTGATTCGTTGCCTTTAAAGTCAAAATTGATTTGTGAAGTGGCAGGATTGGGGTAGGCCTTGCTCACTTGGATGTTGTTTTCGGCAACGCTTTCCGGGTTATAAGCATAGTGTACTTCAATGGTTACACGATCTTCAGGGTTGCGTGACGGATAGGCATGGTATTTCACAATCGTGGTGCCAGGGATTAAATTCTGTCCTGTGTAAGTCGGGTCAAGTTGATAATGGAAAGAGAGCATGCCCTCATCCGACAAATTACCGCCTTCGATGGTGACGGGGTTCGGGCTGATGAAAACGGATGGAGCGAAACAGCTTCCCCAACAAATTGAGTTCTCCGTGCCTTCCACGGTGGATACATGCTCTTTCTCCACCAACACGTCAATGGGGTCACTGGTGAGGTTTCTGAGCTGCAGTTCCACCACCATCTCACCGAAATTGTTGGTGGGATGTGTCACGGTGATGACTTCATTATTGGCGTAAGCCGTGCCGTTTTTTTCAAACCGCAGTGATTGGGCGGAAATCATTCCGACCAAAACGCAAAGTGATAAAGTTAGTAAAGTTTTTTTAATCATAGTTATGTATTTTTTTATTTATTTCTTCTTCTTACTATTCGATGGTGCAAAGATGCAAAAAATATTCCATATTATGCAAGGGAAAAATTTAATTTTGCGCAAAAATTTTGCCATGAGAATCGAATATCTGGAGGAATTAGGTTCTACGAATGCTTATCTTCTTGAAAAAGAAGAGAATAAGCGTGTTGGATTAGTGGTCTGCGCTCGGATGCAGACGGCAGGAAAGGGGATGGGTACCAACGTTTGGGAGAGTGCTCCGGGGTTGAATTTAACCTTTAGCATGGGCTTCGACATGTCGTTTATGCGCGCTGAAGATCAGTTTCTGCTCTCACAAGCTGTGCCTTTGGGGTTGCTTGACGGGCTTGACATGCTGAAACTTAATGGTGAGGAGCCTTACCGCACCCTGTCGGTGAAATGGCCTAATGATCTATATTATGGCGACCGAAAACTATGTGGTATCCTTATCAATAGTAGTATTCATGGTATGATGATGGGGGCATCGGTAGTCGGTATCGGTCTCAATGTTAACCAAATTGTTTTTCGGGATTGGCTAACGCATCCTATCTCCTTGAAAGCGATTTTGGGTAAGGAGTTGGCGTTGGAGCCATTGCTGGAACACTTGGTGGCAATGGTGGAACAGAGGGTGTCTATGTTGAAAACCGATGAAGGCATCGCCAAAATCAAAGCGGATTACCTTCATCGGTTATATCGTTATCGCATCTGGGCAGACTATGAGGTGGACGGTCAGAAAGTGAAACGTTTCATCACTGGGATTGACGCTTTCGGTCGCCTAAAAACCCTCGACGAAACCGGAAATGAATACGTTTCCGACCTCAAAACCATCCGTTACCTCTAACCTCTCTCCTTCCTAAAATTTCTCCGACCAAGCCTGCGGGTCCTTGCGCCACTCGAGTAGCGACTGCTGGTCTTCTTCGCTGATGTATTTCTCTTCGATAGCCTTAAAGATAAGAGTCTCGTAGTTAGTTAGCGTGTGAAGGGTGCAGTTCTTGGCTTTGAAATTTTCTTCCGCAGCGGGGAGCTGGTAGGTGAAGATGGCCAGCATGCCTTTGACGTTGGCTCCGGCTTCGCGTAAGGCATCCACAGCAAGCAAACTCGATTTGCCTGTTGATACCAGGTCCTCGATGACAATGACCGATTGTCCCGATTCGATGACACCTTCAATTTGGTTCTGCATCCCATGGGACTTCTTCTCGGAACGCACGTAGGTAAATGGAAGCCCAAGCTCTTGAGCCACCAAAGCACCTTGGGCGATGCCTCCCGTCGCCACACCAGCGATGGCATCGGGTTTTCCGTAATGCTGCATCAGCTGCTCCACAAACTGTTGACGGATGAAGGTCCTCACCATGGGATAGGAGAGGGTGACCCGGTTATCGCAATAGATGGGGCTGTGTAAGCCAGAAGCCCAGGTGAACGGCTGTTTCGGACTTAGTTTCACGGCCTTAATCTGCAAAAGATGCATGGCTAACATCAAAGCTGAATCGTCATATTTCATAAAATGTATATTTTTGCGGTTGAATTCACTCCAAGTAATCTGCTACAAATGTACAAGATTTTCTATGAACAACGCGCATTGATTTTTCCAAATATCGTGGAAAAAGAACTTATTTTGGATGCAACTTCCCAACAATTAGAGACATACGAGGTTGAAAAAATTCATAATTTTTTTCGTCAGTGGCTGGTGGCACCGCTTCAAGAGGATGTCGTTATCGACGGAATCAGTCCTGAATTGCTTTCGGCGGCGTTGTGCCGAACCTTCGTCATGGCACCTGCCGCTGGCGGGGTGGTGGTGGACGAAAACCGCATCGCTGCGATTGAACGCAACGGCATCCCTGATCTCCCCAAAGGTCATGTCGAAGAAGGAGAGGACACCGCTACAGCGGCACTCCGTGAGGTGGAGGAGGAAACGGGACTCAAGGAGCTGAGCATCCTTCGCCCTTTGCCTTCCTCATGGCATTGCTATCTCTATGAGAATGAATGGCGACTGAAACAGACCTCTTGGTTCTTGATGGCCACCGCCGACAGCTCCCATATAGAGCCGCAACGTGATGAGGGCATCAGCGAAGTGGTCTTCCTCGGACCAGAAGATTTGGATTGGTTTCTGGAGAACACCTTCCGTTCTCTCGCCGATACCCTTGGCTCTTTTTTGCGCCAACAACTCAATAAAAACGATAACTTTAACGTAAATAACAAATTCAACAACGCATAAACATGAAAAGAATCGCTGTCTTCCCGGGGTCGTTCGACCCGATCACATTAGGCCATCGCTCCATCGTCCTTCGAGCCTTGCCTATGTTTGATGTCATCTACGTAGCCGTGGGTGTCAATATGGAGAAACGTTCCACCTTCCCGCTGGAAAACCGCATCGAATGGTGCAAGGCTGTTTTTGCCGACTATCCCAATGTGATGGTGGAGAGCTATGACGGCCTCACCGCCGACTTCTGTAAAAAGGTAGGGGCGCGTTTCATTATCCGTGGCCTCCGTAGTGGCTCTGACTTCGAGTATGAGAATATGATTTGTCATGCCAACAAACGTTTGCATCCTGAACTTGAGACGGTCTTCCTCCTCACTGAGAGCGAACTGGTGGGTGTCAGCTCCAGTGTTGTGCGCGACATCTTCAAAAACGGTGGCGACACCTCTAAGTTCGTGCCGGAAGAAGTTGATTTGGAATTGCTGAAGAAGAAATAAACGGCCTGATTTTGAACATCGAAAAACACGAAAAACACGAAAACCATTAATTTTTCGTTTATTACGTGTTTTTCGATGTTTTATTCTTTTTCGATGTTTTATTCTTTTTCGGTGTTTTTATTGAATCTGATATGAAGAAAACTGGATTATTGATAGTTGTATTGTTGGCTTGTCTTGTAGGGTTTGCGGGCAACGTCACGGTCTCGGGTCGTGTCAACCGGACTCATGCTTTGGTGCGGCTCATGGTTTGTGATGACCTGTTGATGGGCCATGAAACGGAAATCGCGCAATGTACCTCTGACAATCAGGGTTTTTTCTTGTTGGAAGGTGAGGTTGACCAAACCCTTCCCGCACGTCTTGTGGTAGGACTCGAAGGCGTTGACCTTTTTGTGCGCCCTGGAGCGGCTTACGAGGTCAGCATCACCATCCCTGAAGCGGCCCCTTCGCTTTCCTATTTCGAGCGACCTGCGCCTGCCCTTCGCGTCAAAACGGCCTCCGACCAAGGTATCTATCGCCAGATTATCATCTCGGAACAAATCATCAACAGCTATGTGCTCGAGTATTTCGACCAGCTGTACCGCCGTCGGCAGTACCGTTATATTGACTCTATCAAGGAAACGATTCGTACGGAGCTGGATATTCACGACGACTATGTGATACAACAAAACACCTATAAAATTGCTTCCATCCAGATGGCGGTTAACGCTGACGGTGGCAAGAAAGTGATTGGAGAGCTTTTTGACGGTAAACCTGTCCTTTATCACTGTCCTGCTTACATGGATTTGTTTAAAGACTTGTTTTCCAATTGGTTCTATCGTCCCACTTACGACCTCGACGCTTTTCAAGAGTCCTTCCGTACCAGTACAGAGTCCTTCAAACAAGTGGTCTTTGCCGACCCTTTCATGAGTCGTAACCCGCAGTTGGCGGAGTTGATCCTGCTTTATAATCTTCGTACCATGTACTATGAGCAACCCAAGACGCGCAAGGCGGTTCGGATACACCTATCTGCCATTCGCGACAAGAGCCGTTATTCCGAGACGAAAGTCATGGTTGGCCATATCTTGGCTGAGTTCGACCGTTTCGCCACGGGAGCCCCGGCACCTGACTTTGAGCTTCTGTCTGTCACTGGAGAGATGGTGAAGCTTTCTGATTATAAGGATCAGATGGTCGTCTTGCAGTTTGTGGAGGGTAGCTCGGCTACAGTGGATCACCAGTTCGAGGACTTGGCTGACCTGCATCACCAGTGGCAGGACAGCGTGCAGCTCATCACCATCACCACTAAAGACCAACTGGAACAGCATAAAAAACGTTTTGAGGATCATCATTACAACTGGCCACTTTTGAATCTCGGCAACGACATCCTTCTTTTGGAACGTTACGAGGTGCGAACCTTTCCTGAATACTTCATCATTTTGCCTGGCACCAAGATTGGCCTGGCACCAGCCTCAGAAAAGACGTTGGGGGAGAATGTCACCAAACTGCTGAAGGAATAACTTCAGCGGGAATGATGTGGGAGCTTTTCTCATTCAATCGATGTCTGGCTGTTTTTTATGACTTTTTGACATATTTTTCTGTATTTCACAGAAATTCCCTACCTTTGCACGATTTTTGCCCAAAGCGCAAACTTCTAACTTCTTTTAAATTCAAAATTCTAAAAAAAGATGGGTTTTCTGAAAAAACTATTCGGCGACAAGGCTTCCCGCGATAACAAAGCCTTGCAGCCCATACTTCAAAAAACACTCCAAGCTTATCAGGAGATTGTAAAACTCGATATCGACAGCATCCGTCACAAGACTGTCGAATTCAAAGAATATATCAAAAACAAAACTGCTTCAGAGGTTGCCGAGATTGAGGCTTTGAAAGCTCGTGTGGATGCCAATCCTGATATGGACCCCGACGAAAAAGAAAAGGTCTATACCGAGGTTGACAAACTCGAGAAACGCGAGCTGGAGAAGATTGAGGAGGCACTGAACGAGATTTTGCCCCAGGCCTTTGCAGTGGTAAAAGCCGCAGCGAAATATTTCTGTGAGCATGAGACCGTCGTGGTGAAAGCTACCGACCTCGACCGTGACCTGGCAGCCAAATATGAACATGTCACCATCGAAGGCGACAAAGCTTACTTCAGGAATAGCTGGATGGCCGGTGGCAACATGGTGACCTGGGATATGGTGCACTATGATTGTCAGATTATCGGTGGTATCGTCTTGCATCAAGGCAAGATCGCCGAGATGGCCACTGGTGAAGGTAAGACCCTCGTGGCTACCTTGCCAGTCTATCTTAACGCTTTGGCAGGCAAGGGCGTGCATGTGGTCACCGTCAACGACTACTTGGCCAAACGTGACTCCGAGTGGATGGGTGCCATGTATGAGTTCCTCGGCCTTACCGTTGATTGCATCGACAAGCATGAGCCTAACTCTGCCGCTCGTCGCCGTGCTTATATGTGTGACATCACCTACGGCACCAACAACGAGTTTGGTTTCGACTACCTCCGTGACAATATGACAGGAAGCCCCGACGAGCTGGTGCAGCGCAAACACCACTACGCCATCGTCGATGAGGTTGACTCCGTGTTGATTGACGACGCCCGTACCCCGTTGATCATCAGTGGTCCTACCCCGCGTGGCGACCTTCAGGAGTTCGACCAGCTGAAACCCGATGTCGTCAAGCTGTACGAAGCCCAAAAACGGCTCGTCACCACCATCCTCGCCGAGGCCAAGTCTATCCTCACCAATCCAGCCTCCACCGAGGAGCAGAAACGTCATGGCGCTGACCTCTTGTTCCGCTCCTATCGTGGTCTTCCCAAAAACAACGCCTTGATTAAATTCCTCAGCGAGGAAGGCATGAAAACCCTCCTCCAAAAGACGGAAGGTTTCTATATGCAGAACCGTGGCGAGAACATGCACCTCATCGATGATGAGCTGTATTTCGTCATCGACGAGAAACTCAACACTGTTGACCTTACCGAGAAAGGTATCGATGCCCTCTGCTCCGCTTATAACAACCCCGACTTCTTCGTGATGCCCGACGTGGGTGCCGAGATTGCCGAGTTGGAACACCAGAACCTCAGCAACGATGAGAAGGTGCTGCGCAAGGCAGAGCTGATGCGTAACTTCTCCGAGAAGTCAGAGCGTCTGCATACCGTGCGTCAGCTGCTCAAGGCATACACCCTCTTCGAGAAAGACAAAGACTATATCATCCAAGATAACAAAGTCAAGATTGTGGATGAACAGACCGGTCGTGTCATGGAAGGTCGTCGTTGGAGCGACGGTTTGCATCAGGCTGTGGAAGCCAAGGAAAACGTCAAGGTGGAAGCCGCCACACAGACCTACGCTACCATCACCTTGCAGAACTACTTCCGTATGTATCACAAACTGGCTGGTATGACCGGTACCGCTGAGACTGAAGCGGGCGAGTTCTGGGACATCTATAAACTCGATGTGGTGGTCATCCCCACCAACAAGCCGATTGCTCGTATCGACCAAGAGGATATGATTTATAAGACCAAACGCGAGAAGTACAACGCTGTCATCGAAGAGATTCAGGCGTTGGTTGCCGCTGGTCGTCCAGTGTTGGTGGGTACTACCTCGGTGGAGATTTCTGAGTTGCTGAGCCGTATGCTGACCCGTAAGGGCATCCCGCATAACGTGTTGAATGCCAAGCTGCACTTCAAGGAGGCTCAGATTGTCCGTGAGGCTGGCCAGGCGGGTACGGTCACCATCGCTACCAACATGGCAGGCCGTGGTACCGACATCAAGCTGGGACCTGGCGTGAAGGAAGCCGGCGGTCTCGCCATCATCGGTACCGAACGTCATGAGAGCCGTCGTGTGGACCGTCAGTTGCGTGGCCGTTCCGGTCGTCAAGGCGACCCGGGTAGCTCCCAGTTCTATGTCTCTCTTGAAGATGACCTCATGCGTATGTTCGGCTCTGAGCGTATCGCACCGCTCATGGACCGTATGGGTCTTAAAGAAGGTGAGGTGATTCAACATCCTATGATCACCAAACAGATTGAAAAGGCGCAAAAGAAGGTTGAAGAGAACCACTTCGGCGTCCGTAAACACTTGCTGGAATACGACGACGTGATGAACTCGCAACGTACGGTGATTTACAGCAAACGTCACCATGCACTCTTTGGCGAGCGTCTCTCTATTGACATCAACAACATGATGTATGACCTTGGTGAGAAACTCCTCAACGATGCCCGCGATGTCAAAGACTATGAAGGCCTTAAGATGTCGTTGCTCTCTACCATGGGTATCGATGTTCCGTTTAGCGAGGAAGAGTTCGAAAGGGGTAGAACCGATGCCTTGGCGGATAAGATTTTCGATGCCGCTTTGGAACACTACCGTGAGAAGTCGCGTATCATTGGCGAGAAGACTATGCCGGTGATCAAGAACGTGTATGAAAGCCAGAACCACTTCGAGAATATCGCCATCCCGATTACCGATGGACGACATGGCATGAATGTCATTGTCAACCTCAAAAAGGCGGTGGAAAACGGTGCCCGTGAGGTGAGCCTCTGCATTGAGAAGAGTATCACTTTAGGACTTATCGACAACGCTTGGAAAGAACATCTTCGTGAATTGGACGACTTGAAGGAATCGGTGCAGAACGCCACTTACGAGCAGAAGGATCCGCTGGTGATTTATAAACTGGAATCTTTCAACCTGTTCAGTGCCATGATCGAGAAGATTAACGAGGAAGTTATCTCCTTCTTGATGCGTGCCGACATCCCGGTTCAAGATCCTGATACCGTGCGTGAACACCGTGCCCGTGCCGTTGACCGCTCGCAGGTGAGGGAACAACGTAACGACTTGCTGTCACAAGCCCATAGCAACACCCAGCAAAAAGAGGTGACCCAACCGATTCGTGTGGAAAAGAAAGTGGGTCGTAACGATCCATGTCCTTGTGGCTCAGGCAAGAAATACAAGAACTGTCACGGCAGACTGGAAGCCGAAAACTAATTTTAAATTTAGAATTTAGAATTTAGAGGGATTTGACGCTCCCTCTAAATTCTAAATTCTAAATTCCAAATTACTCACAGAAAAGTTTCACGATATTGAGGATGACCTCAGAGGCTTTCTCCATGCTTTCGAGTGGCACATATTCCAGTTTTCCATGGAAGTTGTGTCCGCCAGCGAAGATATTGGGGCAGGGCAGACCCATAAATGACAAGTTAGCGCCGTCGGTGCCGCCGCGGATGGGTTGTACCTTGGGTTTGATGCCTGCCATCTCCATGGCTTTGATGGCTCTTTCCACGATGAAGAAGTGAGGTTCAACCTCTTGCCGCATATTATAATATTGGTGTTTGAGCTCCAAGGTCACCACGTTGCCGTATTTTTTGTTTAAGAACTCGGTGACAGCCGTCATCAAAGCTTTCTTTTCCTCAAATTTAGCACGGTCATGGTCTCGAATGATGTATGACATAGTTGTTTCCTCAACGGTTCCGTTGATTCCAATAAGATGGAAGAAGCCCTCATAGCCTTGGGTGTAACGAGGACGTTGTTCCACGGGTAGCATCGCGTCGAGTTCCATGGCGATGAGCATGGAGTTCACCATCTTGTCTTTGCCATAGCCGGGATGAATGTTGCTGCCTTGGATGTGTATTTTGGCACCTGCGGCATTGAAGTTTTCATATTCTAACTCTCCGATTTCACCTCCGTCCATGGTGTAGGCGTATTTGGCCCCGAATTTCTTGACGTCGAACTTAGCCACACCACGTCCAATCTCCTCGTCAGGCGTGAATCCGAT
>JAEEGH010003392.1_pt1 | contig 41955 bp, 34 predicted proteins | sample 9134181 | NCBI WGS metagenome assembly JAEEGH01 (sample SAMN16246544, study PRJNA631951) | gut metagenome | biome: gut microbiome; feature: rumen; material: DP-attached | host: Bos | place: Iran: Karaj | collected 2018-10 | reverse complement strand
ATTGTGTGATTTTACTATAACGAGTCCTTTGTTTCAAAGAATATGTAATCATTTAATATATGGGTGGGTTGATATAGAAAATGAATACTATTCGTTACTTCGGCAACGGACTTCCAAAATAAGACCATCTACAGAACAGGATATTAAGGATTTGAATATTCATTTGAATACACTTCAATTCTATTTAATTAATTATCTTCGAACAGAGGAGGAGAAAGGAACAGAGATTAAAGAAGAGATAAAAGACAAGATATATCGTCCCATCATGAAAGATGAAATTGCTGTGGCTAATCAGAAGTTTTCTGGTAATCGTCTTGGAAATTCAGCACCTTCAAACATCATGTTACTCAATTTCAACTATACCAAGACGCCAGAGCTTTATTTGACAGACTCCTCCAAAGTAGTAATCAACTATATTCATGGAAAATTAGATAATCCAGATAGTGTGATATTTGGTTATGGGGATGAGTTGGATGAGGACTATAAAAAACTTCAGGAACTAAATGAGAATGAAGCTTTACGTCATATTAAGTCCATCCGTTATTTGGAATCAGATCGTTATCGAAAGGTATTGGAGTTTATAGAATCTGGCCCTTTCCAAATATGTATCATGGGACATTCTTGCGGCAACTCTGATCGTACGTTACTAAACACGCTTTTCGAGCATCGTAATTGCGTATCAGTAAAACCATATTTTTATATAAATGGACAAGAGGACAATTTTCTTGAACTCGTTCAAAACATTAGTCGTAACTTTAATGATATGAAACTGATGAGAGATAGGGTGGTTAAAAAGCCCTATTGCGAACCACTAACATAATAAAGAAAACAAAAACAATAAATATTATTATGATACAACATGTAGATAAATATCCGATTTACAGCATCTTCGACAAGGAGTCAAAGGTATATTATTTTATCCCAAAGTATCAGCGTGCATATACCTGGAGTTATACTGAATGGGGTAATCTCTTTGATGACCTCTATGAGAATAATGAGGGCTATTTTATTGGTACTATTATATGTATTAATCAAGGCGATTCGATCCAACCCTTTTTGGAGGTCATTGATGGTCAACAGCGATTGACAACGATTAGTTTGCTACTTGCGGCTGTATATACCCGGTTAAGCATGTTCCCGTTGGATGATGATGATGACTATGATGATACGATGTCGTCGCTGAAACGATCCATACGCTGTAAAACTTCTCCCAACCAAATGAGGCTGGTTCCTCAGATTCAGGAGAACAATCTGGATGATTATAATCAGTTAATGGGTGAGCTGGATCTAAGGAAGAATATAACACAACGTAAGCCATATTTCCCCTTGCGTAAGATTTACAGATGCTATAAATACTTTCAAGAGAGATTGACTGCACTGATAAGTGAAGTTGAAGGGAACGAAGCCAAAACCAACATTCTGCTTGGAATCTATGACAAGATAAAGTCGGCAATGGTGGTGAAAATCGAAGTATCTTCGCATTCGGATGCTTATGTACTGTTCGAATCGCTAAACAATAGAGGTACTCCTCTTACAGCCATCGACCTTATGAAAAATCTTATTATGGCCAAGGCGGAAGGATCAGGAATGAGTACTGACGATTGTTTTGAACAATGGCGCACTCTGCTCGACAACTTGTCTGATAACTACCAGATCCAGGAACGCTTTTTCCGTCAATATTATAACGCTTTCAGAAAGAGTCTGAATAAGCCTTTTGAGAAGAAGGACGATAAATTAATCAAGTATCCTTTGGGTTCGGTGGCCACAAAGTCTAATATGTTGTCCATCTACGAGAGGATTATTAAGAGAGACCTTAGTGGCTTCCTTGACGAAATAACTTTGTGTGGAAGTATCTATTCGAAGATTGTATTCCCTCAGAAATCTGATATAGATAATCCTTTTGCTGATAATTTGTTAGATCTACTGCATATCCAGGGAGCGCCATCATATATTCTGTTACTTTACCTATTAAGGAATAAGGTAGAACTTGACTTGAATGATAGAATTATCAATAGTATCGTTGCCTTCCTGAGTAAATTCTTTGTTCACAGAAATGTTACCGACTTCCCTAATACGCGGGATTTGGCAAGATTGTTTATGGAAATCATCTCGAAAATCGAAGATGAGAAACTACAAGGGGCGCAAATCTATGACAAGGTTGTTGAAATATTGAGGAGTAATTGCTTGGACGATAGCATATTTGAAGAGCGTCTGCGAGGCAACTTGTATAAAGAGAATGTTGATGCTACAAGATTCTTGCTTTGTTCTTTGGCAGAACATACTATGACTAATGAAAGCAATAATAATCTTTGGGATAGATATGGTAGCGGAAACTATATCTGGACTATTGAGCACATCTTCCCAGAAGGCGAAAATGTGCCACAAGAGTGGGTTGATATGATTGCTGACGGAGATAAGAATAAGGCTAAGGAGTATCTTGACATATATGCCCACAAACTTGGTAACTTGACGATGACTGGTTATAATTCGACGCTTAGTAATCTGTCGTTCGAAAAGAAAAGAGACAGAACTGATAAGCAGGGAAAGTATGTTGGTTATAAGAATAACCTCTCCATCAATGAAGACTTGGCAAATAAGGAGAAGTGGACTATTGAAGATATCCAACAACGTACAGATAAACTCGTTGAACAGTTATTGGTCATGTATAAATTGTGATGCTGGGTTAACATTTCTGCTTTTTCCCTACATATATAAAAAGGTATAGAAGTTTAGGTGGAATCAAAACTAAAGTGTAACTTTGTAGACGAATATGGAACAAGAGATAAAAGATCTAGCAAGGGTTGACCAGCTGTTTGAGCGCATATCGACGCTGATAGAACAGGCGAGGCGACATGTAAGAACAACCGTTGATCTGACGGAGGTCTATACAAAATTTTACATAGGTCAGTACATCGTAGAAGATGAGCAGCAAGGTCAGTATCGTGCACAATATGGAAAGCAGGTGCTGAAAAACTTGTCAGGACGCCTGACAGATCGTTTTGGTAGCGGATGGTCTGCTGAAACCCTTAAATTATGCAGGCGCTTCTTTCTAGTTTATTCAAATTCGGTAAACAGTGTTTACCCAATTCAAGATGAACCCCAAAACACTTATTTGGAAAAGGGTAAACAGTGGTTACCCAATTCAAAATCCGAAACAGTGTTGCGGAAATCTTCAGAATCCCCTTCTTTTCCCTCTCATGGAGCCATTATCTTATTTTGATGCGCATAGATAACCCTGATGAGCGTAGTTTTTACGAGATAGAGTGTACGCAACAGCAATGGAGTGTACGTCAATTGAGTCGTCAGGTGGGCAGTAGCCTTTATGAACGGCTGGCATTGAGTCGTAACAAGGATGAGGTGATGCGATTGGCTCGAGAGGGTCAGACTATAGAGAAACCCTCTGACATTATTAAGAATCCTATGACGCTGGAGTTCTTGGGATTGAAGGAAGAGGAAGCGTACACAGAATCGAAATTGGAGAGGGCTATCATTAGCAAGTTGCAGGATTTCATGTTGGAAATGGGCAAAGGCTTCCTGTTTGAAAAACGTCAGAGGCGGTTCACCTTTGATGAGCAGAACTACTATGTGGACTTGGTGCTATATAATCGTTACCTTCAATCGTTCGTCCTGATAGATTTGAAGACGGACAAGCTGACCCATCAGGATTTGGGACAGTTGAAAGAATGGATTGATGAATATAATGAATTGAATCCAGAAGAAGCATGACATTATGGAAGGATATGTTCAGAAGTTAGGAGGAGTGAAGCGGTATGTGCAGTTTCTGGAGATCAGCGATGATCCGGAACTGGTGGCACAGTATCGTAAGTGGCATTCGGAAGAGTACAGTTGGAAGGAAGTGCGCGACGGCATCAAGGCTGTAGGCATTCTGGAGATGGAGATATACATCTTGGGCAGTAAACTGGTGATGATTGTCGATGCGCCTGTTGATTTCCAGTGGGATGAGGCGATGGCGCGTCTGGCCACATTGCCGAGACAGGCTGAGTGGGAGGCTTTCGTTTCAAAGTTCCAGGGATGTCCTGCCGATGCCCGCAGTGACGAGAAATGGCAGCCGATGGAAAGGATGTTCAGGCTGTACTAAACTTTTGTGAGTACAGCAATGTTACCCAATGCGGATGCGGGCATCGACAGCGATGACGTTTTGGTCGTCGGCAAGGAGGGGATTGATGTCGATTTCCTTGATCTCCGTGGCGAAGCGGAGGAGGGTGGAGAGACGCACGATGATCTCCGCATATTTCTGTTCGTTGATGCCTTTCTGCCCGCGCGTACCTTTTATGATTTTATAGCCTCGCAGGGAGTGGATCATCGAATAGGCCTCGGCATAGGAGAGGGGAGCGAGACCAGAAGAGACATCCTTGAGCACCTCGACGAAGATGCCACCCAGTCCACAGAGCACGACATGGCCAAAGCGTTCCTCGTATTTCGCACCGATAAACAGTTCCGTGCCTTTCAACATTTTCTGCACCATCACGCCCGTGGCGTCTGGAATCTGCATCATACGGTCGAACTCAAGGGCGAGGTGTTCTGCTGTTCGGATGTTCAGCGTCACACCACCCACATCACTCTTATGGACAGGTCCGACAACCTTTGCCACCACGGGATAGCCCGTCTTCTCTGCGAAAGCGATGAGTTCTTCTTTCGAGGCTGATACGAGTTCAGGCACCAATGGGATGCCGGCGCAGGAAAGAATCTCGCGGACTAAATCGGGGGAGATATAGCCCTCCTGGTGAATACCACTGATGATCTGGTGCAGACGCGTGATGTCGACACCATAGAGCTCTACCTCAAAGGGTGAGGCCTGAGGGGTCTTCATGATCTGACTCAGGGCCGTGGCCAAAGTGACCTCGTCGCTGAAGTTGACATGGCCCTTTTTGAGGAATTCCTCGACTTCAGGGCCTGCAGTATGGAGACTGGGCAGGATAGGGAAGATGGGCTTTTTACATTCGCGGATCTTCTGATCGAGCACGTCGTAAGCCTCGTAGAGCTGGGTGAGGCCTGGGGTGCCGTAAATGACTGCGATGGCGTCAATCTGGTCGAACTTATGCTCGCAGTAGTCGATGACAGTGCCAAGCTGTTCTGGTGTGCCAGTAGCAAGGAAGTCGATAGGATTGGCGACAGATGAGCCGGGGAACAACTTCGTCTTCAGTTCTTGGGCATAGTAATCAGACGACAATTCGGTTTTTTCAGACGACAACTGAGACAACTTGGACAACTCTTTTTCAGGCAGAACTTCTGCCTGTGGCGACATGTTGTCGCCATTAGATGTTGTCTTTGTTGTCTCTGTTGTCGTTATTAAGGAGGGGACATTGAGGCCGCCTTTGGAGAGTGCATCAGTGAGCATGACGCCAGGGCCGCCAGCATGGGTGACAATGGCGAAGTTCTTGCCTTTCAACGGTGGAAGGGTGAAGATACAGCCGACAGTGGTGAGTTCCTCTCGTGAGAAACAGCGCACGATGCCGGCCTTACGGAAGAGGGCCTCGACGGCAGCGTCAGAGGATGCCAGCGCTCCTGTATGACTGGAGGCTGCACGGCTGCCACTCTCGCTCGAACCTGCCTTGATGGCTGCAATGCGACATCCCTTACGGATCAGACGACTGGCATAATAGAGCAGTTTATCAGGGTTGGAGATATTCTCGACATAGAGCAGTTTCACCAAGGAGTCGGTCTCAGGGTTGAAATGATCGTCCATATACTGCAGCACGTCCTCAATGCCAATCTGCTTGCCGTTTCCGATACTCCATACAGAATTGAATTTCAATCCTTTAATCACAGCACTCTCAAGGATGAATACAGCCGTTGCACCACTACCGCTGATGAAGTCTGCACCCTTCGGATCGAGGTTCGGAATGGGCAGGGTGAAGACACTGTGATGGTTGCGGTTCAACAGTCCGATACAGTTGGGTCCGATGAGGGCTGCCCCATATTTTTCACAGGTGTCGAGGATGCGCTGTTCGAGTTCTGCCCCTGCCTTCGTCTCCTCACCAAAGCCTGCGGAGATGATGATAAACGCCCTGACGCCCTTCTCTGCACAGAGGTAATCGACATAGTCAGGACAATACTTCGCTGCCACCACGAGGATGGCAAGGTCTGTTTGCGGGATCTCCTTCACATCGTGGAAGGCCTTGATGCCCTGAATGTTGTCTTCCTTCGGATTGACTACCCGCAGGTCTCCCTGGTAGTCCCCGTTGAGAAGATTACGTACGATGGCCCCTCCGGGCTTATGCGTGTTGTTGGAGCCGCCGATGACGACGATGCTCTCGGGATTGAGTAACTGTTCGTTTATCATGTCGCAAAGTAATATCTAAAGTAATATCGATGCAAAGATAATATAATAATTCATAAATTCCAAATGATTTTGAAATTATTTCGTTACCTTTGCATTGTTTTTATAGTTTAGAGTTCATAGTTCATAGTTCATAGTTTACAGAAATGAAGAAATGTTTCACTTTATTGCTTGTGATGATGATACCGATATTCCTGTTTGGAGAGTCATATTCTTCCTTGTGGAAGAAAGTGGAGGAGGCCAATGAGAAGGACCTTCCCCAGACCGAGTACGAACTGTTGCAGAAGATCGTGGCGAAGGCCGAGAAAGGCAAGGACTATGGTCAGTTGCTGACGGCAGAATTGCAGAGTGCCGACGTGATGGCGCATATCGCCCCAGACTCGCTGAAACCTGCGATGGAACGGCTCCAGCAGCGTTACGAGGCCACTACCGACGTGGTGCTTAAGACGGTGTACCAGACGGCACTCCATCGTATCTATAGCCGTAACTACAGCCTGGGCATGACTATCGAAGAGCCTGTGCTGACACCAGAACTCTGCGAACAACTCGCACGGGTGAAGGACGCAGCCTACAGTCCGTTTGTCATCAAGGGTGTCGATGCCGGCATCTTCAACAACGACCTCCTGCATGTCATCGGCTACGAGGTGGACAACCACAGGAACTACCAGGCGATGTATGACTATTATAAAAAGGTGGGCAATCGTCGGGCAGCCTGTATCACCGCAGCCAGAGTGTATTGTTATGCCTCGAAGGACGAACTCGAAGCTGTCATCAAGGAATATGAAGACCTGCCGGAGTGTGGCGAACTGGCCATGGAGCGCTATCGTGACATCCCCTACGACCAGAAGTCCGAGAAACTTTCCTATATAGAGGAAGCACTCGGCAAGTGGGGGAGCAAATGGCCACGTATGAAGAACTCGTTTGAGAACAACCGCCGCGAACTGACCAATCCCCAGTTCCGCCTGTCGTTCGACCAGAAGGTGGTGTTGCCGGAACAGTCACAGGAGGTGTCGCTGACAGAGATCCGTAACCTCCGTTCTGTCTCGCTGACTGTCTATCAGGTGAATGCCCAGGGCGACATCGACATATCGCCTGATTACTCCGAGGGTTACAAGAAGATCAAACCGCTGTTGGGCGAGGTGGTCTATGAGACGACGAGGGAGTATGGTGAAAGGAGTCAGGAGACAGGAGTCAGGAGTCAGGAGACAGGAGTCAGGAGAGAAGTAGAGTTCTTCGAGGACGTTATTAAGATAAAGGGTCTGCCCGTGGGTGTGTATATGCTGGAGTTCCAGTCGAATCCCAAGACAGAGATCGTCCGTCGCCTGTATTTCGTGACGGATGTCTATACCATCGCAGAAGACCAGCCAAGTCCGGAGGGCGTACGTTATGTGGTGGTCAGTTCCAGGACTGGCCAGCCCATCGCAGGGGCCCATCTGCACATCAAGGAATACACCACCTATGCCGCTTTTGATGAGTTTGACGTGGTGACTGATGCCCAGGGCGAATGTCTTTTCAAGACGCAGGATGTCAGTCGTCGTAGGGAGGTCTTTGCCTATACTGACACGGACAAAGCCTGTCCTGTGTTGAGTGAGAACTGTCGTTACAGTTACTATAGCGGTGATGAACTGGTCAAGAAGACCTGCATCTATACCGACCGTGCCATCTACCGTCCTGGCCAGAAGGTCTTCGTCAATGCCATTCTCTATCAGGTGGAGCATGGGATGGATCAGACGGCACAGGAGCATGTGGCAGCCCATTTCCAACTGCGTGATGCGAATAATAAGGTGGTGTCTGAACAGGATGGTACCACCGATGACTATGGTGCCTGCTCCTGTGAGTTCACCTTGCCGTCATCCGGTCTGACGGGTTCGTTCTGTATCCGTGTGAACGGTCAGAGCCATTACATCCGTGTGGAGGAGTACAAGCGTCCAACGTTCCATGTTGAGTTTCCTGAGGTGAAACAAGCATACGCCGCTGGCGACACGCTGACGGTGAAGGGTAACGCCATTACCTATGCCGGCGTGCCTGTTCAGGGCGCGAAGGTGATTTATAAGGTGGTGCGTCGCACAGCTTTCTGGTGGTGGTCGTACAGCCGCTATTGGGAGACAGCCACCCTTGGTTACAGAAACGATGGCGACGAGATCTTCCAGGGTGAAGCCGAGACAGGCGTGGATGGTACGTTTGACGTGACGATGCCGTTTGTGATGCCTGAGACGCAATATCCGATGTACTACCAGTTCGTGGTCACTGCCGATGTGACAGATACCGCCGGAGAGACCCACAGCGGACAGCTCTCACTGCCTTTAGGCAACAGGAAACAGGCGCTGAGTGTCGATCTGGAGGAGAAGATGCTCATCGACGACAAGCCTGTGATGACTTTCTACCTGATGAATGCCGCAGGCAAGAAACTTGATGCTGAAGTGCAATACCGCATCGACAATGGCAAATGGCAGAAGACCAAGACTAATTGTCCATTATCCATTGTCTATTATCAATTGTCGAGTGGCAAGCACACTGTGGAGGCCACTTGCGAAGGCGACAGTCTGAAGCGTGAGTTCGTCATCTTCTCGCTCGATGATAAGCGTCCTGCCACAGAGACCGACGATTGGTTCTACCAGTCTGATTCGCGCTTCCCCAACGATGGCAAGCCCGTGACTATCCAGGTGGGTTCTTCCGATCAGGATGTGCATGTCGTCTACAGTATCTTCTCCGGGAAGAAGGTGATTAAGCGTGGCACCGCAGACATCAGCAACCAGCTGATGAATCTGAAGCTCAGCTACGATGAGGCGTATGAAAACGGTCTGTTGCTGACCTTTGCCTGGGTGAAGAATGGCAAGTGCTATACCCATTCGGCACAGATCCATCGTCCGCTGCCAAACAAGAACCTCACTCTGGCGTGGACCACTTTCCGTGACCGCTTGAAACCAGGTCAGCAGGAGGAGTGGACACTGACGGTGAAGGACTGCAACGGCAAGCCCGTCGATGCCCAGCTGATGGCCACGCTCTACGACCAGAGCCTCGATATGCTGCAGTCTCACTCATGGTCGCTGGTGCCTTATACCGACCTGCCTTTGCCCACAAACAGATGGGTCTATCCCAGTCGTTCCAAGGTGAGCAATATGGCTTCTCATCCCTGGAGTTCCCTTAGTGTAAAGGAACTGGTGTTCAGCCATTTCGATTCCAGTGTGTTCCCTGGTCTCTACTATAACCGTTTCCGTCGCTTCTCCCGTGGTGCCATGCTCAGCAGAGGTATGTCGAGAGTCGCGAATGATGAGGATGGCATGGTTTACGAAGAGGCTATGGTGGCTATGGAGCCGCCGATGGCCTATGCCAAGAGTGCAGAAGAGGCTGGAGACAGGAGTCAGGAGTCAGTAGACAGGAGTCAGGAGACAGGAGACGGGAGTCAGGAGTCTGGGAACGATCAGGTACAGGTGAGGGAGAACCTCAACGAGACCGCCTTCTTCTATCCTCAGCTGACTACGGATGCTGAGGGACGTGTGGCCCTGAAGTTCACGTTGCCTGAGAGCCTGACCACCTGGCGACTCATGGCATTGGCCCATACCCGTGATATGTATGTGGGACAGATCGTGGGCGAGGCTGTGGCACAGAAGGACGTGATGATCCAGCCTAACGTGCCCCGTTTCCTCCGCGATGGTGACCAGGGGGCCATCTCTGCCCGTATCTTCAACACAGGCGAAAAGGACCTTACTGGCAAGGCGCAGTTGAAACTCATCAATCCTGAGACCAATGCCGTGGTCTATGAGCAGTCGCAGAATGTCAGCCTGAAGGCTGGCGGGACCACGTCTGTCACCTTTACCTTTACTCCTTCTCTCCTTACTCCTTCTCTCCTGATTTGTCAGACGACCGTCAGTGGCAAGGGCTTCTCCGATGGTGAGCAGCACTATCTGCCGCTCCTGCCCTGTCAGGAACGTGTGACGGTGACGATGCCTATCACACAGCACCAGCCTGGTACGGCAAAGGTCGATCTGGCCGCGCTCATCCCTGCAGATGCCAAGGGCAGCAAGCTCACCTTCGAATACACCAACCAGCCAGCATGGCTGATGATCCAGGCGCTGCCTACCGTAGGCACGCCCTGCGATGACAACGCCATCTCTCAGGCTGCCTCGTTCTATGCCAACTCCCTCGGCCGTTATATCCTCCAGCAGAACCCGCAGGCGAAGACAGCCTTTGAGCTATGGAGTCAGGAGTCAGGAGTCGGGAGTCAGGAGACTTCATTGACCAGCGCCCTGGCCAAGAACCAGGATCTGAAGGACCTCCTGCTCAACGAGACCCCCTGGGTGCTCGATGCCGACAACGAGACCGAACAGAAACAGCGCCTGGCAGACTTCTTCGACGAGAACCTCATGCAGAACCGTCTGAGCAGTGCCGTCTCAAAGCTCCTCAAACTGCAGCGCCCTGACGGCTCGTGGTCGTGGTGGCAGGATATGCCGGGCTCGTTCTATATGACCGTCGCCGTCAGTGAAATGCTCGTTCGGCTGAATGTTATTAGGAGTCAGGAGACTGGAGACAGGAGTCAGGAGACAGGAAACAGGAGTCAGGAGACAGGAGGCGGGAGTCAGGAGCCTGAGATTGATCGGATGCTCGACAATGCATTTGGTTTCATGGGACAGGAGATCGTCAAGGAGGTCGAGGAATTGAAGAAGTGGGAGAAGAAAGGCCACGAGGTCTCGTTCCCCAGCTTCAAGGCCTTGCAGTGGCTCTATCTCACAACCCTCGACGGTCGTGAACTGCCTGACGAGGTGGTACGCGCCAACAACTACCTCCTAAAACTCCTGAAGAAGGAGATCAAGTCGCAGTCGATCTACGAGAAGGCCCTCACCGCCGTCATCCTCTCGAAGAGCGATCCCAAGCGTGCCGCTGAGTACGCCCAGTCGCTGAAGGAGTGGACGGTCTACCGTGAGGACATCGGCCGTTACTACGACACCCCACGTGCCGGCTATTCGTGGTACGACTATAAGATTCCCACACAGACCGTCGCTATCGAGGCCTTGCAACGGCTGGCCGCCAGTGACCAGCAGACACTCGACGAGATGCGCCGCTGGCTCCTCCAGGAGAAGCGCACCCAGGCTTGGGATACGCCCATCAACAGCGTCAATGCCGTCTATGCGTTTTTATGGAGTCAGGAGTCAGGAGTCAGGAGTCAGGAGACAGGGAGACAGGACAATGCTCTGAGGTTAGATGGTGAAAATGCCACTATCAAGGTGGACGGCAAAGCCCTCGACCTGCCAAAGGCCACGGCAGGTCTCGGCTATGTGAAGGCACCGATCCCTGCCACCAGTCAGACACTCACCGTCGACAAGACCAGCGAGGGTACCTCATGGGGTGCCGTCTATGCCCAGTTCGTGCAGGCTACCCACAACATCGCCGCCTCTGGCAGTGGCATCACCGTCAAGCGCGAACTCCTCGACGCCAAAGGTAATCTCTTACCTCTCACCTCTGACCACTCACCTCTGAAAGTGGGCGACCGCATCAAGATGCGCATCACCATCACTGCCGACCGTGACTACGACTTCGTACAGGTGGTAGACAAGCGTGCTGCCTGTCTCGAACCCGTCCGTCAGCTCAGTGGCTGGAACAATGGATCCTATTGCACGCCGAAGGACTACACGACGAACTACTACTTCGACTGCCTGTCGAAGGGTACGCACGTCATCGAGAGTGAATACTATATCGACCGTGCCGGCCTCTACGAGACGGGTACTTGTACCGTCGAGTGTGCCTATGCGCCAGAGTTCCGAGGCGTCGCACCGTCATTGACATTGGAGGTAAAATAACAACTCGATTTTTGCATATATGAAGAAGACCACAGATTACGCAGATTGCACAGATTTCTATTTGTCACTGATCGTCATGATGAAACTGATTATCACAGATTTGGACGCAAGCGTCCTTCCGAGCGCAGCCATCGCGGCTTCAGCCGCAGGAATCAGTATAAATCAGTTAAATCCGTATCATCTGTGTCTTATGAAATAATCTGTGAAATCTGCGAAATCTGTGGTTATTATAACTTTTAAAACTTAAATAGCATTATAATGATAAAGAAAACAGTTCTGCTTTTACTTTTCGCTTTTCACTTTTCACTTTTCACTGCTACGGCCCAGAAGTTGGTTGTTGCCCAGGCCACCGTTGAGTGTGGCCGGACAGGTTATCAGCAGCCCATCACTGCTACGTTCCATTTGCGGAATAAAAGCCATCGCAAACTCGTCATCGAGAGCATCAAGCCCGATTGTGGTTGTACTACCGTGGAGTATCCTCGGGAGGTGGGCGCCAATGACAAGTTCACCATCACGATGACCTATGACGCCCGTCAGCTGGGCCACTTTCAGAAGATGGCCGTCATCACCAGCAATGGCTCTACCAAGCCCGTCTACCTCACGATGAAGGGTGTGGTGCTGGCCGAAGTGCTCGACTATACGGGCACTTATCCGCTGGCGATGGGCAATCTGTTGCTCGACAAGGACGCCCTCGAATTTGACGATGTGAACAAGGGTGACGCCCCTGTGCAGGAGATCCATATCCTGAACAATAGTATGGAGACGATGGAGCCCCGTCTGATGCACCTGCCGTCGTATCTCGACGCCACCTATTCGTCAGAGACCCTGCTGCCAGGCAAGGCCGCCACCATCACCGTCACCCTGCGTTCTGACCATCTGCGTGACTACGGTCTGACGAAGACCAAGGTGTTCCTCGCCCAGAAGCTGGGTGAGAAGGTGAGTGCCAGTAATGCCCTCGATGTGGCCATCACCCTCTTGCCAGATCTGAAACAGTTCGAGGGCATGAGCCGTGCCCAGGCACCGAAGTTGCAGATCTCTGAGACCAACCTCGACTTCACCGACTTCCAGAAGCATCAGAAGAAGACCATCGATGTGAAGCTGACCAACGAAGGCCTGTCTAAGCTGACCATCTCGTCGATGCAGATGTACACGGGTGGACTGAAGGTCACCCTCGACAGCCGTGACATCGAGCCTGGCCAGTCCACGACTCTCCACGTTACAGGCTATAAGGAGGAACTCGCCCAGGTCAAGGGTCGTCCGCGTATCCTCATGATCACCAACGATCCCGACCACGCTAAAGTGCTTATTAATATAAAGAAATAATTATGGAACATCCTGAGAACAGTTCAGAATATGCAGGCTTGCAGGTGAACAGTGGTGTGAACCAGCCACCGATCGTGAACCCATACCTCAAGCGTATGCGCCGTAGGGAACTCTCCGTTGGAGAGATGGTAGAGGGCATCCTCAAGGGTGACATCACCATCCTCTCGCAGGCCGTCACCCTCATCGAGAGTGTCAATCCCGACCACCAGGCACGAGCACAGGAGGTCATCAACAAGTGTCTGCCCTACAGTGGCAACAGCGTCCGTGTGGGCATCAGTGGTGTGCCTGGCGCTGGCAAGAGTACGAGTATCGACGAGTTCGGCATCCACGTGCTGAAAGAGAAGGGAGGCCGTCTGGCCGTCCTCGCCATCGACCCATCCAGCGAACGCACCAAAGGCTCCATCCTGGGCGATAAGACGCGTATGGAGAAACTTGCCCAGCATCCCGATTCCTTCATCCGTCCCAGCCCGTCAGCAGGTTCCCTGGGTGGTGTGGCGCGCAAGACGCGTGAGACCATCATCCTTTGCGAGGCTGCCGGTTTCGACAAGATATTCGTCGAGACTGTTGGAGTGGGGCAGAGTGAGACCGCCTGTCACTCGATGGTCGATTTCTTCCTGCTTATTCAGGTGGCTGGCACGGGCGATGAGCTGCAGGGCATCAAACGCGGTATCATGGAAATCTCCGACGGCATCGTCATCAACAAGTGCGATGGCGACAATGTAGACCGTTGTCAGATGGCTGCCACGAACTTCCGCAACGCCCTCCATTTCTTCCCCATGCCTGAAAGTGGCTGGACGCCGAAGGTACTCTGCTACTCCGGCTTCTACGGCTATGGCATCAAGGAGGTGTGGGATATGATCTACCAGTACATCGACTTCGTGAAGGCCAATGGCTACTTCGACTACCGTCGCAACGAACAGTCGAAATACTGGATGTACGAGACCATCAACGAGCAGCTGCGCCTGAACTTCTACAACAATCCCGCCATCCGTGCCCAGCTCACTCCCGCCGAGCAGTCCGTCCTCGCCGGCCAGAAGACCTCCTTCATCGCCGCCCAGGACCTCCTCGACGAGTATTTCAATTTATTAAAGAAATAAGGAAACGAATATGAATAATGTGAATAATAATCCCACTAATATGAATAATTATTATTTTAATTCGTGAACAAAATTATTCATATTATTCACATTTGTTTCAAAAGAAAAAATATTCATTTCAATGGAAATCGAAATTGACTCTGGCAGTGGCTTCTGTTTCGGTGTGACCACCGCCATCCGCAAGGCCGAAGAAGAACTCGCTTCCCAAAACGTTGCTGGGGATTTGCAATCGCCAGCCCCCAAGCTCTATTGCCTTGGCGATATTGTCCACAACGGTATGGAGTGCGAACGCCTGAAGGATATGGGCCTCGTCACCATCAACCACGACGACATGCGTGAGCTCCACGACGTGAAGGTGCTCCTCCGTGCCCACGGCGAACCCCCAGAGACCTACGAACTCGCCCGCCGTAACAACATCGAGATCATCGATGCCACCTGCCCTGTGGTGCTCCAGCTCCAGAAGCGCATCAAACAACAGTATGAACTTTCGAGGAGTGAGGAGGGAGAAGTGAGGAGGGAGGATACCTCAAGCGCTGATAGTAATCTCACTCCTCACTCCACACTCCTCACTCCACAAATAGTGATTTTCGGCAAGAAAGGCCATGCCGAGGTCTTGGGCCTTGTGGGACAGACAGACTCCTCCGCCATCGTCATCGAAAACTTCGACGAGGTGAAGCGTCTCGACTTCACGCGCGACATCTACCTCTATTCGCAGACCACGAAGTCGCTCGACGAGTACCACCGCATCATCGACTACATCCAGTCGCACATCTCGCCCGGCGCTACCTTCAAGAGTTTCGACACCATTTGTCGCTCCGTCGCCAACCGTATGCCGAACATCTCGCAGTTCGCTGCCCGCCACGACCTCATTCTCTTTGTCTGCGGCCGTAAGAGTTCCAACGGCAAGGTGCTTTACAACGAGTGTCTGCGTGTCAATCCCAACACCCACCTCGTCGAGGATGCCCACGAGATCGTACCCTCTTGGCTTGAAGGCATCCAGAGTGTCGGCATCTGCGGTGCCACCTCCACCCCTCGCTGGCTCATGGAGCAATGCCGCGACGCCATCCAGCAGTTAGCATAAAAAAAGGGAGCTTCTCGAGCTCCCTTTTTTGAATTCTTAGAATTTATAATCGAGGCCGACGCCAATGACGTGGTTCGTGCGGGAGTATGTCTCCGTGCCGGTGTAGGGCGTGCCCTGATAGTTGGACTGGGGGCCTTTGGTGTAGTCGCTGTAGAGCGAGCAGAAGTAGCTGACGTTGAGGCGCATCTTCTCGTTGATGTTCCAGGCACCGCCGAGGCCTACAGAGTAGCTGTCGCAGGCGAAGGAGGTGTTCTGCTGGTAGGCATCGCTGAGGCCGTAGTCCGTGCGCTGGCCACCGCAGCTGACGGTGAACTTCTCATTGATATCGTATTCCACACCTGCGAGGATCTCGTGGGTGCCGTGCTCGAGCGTTTCCTGACGGTCGCCAGCCATCTTGGCATGCTTGTCGTCGAAGAAATGGTATTCGAGAGCTGCACGGAACTTGGGGGTGAAGTCGTAGCCGATGGCGGCAACGAGGAGGGCAGGCATGTCGTAGCGCGTCTTGGCACCGTCCATATAGGCTGCCACCTTGTCGCCAAACTGTGCCAGTGCCATGTCACCCTCGATGTAAGGCATCAGTCCGGCCGTCGTGGGGTCGGTGTTCTTGATGCGGGCAGAGAGCTCCTTGGTGTCGTTCTCCGTGCTGATCTTTGTGCGGAATTCGTAGCGTGCTGCGATGGTGAGCGGGCCATTGTGATAGTCGAGACTGATGATGGGGGCCACGCCAAAGCCACGCTGGATGCAGTCGAGGCGCAGGTCGATGAGGTCGACTTTGGTCGTAGGTGGGGCGGAACTTGCGGGGTCTGTAAGACCTCCGATGCTGGCGTTCACGAAGCCACGGTTGTAGCCGTCGTAGTAGTTGCCACGCAGGCCGATGGCTGCTGAGAACTGTTCGCAGAACTTATAGGCGACGTTCACCTGGGCACCGTAGATGTACTGCTTGCCTTTCATGTTGGCGCTGTAGCCGTAGGCGCTGGGCATCATGCCAGCCTGTGCGAGCAGGGCGCGGAGGGGCACTTCGAACATGGGGATGCCCTCGTCGTACTCCACGAAGCCTCCGCTGCCCACGATGCCGATCATGGCCGAGAAGGCGAGGCGGTTCTTCTTGTAAGAGGCGAACAGGGCGGGCACGATGGGTGCCGAGGCGACGCCCTCGTACTTCTTGTCGAAGCCGGTGCCGAGATAGCCAGGCACGGAGGCCTCGATGTCACGGTTCTGCCAAGGCTTCTGGAAGTTGAGTGAGAGTTGCCAGCCTTCGTGTCCCCAGGCGAGACCTGCGGGGTTGGAGTAGGCTGCATCGATCTCCGTCGTAGCGCCACGGGCGAACATACGGTCGAAGGCGATGTGGTAGTTGGTGTTGGTCATCAGACCGCCGGCATGTGCGGCAAGGGCCGTGCCAAGGGTCAGGGTTAAGGCGAAGTAAATCTTTCTCATCTTTGTTTATTTTTGGTTGATAATTTCGTTGAAACGGTCGAGGAGCCATTGCTTCTGCTCAGGGATGGTCATGTCGGAGTTGTCGAGGAGGATGGCATCGTCGGCCTTGCGCAGGGGAGAGACCTCACGGTGGGAATCGAGATAGTCGCGCTCCTCGACGTTCTTCAGGATATCGTCGAAGTCGGCAGGCATGCCTTTGGCCTGGAGTTCGTCGTAACGGCGCTGGGCACGTACCTTGGCAGAGGCCGTGACGAAGATCTTCAGTTCTGCATCAGGGAAGACCGTGGTGCCGATGTCGCGGCCGTCCATCACCACACCCTTGTCCTTGCCCATCTGCTGCTGTTGGGCAACCATCGCCGTGCGTACGAAGGGGATGGCGGCAATAGGACTCACACGGTTGGAGACTTCGAGCGAGCGGATCTCCTTTTCGACGCACTCATTATTTAAATAGGTGTCAGGACGCCCCGTCTCAGGGTTGAACTTGAACGAGATGCGGATGTCTGCCATCTGCTGTTCGAGGGCATCGGTCTTGACGCTGCCGTCTTCACGGAACAGGTCGTGGCGGAGGGCATAGAGGGTGACGGAGCGATACATCGCGCCTGTGTCGACATAGACATAGCCGACCTCACGGGCGAGGTCTTTGGCCATCGTGCTCTTGCCGCACGAGGAGTGGCCGTCGATGGCAATGGTAATCTTCTTCATAATGTGTATGATACGTTAAATAATAATGATGATGCGCTGACGTGGTATTTGCCGTAGGCGACGTGGAGCTTGAAGCGCTCCAGCGAGAGACCGCCACCGATGGAGAGGCCTGCGCCGTGGGATGACGAGCCGTCGGACTCGCTGATCTTCATCTGACTGGCGCGCCGGAAGTTATAGCCTACCGCCACGTAGATCTGCTGGGAGAGCTGTACGTCGGCTCCGATGGCGATATGGCGGCCGAAGGCTTCGTCCCAGTTGTTCAGCCGGCTGAGGGTGAGCGAGAAGCGCAGGGGTGCATTGCCCAGGCCCTTGGTGATACCCACCTGGAGGTCGAGGGGGATACGCTCGAACTTGTCGTCGTAGGCTTTCACCTGTCCGCCGAGGTTCTTGGCGACGGCAGAGAGGCTGAGGTCATGCTCTTCGTCGAAGTAGTTCAGTCCGAGGTCCACGCCTACGGCCAGCGAGCTGTAGCCCGCGATGTGTGAGGAGATGATCTTGGCGGAGATACCGCCGTTGAGTGTCTCGGTGAGGGCGTAGGCGAAGGAGCCTGCGAGGCAGATGTCACGGGCGGAGAATGTGCCCAGGTCCTCGTTGTCGACTGTGGTCTCCTTCATTGTGCCGTAGTCCATATACTGACCGGTGACAGCCCATGTGCCCCGATCGCCGATACCTTTGATGAAGGCTGCGCTGGCGGTCTTGGCACCCTCCATGTAGGTCATGTAGTTGAGGTTGATGGTGCGGTCGCTGACGCCGTTGATGAGGGCAGGGTTATGGAAGACCACCGTCGCATCGTCGTCGGTGATGGTGATGTTGTCGCCACCCAAGGCGGCGATATGGGCACTGACGGGCAGACGGAGAAAGTTGTAGGCAGTTTCGCTCTCTTGGGCATTCAGAGGTGAGAGGTGAGAGGTGAGAGGTGAGAGGAATGAAATGAGGCAGAGGGCTGGCAGATATTTCCGCCAGCGAACACGCTGATTCCTATGATTTACCGACCTCTTTGTCACGTCCTTTTTCTAAAATCGCTGCAAAGATACAAAATAATTCTTAATTTCACAGATAATTTGCCTTTTTACTGTTTCACCTTTTTACTTTTTTACTACCTTTGCATAACCATTCATTTAATAAACGGAAGAAAACCGGATTTATTATGGAAGAGAAGAAAAGTCGTCAGGCCGACCTGGAAGGCAAGCGCGTGCAAGGGTTCCTTTTGGGACTCATCCTCGTGCTCGCATTGATCTTCGTGGCACTGGAATGGAACAGCGACGACAGCGGCTGGGCTTTCTTCGATGAGGATGACGACCTGGAGGCCGAACTCGAACTGGAACCCCTGAAACGCGATAAGGACGAGATACCGATGATGTTGCCACAGGAGAAGATACCTGAGCCGCCCAAGACGGAAGAGATGCGACTGGTGGAGGACGATGTGGAGATTGCCCCAGAGATTACACCGGAGAATGCGGAGATTCCTGAGCCGCCTGAGAATCCGGATGATCAGGAGCAGCCAGAGGTGGTCGATATGTACGACGAGCCTGTGGATATCCGTGTGGTGGAGGATCTGCCACAGTTCCCTGGCGGTGCTGCGGAGTTTATGAAGTGGCTCACGAAGAACCTGCGCTATCCCGCTTCCGCCCAGTCGCAGCAGGTGAAGGGCAGGGTAGTAGCGCAGTTTATCGTGAATAAGGATGGCAGCGTGACAGACCTTGAGGTGACGGAGCATCTGAACCGTGCCTGTGACAATGAGGTGCTGCGCGTGCTCAGGATGATGCCGAAGTGGGAACCGGGACTGATGGATGCCAAGCCCTGTCGCACGAAAGTATGCATACCCGTCGTCTTCAATCTTTAAAATTATAAAATTATAAAATTCAAAAATTAGAGAATTAAAAGATTAAAGAATTAAAAAATTAGAATATGTACAAAGCAGAAGAATTATTGAAGTTGGTGAATGAGGCGATAGACGGTCTGGCGTACGACCGTAAGCCTGCCTCGCTGTATGAACCTATCCAGTACGTGCTGTCGCTAGGTGGCAAGCGTGTGCGCCCAGTGCTGATGCTGATGGGCTATAACCTCTTTAAGGACGATCCTGAGCGTATCATCATGCAGGCTGTCGGACTGGAGACCTATCATAACTTCACCCTGTTGCACGATGACGTGATGGACAATGCCGATATGCGTCGTGGTCACGCGACGGTGCACAAGAAATGGAATGCCAACCAAGCCATTCTCTCTGGCGATACGATGCTGTTGCAGGCTTTTGAGCGTGTAGAGGCTTGTGAGGTGAAGTATCTGAAGGATGTGTTCGCCACGTTCATGCAGACCACCTATGAGATTGGTGAGGGCCAGCAGCTTGACGTGGAGTTTGAGACGCGTGATGACGTGAAAGAGGAGGAGTATATCGAGATGATCCGCCTGAAGACAAGTGTACTGCTGGCCTGTGCGCTGAAGATCGGTGCCATCCTTGCTGATGCCTCGAAGGAGGATCAGGAGAACCTCTACGGCTTTGGTGAACAGATCGGGCTCGCGTTCCAGTTGCAGGATGACCTACTCGACGTGTATGGCGATCCGAAGGTGTTTGGCAAGAACATCGGCGGTGACATCACCTCGAACAAGAAGACCTATATGCTCATCAATGCCGTGAACCGTGCGAATGATGCACAGCGCCAGGAACTGATGCGCTGGATTGACGCCAAGACGTTCGACCGCGACGAGAAGGTGAAGGCTGTGACGGCACTCTACGATGAGATCGGCATCCGTCAGTTGTGTGAGCAGAAGATCGAAGAGTGTTACGTTCGCGCCCAGACGTTTATGGATAAGGTCAGTGTCAGCGAGGAGCGCAAGGCCATCTTGAAGGCCTATACCGCTGCAATGATGAAGAGGCAGAGTTAAAACTTTGAACTTTGAGCTTTGAACTTTATGATTACTAAGAGCTTTGTTGATACGCATTGTCATTTAGATGGTGAGGAGTTCGCAGAAGACTTGGAACAGGTGATTGCCAGAGCCAAGGAGGCTGGGGTGAAGGCTATTGGTGTACCTGGGATTGATCTGAAATCCTGCGAGACGGTCATAGCCCTCTGCGAACGTTATCCTGACTACTGCTTTCCGATGCTCGGCTTGCATCCAGAGGAAGTCCGCAACGATTGGAAAGATGTCTTGTTTGCCATTAAGCATGTCATAAAGTTCAAAGTTCAAAGCTCAAAGTTCAAAGTCTCTGCCATCGGCGAAATCGGCCTCGACTTTTACTGGAGCCGTGAGTTTGAAGAGGCTCAGTTACAGGCGTTTGAGGAACAGGTACGATGGTCTGTGGAGCTGCAGTTGCCGTTGATGATCCACTGTCGGAAGGCGCAGAATGAGATGGTTAATATATTGAAGAGGTATAAGGACGATCTACCTGGTGGCGTGTTTCATTGCTTTACGGGCAACACCATCGAGGCGCAGGAGTTGTTGCAGTTTGAGCGCTTCGTATTGGGTATCGGAGGTGTGCTGACGTTCAAGAAGTCCAAACTCTCTGAGACGCTCAAAGAGGCCGTGCCCCTGGATCGTATCGTGCTTGAGACAGATGCCCCCTATATGGCGCCTGTGCCTATGCGTGGCCAGCGCAACGAACCTGCCTTCGTGGCCTATGTGCTACGCAAACTCGCAGAAATCTATGGTGTTGATGAGGAGACCGTTGCTGCCAAGACCAATGCCAATGTGGCGCGGATATTTCCATCGATAGTTAACAAATCATAAAGTTCAAAGTCCAAAGTTCAAAGTTCAAAGAAAATGATTACCTTTGCACCCGCAAATCAACAAGGTCGCATTTTTGCGATCCAAATGAAGTCAACTGGAGAGGTGCTCGAGTGGTTGAAGAGGCACGCCTGGAAAGCGTGTAACCGGCAAAACTGGTTCGCAGGTTCGAATCCTGTTCTCTCCGCAGAATCCAGTAAGATTATGAAAAGACTGACTATTCTGATTGCACTGACCAGTTTGCTCTTTTTCGCGCAAACGATACAAGCACAAAATTCTTCCCCCAAAGACAGTGTGACTGCGACCGCCGTGGTTGCTAATGACTCCCTGGCCATTGCAGACTCCCTTGCTGCTGAGGCGATGGTGACGGATGATCCCGAGGCCGACGCAGAAGAGGAGGGTGGGTTCCACAAGCAGTTGAAGACGAAGTTCATCGACGGCAATGCTGGTTTTATGTCGCTTGTCGCTCTCGCCCTCGTGCTGGGACTGGCCTTCTGCATTGAGCGCATCATCTATCTGACGCTTTCGGAAATCAAGACCTACAAGCTGATGGAGGACATAGAGAACCGTCTGAAGCAAGACGATGTGGAGGGTGCGAAGACCATCTGCCGGAATACCCGTGGACCTGTGGCCTCTGTGTGTTATCAGGGGCTGTTGCATATCCACCAGTCGATGGATGCCATTGAGCGTTCCATCACGAACTACGGTGGCCTGCAGGCTGCGAACCTCGAAAAAGGCTGTTCGTGGATTAAGCTGTTTATTGCGATGGCACCGTCGTTGGGATTCCTTGGAACGGTCATAGGTATGGTGATGGCGTTCGACCAGATTCAGCAGGCTGGTGACATTGGTCCTACTATCGTGGCAAGTGGTATGAAGGTGGCGCTCATTACGACCATCTTCGGTATCGTGGTGGCCTTGATCCTGCAGCTGTTCTACAGTTACATCCTCTCGAAGATCGAGCGTCTCACCGCCCAGATGGAAGAGAGTGCGATTACGCTCCTCGACATGATCACGGAATATAAAAATCGTAAATCGTAAATGAATAGTTTCGTTTCGCCCTTCTTCGCTGATGTGATGCTTTGGCTGATGTACATCGTGCTCGCTGTTGCGCTCTGTGTGACGGCATACAGCGTGTGGCACGGTATGCGCACCCGTCGTAAGGGCGACGATATCGTCAACCGCGTGCCAGCGGGTAGGATAGGGTGGTGCGTGCTCTTTGGTCTGCTCGTCTGTCTCGTAGTCACGTTCCTCCTGGGTTCCTCCCAGCCCGTCATGACCAACGGCAAGCCTTTCACCAGCGTGTTCTGGCTGAAGGCCACGGATATGTTCATTTATACTTCCATTCTTCTGATCATCGGATGTTTCGTAAGCGCTTTCGTCAGCAGATTCCGGAGCTGAACACCACGTCGACGGCAGACATCTCGTTCATGTTGCTGATCTTCTTCCTCGTGACATCGTCGATGGACACGGACAAGGGACTCTTGCGACAGATGGCATCGCCGCCCGTGGAGAACTCCCAGCCGCAGGACGTGAATAAAGACCTCGTGATGCGTGTCGAACTTGATGCCCACGATCAGCTCACCTGTGATGGAAAGCCTGTGACGCTGAAAGAACTGTCAGAAGCCGTAGTCTCTATGGCTACGGTGAACAGGACGGAACATATCGTTGCCATCCAGGCAGACCGTGAGACCACCTACGAGGCCTATTTCCGCATGCAGGATGCTATCGTCGCCGCCTATCATCAGTTGCGCGAGCAGTATTCGCAGAAGCGCTATGGCAAGACCTATCGCCAGCTGACGGCTGAGGAGCGTTCCCTCGTCAACGAATATTACCCACAACGCATCAGCGAGTCTCTCCAAGAGAAAGGAGGTAGACAATGAGACCCATGCGCAGTATGTTTCATGACCGTCGCCGTCATGGGGTGCCCTCGCTGAATGTCGCGTCGATGCCTGACTTGATCTTCACCGTGTTGTTCTTCTTTATGATCGTTACCCACATGCGCAGCGATGAGGTGAAGGTACGCCTTGAAGTGCCTGCAGGCTCAGAGGTGAAGAAACTCACGGGCCATCCCGCGATCGTGAATATATATATAGGGAGACAAGGAGACAGGGAGACAAGGAGTCAGGAGTCAGGAGTCAGGAGACAGGAGTCAGGAGTCAGGAGACTGGAGTCAGGAGTCAGGAGACTGGACAATACTTGGCTGGTGCAGCTGAATGGCGATATTGTGTCGCCGAAGGAGATTCCAGCGCGCATCAATGCCATCCGCAGCAAGCTCTCTCCTGAGAATGCAGAGCGTCTGACGGTGAGTTTCCGTGCGGACCGTCATGCGCCCATGGGGCTCGTCAGCGACGTGAAACAAGCCCTGCAACAGGCCTATGCCCTGAAAATCAATTACAGTGCCACAGAAATTAGTCCATAATTGCTCGATATTTCGGAAATTATGATTAACTTTGCACCCGTAATCAATCAGAATCACTAAAATCAACAATAAATCATTAATTAAATCAAAAATCAAAATGGCTTATCAAGAAGTAACAACGACGGGTTATGGCACCCGAGTAGGCAACTCTTTCAAGGCTATTGGTAGCGGATTCCTGATGTTTGTATTGGGTACTGCGCTGCTGTGGTGGAACGAAGGACGTGCCGTGAAGACTGAGAAGATGCTCGACGAAGCTGGCAACAACTATGTCGAGATGGAGAATCCCAACAAGAAAGACGCCTCGCTCGAAGGCGAGCTGATCTGTGGTACCGCTATGGCCACGACAGAAGATTCCCTCACCGACGCCCAGTTCGGCATCGGTGCGAAGGCCATCTCCATTCGTCGTAATGTGGAGTACTACCAGTGGGTGGAGCACTCACAGACGAAGCGTGAGGACAAACTCGGTGGTAAGGAAGTGACCACGACCACTTACACCTACACCAAGGAGTGGGTGTCGAGTCCTATCCAGTCTTCGAATTTCCATGATCCCGCCTATCAGAACAAGAACTCTGTGCTGACTACCCTCGACGACTCTGAGCAGTGGGCAGAGAACGTGAAGTGGGGTGCCTATACGCTTCCCGAGGGCCTCTTCCATCGCATCTCCTCCCGTGAAGGCATCGATCTCGCCATCAGCGAGGATTTGCTGAAGCAGTTCGACAAGTCGGCACAGGCTGCCTATGAGCGTGCCCACGGTCTGGTGAATACCGCCATCAATAAGATCTCGCAGGCCGTCTCACAACCTGCACAGCAGCCTGCCCAGGTGGCCATCCCTGATTCCATCAAGGCCTTGCTGCCTGACTCTGTGAGGGCTAAGCTCGACTCTATCCAGGCCGTGACGGACTCTCTGAACAAGCAGATGGCCAATGCTGAGAATAAGAAGGATCTGCAGTATGTCCATCAGGCCAGCAACGTACTCTATTTCGGACGTGTGCCTGGTTCTCCTGAGGTGGGTGACGTGCGTGTGACCTTCGAGAAGGTAGTGCCTGCCAAGGTCACTGTGATGGCTGTGGTCGAAGGCGACAGCTTCAAACCCTACAAGGCTAAGAACGGCAAGCGCTTCCAGACGCTCGTGATGGGTAAGAAGAGTGGCGACGAGATCATCGAGGGTGAGAAAGAGGCCAACAACATGATCCTCTGGGCCCTCCGTATCCTCGGCATTATGATCATCATCGGCGGTCTGAAGGGTATCTTTGGATTCCTTGAGACCATCCTCAAGGTGGTGCCGTTCATCGCAGGCATCTTCGGCTGGGGCGTGGGCATCGTCTGCACGGTCATCGGTATCGTGTGGTCGCTCATCGTCATTGCCCTCGCATGGCTCTTCTACCGTCCAGTGCTTGCTATCTGCCTCCTCGCTATTGCAGGCTTCCTCATCTGGGTCTTCGCCTTCAAGGGCAAGGACAAGCTGAAGGAGCTCGCCTCTAAGGGTAAGAACACTCAGACACAGCCGGCACCTCAGACGACGGAGTGATGAGACGAAATCTTTCTTTCATTGTTGCAAGTGCGCTGGCAGTGATGGCCGGATGCACAAGTAAAAGTCAGACAGCGAGTGGAGCCGATAGCGACTCCCTCGCTGTCGACAGTCTTGATGGTGCTGTGGTTGAGGTGCGCGACACCACGCCACAGCCTGTATTCCTCTATTACTTCGATCCAGACCATATGCAGGTGGTCTATTGGACGGACGCGAAGGAGCCTGACCGTGCTTTCTACGAGAAACACGATATGATGGAGTACTTCACAGATGCCCATCAGGCGTGGGAGCAGTTTGATACCTATCGTCGCAATGCTGCAGGCTATACGCAGATGCTTCTGGACGACATGAAGTCTGTGCCCATCCGCTGCATTGGCGAACAGTTGAAGAACCCTGATGGTGAGGATCTCTTCCCTGGCGAACTGCACAGCCGCTCGACGATTCCCGCTCCGGGCATGAAGTATGCCCTCGTCAATCCGAAGGACGCCCTGCGAGGCGATCATTTCGCTGCTCTCTACGTCATCATCCACGATGACTATATGAAGACGCATAAACGACTCGCCACAAAACTTGAATCACCCTTCGACGCCGGGAAACCCCTGCCCGCAACCGTCATTAAACAACTCGAAGAGCAGTATGCTATGAAGACGCAGCGCTCAGAGCTCACCTACACCATCGGCAACCGCTATCAGTATGGCATCCTCCAGTTCAAGCCGAAGGGTAAGAAGGTCTTTGCCCTCGAAGTGGTTACAGACGGTGACAAGGTATATTCGATTCCTGTAGAGGGACAGTACGACGGGCAGGATATGAACTCCACGTGGAATGTCGATGACGGTGGCGAGTACGCTTCCAGTGGCATTGGCGCCGCCTTCGAGGGACCTGACGGTCTCGAGTTCACTTTCGAGCATCGTGCACCAGAGAGTGCTACCGTCGGTATGTTCAGACTCCGCAACGGTAAGCTCGAGCGTCAGATTTTGGAGGTCTACCACCAGTTGGTAGACGAATCGCGTCCCCTCTGGAAGAAGGATATCGCCACCCTGCGTAAGCTCTACCTCGACAACGACCCGCATGAGAATAAGTACTACGAGCTGACGAAGTACCGTTGGATAGACATCGACGATGACTTCAACGAAGAACTCTGGATGCGTGACAAGGATGACAAACATGGTGCATTCTTCACGGTGAAGGACGATCAGATCCAACTGATTGGCGTGGAGACAGACAAGTTACATCCCTCGTTCACTCAGGTTCGTGGCGGCAAGGGCTGGCTGCGCATCGCCGGATCTGCCGGAGGACCTGCTGTCTTCACGCAGATCTACGAACTCGAGAAGAGTCAGGTGGTCCATCGTATGACTGCCCTTGAGGTCTATGGCGAGCTCGACGAATGTACCTTTGATGGTAAACCCTTCGCCAAGGACAAGGCTGCCGACTATATGAAGTCGCTGCCTGTTCCTCGTGATCCCTATCTTTACTGGGCCGAGATTCAGGAATAAAACAAGTTGACTATGATTGCTGCCATCACTTGCGACGACGGAACTCTGCGCAGGTGATGGCAGTTGCTATGGCTACATTGAGGCTCTCGGCTGTGTCGTCTGTGCGATAACTGGGGATGAGGAGGCGACGATTCACTTTTTTGCGGATCTCTGGAGAGATGCCATTGCCCTCATTGCCCATAACGATGAGTCCGTGAGGGGTGAGCGGCTGGGTGTAGATGTTGTCGCCATCGAGCAGGGTACCATAGACGGGGAAGTCTGCAGGCAGGGTGTCGAGAAACTCTGAGAGATTAATATATATAATGATTACGCGCGCAATGCTGCCCATAGTGGCCTGAACGACCTTCGGATTCCAAGCGTCGACAGTATCGTCGCTGCAGAAGATCTGTTCGATGCCAAACCAGTCGGCAATGCGGATAATCGTCCCGAGGTTGCCTGGGTCTTGGATGCCATCCAGAGCAAGGGCAAGCCCCTCCCAGCCTCCCCCAAAGGGAGGTGTGCCTAACGGACACCCAGGGATGGGAAAGAGGGCGAGGACTTGCTGCGGGTGCTGGAGGAAGCTCAAGCGACGGAGTTCCTCATCGGTGACCTCAGTGATGGCAGATGGAAGATGGCTGATGGCAGATGAATGATCCTTCAGCCATTCGTTGGTGGCGAAGAGGGAGTGGGGCTGGTAGTGGGTGAGGAGGTCGCCGACCACCTTCGTGCCTTCTGCCACGAAAAGACCCTCACGACGGCGGAACTTTTTCTGCTCCAACTGACGGATGGATTTGATCTGATTCTTACTGATTGCCACTTTTTTTGTGCAAAGGTACAAAATTTCTGTGATTATCTGTGTAATCTGTGGCTTTTTTTGTACTTTTGCAGATGATTACAGACAGGCAGATGAAAATTCCGATGGTGAAACAGTGTTTGGCGATGGTAGCAGGGGCGTTGCTCCTGTGCGGCTGTTCTGCTACCCGTCATCTGCCTGATGGCTCGTATATGCTGAATAAAGTCCGTGTGGTGACGGACGATAAATACAAGGACATCAACCCTCTGGAGCTGAAGGACTATGTGAGGCAGAAGAGCAACACGCGCTGGCTGTCGACGGTGAAGGTACCACTTGGCATCTATTCGTTAGCCGGGCGTGACAGCACGTGGGTAAATCGTGCCTTGTGGTCTATGGGCGAGGCTCCAGTGGTGTTTGACACTCTGTTGGCGCGTCAGAGTTGCGAGGACCTGAAACAAGCTTTGGAAAACAAGGGCTATCTCGATGGAGAGGTGTCGCTGTATGTGGACTATAAGAAGCGGAAGTGCAATGCCATCTATGTGTTGCGTCCTGGTCCGGCGTATAAAATCCGTCAGTATGAGACAGACATCCAGGACTCTTTGATTGACAAGTTGCTGATGCGTCGCAACAGTACGCTCTATGCCGGCAAACAGTTTAGTGCCGAGGCGCTGAATGAGGAGCGCAACGGGATTACGTCGTATTTGCAAGACCGTGGTTACTTCCGTTTCCATAAGGAGTTCATTACCTATCGTGCCCGCCGGTATGAGAAAGAAAAGAACGTCGATGTGACGCTCGTGCTGCATCCTTACTACCGTTCGTCAGACGACAGCACTTCGCTGCACACGCAGTATTTCATTCGTGATGTGAGTTTCGTCAGCGGTATGCCAGACTCATCCATCCACCTGCGCCGTCATGTGCTGGATGAGAACACCTTCATCGAGGCTGGACAGCCATATTCTGCTGCGGCTCTGCGCAAGACCTACAACCATTTCGGCCGTCTGAACGCTGTGAAGTTTACGAATATCAACTTCGAGCAGGTGCCCGACTCAGCGCTTCTGGATACAAAGATTCTTGTGCAGACGAACAAACCGTCGACCATCAGTTTCCAGCCTGAAGGTACCAACACGTCAGGTGACCTGGGTGCAGCCGTTTCGCTGACGTATCAGAACCGTAACCTGTTCCGTGGGTCGGAGGTGCTGAGTGTGCAGCTGCGTGGTGCATATGAGGCCATCCGCGGACTGGAGGGCTACAGCAATCAGGACTTTTTCGAATACAGTTTGGAGAGCCGTCTGTCGTTCCCGCGTTTCATCTTCCCCTTCCTGAGTCCCAGCTATCGTAGGAGCATCATCGCCACCAGTGAGGTGTCGTTGCTCTTCGACTCGCAGGACCGTCCTGAGTTCCATCGTCGTGTTCTCTCTGCCGGCTGGCACTATCAGTGGAATCAGGAGAAAAGCCAGAACAGCTATCGTTTGGATCTCATTGACCTGAACTATGTGTTTATGCCCTGGATCAGCCAGACTTTCCGCGATGAGTATCTGTCTGACGATTCGAACTCGAACGCTATCCTGAGATACAACTACGAGGATCTGTTTATTATGAAGATCGGCTTCGGCTATGTCTATAACAACGGACGGACAGCAGTCAAGACGAATATCGAGACTGCCGGTAACCTGCTTGACCTCTGTGCCCACGTCTTCAACACGTCGAAGAACGAACTGGGTCAATATATGACCTTCAACATTGCCTATGCCCAATATGCGAAGTTCGATATCGACTTTATCCACCGCCTCTATGAGTGGGAGAACAGTCAGCTGGTGTTCCATACGGGCATTGGTATTGCCTATCCGTATGGCAATAGTGAGGTGCTGCCGTTTGAGAAACGATACTTTGCCGGTGGTGCCAACAGCGTCCGCGGATGGAGTGTGCGCAGCTTAGGCCCAGGCAGTTACAAGGATAAGGATGGCAAGATCAACTTCATTACCCAGACAGGTGATCTGAAGCTTGACCTGAACCTCGAATACCGTTCGCGCTTGTTCTGGAAGTTCTCTTGGGCGATGTTCCTTGATGCCGGCAACATCTGGACCCTGCGCGACTATAAGGACCAGCCTGGGGGCCAGTTCAAGTTCTCCCGTCTGCTCGACGATATGGCTGTGAGTTACGGAATGGGCCTGCGACTGAACTTTGACTATTTCATCCTGCGTTTTGACCTTGGAATGAAGGCCGTCAATCCTGCCTACGAGGATAATGAGACGCATTATCCCATCATCCATCCCCGCCTGAGCAGGGATCTGGCGTTCCATTTCGCGGTCGGACTGCCCTTCTAAAGGTGAAAGAGTGAAAAGGTGAAAAAGTGAAAAAGAAAGAAACGAAACGTTAAAAGTTTTTGAAACTACTATTATTTCACCTTTTCACCTTTTCACCTTTTCACTTTTATTTGTACCTTTGCACGAAAATATAAACAAACATGTTGAGATTTATATCGTTTGGAAGTGGCAGCAGCGGCAATTGCTATTACTTCGGTACTGCTACAGACGGATTGATGATAGATATAGGCGTTGGCATACGCACACTGAAGAAGTACTGCAAGGACTATGGCATTCAGCTGCAGTCCGTAAAGCACTTGCTGATTACCCACGACCATGCCGATCATATCAAGTCGGTGGGGGCGTTCAGTTATGAATATCAGGTGCCCGTCTATGCCACTAAGGCTGTCCACAAAGGCATTGACAACAACTACTGTATCTCTCGGAAGGTGGCCGACAATATGAGACAATATGTCGAAATCGGTCAGCCGTTCACCGTGGGAGAGTTCCATGTAAGGCCCTTTGCCGTGCCCCATGATGCCAGTGAGAATGTGGGCTACGAGATTCAGGTGGAGGGTGTCACCTTAGTCATCATGACCGATGCAGGGTCTGTGACAGAGGAGATGAAGGAAACCATCTCGCGTGCCAACTACCTCATCATTGAGGCAAACCACGATGTGGAGATGGTGGAGAGCGGTCCTTATCCGCCATATCTGAAAAAGCGTATCCTCAGTCCCAGTGGGCATCTGTCGAATACGGAGTGTGGCAAGGTGATTGCGGAGAATATGACGGAGTGTCTGCGTCAGGTGTGGCTCTGTCATCTCAGTGAGGAGAACAACCATCCAGAACTGGCTCGCAAGACTGTGGAGACTATCATGCGTAGCTATGGCATCGTGCCAGGCAAGGATGTGGAACTTGAAGTGCTTCGTCGTCAGTTGCCAACGGGAGTGTTTGAGCTGGAGTGAAAAGTAAAGAGTGAGAAGCGATGAAAGAGGTGATTGTAAAGGATGCTGATCTGCAACAGGCAGCGATGGAGGGCATGGATGCCTTCATTGGTGTGTTTGTGAAAGCCATCTACGACAGCATCGGCGGTGAACTGACACCAGAGACGATGCAGGATCTGAATGCTGACCAGATGACGTTGCTGGCCTGGAACACCCTGCACGAGGAAGTGATGGACGGCGGGTTTGTCCAGCTGATCCATAACGGCTATGGCACTTTCATCTTCAAGAACCCGTTTGCCAAAGCTCTCAACAAGCTGTGGGACATGCGCGAGCTGTCGAAGCTGATATATGATGCACATACCCTATGGCTCAAGCATCGTGAGGAGATTGAGAAGGAAATGACGCAGGAAGAGTTTATGGCACTCTTCGAGCAGTTCCCTGACTTCGACGACCTCGACGATCAGTTTGTGGAGCATGAGGAGGAATGGACGGATGACATCGCTCACTATATTGACGATCATCTCGAACGCTTCGCGACAATTATTTAAAGACAACTCGCTCGGCGACGCAAGGAGACGCTTGCTACCGCAGGGACGCAAGAATTTAATCGAATTACACGAATAAATATAGTGAATAAGACAGAAGAACAGATCAGGAAAAAGAGTCCTGTACAGATAAAGAACAAGAAGGCGTCGTTTGAATACTTCTTCATCGAGACCTTCACAGCTGGCATCGTGCTGACGGGTACGGAGATCAAGAGCATCCGTCTTGGCAAGGCCAGTCTGGTGGATACTTATTGCACCGTCATCAACGGCGAACTGTGGGTGAAGGGCATGAGCATCAGTCCGTATTTCTATGGCTCGTACAACAACCACGAGATGAAGCGCGACCGTAAGCTGTTGCTCACCAAACGTGAGATCCGACAACTGGCGAGTGCCACGAAGCAGACAGGCTATACCATCGTGCCCCTGCTGGTGTTTATCGATGAGAAAGGGCGTGCGAAGATGGATATCGCCCTGTGCAAAGGCAAGAAGGAGTTTGACAAGCGTCAGACGCTGAAAGAGAAGGAAGACCGCCGTGAGATTGACAGGGCGATGAAGGTGTATAAGTAGTTGACAGTTTATAATAGATGATTACTCTGTGAGTAGACTTAACGACATAGTAAAAGAACGGATTCTCGTGCTCGACGGAGCGATGGGAACGAAGATACAGGGTTATGGCCTCACTGAACAGGATTTCAGGGGAGACCGTTTTCAGGATGTGCCGGGGTTGCTGAAAGGCAACAACGACGTACTCTCCTTAACCCGTCCTGACGTCATCGCAGATATCCATCGTCAGTACCTCGAAGTGGGTGCCGACATCATCTCCACCAACACCTTCAGCAGCCAGCGCATCTCTCAGGCTGACTATCATCTGGGCGATTATGCCTATGAGATGGCCTTCGAGGGTGCGAGGATTGCCCGTCGGGTGGCAGATGAGTTCTCAACCCCAGAGAAACCACGATTTGTGGCTGGCTCTGCGGGGCCGACGAATAAGACCTGTTCGATGTCGCCCGATGTGAACGATCCTGCTGCCAGAGACCTCACTTATGACGAACTGGTGGCAGCCTATCTCGAACAGATGAACGGTCTGATTGCCGGAGGCGTGGATGCCCTGTTGATAGAGACGATCTTCGACACGCTGAATGCCAAGGCGGCCATCGATGCTGCGATGCGGGCGATGGTGGAGCAGGGCAAGGAAGTGCCTGTCATGCTCTCTGTGACCATCAGCGATCTGGCTGGGCGCACGCTCAGCGGTCAGACGCTCGATGCCTTCCTGGCCAGTGTCAGCAGCTATCCGGTCTTCTCCGTCGGACTGAACTGTTCGTTTGGTGCCGACCAGATGAAACCCTATCTGCGAGAGCTTGCCCGAAAGGCTCCTTATTATATCACCTGTCATCCCAATGCAGGACTGCCCAATTCCATGGGACTCTATGACGAGACGGCAGAGACGATGGCTCCCAAGATTGGTGAGATTATCGACGAAGGGCTGGTGAATGTCATCGGTGGCTGTTGTGGTACTGATGAGACGTTTATCGCCAAGTATGTGCCATTGGTTAGAGGTGAGTGGAGAGATGTAAGAGGTGAGAGATTACCTGAAGTGTGGAAAAAGCCCCACGTGCCTGCTCCAAAACCTACTTCTATGTGGCTCTCTGGCTTGGAGCTGTTGGAGGTTAGTCCAGAAGTGCATTTCGTGAATGTCGGCGAACGCTGTAATGTGGCTGGCTCACGGAAGTTCCTGCGTCTTATTAAGGAAAAAAGCTATGACGAAGCATTGAGTATCGCCCGTAAACAGGTGGAAGATGGTGCCCTCGTCATCGATATCAATATGGACGACGGCCTGTTGGATGCCAAGGCAGAGATGGTGAATTTCCTCAATCGCATCTCTGCAGAGCCTGATATCGCCAAGGTGCCTGTGATGATTGACTCCTCAGACTGGGAGGTCATTCTGGCAGGACTGAAATGCGTGCAGGGCAAGGCCATCGTCAACTCCATCTCACTCAAAGAAGGTGAAGAGCGATTTATCACCCATGCACAGGATGTGAAGCGACTGGGTGCTGCCGTGGTGGTGATGTGTTTCGACGAACAGGGACAGGCCACTACCTATGAGCGTCGTATTGAGATTGCCCAGCGAGCCTATAAGCTTCTGACAGAAAGAGTAGGTATGCTGCCGCAGGATATTATCTTCGATCCGAATGTGTTGGCTGTGGCTACAGGTATGGAGGAACATGATGCCTATGCTGCCGACTTCATCAGGGCGACGGCATGGATTCACGAGAATCTGCCTGGCGCGCATATCAGTGGCGGCATCAGCAACCTTTCATTCTCTTTCCGAGGCAACAACTATATCCGCGAGGCGATGCACGCTGTATTCCTCTATCATGCCATAGGGAAAGGCATGGACTTTGGTATCGTAAATCCTTCATCTAAAGTCACATACAACGATATTCCTCAAGATCAGCTTGAAATTATCGAGGATGTCATCCTGAATAGAAAGAAGGATGCTGCTGATCGTCTGACGCAACTGGCGGAAGAGATTTTGAGGAGTGAGGAGTGTGGAGTGAGGAGTGAGAATACTTCTGCCGCAGACTCTTTCCTCCAAGGTAATCTTACTCCACACTCCTCACTCCACACTCCTCGACAATCCGTTGAGGAACGACTCTCGCAGGCATTGGTGAAAGGCATCGGCGACCATCTGGAAGAAGACTTGAAAGAAGCACTTGAGAAATATCCCAAGGCCGTGAATATTATCGAAGGGCCTCTGATGGCAGGTATGAACACCGTCGGACAACTCTTCGGTGAAGGCAAGATGTTCCTGCCGCAGGTGGTGAAGACTGCCCGAACGATGAAGCAGGCCGTAAATATTCTCCAGCCCTATATCGAAGCAGACAAGGCGGAAGGTGGAAAACGTGCAGGAAAAGTCTTGTTGGCTACTGTCAAGGGCGATGTGCATGATATCGGCAAGAACATCGTCGGTGTGGTGATGTCGTGCAACAACTACGAGATCATCGACATGGGAGTGATGGTGCCTGCCGAACAGATTGTGCGTAAAGCCAAAGACGAACAGGTGGACATCATCGGACTCAGTGGTCTGATTACGCCCAGTCTGGAAGAGATGGTCAATGTGGCCCGTGAACTGCAGCGGGCAGGCATGGACATCCCCATTATGATTGGTGGTGCCACAACCAGCGAACTGCATGTGGCCTTGAAGATCGCACCTGTCTATGCAGGACCAGTGGTGTGGTTGAAGGACGCCTCGCAGAATGCCCTCGTGGCTGCACGGCTGTTGAACGACGGTGAGCAGCTGGAACACGAACTGACGGAGAAATACCAGAAACTGCGTGATGATTATCAGCAGTCTCAGGATGAACTCCTGTCGCTCGAGGAAGCCAGAAAACATAAACTGAATTTGTTTGATTAAAGATATGAAGAAGTTTGTAATCATGATGATGGCCTGTATGATGGCCATCGTAGCAGAAGCCCAGAAAAGGGAGATGCGTGGTGCCTGGATACAATGTGTCAACGGACAGTTCCAGGGAATGGGCAAACAACGGATGCAGCAGACGCTGACCTTCCAGCTCGACGAGTTGAAGAAAGACGGTGTGAACCTTATCATCTTCCAGGTACGTCCGGAGTGCGATGCGCTCTATGAGAGTAAGATCGAACCGTGGAGCCGGTTCCTGACAGGTAAGCAGGGGGTGGCACCATCGCCCTATTGGGATCCCTTGCAGTGGATGGTCGACGAGTGTCATAAGCGTGGTATGGAAATCCATGCCTGGATCAACCCCTACCGTGCGAAGACCAAGGGCACGAAGCAGTTGGCTTCCAACCATATTGCCGCGCGCAAGCCTATGAACTGCTTTGCCTACGACGAGATGTTCCTCCTGAACCCCGGCATCCCTGAGAACCGCGACTATATCTGTGAGGTGGTGAAGGACATCGTCAGCCGTTACGATGTCGACGGCCTGCATATGGACGACTATTTCTATCCCTATCCCGTCAAGGGAGAGTCTATCCCTGACGATGAGTTGTTCTTGGAGCGCTCCAATGGTATTAAGGATCAGGGAGACTGGCGCCGCTATAATGTGAACCTCTTTATCGAACAGGTCTATAAGACCGTCCACGAGACGAAGCCCTGGGTGAAGGTGGGTATCTCTCCCTTTGGCATCTATCGCAACAAGAGTACCTCGTATGTCGGCAGTAACACCAACGGCACTCAGAACTACGACGACCTCTATGCCGACGTGCTGATGTGGGTGAACAACGGCTGGCTCGACTATTGCGTGCCCCAGATTTATTGGGAGATTGGCCACAAGGCAGCAGACTACGACACGCTCATCAAGTGGTGGAACCAGTATGCAGCAGCCCGTCCGCTGATTATCGGTGAGGATGTGGATCGTACGGTCAAGGCCCATGACTTGAAGAATCCTCAGGTACACCAGCAGGCCGCGAAGATGGCTCTCCACCGCCAGATGCCCAATGTGCAGGGAACGGTACTGTGGTATGCCAAGGCAGCAGTCGACAATGTCGGCAACTATGGCGGCAATCTCCGCAATGTCTATTGGAAATATCCTGCCCTCCAGCCTGCCATGCCTTTCATCGACAACAAGGCACCCAAGAAGGTCACTAAGCTGAAGCCCATCTGGACGGAGGATGGCTATGTGCTCTTCTGGACGGCTCCGAAGGGAGAGAACTGGAACGACAAGGCCGCGAAGTATGTGGTCTATCGTTTCCGTAAGGGTGAGCGTCAGGACTTCGAGAATCCTGCCAACATCTTCGCCATCACACAGCAACCCTTCATCAAGCTGCCCTATATAAACGGTTCCCAGAAGTGGGTGTATGCCGTGACCGCCCTCGACCGTCTGCAGAACGAGAGCAAGGCTGCGAAGAAGAAAGTGTCCCTTTAAAAAACAGATAGCTATGAGACAGATCGTCGGACTGATGATGGCCGTACTCCTATTGGCGGCCTGCGGTGGTGGACGGAGAATGTCGCCCGAAGAACTCCAGCATAAGCTGGATAGTGTCAAAGCCTTGGAGATCAAGGAAAAGCTTGCCCTGCAAGGGGTGAACCTCGAGGCGTCGGACAATCCCCTGAAACTCTTCTACGACAGTCTGGAGATCCAGTCTCTGCCTATCAGTTACAGCGAGGACTATGTCAGCTTCCTGCCTGGCTATAAAGATGTCACGCCCGATATCGTCTCATATATGGAACTCATCGAGTGCAAGCATCCGAAGGCTGTGGCCCTGCCTGAGAGCGTGGGAGCCAGACTGATGATTATGGCAGCCGACGAGACCGATGGTCACTACTCCCTCTGGCTCTATTCGCTCGACGACGACTATGTGCCAGTGGATAAGCTGTGTCTCTATGCCGTCGATGATATGGATCCCGAGGATGTCGTCGATTTCGGCGAGGAACAGTTCGTGCAGTATTTCTCCATCACGAGCGACTATGAGATCCGTCTGATGGACTACACCAAACAACAATATAAGGCGCGTCTGGAAGAGGTATATCACGTTGACGAATCCCGTAGGTTTGCCCTTGCATCGAGCCGGGAGGAATAGGCTGCAGTTCGCAAACGATTACGACTATTTTCGTAAAAAATACTTAATTTCTGACCTAAGATTCTTAAATTCTTCGTACCTTTGCAAGGTGCATAATAAGATCAGTCATACAGGAATCGTAGAGTCAGTCGCTGACGGATGTGTCAAGGTGCGTATCCTTCAGGCTTCAGCATGTGGAGCCTGTAAGGTGGCGGGCCATTGTCACGCTGCAGAATCGAAGGAGAAGATTGTGGAGGTTTACTGCTGTGATACGGCAGCTTACTCGACGGGTCAGGAGGTGACGGTCTCCACTTCGGGTGCTGTCGCCAGCCGGGCACTTCTCTTGGGATTTGGAATTCCGTTCCTGGTGCTGGTGGGCGTGCTGGTGCTGGTGTTGCTGCTGACGGGCAACGAAGGGCTCTCCGCCCTCTGTGGTCTGGCAGCCCTCGTGCCATACTATGGTGTCCTCTACCTCTGCCGCGACCGTATTCGCCGGCAGTTGACGTTCTATCTGGAATAATCATAACAAACTAAAACAAAAAAAACAAACGCTTTATGAATTTCATCTTGATTGCAGTGATTGTCTTGGGAGCCATCGGACTGATAGCCGCTATCGTGCTGTTTGCCGCCTCCAAGAAGTTCGCTGTCTATGAAGATCCCCGCATTGCACAGGTTAGTGAGTTGCTGCCTGGTGCGAACTGCGGCGGATGTGGATTCCCTGGTTGTAGCGGTATGGCCGATGCCCTCGTGAAAGGGGCTGACGCTGGCAGCATCGACGGACTCTCTTGTCCTGTCGGTGGTGCAGAGACCATGGGAAAAGTGGCCGATCTGCTGGGGATGGCGATAGCCAATTCCGAGCCGATGGTGGCCGTGGTGAGATGTAATGGTACTTGTGAGCATCGGGCAAAGATTGCTGAGTATGCCGGACTGCGCACTTGTGCTGCGATGCATGCCTGTGGTGCTGGTGAGACGGCCTGCGGCTTCGGCTGCTTAGGTTGTGGCGACTGTGCCGAAGCCTGCCAGTTTGACGCCATCAAGGTCAATCCTGAGACGGGTATCCCTGAGGTCGACGAAGACAAGTGTACCTCTTGTGGCGCCTGTGTGAAGGCTTGTCCGCGTGGCATCATTGAACTCCGCAAGAAGGGTCCGAAGGGTAGGAGAGTGTTCGTCTCCTGCGTCAACAAGGACAAGGGTCCTGCAGCGATGAAGGCCTGCGCCGTCAGCTGTATCGGCTGCGGCAAGTGTGAGAAGGAGTGTCCGTTCGGAGCCATTACCGTTGAGAACAATCTGGCCTACATCGACTTCAACAAATGCCGTCTCTGCCGTAAGTGCGTGACAGTATGTCCGAAGAAGGCCATTCTTGATGTGAATTTCCCCACACCGCCTCCTGCACCAAAGCCTAAAGAACCCGCTGCACCTAAGGCTGAGACGCCAAAGCCCGAAGCAGCAAAGGCTGAGACACCCAAGCCCGAGGCCCCAAAGCCAGAGGCTCCCAAGCCTGAGGAAACAAAGGTAGAAGCCCCCAAGACTGAGGCCCCTAAGCCCGAGGAGAAACCTGTAGAAGCTCCCGTCGAGAAGAAGCCTGCAAAGCCGAAGGTTTCCCGTGGCGCCGTTCTTGATACCGATTCCAGTATTTCCATCAAATAATCAAGTAGCATTATGAATATCAGAACTTTTAGTATAGGTGGAATACACCCCGAAGAGAACAAACTCACTCATGAGGCTGTGACGCAGAAAGCAGCCCTGCCCAAGCAGGCCATCTTCCCGCTCTCGCAGCATATCGGTGCGCCCGCCAAGCCCGTTGTCCAGAAAGGCGACAAGGTGAAGGTCGGTACGATGATTGCCGAGGCTGGCGGATTCGTGTCTGCCCCGATCTTCTCGTCCGTCAGCGGTACGGTGTTTAAGATCGATACCGCCATCGACGCCACAGGCTATCGCAAGCCCGTGATTATTATTAATGTGGAAGGCGACGAGTGGGAAGAGACCATCGACCGCTCCGACAAGTTGGAGACCGTCGAGGCACATCCCGAACTCACTCCAGAGGAGATCGTCACCCGTATCAAGGATGCCGGTGTCGTGGGTATGGGTGGTGCTTGTTTCCCCACTTTCATCAAACTCACGCCTCCGCCGACTGCCAAGGCCGAGTGTGTCATCATCAATGCCGTAGAGTGCGAGCCTTATATCACCGCCGACTTCCGCCTGATGATGGAACACGCCGACGAGATCCTCATCGGTCTCGAACTCCTGATGAAGGCCGCCAAGGTCACGACCGGTTATATCGGTATTGAGACCAACAAACCCGCCGCCATCGAGCTCCTCACGAAGAAATGCGCCGAGAAATTCAGCGGTTCAACGTATAACGTAGAAGTTGTTCCCCTGAAGCAGCGCTATCCCCAAGGCGGTGAGAAGCAGCTTGTCGATGCTGTTATCAAGCGTCAGGTGCCTGCACCGCCTGCCATCCCTGTGAACGTCGGTGCCATCGTGCAGAACGTAGGAACGGCCTTCGCTGTTTATGAGGCTGTGATGAAGCGTAAACCCCTCTTTGAGCGTTACACCACCGTCACGGGTAAACGTCTGGCTCATCCAGGCAACTTCCTCGTCCGTATGGGAACTCCGATGAAGGATCTCATCGACGCCTGTGGCGGTATGCCTGAGGGCGACAACAAACTGCTCGCCGGTGGTCCGATGATGGGTAAGGCCCTGACATCCGTCGAGGTGCCCATCTGCAAGGGAACCAACTCCGTGACAATCATCTCCGACGACGAGGCCCGTCGCAAGGAACCCCAGCCCTGCATCCGTTGTGCGAAGTGCGTGGGTGTCTGTCCGATGGGACTGGAACCCTATCTCCTCGCCAAGCTCTCCGAGGTGAAAAACTGGGAGCGTTGTGAGCATGAGGACATTGTCAGCTGTATCGAGTGCGGCTCGTGCCAGTTCACCTGTCCTGCCCACCGTCCGCTGCTCGACAACATCCGTCAGGGCAAATCCACCGTCATGGGCATTATCAGATCAAGAACCGCAAAAAAATAGAAACGACCACTAATTACGCTAATTTCACTAATTATTCATGCGCAGCAAAATTCGTGAAATTCGTGATATTCGTGGTTAAAAAGAAAAAGAGTATATGAGTAAATTAATTGTATCACTTTCCCCACACGCCCACGGCACCGATACGGTGGAGCGCAACATGTACGGTGTGATCATCGCCCTGATGCCCGCCCTGCTCGTGTCGTTCTACTTCTTCGGCCTGGGTTCCGTCATCGTGACGGCAACGAGTGTGGCAGCCTGCGTCTTCTTCGAGTGGGCTATCAGCAAGTATATCCTGAAGCAGGAGCGCAATACCATCATGGATGGCTCGGCCATTCTGACGGGTCTGCTCCTGGCATTCAACCTCCCGTCGAACCTCCCCATCTGGATCATCATCATCGGTGCGCTCTTCGCCATCGGTGTGGCCAAGATGACGTTCGGAGGCCTCGGCAACAACCTCTTCAATCCCGCGCTCGTGGGTCGTGCAGCCCTGCTCGTGGCATTCCCCGCACAGATGACCACGTGGCCGAAGGTAGGCCAGCTGGGCAGCTATCTCGATGCCGAGACGGGTGCTACACCGCTTTCCATTATGAAGTGGGCCATCAAGAGTGGCGATCCCTCGGTACTCGAAGACCTGCCCTCGTCGCTCGACCTGCTGATCGGTAACCATCCCGACGGCGCAGGTGCGCTGGGTGAGATATGTGCTCTGGCGCTGCTCATCGGACTGGCCTACATGCTGTGGAAGAAGATCATTACCTGGCACATCCCCGTCTCGATCATCGGTACGGTGTTCGTGTTTGCCGGCCTGCTCCATCTGGCCGATTCTTCCTATGCCGATCCTATCTCGGTGATCCTCTCCGGCGGTCTGATGCTCGGTGCTATCTTCATGGCAACGGACTACGTGACCTCGCCGATGACACCGAAGGGACAGCTCATCTACGGCGTCGCCATCGGCTTCCTCACCGTCGTCATCCGTAACTGGGGTGCCTATCCCGAGGGTATGTCGTTCGCCATTCTCATCATGAATGCGTTCACGCCCCTCATCAACAATTATGTGAAACCCAAGCGCTTCGGCGAAGTGCCTGCCAAATCGTAAATGACATTATGAAGAAAATCGAATCTACATTGACGAATATGGTGCTGGCGCTCACAGGAGTGGCTGTCATCATGGGTGGTATCCTCGCTTACGTGAACCACCTGACAGAAGGTCCCATCAACGAACAGAAGGCAAAGGCCCTCGCCGACGGTATCAAGACGGTGATGTGTGTTGACAACCTGACCGTCCACCAGACCGATACCGTGCAGACAAAAGGTCCCAAGGGCAAGGATGTCACCTTTATCATCTATCAGACGCAGGACGCGCAGGGGAAAGATCTCGGAGCCGCTGTAGAGACCATTGCCAACGGTTTCGGCGGAGAACTGAAACTGCTCGTGGGCTTCGATCCCGACGGCAAGATCCTCGGTTACACCCTGCTCGAACATGCTGAGACGCCGGGCCTCGGAGCCAAGGCCGACAAGTGGTTCCAGAAGGGCGAGAAAGGTGACATCATCGGCAAGTCGCCCGCAGAACCTCTGACCGTTTCGAAGGACGGTGGACAGGTGGATGCCATCACGGCCTCTACCATCACCAGCCGTGCCTTCCTCTTCGCTGTGAATAGTGCTTATAACGCTTACAAGGCCACTCCCGCCACCGACGGTGAAACGGGTGCCACAAAACAAGAGAAATAGAATATGAGTTATATCAGTATCATCAAGAACGGCATCGTCAAGGAGAACCCCACGTTCGTCCTGATGCTCGGTATGTGTCCTACGCTGGCCACGACCACCTCTGCCTTGAACGGTATGTCGATGGGCCTCGCCACGATGGCGGTGCTCATCTGCACCAACGTTGTGATCTCCTGTCTGAAGTCCGTCACCCCCGACAAGGTGCGCATCC
>JAEEGH010003391.1_pt1 | contig 41959 bp, 30 predicted proteins | sample 9134181 | NCBI WGS metagenome assembly JAEEGH01 (sample SAMN16246544, study PRJNA631951) | gut metagenome | biome: gut microbiome; feature: rumen; material: DP-attached | host: Bos | place: Iran: Karaj | collected 2018-10 | reverse complement strand
ATGCCAAGGCTTCGGAGGTTCATTCCAGCATATACAGCCTGATCGGCGGTATCGTGATTGTGGGCCTGGTAATGATGGTTGTCATCATTGTCCTGTTTATTACCACTCTGGGCAAGATGATCCGGAAGCCCGTAGCGGCTCTGACGGACAACATCAAGCAGATCAGCAGCGGCGACTTTACCGTGGAGATCAAGGCTGACGGCGATGACGAGATCGCATTTATGAATCAGTCCATGAACGGCCTGGTGTCCAACATCCGTGATGCGGTGCGGAACATCAAGGATGTGTCCGAGCGACTGGAGGTGGACTCCAAGGCGTCCAAGGATACCGCAGAGGTTCTGACCACCGAGGCCAAGGAGCAGGCCGAGTCCATGGAACTGATCCTGGACAGCATGCAGGCCATGGCAGAGTCTGTCACCGAGGTGGCGGAAAACGCTACGACCCTCGCTACCACCGTGGTGGATCTGACCGAGTCCGAGCGGGAAGTGAAGGAAAACATGGACGAGCTGGTGGAAAAGGCCGGCGTCGGCAGAACGGATATGAGCCATGTCAGTGACGGCATGAGCGACATCGTTGCATCCATGAACGAGATGAACAATGCGGTCCGTTCCGTGGATGAAGCTGCGGAGCAGATCACCCAGATCATCGATATGATCAACAGCATTGCGGCCCAGACCAATCTGCTGAGTCTGAACGCTTCCATCGAGGCTGCCCGCGCAGGCGAAGCAGGCCGCGGATTTGCCGTAGTCGCTACGGAGATCGGCCAGCTGGCAAACAACAGTGCGGATGCCACCAAGCAGATCGCCGAGATCATCAGCGGCATTACCGGGAAGGTGCGGGATCTGGCAACGAAGTCCGAGCACAATACGAAGATGATCAACGAGAACTCCGAAGCCATCACCAATGCTGCAGCTACCTTCCAGCAGATCACCGACGATCTGACCCGTGCAAGCGAGGTTATGGCAAAGATGGCAGGCCAGATGGAGCAGGTAAACGACGTGGCCACCAACATGGCTTCCGTCTCCGAGGAGCAGTCCGCCACCACCCAGGAGATCACCGCTACCGTCAATCAGCTGACGGACAGCTCCAGGAAAGTGGCAGCCTCCAGCGACAGCGTGTCCGCTGCAGCTGCTTCCGTGGCAGATGCCGCAGACCAGATCAACGAGAACGTGAAGTTCTTTACCGTATAATCGCTATAAAAATCCGGGTATCACAAAAGAGGTCATGCCGTCCGGCATGGCCTCTTTATGTGGCAACAATCCGGAAATCAGCAGAGCAGGAGCCTGCCCTCTCGATCACCCTTATTTTTCCGTTTTCTGTTCCGGGGATACTGCTTTTGACGGGGAGAGGCGGAATAGGTCTCCCACTTTCTTTAAAAGCATGGCGGAGGGAAGCCCCAGGGCAAACACCACCAGCACGAAGAGACCGTTGTTCCGGATGTAATACAGGCTGGGCAGCTCCCCTGCAAAGGAGTAGCAGAACAGCTCCACAAAGACCCCGTGGATCAGATAGAACTCCAGGGTCATCCTCCCAAGAAAGGCCAGGAAGCGGTTTCCGATCCGAAGCTTCATGCCGATGAGATAAGCCGTAAACACCACCGAGGAGGAGACCAGGATCTCGGAGATCAGACAGATGATCCGCCGCAGTACCTTGTCTGGAGCGCCCCAGTTTTCGCCGTAGTAGGAGAAAAAGGACTTGGCAAATTTCGTAAAGCCTGTAAAGAGGAGAACGCCCAGGATCCCCAGCACCAGGTACCTCACATAGTGCTTCTTGATGTGCTCCAGGATCGCCGTTTCGTGCTTTGCCACAAAGAGTCCCACCACAAAGAGGTGGATGGAATTGTACCACCACTCGCCCCGCATGATCCAGTCGTTGTGATCGATGGATGCGCCCAGCAATTGATAGGCGATGGTAAAAAGCAGTACCGCAGCGAGGGCTTTCCGTTCGTCCTTGATGAATCGGAAGGCCAGGAAAAATGCGAGATAGAAGAGGGGCATGATATAGACGTACCAGCTGTTGGGGTTGCACAGCTTCAGGCCCGTCAGATACCAAAGGAGCTTCTGCCCCGTAATCCGTTCCCCCAGGAAAAATCGCACCGCCAGATATACCAGGCAGACTACATACCCGATGCCCAGAATGGGCACCACCCGTTTCCGGAAGAAGTGATCCTTCAGATAATGGGGCTTTGCATGGAAGCTCTTATAGAGTCCGTAACCGGAAGCAAAGGTAAAAAAGGATACCAGGATATACCCGATGGGGACGAAAAAGTCCAGCCCCGGCACATAGTAGCGCTGATCGATCCAGGAGGCGGAGGTCTTCTGCCCGCAGTGATGGAGCAGGATGCACAGGGCAATGAATCCCTGCATGGCCTTCATCTGCCGCAGAGAAAATACTTCCTCATTCCATTCGCCGCGCTTTTTCAGGCTGCTTCCCCACAAAAGAGCCAATGCCAGCAGCGGGTACACCAGATAGACCAGATAAGCCATTTTGTCTCTCCCTTCCGAAGGATCTCTTAAAACCTCATGGCATAGATTATACTCCAAAGGCATTTTTCTCAAAAGAGTGCCATATCTATTGCGTTACGGAATGATGTGATAAACTGATAGAACAGAAACGTATCTGACATTCTGCAGACGATGAAGGAAGGAAAAACGTATGAAAAAATGGGCCAGAGCATTGTATCAGCCGGGGGTTCCTTTAAATGGTGACAAGCGTGTCACAATGAGTGAAGAACACAGGAAACTTTCCTGTAATGCAGCAAAGGAGGGCTGCGTCCTTCTGAAAAACGAGGACGGAATCCTGCCCCTTTCCGGCAGCGGGAAGCTGGCACTCTTCGGCAAAGGCACCTTTGACTATGTGAAGGGTGGCGGCGGCAGCGGCGACGTGTACACGGGATATGTGCATAATCTCTACGACGGCCTGTCCATGCTGGGTGCGGAAAGCTATGGACCTCTCTGTGATTTTTACAGATCCTACGTGGAGGAAGAGTACGGAAAAGGCTGCGCTCCGGGCATGATCTCCGAGCCTGCGCTGCCTGCGGAAATGGTGGCGGATGCCAGACGCTTTGCTGACACGGCCGTGTTTACCGTCTCCCGCTTTTCCGCGGAAGGTTCCGACAGAGCGGAGGTGGATTACACCGGGGAGCCCAATCCCTGGGCGGGGGAAACCACCATGCCGGGAGAACTCCATCGGCTCTTTCCCAAGCGGGATTTCTACTTGACGGCGGAGGAGGAAGCCCTTCTGGATGCAGTGTGCGGCGCTTTTGACAGGGTGATCGCGGTGCTGAATATCGGCGGCGTCATCGATACCACCTGGATCCGGGACAGGCAGCAGGTGAAGGCTGCCCTGGTGATGTGGCAGGGAGGCATGGAAGGCGGCAGAGCCGCGGCATCCGTGCTTCTGGGACTGGTGAATCCTTCCGGCAGGCTGACGGATACCTTTGCGGGCAGACTGGAGGATTATCCTTCCACAGAGGGCTTTTTTGAATCCCATTTCCATGTGGATTACACCGAGGACATCTACGTGGGATACCGGTATTTTGAGACGATTCCCGGAGCCAAAGAGCGGGTGGTCTATCCCTTCGGCCACGGCCTGTCCTACACGAAGTTCACCCGGGAGTTGCTTACAGTAGAAAAAGAGGAGGATGCCCTGCACTTCCGGGTTCGGGTTACCAACACCGGCGCCGTCTCCGGAAAAGAAGTGGCGGCCCTGTATTTCAGAGCACCCCGGGGGAAGCTTGGAAAGCCCGCATCCGTGCTGGCAGCCTTTGAAAAAACTGCGGACCTGGCCCCGGGCGAGAGCAGCGAACTGGATCTGGCCGTGGCTTTGGAGCAGCTGGCATCCTACGACGATCTGGGGAAGATCCGGAAGTCTGCCTGGGTGACGGAAGCGGGAGACTATCACTTCCTGCTGGGCGGCAGCGTGCGGGAAGCAGAGCTTCTGGACTATGTGTATAAAGTGGAAAGCGATGTGATCTGCAGGCAGCTTACTTCTCATCTGGCCCCTGTGAATCTGGCAAAGCGCATGTTGGCAGACGGCAGCTACGAAGCTCTGGAGACGGGCCCGGAGCCGGATATCAATGCCTGCATTTTTGAAAAACTGAGTCCCGGGTCGGAGGAAGCCATGGTTCCCGCCGCCAAGGGAAGACCTGTTTATATGATGATGCACCCCTATGCGGAAGGCGTGCATCCCCTGATGGATGTGTATGAGGGGAAGATCACTTCCCGGGAATTTGTAGAGCAGCTTTCCGACGAGGAACTCATCGACCTCCTGGGAGGTCAGCCTAACACGGGCGTGGCCAATACCTGGGGCATGGGAAATCAGCCGGCCTACGGCATTCCCTCCGTCATGACCGCCGACGGCCCTGCGGGGGTGCGCCTCAGTGCGGATTGCGGGATCCCCACCACCGCATGGCCCTGTGCTACCATGCTGGCATGTACCTGGAACAAAGAACTGGTGGAGGCAGTGGGCGCAGCAGGCGGCGCGGAGCTAAAGGAGAACAATCTCCACATCTGGCTCACCCCTGCGGTAAACATTCACCGTAATCCCATGTGCGGACGGAACTTTGAGTACTATTCCGAGGATCCACTGGTAAGCGGACGGATGGGCGCCGCCATGGTGCGGGGCATCCAGTCCCACCATGTGGGAGCCAGCGTCAAGCATTTTGCGGCCAACAACAAGGAAGTCAACCGGAAAAACTGCGACTCCAGACTGTCGGAGCGGGCGTTGCGGGAGATCTATCTGAAGCCCTTCGAGATCATTGTGAAGGAATCGGATCCTCTGACCATCATGTCCGCCTATAACGCCATCAACGGGCAGCGGGCATCGGAATCCCGGGAGCTGCTGACGGACATCCTCCGGGGAGAGTGGGGCTTCAAAGGCATGGTGACCTCCGACTGGTGGAACCGGGCCGAGCATTACAAGGAGATCCTGGCAGGAAACGATGTGAAGATGGCAAACGGCTATCCCGAGCGGGTAAAGCGCGCTATGGAGATGGGCGCCCTGACCCGTGAGGACCTGCTTTCCTGCGCACAGCGCGTCGTGGAAATGATCCTCCGGCTGGATTGAGTTTGTGATCTCAAAACAGGATATTTTGAGGGCCGATGCTTCGCTTTTTTGGTTGAAACATCGGCCCTTACTGTGTTAGGATTTAAGGGTAGAGGAAAGATAATCCGGCCTGATTATTTTTTTGTATTGGAGGTTGAAATATGGGATGTTTTTTGGTACCTACAACGGAAGCGGTGATCGTTACCATCGCAGAGCATGTGGCTGAGAAGAAGGCGCTCTCTTCCGGTAATCGGGAAGAAGCTTTGAAGGAAGTCCAGGTTCCCAAGGTTCCTTTTACCAGGAAGCTCTCCTGGCTGCGGAATATGCTTTGGGGCGGCTCCGGACTCCTTGCGTTCGAGCATGTGTGGCACGGTGAGGTGGTGCCCTGGTTCCCGTTCCTGACCGCTGCTTCGGATCCCGCAGACGCTGCGGAGATGCTGCATGAGATGTCCACGGTGGGCGTTACCATGGCTGCCCTTGTCACGGTGGCGTGGCTGGGCATGGTAGCCGTCAGCAGCGCGGTGGAGAAGAAGGCAGCGCAGCAGACCGCGGAGGAAGCGGAGAGCAAGGCATAAGGAGGGGACACCATGACCTTACTGACAGCGGTATTTGCGGCCGTGATCTCTACGGTGATCTGGTACAGAAATGCACCGGAGGATGAGATGAAGGTCAGCATACTCTGCTTTATGTACTGGGGCGCATCTTTGATGTGGCTGGTAGATGCCATCTTCGAATATGCGGAGCTTCGGGAAGCTTACTTTACACCGGAACCTGCGGATATGCTCAATGACTTTTTCCTGGGGATCTCCGTAGTGGCCCTGGGCTTGGTTGTATGGGTAGTGGTCCTCCTGGTGAAGGATCCCAGAGGTGCGGTAAGAAAGACACTTCTGAAGAAATAAGATCGAATGAACAGCGGTTCTGCCTTCAAGACAGAGCCGCTGATTTTGAATTTTCACATATTTTTGAGGGTACAAATTTATGAATACAGAGATCAGGAGACTACTGGAGGGGGTACGGGACGGAGACGTGTCCGTGGAGGATGCCCTTCTGCAGATCAAACGGGAGCCCTTTGAGGATCTGGGCTTTGCCAAAGTGGACCATCACAGAGCCTTCCGGCAGGGGGCTCCGGAGGTGATCTACGGCGCCGGGAAAACGGCGGAACAGATCCGGGGCATCGCGGAAAGCATGATCAAAAACGGTCAGGAGCCCATCCTGATCACCAGGATGGATGCCGAAAAAGCTGCGGCGTTATCAGACCTGCCGGGACTGCACTATCACGCGGACGCTAAGGTGGGCATCATCGGAAAGATCCCGGCGCCCACTGGGCTGGGCAGGATCGTGGTAGCCACGGGGGGCACCAGCGATGTGCCTGTGGCCGAGGAAGCAGCGCTGACAGCAGAATGCTTCGGGAACGAAGTGCAGCGGATTTATGATGTGGGCGTTGCGGGACTTCACAGACTCCTGCCTCACCTGGACGAGATCATGAGCGCTTCCGTCATCATTGCCATTGCGGGAATGGAGGGTGCCTTGGCCAGCGTCATCGGCGGCCTGGCAGACTGTCCCGTGATCGCTGTGCCCACCAGTGTGGGGTACGGTGCATCCTTCCACGGTATCTCTGCGTTACTATCCATGCTCAACTCCTGTGCCAGCGGTGTGTCCGTGGTGAATATCGACAACGGATTCGGGGCCGGATATCAGGCAGGGTTAATAAATCATCTAACGAAATAGCGATTTGGGGGTACGCAAATGAAGACACTCTATTTGGACTGCGGCATGGGGGCCGCAGGAGATATGCTGACGGCGGCACTGCTGGAGCTGATGCCGGATTCGGACGCTTACTTGAAGAAGCTGAACGACCTGGGAATTCCTGATGTGACGTTTGTGTCGGAAAGATCCGTGAAGTGCGGCATCACGGGAACCCATATGAAAGTATCGGTGGCAGGCACGGAGGAGGGCGAGGAGATGTTCGATCCCTCCCATGATCACGAGCATGACCATGGGCATGATCACGAGCACGACCATGGCCACGAACATGACCATGGCCACGAACATGACCATGGCCACGAACATGACCATGACCACGGACATGACCACGACCATGGGCATGACCATGACCACGAGGGCCATCATCACCACCACCACAGCAGCATGGCGGACATCCGTCACATCGTAGAGGAGCATATGCACCTCCCGAAAGCGGTGGTGGAAGATGTGATGCATGTGTACAGTCTCATTGCGGAGGCGGAGAGCACTGTGCACGGCGTCCCCGTGACGGAGATCCATTTTCACGAGGTGGGCACCATGGACGCCATTGCGGACATTGCCGCAGTGTGTCTCCTGATGCGGGAGATCGCACCGGAGCAGGTGGTGGTTTCTCCCGTTCATGTGGGATACGGAAAGGTGCGCTGCGCTCATGGCATTCTGCCGGTTCCTGCACCTGCCACAGCATATATCCTGCGGGACATTCCCATTTACGGCGGCAGAGTGGAGGGAGAACTTTGCACCCCTACGGGAGCTGCTCTTCTAAAGCATTTTGCCACCCGGTTTGGTGACATGCCTGTCATGCGCGTAAACTCTGTCGGATACGGCATGGGAAAGAAGGATTTTCCCGTGGCCAACTGTGTCAGGGCCATGCTGGGAGAGACGGAGGATGAGACGGATTCCGTGGTGGAACTTTCCTGCAATGTGGATGACATGACCGGCGAGGAAGTGGGATTTGCAACGGAGCAGCTTTTTGCGGGAGGCGCCAGAGAGGTCTATACCGTTCCCATCGAGATGAAGAAGAGCCGCCCCGGTATTTTGCTCCGGGTGATCTGCTCTCCTGAGGACCGGGAAAAAATGATCCGGCTCATCTATCGCTACACCACCACCATCGGTGTGCGGGAAGCGGTGATGAAACGATACATTCTGGAGCGGGAGATCGGCTTTGTGCATACGGTCCACGGCGATGTCCGCGTCAAAACTTCCGTGGGCTACGGCGTCAAACGCAGAAAATACGAATATGAGGATCTGGCCCGCATCGCCAGAGAGCAGGGGCTTTCCCTGGAACAGGTGCGGGAGATCGTGCGGGAAGCAGATCCGGATGCGGAATGAGATCCGAGGGGGATGAAGACATGAACGGTAAGGCAGAAAGCATCAGCAAGAGGACCAAGTGGAGTTATTGTGTGGGTGCGACGGGCAGAGACGCGGCGTATGTGCTGGTCAGCATGTTTGTCCTGACCTACATCCAGTACACTTGCAAGCTGACGGTGGCGCAGTTTTCCGTGATCTCCGCAGCTATGGTGGTGTGCATGATCTGGGATGCGGTAAACGATCTGATGATGAGTACCATCATCGAGAATGCTCATCTGAAGGGCGGAAAGTTCCGCCCCTTTATCCTGGCGGGAGCACTGCTGAATGCGGGCGTCATCATCGCCATGTTTACCATCCGCCCCACGGGCTGGGGATTTGTCCTGTTTTTCTGTATCATCTATCTCCTCTGGGGAATGACCTATACCGTCAATGACATCGCCTACTGGGGGATGCTCCCCAGCTTATCCAGCGATCCCGGAGAGCGGGATACGTTGGTGACCCTCATGGGGATCTTTGTGTGCATCGGCCAGTTTTCCGTGGCGGGTATCGTGCCTGTGGTCATTGCCGGAAATGCTGTGATGGCCTTTCGGGTGACTGCCCTGATCGTGGCCTGTGCCTTCATCGCTTTTCAGACCCTGACTTTCTGGGGAGTGACAGAGCAACCGCGGACGGACAGTGAGACGAAGGTGACCCTGAAGGGAATGGCTTCCATCCTGGCCAGAAACGACCAGCTCATCAGCGTGGGCATCGCCTACATCCTGTTTTGCGTGGGGCAGCAGCTTTTGCTCCTTCTGGCGGTGAACTTTTTCTATTTTGCCTTTGGCTATTCCACCGCAGGAGACCTCATCACCCTGTTTACGGTAATGTACGGTCTGGGCACGCTGGCGGCGCAGTTCGTTTATCCTGTGCTTTCCGCCCGGTTCCCCCGGATGCGCATCATCACGGCCTGCCTCATCTGCCTGGTGGTCTGTTATCTGCTTTTCCTGTCCTTCGGTTATGTGATCCCCATGAATGTGATCCTGCTGAACGTGGTGGGCTTCGTGATCTTCTTCTGTCAGGGTCTTTTTAACCTGGCGGTCATCGTCATGGTCAACAACACTATCGAGTATGACGAATACCGGTTCGGCGAGCGGCATGACAGCATCATTTCCGCCATCCGTTCCTTTGCGTCCAAGCTGTCCGGTGCCCTGAACCAGGGGGCCGCATCTCTCATCCTCATCATCAGCGGCATCTATGCTGTAAGCCAGAGCATCAGTGCCCTGGAGGTGGAGATCGGCAGCGGTACTCTGGACCGGGAGACGGCGCTTCAGCAGGCAGACGGTTTCATCGCAGCGGTGCAGCCCTCCCAGACATTGATGCTCCGGGCGGGAATGGTATTCGTTCCCCTGGTGGTGATGATCGCCGCCTGGCTCATCCTGAAGCTCCGGTATCGCATTGATGAAAAAGAGTATGAGAGACTGGTGCGGGAGATCGCAGAGAGGAAAAACCATGGGTAAGTATACCGAAGCGGCACGGGCACTGGTTTCGCAAATGACACTGGAGGAAAAAGCAGGCCTCCTGTCCGGCGCGGATGTTTGGCATACCAAGCCGGTGGAGCGACTGGGACTGCCCTCCATCCTGGTAAGCGACGGCCCCCACGGTCTGCGAAAGCAGGTCAACACCCAGGACAATCTGGGCATCGGGGAGAGCGTTCCCGCCACCTGTTTTCCCACTGCTTCTCTGCTGGCCTGCAGTTTTGATCCCTCCGTAACGGAAGCGGTGGGCAGAGCCATCGGGTCGGAATGCGTGGAGGAAGAGGTTTCTGTCCTGCTGGGGCCCGGCATCAACATCAAGCGCAGTCCCCTGTGCGGACGGAACTTTGAATATTACAGTGAAGATCCTCTGGTGGCCGGGCGTATGGGCGCAGGCTTTATCCGGGGCGTCCAGAGCACGGGAACGGGCACTTCCCTAAAGCACTTTGCGGTGAACAATCAGGAAAAACGGCGGATGATGATCAGTGCCGAGGTGGATGAGCGGACTCTGCGGGAACTCTATCTGAAGGGCTTTGAGATCGCTGTAAAGGAGGGACGCCCTGCCACCGTCATGTGCTCCTACAACAAGGTAAACGGTACCTATGCCAGCGAGAACCGCCACCTTCTGACAGAGATCCTCCGGGAGGAGTGGGGCTACGAAGGGGCAGTGGTATCCGACTGGGGAGCAGTGCACGACAGAGTCCTGGGGGTGGCGGCCGGACTGGATCTGGAGATGCCGGGCTGCCTGGGGCAAAATGACAGACGCGTCATAGAAGCGGTACGCAGCGGCAAACTCCCGGAAGAAGCCGTGGATCTGGCGGCAACCCGCATAACCGAGCTGGTTCTGGGAGCGACGGAAGTAGTGAAAGTGGCGAGCGTGGATGCAACGGATGCTGCGAAAGCGGCGGAGAACGCGAAGGATGCCAAGGCTGCGAAGGCTGCGGAGGTGTCGAAGCGCGCAAAAGGCGCGGAGGGGCACGAAGCAGCCGTCCGGGCAGCAGAGCAGTCCATGGTGCTGCTGAAAAACGAAAGTAATGCCCTGCCTCTGGGCCGGGAACGCATCGCCGTCATCGGCGCCTTTGCCAAGGCTCCCAGGTATCAGGGGGCAGGCAGTTCCAAGGTAAATGCGGTCAAGGTGGATGCCCCTCTGGCTGCCATGGAGGCGGCGGGCCTCCGGCTCACTTATGCGGAAGGATATCCTCTGCGCGCGGATGCTTCTCCGCAGGAGAAGGAGGATCTGTTAAAAGAGGCAGTTCTGACGGCTTCCGTAAGTGACAAGGTCGTCATTTTCGCGGGCCTTCCTGAGCGCTGCGAATCCGAGGGCATCGACCGGAAGGATATGAAGATGCCGGAAGAGCAAAACGCGCTCATCCGTGAGATCTGCAATGTTTCGAAGCAGGTGATCGTAGTCCTCATGGGAGGAGCTCCCATCGAGATCCCCTGGGCAGAAGACGTACAGGGGACCCTGCTGGCCTATCTGGGAGGAGAAGGCGTGGGAACGGCGGTCGCTTCCCTTCTGACCGGAAAGGCGAACCCTTCCGGCAAACTGGCGGAGACCTGGCCCCGCACTGCAGAGGATGCGCCCTGCGCAGGAGATTTTCCGGGAGACCGGTGCCATGTTCTCTACCGGGAAGGACTCTATGTGGGATATCGGTACTATGCAGAGCACCCGGAGAAGGTGCGTTATCTCTTCGGCCACGGTCTGTCCTATACCGATTTTGCATACGAAATACGAGAAGAGACTGTAAGCGCCGCCTTCGGTGACCGGATCAGGGCTCGTTTTTCCCTGCGGAATACGGGAACTGTGCCCGGCAGTGAGATCTCTTTTGTGTTTGCAAAGCGCAGAAAAGAAGCGCCCTTCGGACCGAAACTGACCCTGGTGGGATTTGCCAAAACGGCGTTACCCCCCGGAGAGACCAAAGATGTGGAGATTTCCGTTGACACCCGGGATCTGGGGTATTATCATACGGGAATCGGCGCTTTTTACGCGGATCCCGGAACATACGAACTTTTGGCGGGGGGATCCATGGAGGATCTCCGGCCTTTGATGACGGTGCAGTTATCTGCGGAGGAGATGGAAAAGCCCCTGACGGCGGCAGATCTGAACACACTCCCGAGCCGTCCCTGGCCCGGACCTGCAGGTCCTGCAAAGCGTCCCTTCACGGCAGAGAACTGCCTGGAGGATGTGCAGGGAATCCCGGCAGGGAGACTGCTGGCATCCCTGGTCCGGAAAATGGCGGGAGACGTGGAAGGAAAAGAAGAAGGACAATCCGATATGATCGATGCCGCATTGATGGAAATGCCGTTTTTTGCGCTGCAGACTTCCTCCGGCGGGGCCATCAGCCCCCGGCAGCTGGAGGGCATCATCGACTTCCTGAACGGCCATCCGCTCCGGGGCGCCCGGAAGTTCCTTCGAAACAAATAGGAAAGAAACAGGAGAAATGTGTCCGGAAGAACGGACGAGTGTAGTGCAATGAAAAAGTATTTCGGCGACAAAGCCTTTTACAAGCACCTGCTGGTGATCGTGGTTCCCATTCTGGTCCAGAATGCCATCACGAATTTTGTGAACCTGCTGGACAATATCATGGTGGGACAGGTGGGGACCAACCCCATGTCCGGTGTCTCCATCGTGAACCAGCTGATCTTTATCTTTAACCTGTGCCTCTTCGGCGGAGTGGCGGGAGCCGGGATCTTTACGGCTCAGTTCTTCGGGAAAAGAGATGAGGAAGGGATCCGGCATACCTTCCGGTTCAAGATCCTCACCGTGGTGATCATCGACATTCTGGCTGTGGGGATCCTGTATTTCTTCGGCGAGAACCTCATCACTTTCTATATGCACCAGAACGGTGAGACGGGAGATGCTGCTCAGGTACTGCATTACGGGAAGCAATATCTGAACGTGATGTTCTTCGAGATGATCCCCTTCTCCCTGACCCAGGCCTACGCCTCCACTTTGCGCGAGTGCGACGATACCATGCTTCCCATGAAGGCGGGGATCGTGGCCATCTTCATGAACCTGATCCTGAATTACATCCTGATCTACGGAAAGTTCGGGCTTCCTGCCCTGGGCGTTGTAGGTGCGGCACTGGCCACCGCCATTGCCAGATGCTTTGAAGCAGGCATCATTCTGATCTATACTCACAGGCATACGCAGCGCCACGGATTTATCGTGGGAGCCTATCGCAGCCTGCACATCCCCGGAGCCCTGGCCCTGGATATGATCCGGAAGGGCTTTCCGCTGCTCCTGAACGAGACCCTCTGGTCCATGGGTATTGCGGCACTGGGGGTCAATTATGCGGTACGGGGACTGGAGGTCATTGCTGCCACCAACATCAGCAATACTCTTTCCAACCTGTTTAATGTCATCTTTTTCTCCATGGGAAGTGCCACGGCCATCATCATCGGCCAGGAGCTGGGTGCGAACGATCCCAATGTGAAGACAGATGCGGGCAGGCTGGCGGTTACTTCCGTGGGTGCCTGCATGGTCACGGGAGCGCTCATGTTCCTCTGCGCCGGCTTTTTCCCGCTGATCTACAATACAGAGCCGGAGGTGCGGGAGCTGGCAACGGGACTGATCCGGATCGCCGCTGTTTTTTCACCCCTGTATGCCTACGAGAATGTGGCTTACTTTACCATCCGCTCCGGAGGAAAGACCTGGATCACCTTTGTTTTTGACGCAGGATTTCTGTGGCTGATCCCGGTGCCCATTTCCTATCTGATGGTGCATTACACCGGGCTGTCCATCCTGATGATCTATCTGCTGATCCAGTGTCTGGATTTTCTGAAAGCGGGTTACGGATTCTATCTGGTCCGCAAGGGGGGCTGGATTCAGAATCTGACAGGGGCGTCGGAAAAAGCAAAAACCGCTGCGGAATAAAGAAGGACAGATTAGAACAGAATAAAAGTGAGAAAGCGGGGTACCTTCGGGTATCCCGCTTTCTCTTGGAGAATGTATATCAGAAAGGTTCTTGTGTTAACGAACCTTGCCGAGGCTGGTTTTTACATTCACATTGCCGATGTCGCCCTTCAGATCGATGTCGCCCATGTCGGTGGTGCAGCTGCCGGACCGGATCTCGGACTCGGAGGCTTCGATGTTGCCCATGTCGGTGTCGGCATTGATGGAATCGATGACACATTTGTACATCTCCAGATTACCTGCATCCAGATCCACATCAAAGGTGCCTACGTTGCAGGACTTCAGATCGATGTTTCCCGCATCAGTGTCAAGGCTGAGCGTGTCTGCGGTCAGCTCATCCAGATCCAGATTGCCTGCATCGGTATTGATGGAGATGGTGGTTGCGGTGATTTTTCTCACACTTACATTCCCCGCATCTGTATCGATGGAGACGTTCTTCGCATTCAGGTCGCTGACCTTGATGTTTCCCGCATCTGCATTCAGCTTCAGGGAGGACAGGTCCGTACCTGCAGGCACCGTAACGGTGATGGAATAATCGGTGTTCAGGAAATTATTGGTGATGAAAACCCCCTTCTTGCGGGTGATGGTCAGTTCGCCGTTATCAAACTCGATGACAGGAACCTGCTCTTTGGGCATGGTGTAGCTGACGGTCAGAGGGCCGTTGCCGGGCTCTACGGTGACGTTTGCAAAATCTGCGATCAGATCGATCTCAGTCACGCTGCCTTCAAAGGTCACGGTGTCGGAAACGACACCCTTGCTCTTTCCTACGGTGATACCACCGAAAGCGCTCATTCTGCTGAACACATGGATGTACAGTCCTAAAAGGACCGCAATGATGGTGGTGATGGAAAGAATCGTAATGATTAGTCTGCTGGTATTGTTTTTCATGATATCAAAACTCCTCCTCTGCTTCGCAATTCACGACCACAGCTTTGTGTGCCACAGCTGCCACGGGCCAGATGATCCAGGTGATATGCCACTGGAAGGTCAGAAAGCTGATGATCAGGTACAGGCTGGTGACTGCGGGCCAGTAGCAGGTCACGATGGTCTCAGCGGTCTTGCTCTTGTACCGGATGGGAGCCTTGACACCCTCATTGTAGGTACCGCTGATGGTCTTGGCATCATTGATGCCCAGGAGCTTGTCGAAGGCGCTGCTGATCATGCCGGAGTAGATCAGAAGGAACACGCCGATACCGATCAGAAGGAACATGAGTGAGGGGCCCAGGGTGTACAGACCCTTGGTAACGAAGAGGTTGGGTACCCAGCAGATGATGAAGAGCACTACCGCAACCGCAACGCAGATGGAGCGGATGGGGAGAAAATGCTGTCTCTCGCCCTTCAGGTACTTGGCGGTGTTCATGTCGATGCTGCAGGGCTCCTGCTCAATATATTTGAACTCGGCACCTACAAAGCTTCCGTAGATGACCAGGCCTACGCCGATGGCGATGTCCAGGAACATCATTCCCGCACCGGCGGCACCGTGCCCGGTGATCAGGATGGGAAAGACGACGCAGATGACGAAGAGCATGACGCCCAGTGCGATGAGAAATGCTTTCTTCATCCGTGCTGCCATATAATCCTTCACCTCGTCCAGGGTCAGGTTTCTGCGAGGGGTTGCGGACTGAATGTCGTGTGCCACCTCCAGTGCGGTGCTCAGGCCCAGATCGTCGGCCAGCTCGTCCAGATTTCCGAATTCGGAGATCACGGTTCCCACCGCAGCATTTTCACTTACGCCCTCGGCAATGAGCTCGTTGTACTTGTCCTCCATCATCTGGAGCAGCTCAGCCTTGGCCTTGCGTACTTCCGCAGTGTTGGGTAATCCCGCAAACATTGCTTCCAGATAACTCTTAATTGTTTCCATATACATTCTCCTTATTGTCGATGAATCTCTCGACCACTTCTTTGGTCAGTTCCCATTCCGCACATTTTTCGCTGTAGTAGGCTTTTCCCTGTTCGGTAGGGCGGTAATAGGTACGCTTTTTTCCGTTTCCCTCGGGATCCGGGTCAGCCACGAACGATTCGATGTATCCGTTCTTTTCCATTCTCGTGAAGGCCGAGTAGAGGGTGGTCTCCTTGATGACGTATTTTCCGTCGGAGATGCTTTTGATCTGCTTGGAGATCTCGTACCCGTAGGATGGCTCCTTCATGAGGATGCTCAGGATCATGGTGTCGTTGTAGCCGCGGATCACATCACTGCTGATCTCAACCATTGGCTTCCTCCTGTGTATATTTATTTCGACTGTCGTACTACGCGTGCCGTGCTATGTTTGTCGTACTACGACTGTCGTACTACATCTGTCGAAGTGAATATACTACGACTGTCGTAGGAGTGTCAACACTTTTTTTCAAATTTTTTCAAAAAAACTTTTTTAAGGGATATAGTCTCCTTGCGTAAATAGGGGATTTGCCATAATATGAGGGCAGAAAATAACTCATAAAACGAGTGGGGGCGCGGTAGGGTGTCTTCTTTTTTTGCGGCAACGAGCCGGACATGCAACATCATGCTCGCATGAAATGGTGCATGTACGGCGACTGCGGTAAACCGAAAGACGTAGTCTTGAGGTTGCGGCAACGAGCCGGACGCACTGCTCTCGCTCACTTATCTATGGGAGATTCAAAATGAAAAGAAAGGTTGAGGTTTCCGTTTGCCTCCTGCTGTTCCTTTTGCTGACGGCATGCGGATCTTACAGTGATACAGGTGCAAATGACAGAAGTGCCGGTACTTCTTCCGCGGTGAACGATGCCCTTGCGGCAGGCGTTGCCGCTGCGGATGCGGAGAAAGAAGCTCCCGCAGCCGAAGAGGAGTTCTACTTTGACGGGGAAGGTCCCGTGATCACGCCGGATACGGACAGCTCTGCTGCTTCCGATGCTGCCGGCAGGCAGAGCGGCGTGGACGACGGTGCCCCCGCGCCGGAGGAGATGACGGACGAGGTACTGAGCACTTCTGAAGATGTGGATATCGACCTGACCATCCTCTCGAGTACCATGGTGTATTCGGAGGTGTATAACATGATGGTCACCCCTGAGAATTACATCGGAAAGACCATCCGTATGGATGGCTACTATTCCTGCTATCATAGCGAAGAGACGGGCATGACTTATCTGGCGTGCATTATCATGGACGCCACGGCATGCTGCTCACAGGGCATTGAATTCGAACTGGCGGAGGAGTTCCTGGATCCGGATCATGAACCGGCTCCGGGAGACACTATCACCGTGCAGGGAGAGTTCGACACGTACAAAGAAGGTGACTATACCTATTGTACTTTGCGCAATGCCCGATATCTGTAGACAGGAAGGATGAGATTCCGGGGTGATGGTTAATTCTTTCGGAGGTGTTAACTATGACTACGGAAAAAAGATCCGCTGTCGGTGTTTTGGCTCTTCTGGGTGCGGCCCTGTTCTGGGGCACCACCTTTGTGGCGCAGAATCTCGGCGCCGGACATGTGGGAACCTTTACGTTCCTTGCACTCAGATGCTACATCGGAACAGCATTTTTACTGCCCTTCATTATGTTCCGGGACCTGCGGGGACGCAGAAAAAACCGGAAGGTTACTTTGGCCGCTGTGGGAGAGAGCACTCCCAAGAGCGACAATATCGTTGATGCGGAGGAACTGACGGAGCGCAGAAGGCTCCGTAACAGGGAAAGCCGCAAGGTTCTCCGGATCGCAGGTTTTTGCTGCGGCGGCGCCCTTTTCCTGGGAAGCGCACTGCAGCAGTACGGCATCGGCCTCTATGTGATGGATGCGGATCCCTGCGGCACCGCAAAATCCAGCCTGATCACCGCACTTTATGTGGTGCTGGTTCCCATCATTTCCACCTTTGTGGGAAAAAAGCCGGACCGGAAGCTCTGGATCAGCGTGGTGATGTGCCTGGGCGGCATGTATCTGCTTTGCATCAAGGACAGCTTTGTTCTTACCCGGGGTGATATTTTCATCCTGCTGTGCGCAGTGGGATTTGCACTCCAGATCATGGCGGTGGGATATTTCTCTCCCAAGACGGACGGGCTGAAGCTTTCCGCCATGCAGTTTTTTGCAACTGCTCTGATCTCCACGGTGTGCATGATCCTCTTTGAGGAGATCGACCTGAACGCCATCCTGGCTGCGCTGCCCAGCATCCTGTATGCGGGCATCATTTCCAACGGCATCGCTTACACCCTGCAGATCGTCGGGCAGAAGAGAGTCAAGGCAACGGTTGCCAGCCTTATCATGTGCACCGAGTCCCTCTTCGGAACCCTTTCCGGATGGCTGATCCTGCATGAGGTACTGTCGCTTCGTGAGATGGCAGGCTGCGCTCTGATGTTCGTGGCGATCCTGCTGGCTACCGCCTTCACCGGATATACAGCCCGTGCGGCCCAGAGAAAGCCCCACAGAAGGACGTTCCGTCCCAGACAGAAGCAGACGGCGTAATGGATTCACTGCCGCGTTAAAGCATTAAACTTTTTGTTGACAAAGCAAATTGAAAAGAATACTATGTTCTGCAAGAGGCAAAGGAGTCTCTAATGGATGAAACCATTAGGGACTCCTTTGCTTTTTTCTTATTATCTATTGTAAATACGACATGCGGAAAGGATGAGCAAGATGAAAGGCGGGATTTCTTACGACAGAGAGCATGATGCCTGCGGGATCGGCGCAGTGGTAAAGATTGACGGAGTGCCGGAATACTCCGTTATGGATGATGCGCTGACCATTGTGGAGAAGCTGGAGCACAGAGCCGGTAAGGATGCCAGCGGGACCGTGGGCGACGGCGTGGGGATCCTGCTGCAGATCTCCCATCCTTTTTTTGCGTCCGTGGCAAAAAAGGATAAATTGAAGATCGGCCGCGCAGGGGAATACGGTATCGGTATGTTTTTCCTGCCCCAGGACGAACTGAAGAGAACCTTTGCCAAGAGACTGTTTGAAGTCATCGCCGGCAAGGAGGGAATCACCGTCATCGGATGGAGAGAGGTTCCCACCCACCCGGAGATCCTGGGGGGCAGAGCGAGAGACTGCATGCCCGCCATCTGGCAGTGCTTCCTGAAAAAACCGGAAGAGCTGGCGAAGGGCGCGGACTTTGACAGAAGGCTCTACGTGGTGCGCAGAGAGTTCGAGCAAAGCTCGGAAGATACTTATATCTGCTCTCTATCCTCCCGCACCATTGTCTATAAGGGCATGTTTCTGGTGGGACAGCTTCGGAGATTCTATGAAGATCTCATGAGCAGGGAGTACGAGACCGCCATCGCGCTGGTCCACTCCCGTTTCTCCACCAACACCCTCCCCAGCTGGGAGCGTGCACATCCCTATCGTATGATCGCCCACAACGGCGAGATCAACACCATCCGTGGCAATTCCGACCGTATGCTGGCCCGTGAGGAGACCATGCATTCTCCTCTGGTGGACGCGGAGAAGGAGAAGATCTATCCTGTCATCTCCGCCAAGGGTTCCGATTCCGCAATGCTGGACAATACCCTGGAGTTCCTTTATATGAACGGCATGGAGCTTCCTCTGGCCATGATGGCGCTGATCCCCGAGCCCTGGAAGCACAATCGTTTCATGAGCGAGGCAAAGAAGGACTTCTACCATTATTATGCCACCATGATGGAGCCCTGGGACGGCCCCGCTGCCATCCTCTTTACCGACGGCGAGCTTTTCGGCGCTACTCTGGACCGGAACGGACTGCGTCCTTCCAGATATTACATCACCGATGACAATCGTCTGATCCTGTCCTCCGAGGTGGGCGTGCTGGATATCAATCCCGCCCATATCATCAAAAAATCCAGACTGACTCCCGGCAGAATGCTGCTGGTGGATACCCGTAAGAAGCGCATCATTTCCGACGAGGAGTGTAAGGAATACTATGCGTCTTCCAATCCTTACGGAGAGTGGCTGGATGCCCATCTGATCCACCTGAAGAACCTGACCATTCCCAACCATCAGGTGCCGACCCATACCCAGCAGGAGCGGGACAGACTTTACAAGGTCTTTGGCTACAGCTACGAAGAAGTGAAAACCTATCTGCTGGAGGCTGCCACTAACGGCGCGGAGCCTACGGTTTCCATGGGACATGATGTGCCCCTGGCACCCCTGTCGGAAAACGATCCTTCCCTGTTCCGGTTCTTCCAGCAGCAATTTGCGCAGGTCACCAATCCGCCCATCGACTCCCTGCGGGAGAAGATCGTGACGGACACCACCGTCTATATCGGTTCCGACGGCGATCTTCTGTGCGAAAAGAGCGACAATTGCACTGTTTTGGAGGTGAACAATCCAATCCTTACGGGTGTGGACCTTATGAAGATCCGTTCCATGAAATGTAAGGGTTTCAAGACGGAAACGGTTTCCCTCCTTTATTATAAGCACACATCCCTCTCCAAGGCAGTGGAACAGCTGTATCTCTCCGTGGACCGGGCAGTGGCGGGCGGTGCCAACATCATCATCCTCTCCGACAGAGGGGTGGATGAAAACCATGTTCCCATCCCCTCACTGCTTGCGGTGTCCGCAGTAGAACAGCACCTGGTCCAAACCAAAAAGAGAACCGCCGTCTCCCTGATCCTGGAGAGCGGCGAGGTGAGAGACGTGCATCAGGCGGCCTGCGTTCTGGGCTTCGGTGCCAGAGCCGTGAATCCTTATCTGGCTCATGAGTGTATCGAAGAGCTGATCTCTCTGGGGCTTCTGGACAAGGATCTCCATACCGCCATCGACGATTACGATCACGCACTCTTGAACGGCGTTGTTAAGATCGCAGCAAAAATGGGAATTTCCACCATCCAGTCCTACCAGTCTGCCCGGATCTTCGAGGCCATCGGCCTTTCCGATGAGGTCATCGACCGGTACTTTACCGGCGTAGCCAGCAGAGTGGGCGGCGTAGGCATCAAAGAGCTGGAGGAAAGTATCGCCCACAGACACGACAGAGCCTTCGATCCCATGGGTCTGCCCGTGGATCCCGTGCTGGACAGCACCGGTTTCCACAATCTCCGCAGCGGCAAGGGCAAGGAAGACCACCTCTACAGTCCCAAGGTCATCGTCCTGCTGCAGCAGGCAGTCCGGACGGGGAATTATGACAAGTTCCGTGAGTACACGGAGCTGGTGGATGACGCAAAGCACCCCCACACCTTAAGAGGTCTGCTGGAGTTTGTCCCCGCGGGAGAGCCCGTGGATCTCGGTGAAGTGGAGAGCGCAGAAGAGATCGTGAAGCGCTTCCAGGTAGGCGCCATGAGTTACGGCTCCCTTTCCAGAGAGGCCCACGAGACCATCGCCACCGCCATGAACCGTCTGGGTGGCAGATCCAATACCGGTGAGGGTGGCGAGGCTTCCGACCGTTTCGGCACCGAGAAAAACAGTGCAGTCAAGCAGGTGGCTTCCGGCCGTTTCGGCGTCACCGAGGAATACCTCCTGAGTGCGGAGGAAATTCAGATCAAAATGGCACAGGGCGCAAAGCCCGGCGAGGGCGGTAACCTGCCCGCCAAGAAGGTGTACCCCTGGGTTGCCAAGACCAGATGCTCCACTCCCGGCGTGCAGCTCATTTCGCCGCCGCCTCATCATGACATCTATTCCATCGAGGATCTGGCGCAGCTGATCTATGACCTGAAAAATGCAAACCGTAAGGCTCGCATTTCCGTAAAACTGGTTTCCGAGGCCGGTGTGGGGACCATCGCATCCGGTGTTGCCAAAGCCGGCGCACAGGTGGTGCTGATCTCCGGCTATGACGGCGGTACCGGCGCAGCGCCTTACAGCTCCGTTCACGGCGCGGGACTGCCCTGGGAGCTGGGTGTGGCTGAGACCCATCAGGCCCTCATCGAGAGCGGCCTTCGTACCAGAGTCCGGATCGAGACCGACGGGAAGCTCATGACCGGAAGAGATGTGGCCATCGCAGCGCTGCTGGGCGCTGAGGAATACGGCTTTGCTACGGCGCCCCTGGTATCCCTGGGATGTATGATGATGCGTGTCTGCTCCAAGGACACCTGCCCTGTGGGCATCGCTACCCAGAACGAGCAACTGAGGGCACGGTTTGCCGGAAAGCCCGAGGATATCATGAACTTCATGACCTTCGTGGCAATGCAGCTGCGGGAGATCATGGCTTCTCTGGGATTCCGCACCGTGGACGAGATGATCGGCAGGACCGACTGCCTGCGGAAGCGCGACCACTTCGAGCAGCCCCATGCCCAGACCATCCTCTTTGACAGGATCCTGACGGCGGGCTTTGCCGGAGCGGAGGAGAGCCGCTTTGATCCCGACCGGAGCTACGACTTCAAACTGGAAGACACTCTGGATGAAAAGGTGCTTCTGCCCTGGTTTAAAAAAGCAAGTACCTCTAAGAAAAATCAGTCCGAGATCAGTGTGGAGGTGAGCTCCACCGACAGAACCTTCGCCACCATCCTGGGTTCCGAGATCGTCAGCAAGTACGGCGACGATTGCAAGAGCCTGCCCGAGGAGCGGTATCTCATCAAGGCTGCCGGCGGCGGCGGTCAGTCCTTCGGTGCCTTTATCCCTCACGGCCTCACCGTAAAGCTCTGGGGTGATGCCAACGACGGCTTCGGCAAGGGCCTGTCCGGCGGTAAGCTGGTGGTCCGTCCTCCGGAGGAGAGCACCTTTGAAGCATCCGAGAACATCATTGTCGGTAACGTGGCCCTTTACGGCGCTACCTCCGGCAAGGCATACATCTGCGGCGTTGCCGGCGAGCGCTTCTGCGTCCGTAACTCCGGCGCAACGGCAGTGGCGGAAGGCTGCGGCGATCACGGTCTGGAGTATATGACCGGGGGCCGTGTGGTGATCCTGGGCAGCACCGGCAAGAACTTTGCAGCCGGTATGAGCGGCGGTATCGCGTACGTTCTGGACAGAGACCACAGTCTCTACAGAAGGATCAACAAAGACATGGTAGAACTGGAGGAACTCACGGAGAAGTACGACTGTGAGGAGCTGAAAGCCATCCTGCAGGACTATGTGAAGGATACGGATTCCAAGCTGGGGAAGGAGATCCTGGAGAACTTTGACCGGGAGATCCTGAACTTCAAGAAGGTCATCGCAAGAGATTATCAGCGGATGATCCGCACCATCGGCAAGTACGAGGAGCAGGGCATCTCCAGAGAGAGTGCAGAGCTGGAGGCCTTCAAGGAGATCACGGGAACGGCAGTCTAAACATCAGAACAACGGAAGGTTAGAGTATGGGAAAGCAGACCGGATTTTTGGAATATCAGAGATGTGAGAACCGGGAGATCCCGCCGAAGGAAAGGATTAAGGGATACCAGGAGTTCCACACGGTGCAATCGGAGGAGATGCGCAGAAAACAGGGCGCCAGATGCATGAACTGCGGCGTGCCTTTCTGCCAGTCAGCCATGAGCCTGAGCGGCATGGTAGTGGGGTGTCCGCTCCACAACCTGATCCCGGAGTGGAACGACTGTATCTACAAGGGAGAGGATTCCCACGCATTGGCCAGACTCCTGAAGACCAACCGCTTCCCGGAGTTTACCGGAAGAGTCTGTCCGGCCCTTTGCGAGAAAGCCTGCATCTGCGGACAATATGACGATCCTGTCACAATCAGGGACAATGAACTCTACCTCATCGAGACCGGTTACCGCAAGGGATGGATGAAGAGCAATCCTCCCGCAGTGGAAAGCGGCAAGCGTGTGGCGGTAGTGGGCAGCGGCCCCTCGGGTCTGGCTGCGGCAGATGCCCTGCGCAAGCGCGGACATGCGGTGACGGTGTATGAGCGGGAGGACCGGATCGGCGGCCTGCTCATGTACGGTATTCCCAACATGAAGCTGGACAAGGAAGTGATCCTCCGTCGCAGAAAGCTCATGGAAGAGGAAGGCATCGTCTTCAAAACCGGTGTGAACGTTGGAGTGGATGTCAGCCCCGCAGATCTGAAAAAAGAGTATGACGCCGTGATACTGTGCTGCGGTGCAAAGCAGCCCAGAAGTCTTACCGCGGAAGGCATCGACGGCGTAAAGGGTGTGTATTTTGCGGTGGACTTCCTGACGGCAGCCACCAAGCACGTACTGGGAGACGGCGCTCTGCCAAAGGGCTTTGACGCAGCAGGAAAGCATGTGGTCATCGTCGGCGGCGGCGATACCGGCAACGACTGTATCGGTACCGTGATCCGCCAGGGATGCAAGTCCGTGACGGCGCTGGAGATGATGCCCAAGCCTCCCGTACAGCGAACGGCTTCCAACCCCTGGCCCGAATGGCCCAAGACTCTGCGGACCGATTACGGCCACGCGGAGGCTGCGGAAGTCTTCGGTGCAGATCCCAGAGTCTTTTCCACCACGGTAAAGAAGGTGATCTCCAAGAAGGGAACCATCACCGAGATCGAGACCGTGGAGGTGTACTTTGAGAAGGGCAAGCTCCTGGAGAAAGCAGGATCTGAGAAGAAGTTAAAATGCGATCTGCTCCTCATCGCCGCAGGCTTTATCGGTGCGGAGAAGCCCGTGCCGGAAGCACTGGGACTGGAGATGACAAAGCGCGGCACCGTGGCAACCCCTGAAGGGGAGTACACCACCAATGTGCCCGGAGTCTTTTCCGCAGGCGATATGCGCAGAGGTCAGAGCCTGGTGGTATGGGCGCTGGCGGAAGGAACTGCCTGCGCCGCAGAGGTGGACGGATACCTCATGGGCTATCGCAACGGTTGAAAATGGAATTGACAGATGGCGCCGGGTACTCCATAATGGGTACGGTGAACAAAGGCGTTCCTTCCTTAGGGAAGTGACGCCTTTTTTGATTTTTCCGGAGGGCAGTTTGAAAGAAAACGCTGATGCGCTTTTCTTTCAAACCGGAATTGGTGTGATTTGGAGACACTTCGCGTGCACACCAATTCCCCGATTCCGAGAAATCGTATGCACGATTTCTCATCACGGAGGATAATATGAATTATACACAGCAGGAAGTGATGCAGTTCGTGGAAGAGGAGGATGTAAAGTTCATCCGCCTGACCTTCTGCGATGTTTTCGGAAGACAGAAGAACCTTTCCATCATGCCTTCGGAACTCCCCAGGGCTTTTGAAGAAGGTATCCCCATCGATGCCTGGGCAGTGGAGGGATTCGACAGATATGACAGATCTGACATATTTTTACATCCCGATCCCGGGACACTGGCGATCCTGCCCTGGCGGCCGGAGCACGGGCGCGTGGTGCGCATGTTCTGTGACATCACCTGGCCCGACGGAATGCCTTTTCCCTGCGACACCAGACATTTTCTGAAGGGAGCGGTGAAGGCTGCGGAGGAAGCAGGTTATACCTTCCGCTTCGGAACGGAGCAGGAGTTCTATCTCTTTGACAATGACATGGAGGGCGGCCCTACGGACATCCCTTATGACAATGCGGCATACATGGATATCGGACCTGAAGACAGAGGGGAAAATATCCGCCGTGAGATCTGCATGACCTTAGAGCAGATGGGGATCAATCCCGAGAGCTCTCATCACGAGGAGGGCCCCGGGCAGAACGAGATCGACTTCCGTTATACCGATCCTCTGAAGGCAGCGGACGATGCCATGACCTTCCGCAGTGTGGTTGCGGCCATCGCCAACAGAAACGGCGTACGGGCCGATTTTTCACCCAAGCCCGTTCCCGGCGCACCGGGCAACGGTATGCACATCAATTTCTCCGTCAGCGGACCTGCGCAGGCCACCGATGAGGAAGAGGTGACCGCCGGGATCTTGAACCGGGTAAAGGAAATGACTCTCTTCCTGAATCCCGTGAAGGGCTCCTATGACAGACTGGGCAGCAAGAAGGCTCCCGCATATGTGTGCTGGGGGTATGAGAACAGGTCCGCGCTGATCCGCATTCCGGCAGCCTTCGGGCCCCAGCGCAGGGGCGAGCTCAGATCACCCGATACCACTACCAATCCCTACATCGCTTTGGGACTGATGATCTACGCGGGGCTGGAAGGTCTGAAGAATCATACGAAGGCACCGGAACCCGTAACCGTGAATCTCTACCGCAGCGAAAATGCGGAGGGCCTGGAACTGGAAAAACTTCCCGGCTCCATTTCCGAAGCTGCAAGACTTGCATGCTACAGCAGTTTCATCGGCAGCCACCTGCCGGAAGCGATCCTGAAAGAATATCTGGACAAGGGTAAGGAATGACTCCTGCAAAACACGTGTACAGTGTGCTGCTGGTATCCGCAGCCAAGAAAATGAATACGGCAATGATGCCACTTCTCGAGGGCGAACGGTACGGCAACGTGTCCGAGGTCGATACCATCGCCGGAGCACGCCGCATGCTGGTGGAGCGCGAGTATGATCTGGTCATCATCAATGCGCCTCTTCCGGATGATTTCGGTCGAAAGTTCGCCGTCGATGTCTGTACCGACAGCAACCGTGCGGCCCTTCTTCTGGTGCGCAGCGAGATGTATGACGAGATCTGTTACGCCATGTCCGACAGGGGCGTCATGGTTGCGAAAAAGCCCATGGAGCTTTCCAACATGGAGCAGTTTCTGAACGCCACCTGCAGTGTTGTGGAGCGGCTGAAAGGTCTCCAGAACAAGACCATGACTCTGGAGGAGAAGATGGAGGAGATCCGTCTTGTGAACCGTGCAAAATGGGCCCTCATCAAGTCCTGTTCCATGACGGAGGAGGATGCCCACAGGTACATTCAGAAGCAGGCCATGGACCTGTGTATGAGCAAGCGGGAGACCGCCGAGAAGATCTTGAGTACCTACGGTTGATGAGCCAAAAGTTTTTTCTCAGTGTCATCAAAGAAATGATTGACACCGGGTGGGGAGAGTAGTATTGTATCACTTGAAAAGGCAAAGGCGTCTTTTCTGTAGTCAATGCAGAAAAGGCGCCTTTGCCCTTTTTTTGCATTTTCAAACTTTTTTTGAGGAGGATTTGAAAATGGAAACTAGAAACGTACCGGATTACTTTGGTGAACTGCTTTTTGACGATCGTCAGATGAGATCCAGACTCTCGTCCAAGGTTTACGCTTCCTTACGCAGAACCATCGACAGAGGCGAGAAGATCGATTCCATGGTGGCAGAGTCCGTAGCACAGGCCATGAAGGAGTGGGCGCTGGAAAAGGGCGCAACTCATTACACTCACTGGTTCCAGCCCCTGACCGGTGTCACCGCAGAGAAGCATGATTCCTTTATCGCTCCGTCTCCTGACGGAAGTGTCATTATGGAGTTCTCCGGCAAGGAACTGATCCAGGGCGAGCCCGATGCATCTTCCTTCCCTACCGGCGGCATCCGCGCTACCTTCGAAGCAAGAGGATATACAGCATGGGATCCTACCTCCTATGCTTTTATCAAGGATAAGACCCTTTGCATTCCCACCGCATTCTGTTCCTACGGCGGTGAGGCACTGGATAAGAAGACCCCCCTGCTTCGCTCCATGGAGGCACTGAACAGACAGGCACTTCGTATCCTGGCACTCTTCGGAAATACTTCCGCAAAGCATGTATCCACCTCCGTGGGTCCCGAGCAGGAGTACTTCCTCATTACCAAGGAAATGTATGATCAGCGCCCCGACCTGCGCTTCACCGGCAGAACCCTTTTCGGTGCAAGAGCTCCCAAGGGTCAGGAGATGGACGATCATTACTTCGGTGTCATCAAGCCCCGCGTACAGGCTTTCATGAACGACCTGAACGAGGAACTCTGGAAATTAGGCGTACTGGCAAAGACCGAGCACAACGAGGTTGCCCCCGCACAGCATGAGCTGGCACCCATCTACTCCACCACCAACCTGGCAACCGATCAGAACCAGCTGATGATGGAGATCATGCAGAAGGTAGCATCCAGACACGGTCTGGTGTGCCTGCTTCACGAGAAGCCCTTCGCAGGCGTCAACGGCAGCGGTAAGCACAACAACTGGTCCATCGCTACCGACACCGGTGTTAACCTCCTTTCTCCCGGTGAGACACCTTATGAGAATGCGCAGTTCCTGCTGTTCCTGTGTGCAGTCATCAAGGCTGTGGACGATTATCAGGATCTGCTGAGACTTTCCGTTGCCACCGCAGGCAACGATCACAGACTGGGCGCCAACGAGGCACCTCCGGCCATCATTTCCGTCTTCCTGGGCGATGAACTTTCCGCTATCCTGGAAGCCATTGAGAAGGATGTACCCTACAACGGAACCGAGAAGAAGACCATCCGCCTGGGCGTGGATGTGCTTCCCGCATTCCCCAGAGACAATACGGACAGAAACCGTACTTCTCCCTTCGCTTTTACCGGCAACAAGTTCGAGTTCAGAAGCCTGGGCTCCTCCAACAGCATTGCATGTGCAAACATCATGCTGAACGCAGCTGTGGCTGAGTCCCTGAAGATCTACGCCGATCGTCTGGAAGGCAGCGCTGACTTCGAGAAGGATCTCCACGAGATGATCCGCAAGACCATCTCCGATCACAAGAGGATCCTCTTCAACGGCAACGGTTACGACGATGCTTGGGTGAAGGAAGCTACCGAGGTCAGAGGTCTGTGCAACTACCGCACCACTCCCGACTGCATGCCTCACCTGCTGGATCCCAAGAACGTTGAGATGCTTACTTCCCAGAAGGTCTTCACCAAGAAGGAGATGGAATCCCGTGTGGAGATCATGCTGGAGAACTATTGCAAGACCGTCCGCATCGAAGCAAACACCATGCTGGATATGGCACACCGTCAGATCCTGCCCGCCATCACCTGTTATGCTGCAAAGCTGTCCGGTACCGTGGCTGCAAAGAAGGGTGTAAACCCCGATCTGGCATGTGCATACGAGACTTCTTCCGTATCCCGACTGTCTGTCCTGGCTGATCAGATCAGTGCAAGATGCGAGGAGCTGGAGAAGGCCATCCTGAAGCTGGAAGGTGCGGCAGACATCATTGAGGAGAGCGTAGCCATCAAGGACACCGTCCTTCCCAAGATGGCAGAGGTAAGAGCAGCTGCAGACGAGGCAGAGACCCTGGTGTCCGCCGAGTGCTGGCCTTTCCCTTCCTACGGCGACCTGCTCTTCAGTGTCAGATAAATAGGAACCAAGGAGGAAGAACAGATGTGTTCGATTATGGCGCAGTGCGGTCCGGGCTGCAGCAAAGAGACCTTTGCGAAGGCTCTCGATGAGATGATCTCAAGAGGCCCGGACGCTGCCGAGATCATAGAGACGAAAGGAGGGCTGCTGGGTTTCCGGCGGCTCTCCATTATGGGACTGACTCCCGAAGGAATGCAGCCCTTCACTCTGGGTGAGTGTGCGGTGGTCTGCAACGGCGAGATCTACGGATTCGCCGCACTTCGGGAGGAACTGGTCCGGAAGGGATATACCTTCAGGAGCGACAGTGATTGCGAGATCCTGCTGCCGCTCTTTTTTGAATACGGGACGGATTGCTTCGCCATGCTGGATGCGGAATTCGCCTGTATCATCTACGACGGGAGAACGGACAGCTGGATCGCAGCCAGAGACCCCATCGGAATCAGACCCCTCTATTACGGGAAAAATGCGGAAGGGACCATGGTATTTGCCAGCGAGCCCAAGAGCCTTGTAGGGGTTACCGAAGGAGAGATAAGGCCCTTCCCGCCCGGACATTTTTATAAGGACGGCGAGTTCACCTGCTTCCGCAAGATCGAGGAGCCGAAGGAGGTTTCCGGAGATGATCTGGAGACGGCCTGCGGCAAGATCCGGGAGAAGCTGATCGCCGGTGTGGAGAAGCGACTGGTTGCGGATGCGAAGGTCGGATTTTTGCTTTCCGGAGGTTTGGATTCTTCCCTGGTGTGCAGCATCGCGGCACGGAAGAGTAAGACCCCCATCAAGACCTTTGCCATCGGTATGGATCTGGATCCCATCGACCTGAAGTATGCAAAGCAGACGGCGGATTACCTGGGTGCGGATCACACCGAGGTCATCATTACCAAAGAGGACGTGCTCACCGCACTGCCGGATGTGGTAAAGCTCCTGGGTACCTATGACATCACCACCATTCGCGCCAGCATGGGTATGTACCTGCTCTGCAAGGCGATCCATGAGCAGACTGACATCCGCGTCATTTTGACCGGTGAGGTGTCCGACGAGATCTTCGGATACAAATACACGGATTTTGCTCCCACGGCGGAGGCCTTCCAGGAGGAAGCCCAGAAGCGTGTCAGAGAGCTTCATATGTATGACGTCCTTCGGGCGGATCGTTGCATTTCCGTGAACTCTCTGGAAGCGAGAGTGCCCTTCGGCGATCTGGATTTTGTGGAGTATTGCATGTCCCTGGATCCGGAGATGAAGCGCAATCATTACAACAAGGGAAAATATCTGCTGCGCCACGCTTTCGAAGGCCTGGACTATCTGCCTGAGGATATCCTGATGCGTGAGAAGGCAGCCTTCTCCGATGCGGTGGGACATTCCCTGGTGGATGATCTGAAGGAGTACGCGGAAGCGCGGTACACCGACGAGGAGTTTGAAGAGCGGAGAAAGAAATACACCCATGCCACTCCCTTTACCAAGGAATCCCTTCTCTACAGAGAGCTGTTCGAGCAGTTCTATCCCGGACAGTCTCAGATGGTGAAGGATTTCTGGATGCCCAACAAGGAGTGGGAGGGCTGTAACGTGAACGACCCTTCGGCCAGAGTATTATCGAATTACGGAGACAGCGGTAAATAAGGGAGAGCATTAAATAATGGCTAAATTTGTATTTGTGACGGGCGGTGTGGTGTCCGGACTGGGAAAAGGAATTACGGCGGCGTCCCTGGGACGACTCCTGAAGATGCGCGGATTAAAGGTGGCTTCGCAGAAGCTGGATCCTTACATGAACGTGGATCCGGGTACCATGAGCCCCTTCCAGCACGGAGAGGTGTTCGTGACGGACGACGGTGCGGAGACGGACCTGGATCTGGGACACTACGAGAGATTCATCGATGAGGATCTGACCAAATTTTCCAACCTCACCAGCGGTAAGGTCTACTGGAATGTGCTGAACCGTGAGCGCAAGGGAGAATATCTGGGCCAGACCGTACAGGTGATCCCCCACATCACCGACGAGATCAAGCACTTTATCTACATGGGTGCCCATGATTCCGAGGCGGATGTGCTGATCGTGGAGATCGGAGGAACCATCGGTGACATCGAGGGCCAGCCCTTCATCGAGGCCATTCGTCAGATCTCTCTGGAGCAGGGACACGAGAACTGTCTCTTCATTCATGTGACCCTGGTGCCTTACCTCAGCGGCTCCAACGAGCACAAGTCCAAGCCTACCCAGCACTCCGTGAAGGAACTGCAGGCCATGGGTATCCATCCGGACATCATCGTGACCCGTGTGGATGTGCCCCTGGAGCAGAGCATCAAGGACAAGATCGCACTCTTCTGTAATGTAAAGAAGGACTGCGTTATTGAGAACGATACCATGGACTGCCTCTATGAGGCGCCTCTCATGCTGCACAGCCACGGTCTGGATACGGTGGTGTGCAGAGAACTGGGTCTGGAAGGAGAAATGACAGGCCTGTCACAGTGGGAGGAGATGGTGGAGCGGATCCATCATCTGAAGGGCCATACCAAGATTGCAATCGTAGGAAAATACGTGGGACTCCACGATTCCTATCTCTCCGTCCGGGAAGCGCTCTATCATGGCGGATACGAGAATGATTCGGAGGTGGAAGTCCTTTGGATCGATTCGGAGCAGATCACGCCGGAAAACGTTAATGAACAGCTTGCGGAAGCGGACGGTATTCTGGTGCCCGGCGGTTTCGGTGACCGCGGCATCGAGGGAATGATCACTGCCTGCAAGTATGCCCGGGAGAACAATGTCCCTTATTTCGGCATCTGCTTGGGAATGCAGATCTGTGTCATCGAGTATGCGAGAAATGTGCTGGGGCTTTCCGACGCCAACAGCAGAGAGTTCGCAGAGAACGGGAAAAACTGTGTCATCGATCTGATGGAAGAGCAGGTGGCAGTGCTGCGCAAAGGCGGCACCATGCGTCTGGGAGCATATCCCTGCAAGGTCTTCCCCGGAACGAAGCTGGAGGAGGCATACGGAATGCCTGAGATCTCCGAGCGACACAGACATCGTTTCGAGTACAACAACGAGTATCGGGAGCAGCTGGTGGCAGCAGGTCTGCAGGTATGCGGTACCTCTCCGGACGAGAGCCTGGTAGAGGCTGTGGAAGCCGCAGGCAGCGCGTTCCATCTGGGCGTGCAGTTCCATCCGGAATTCAAGTCCAGACCCGATAAGGCTCATCCACTCTTCAGAGAGTTTGTCCGGGAGGCAGGAAAACGGCATGGCAATTCATGAGGAATGCGGCGTCTTCGGGATCATTTTTCCCGGAGAAGCGGCTGTTCGGGGAATCGCAAAAGAGGTCTATCACGGACTCTATGCACTGCAGCACAGAGGCCAGGAGAGTTGCGGGATCGTGGTAAACGATGACGGCGTGTTTGCCGTGCACAAGGATCCGGGCCTGGTGGGAGATGTTTTCTCCGAAGAGACGCTGAACGCACTTCCTGCCGGCGGCATGGCCATCGGACATGTGCGTTACGGCACCACGGGAGGTAATACCCGCAGCAATATTCAGCCCATGATCGTCAGCCATCAGAAGGGGAATCTGGCGCTGGCCCATAACGGGAACCTGACCAATTCCATCGAACTGCGGGACCGTCTGGAGCTGTCCGGCGCGATTTTCCAGTCCACCAGCGACACGGAGACCATCACTTACGTGATCACCAGGGAGCGCCTGGCAAAAGGGAGCATCGAAAAAGCGGTGCTGTCCGCCATGGATTTTCTGGAGGGGGCGTTCAGCTGTGTAATGATGTCCGCAACCAAGATGATCGCGGTGCGGGATCCCCACGGGTTCCGTCCTCTCTGCTACGGAAAACGCAGTGACGGCGCTTATGTGGTGGCATCGGAGAGCTGTGCATTGGACGCAGTGGGGGCAGAGTTTGTAAGAGACTTAGATCCCGGGGAGATGGTGGTATTTTCCCATGAGGGTGGGGAGAAAGAGATCGTATCCTACCGGGATCACTGCGGCGGGAAGATCTCGCCCTGTATCTTTGAGTATATCTATTTTGCAAGGCCCGATTCCGTGATCGACGGGATCTCCGTCCATGAGACGAGAGTCAACGCCGGAAGGATCCTGGCCCGGGAATTCCCCGCAAATGCGGATGTGGTGGTGGGAGTGCCCGATTCGGGACTTGACGCTGCCATCGGTTTTTCCGCAGAGAGCGGGATCCCCTATGAGATGGGCCTCGTGAAGAACAAATACGTGGGGAGGAGCTTTATCGCGCCTTCTCAGGACAGCCGAAAGGACACGGTGCGGATCAAGCTGAGTCCCATCCGCAGTGTGCTGCAGGGAAAGAGTGTGGTGCTCATCGACGACTCCATCGTGAGAGGGACCACGTCCCAGCGAATCATCCGTCTTCTGCGGGATGCAGGGGCAAAGGAGATCCACCTGCGGATCTCGTCCCCGCCCTTCCGTCATCCCTGTTTCTACGGCGTGGACATCGATTCCGAGGATAACCTCATCGCCAATCATCACAGCCCGGAGCAGATCGCGGAGATCATCGGCGCGGATTCCATCGGATTCCTGCCGCTGGAGAGCCTGAAGGAGATGAGCGGGTGTGATGCGTTTTGTTCCGCATGCTTTGACGGAAACTATCCCACCAAGCCTCCTGCGGATCCAAGGAAGGACCGGTTCGAGCTGAAGCTTTCCGCACGGAATGTATGACAGATGCGTCATAAATATGCACGATTTGCAATGGATTTTTCGAATTTGAAAAAAATTCAAAAATCTATTTGACAAATAAATATCATCAGAGTAATATCAGTTCTTGTAAGGAGCAAGGGTGTTCCGGAAATACTTCCGGGACACCCTATTTTTTGTTTAAGGCAAAGGCGCTTTGAACTTTCGAAGGAAAGGTCGAGGCGCCTTTTGTTTTTCGAAAAATGCTTCTGAAGCCTCACGAGAAAATTCATAGAATGAGGAGGAAAAGGTTATGGAAGAATTATTGAGTACGTTAGAAGGTGAACTTTTCTCGGTATGGTTTTTGATCGGCGCAGCATTGGTGTTCTGGATGCAGGCAGGTTTTGCTATGGTGGAGACCGGTTTCACCAGAGCAAAGAACGCAGGTAACATCCTGATGAAGAACCTGATGGACTTCTGTATCGGATGTTGCGTGTTCATCCTGATCGGTTTCGGACTGCTTCTGGGGGAAGATGTTGTGGGCCTCATCGGTAAGCCCGGTTTCGACATCTTTACCGCTTACGAGAACTTCGACTGGTCAAACTTCGTGTTCAACCTGGTCTTCTGCGCAACCACCGCTACCATCGTATCCGGTGCCATGGCAGAGAGAACCAAGTTCCTCAGCTACTGCGTCTACTCCGCAGTGATCTCCGCTCTGATCTATCCCATCGAGGCACACTGGATCTGGGGCGGCGGCTGGCTGGCTCAGCTCGGCTTCCATGATTTCGCAGGTTCCTGTGCGATCCACATGGTCGGCGGTATCGCAGCTCTGGTAGGTGCCGTTCTGGTAGGCCCTCGTATCGGCAAGTTCGAGAAGGATTCCAAGGGCAAGGTGACCAAGGTCAATGCATTCCCCGGCCACAACATTCCCATCGGTGCTCTGGGTGTATTCATCCTCTGGCTCGGCTGGTACGGATTCAACGGTGCTGCTTGTACTTCCGTTGATCAGCTGGCATCCGTATTTGTTACCACCACCATCGCACCTTCCATCGCAACCGTCGTTTGCATGATCTTTACCTGGATCAAGTACGGCAAGCCCGATGTGTCCATGTGTATGAACGCTTCCCTGGCAGGTCTGGTTGCCATCACCGCTCCCTGTGATGTGACCGATGCTTTCGGCGCTATCGTCATCGGCGCTGTTGCAGGACTTCTGGTATGCTTCGGTGTCTGGTTCCTGGATTACAAGCTTCATGTTGACGATCCCGTCGGTGCCGTTGCAGTCCATATGATGAACGGTATCTGGGGTACCATCGCAGTCGGTCTCTTTGCTACTCCCGATGCTCCCGACAGTGAGCTGACCGGTCTCTTCTACGGCGGCGGATTTGAGCTTCTGGCAATCCAGCTCCTGGGTGTTGTGGCAGTTGCTGCATGGGCAGCTCTGGGAATGCTTGCAGTATTCAGTATCATCAAGGCAATCTTCGGACTCCGTGTTACGGAAGAGGAGGAGATTGAAGGTCTGGACATCAAGGAGCATGGTCTTGCTTCCGCATACGCAGGCTTCAGCATCGTGGATCTCTCCGGAGCAGTCCTTTCCGAGAACGAGAACACCAGCCTGGGTACCTCCGATTATGACAAAGCAAGCGAAGCACAGAAGAAAGCTTCCGTCCCTGTTGTGGATGCAGAGAAGGAAATGCGTGCAGCCGGTGTTGTGCAGGATACCGGAATGCACAAGGTGGTGATCATCACCAAGCTCTCCAGGTACGATATGATGAAGAGAGCATTAAACGACCTGGGTGTCACCGGTATCACCGTAACGCAGGTCACCGGTTGCGGTATCCAGAAGGGTGCCGGCGAGATGTACAGAGGAGTCGAGATGGATATGACCCTTCTGCCCAAGATCAAGATGGAAGTCGTCGTCAGCAAGATCCCTGTGGACTCCGTCATCGAAGTTGCAAAGAAGACCCTGTATACCGGCAAGATCGGCGACGGCAAGATCTTCGTATACCCTGTCAGCAGAGTCGTGAAGATCCGTACCGGCGAGGAAGATTACGCCGCTTTGCAGGATGTGGAGTAAGGATTTTTTGTGAAAGCAACATAATTACATTAGGAAAAAAGGAAAGCGGCAACCGTCTCTTCTCATGGACGGTTGCCGTTTTTTGTGTGCCTTGTGATTTATTGTGAACGCCTAAAGAAATTTTGCGCTAAACATTGTATTGGAATAGAATATTTTTGGGGTAATGGATTTAGGAAGTTACTAAATTTGCTTTTGTATAAGAGATATTTTTAAAACTTGTTCAAAAAAAGAAAAGTCCTTTATCTTTATTCTTGCCATAATAGGGAACAGAAAGGAGGCCACCATATGTCTTTTAAAGATTCGTTTGATGCGATGATAGTTGGGATAGAAAAACTCGTTAAATATGATGATGACCATGGTTGGTACAAGGCTTACGAAATTATTGAGCTTCTTCGAAAGAAAGAGGGAAAAACAGCGAGAGATCTGAATACAATATTTGAATATATATCTGGTCAATCATTGAACAGATACGTGAAAGACAGAAAAATGATGGCAACGTATGTGAAAATGTTGGAAGACAAGGATTATAAAATTCAGGAGTATGTGGAGTGTTCGGGGTACGATAACGAATCATCTTTTAGCACCGCTTTTTCCAAGGAGTTTGGCGTGACGCCTAAAAAAGCGTATCTGCAGAAAGATAAAACAAAGATTATCGCACCACTATCGATGGATGCATTGTTAGGAGGCCCTGATTTGCCTGTAGAAAATGTGGCGATTTCTGATAAAGTATATGGACTGGCTAAGGATGTAATCGATAGATACAATGAAATTTGCGAGTATCAGGCAGTGTTCGGATTTGAAGATAAATTTATAGATCTGGTTGTCTTTTTGAATGATGAAAAAGGAGTGAATCTACTTGATGCATGTAAGGTCGTTGATGCTTTGAAAACGGATTATGAGGATGTATCAAATAGTGAATCTATGGAAGAAATGTTGAACTTTATCAATAAAACAGTTCCGGTCGTATATATAAAACATTTATATCCGGATGTTTGTTTACCGGAGTTGAATTATTGGTACTCTCGTATGAAGGAAGAGGGTGGAAATCTGTTAAACGAGACCCCGGAATTTGTTCATATGTACTTTGATAATGTTTCTTCTGATTTTGCATATAAAGATCTGAAAGCGTTATACAAAAAGTACCTGAATCGATATAAAGACAGATATACATTTTATGACTTTCTTGTAAAGATACAGACGTTTGGAAGCATCGAAGCGTTTGACGAATCCTGTGATGAACTAAGAAAGCTGTATCAGGGAGAAGAAGATGAATCCATCGAAATAGCAAAACAGGAAGATTTATTTTGGACAGAGTTTGACGAAAAACATTTTCGGAATATGTGAATACTTGATTTTTGTATAACCTAATTCGAAGTGGCCTTGGATTTTTTCTGAGGCCGCTTTTTTATTTCGCGTATTTGCTCAGAAAATGGAAAGTATTAGAATCCTGCGACGATTATACTGATTTCATCACAAAAATGTTCGCACCAAAGAAAGGAGAGCGGCCTATGGCAGGTTTGAATCTTAATTCGAGGAAATTTCAATGTGTACTTAGGAAAAATGGTTTTGCATATAGTCACCAGACCGGAGACCATCAAATTTGGTATAGAGGCGGTGAACATATCAGTGTAACGGCCAGGAAACTGAATCCATTGATCGCACAAAGGCTGGTCAAAGAACATGGCTTACAGTTATAACACAACATTATTTGGAGGTATATTATGAGTATAAACACTAAAATGTTTACAGATATTTATTCATATTTGGATGGAATTTGTAATGTGATAAATGCAGATGATACGCATTTTAATATAACAATGATCGCTCCTAATGGAATGCAAACAAAAATTACAACAAGGGATTATGTTTCATTTGAAACATCTGATAGAGTTGCTGCGTTTATCAATGAATCGAAATGCATTTATAAAGGAAAAATAACAAGCAACGTTGAAGATTATCGATTTTTCTATGATCAACAAGAACTGCCAAACACAATAGAATATAGAGATAGAAATATCATGTTTGGATGGCGACCAGGAGAGCCGTTATTATATAGCATTGCTGGCGAAAAAATTTATAGTAATCAAAATCAAGTAAAAGAGAAACTGTTTTGGCACGATTATCTTAACGGATTCGGTATTACTAGCGTTGTTATATTCATATTAATACTGCTTGGCGCGTTTATTTTTTCAGGCAACGCAGGTTCTGTTATTGCGATTGGCTTAATCCCCTTAATTATTTCTATCTTCGCAGTATTTAGAACCATTGATTTATCACACACAATTGAATATGATGATCCGCATAAAGCGTCTTATCCATATTTGTGGTGGAATTTTGCAAAAAATATCTATAAAATACCGAATAAACAATCGCTCGATTTGTTGGTAAAATTATCACAAGCATTAGATAAAGGTAGTGATAAGTATCGCGTATTTGATGGTATGTGGTATTATGATAACAAGACAGGATCACCTTTTTTTAAGGATAATTATATAATTTGTATATTAGATACAGGAGAAGAAGAAATATATCAGACAAAAACTGGTACTTTAACATTTCCGAAAACCATTGATATAGAGCTACCATATGATATCACAGCAATAAAATGGAAGGAAATTAAAGCGCAGATACCAGAGTTAACCAGCTGTTTTATACAAGGAGTTGATGATATATGAAAGGAAGGTTAGAACACGAATTAAGGAAAAGTAATTGAGCTATACCCCATAAATTTAGAACAAACTACTGTTAGTAATTCTCCTTTGTAGTACACAAATGTTTTAGCGCGGATTTATGCACTAGATCAATGCGAGGCTGAGATTAAGTTGCTTTATTCTCAGCCTCTTGATTTTTTTGTATAAGCAAAAATCATTTTTTGAACTTGTTAATGACATATTACATAAACAGTTTTCAACATCGATTGGTGGAGAGGTGAATAGTATAAGCTGCAATCGTCACGGCGTGTTATAATGGACGCTGTAATACAGCCAATTAATCCAAAATGAACGGATAATGCCAAAGGAGACGGGGAAACGATTATGGAATCCTTGAAAGAAAAAGGACTGAACTCAAATCAGATCAAGGTGATCGCAATCATTGCGATGACTATCGATCATATCACCTGGTTATTGTTTCCGGGATGCCAGAAGATCTGGTATGTGATGCTGCTGCACATGATAGGCCGTCTGACGGCGCCCATCATGTGGTTCTTCATTGCAGAAGGATTTCACTACACCCGGAATGTGAAAAAATACATTTCCAGACTGTTCATTTTTGCGATCATATCTCACTTTGCCTATAACTTCGCGGGCGGGATTCCGTTTATCCCCACCGGATTTTTCAACATGACCAGCGTCATGTGGTCCCTAGCCTGGTCCGTGGTGCTGATGGTCATCTTCACCTCGGAACGCCTGCCTCAGTGGTTGAAGATCATCCTGGTAATCGCTATCTGTTTTGTGACATTCCCGTCAGACTGGTCCACCATCGCAGCCATGTGTCCTGTTTATCTCTACCTGAGCCGCGGGGATTTCAAGAAACAGTCCCTTACCATGCTGATCTGGGTATCTATTTATGTGGCAGTCTATTTCATTTTCATGGATAAGGCATACGGCCTGCTCCAGTTTGCTACCCTGTTCTCCCTGCCGATCCTGAAGCAGTACAACGGTGAACGGGGACAGTGGAAGGGCATGAAGTGGTTTTTCTACATTTACTATCCCGCGCACCTTTTTGTCATCGGCATACTGCGTGTAGTACTCGGCAACGGAAGTATTTTTCCGTAAGGAGCTAAAGCATCATGAAACACAAACGATTGAACCGGGACGGGTGGGGATTTCAATACTATCCCTATTATCAAATGCGATTGGATTGTGACCTGTTTCACGGACTGGTGTGCCTGATCCGAAACACGGAGGGCGAGAATAATTACTGGAACACGCCTAAGGCGGGGCGGGTACAGGTCACGGGAACCGGAATGACATGGCTGGAGCTGATCCCCGACAACGAGAAGCGCGTCATTACGGTCATGTATTATCCGGACGGGACGCATGATGCAGAGAGAAAGAACTATCCCGCTTCCTATATTTCCGACTATCAGCCTTCCGTCTGGTATGTGGATGTGATCGAGGATATTGAATTTGATGACGACGGAATCGCCGTGTTTGTGGACAAATACCTGGATGTGATCTTCACTCCCGAGGGGGATGTGATGGTGGATGATCGGGACGAGCTGGAAGAAGCCCTTCGCATCGGAGACATCACCGAGGAACAGTACCGGGCTGCGCTGAAGGAAGGAGACAGTATTGTCAGAGACCTCTGCAGCGATATATCCGCCACAGAGAAATGGTGTGCCCTTGTGCGTCAGATGGTGGAAGAACGGATCGTCTCCGGGGAACCTGTCACGAAATGCAGGGAAGTGAAGGCGCTGAAAACCTGAAACAATCAAAAAGGCAATCGCCCCGATTAGGGACGGTTACCTTTTTTCGTCACTTGGACTTTGCTTGAAAGCAGAGTTTGTTATATCTTGTTATAACTTGTTATAGGTTTCGAATTTTGTTATAACTTGTTAGAGGTTTGCGCAAAACGCAGTATTTATGCGGATCCTCGTTGGTTTGAGATGATTAAGCAGTTCTGTTCTGTGACAGAAGGTACAGACAATATTGGTTCATGCTGATACCTTCTTCTTTCGCCCGCTCTGCAAGATCCCGGTGCAGACTCTTAGGGATTCGCAGTTTAAACTGCCCCGAATACTGCTCTAAAGATCCGGGTTCATTGATGCGGATGCCATCCTCCAATGCGGCGGTGAGCCAGGCCTTTTTTGCATCTTCTGCATTTTCCAATGCTTCTTCTATCGTTTCTCCGGTGGTAATGCATCCGGGAAGATCCGGATACTGAATGGCATAACCGCCTTCGTAAGGATCAGGAACGATTTCCAATCGGTAAGGTAACGACATGTAATATTCAAGGCTCTTCATGCTTCATTTCCTCCTCTACTACTGCTTTGACCATCTCAATATAGATTCGTTTGATGGGACTGTGTTTCGGAATGGTAATGGGATTGTGCCCTTCCTTTCGAAAAGTAAAGTGACTACTGCCACTTCCGGGCGCGTTCATTACATATCCGTAACTCTCCAAAACTTTCTTTAATTCTTCAAATCGAAGATTCTTGTCAAGGGACAGAACCCTGGCAAGTAATTTCTCCCACTTTGACATGGTATTTCTCCTTTTATTATATATGGTGTCATATATGGTGTCAAATTATAAAAATGACACACCCAAACAAGGCCTGCTGCGCTGTGAATTTCATTCACATCTCCGGCACGAGCATATTTCGTTTGCTTTTGGAATTATCTGACTCGAAAGAGTCTAGAAAAATGCGGTCATAGAAATCCTACTTGGTGGAAGATTATCATAGACAGGCGGTCGAGCGCAAGAACTTTTTTTAGTGTGAGCTTTCGTTTTTTGAATGCCTATTCTATTCCTGAGTGGTACTCAATGTGAGAACTACAGAAAAGGAGGCATATGCGTGATGAGATATGGATATATCAGGGTTTCTACAAAGGAACAAAATCCGGACAGACAGTACGATGCGCTGATCAAATATGGGATTAAAGCAGAAAACATATATGTGGATTTCATATCCGGAAAAGACTTTAATCGCCCAAGATATAAATCGATGATCAGGAAGTTGAACACAGGGGATGTTTTGGTGGTTAAGAGTATTGACAGGCTTGGGCGGAACTATGAGGAGATTATTGATCAGTGGAGGTATCTCTGCCGCACCAAACAAGTAGATATCGAAGTAATAGAATTCCCGTTGCTTAATACCAACCAGAAAAGGGAAGGACTAACGGGAGTCTTCATTTCGGATATCACACTTCAGATTCTCGCGTATTTGGCTCAAACAGAGCGAGAGTTTATCCGGAGACGCCAAGCGGAAGGGATTGCTTTAGCAAAAGAAAAAGGGGTGCATTTTGGGGCGAAGAAGGCTCCGTTACCGGAAGGCTTTTTTGACGTATATGCACTATGGAAAGAGAACAAACTCTCAATCCGGGAAGCGGCGAATAAAGTGGGGATGAGTTCGTCCACATTTTATAGGCGCGTCAAAGAATTGGGGGATTGAAAGTTCAAGCGTAGAAAATGCCTTTGTTATGTCAAAAAGTAGGCTAACTGAAACGACAATTATATTTCGCTTACAGCCATACCAAATGCTGTCATCATAACAGAAATATTTTATCACAGATTTGTTTCAGATAGTCTACCATCTGAAACATGCTTTTAGAGAAAATAGCGATAAAATTCTAGCAAAAAGGAGATGCGATACCAATGTGTAATGAATTATCGACAGGCTATCCTGCGGAAGATAAACCTTGGTTAAAGTACTATACTCAGAAGGCCGTTGATGCGACGGTTCCAGAATGCTCGATGTATGAGTATGTATGGGAGAAAAACAAGAATAATCTAGATGATATTGCCTTAATTTACTTTCACACAAAAATTTCATACAGAGAATTGTTTAAGCAAATAGATCATGTGGCATGTGCTTTAATGAAGGAGGGTGTGAAAAAGGGTGATATAGTCACTTTGATGCTACTCAATCAGCCGGAGATGGTTTATTTACTTTATGCCCTTAATAAAATTGGTGCTGTAGCGTGCATGATTAATGTGTTATCTAGTGCTCAAGAAATAAAGCACTATCTTGAAGAAGGAATGAGAGTAAGCAGCTACATACCTATAAGTACACAGATAGCGAGGGAACCCATGAAATATCTTATAGAAAAGGACAGAAAATCACTCCTGACACATTTAATGAATTTGGCGATAA
>JAEEGH010003390.1_pt1 | contig 41966 bp, 35 predicted proteins | sample 9134181 | NCBI WGS metagenome assembly JAEEGH01 (sample SAMN16246544, study PRJNA631951) | gut metagenome | biome: gut microbiome; feature: rumen; material: DP-attached | host: Bos | place: Iran: Karaj | collected 2018-10 | reverse complement strand
CAAGGTCGTTGACAGATGTCACCAAAGCCTGTTCCTCATCCGTCAGACTGATCAGGCCACGGGGGTTGTTCCTGTTCGATATCACGGGGTCACCTTCCAGTTCCAAATCTTCCGCTTTCACCATTCCACGTTCCTCCATGATCTGATCGAGATCCTTGTAGGAAATCTCTCGCTGCGGGATGGGCAGCGTGCTTGGTCCGGATTGCCTCTTCTTCAATATGTCTTGCTGGGTTAGTCGTACCGGCTGCAACTTGATCTTGTATTCCTTCTTGTCGATAGCCAGTTTGGTGGTCTTCATACCCACATAACTGAAGCGGATGCGGTCCTCAGGATTCCGGACCTTCATGATAAATCGCCCATTATTATCGGTGACGGCCGATTCGATAATATGTTCTCTGGCGTCAATCTCGCAGACTGTGGCACCCGTCAGCGGACCCATATCGTCGCTCACGGTGCCACTGATCTCGTCGCCAGCCTTCACGACATTCTGTGCCGTGGTCATACTCAGTGTACCATCGAAGCTGATGGGGTCGCTGTTCTGCGAGCGCACGCGAATGATGGCCTTACCTGTGTCGTAGAGTTCCATCACATAATGGTATTTGTCCTCACGCGTTCTCACGTCGATATCTATCTGCATGTATTTCTTCGACTTGGGGATGCTTTTCTTATAACTCAGCACCGGTTCCTCGAAGTTCAGACCAATCGAGGGTGAAATCGTTGATGATACACGAGCCTGACCTAAATAAGGCAGATAGCTGTGCAGCGTATCGCCTCGCAGTTCCAGATAGAAGTCGGGCGTCACTGTTCTCGTCCCATAGCGCATAGTGTTCATCGTATGGACATTGATACGCCAATGTCTTTCGGCAATGGCATCGGCTACTGTCCCCTTGCCTCTCTCGGTCCAATACGTATGACAATAACATAGAGACATATCACCACTCTTCGTTCGTTTGACGTCGAACTCCACCTCTTCCTTGTCATTGAGCATCACGACATAATCAATGGTGTCTGTGCCGTTCTTATGGAACTCGTACATATGACTCTCTATGGCGTTCTTGCTCAGATCATTGATGACAGAGCAGATGGAATCAACCTCCTTATCTTTCATTGTTTTGATTCCGCACCAGGTTTGCCTGAGCTTCGAATTCTTTCCACCTATGTGCGCTAGGTCATAGACAATCTTCATACCCTTTTGTTGCAGGTAATCCTCCAACTGTTCCAAGCGCGGGTTTACTCCCGACACTTCTGTGTCGTTTTTACGTTGACTCTGACCGAACGCCGTCGTTGTCAATGCTAGCAGGAATATGAATATATAACGCTTAACCATAAATCTTTAATCTTTAATCTTTTCTATACGTTGCTTTGCCGTTCACCCAACGCTTCAGTTTCTGCCACTCTTTAGGCATCCAACCCTCACCTTTTGAGGTGATGGAAAGGATGTGGAGACCATCTTCCATCATATAGAAATAGAAGTAGTAATTGTCGTCGTTAATGGTGTAAGCTCGTCCCTGAAGTTTTATAAGAGGAATTCGATAAAGGGAATTGAAACTGGCAGCAGAGATTGTTCTGTATTCACTGGTAGAGACAGTGGCATAAGGGAGTGCAGAAGAAGTGTAATAGCTATGGAGTTGCCCCGGATGACGATTGAGATAGTCGAATGTCAACGAGTCGAGTTGCTGATACAAGGCGTTGGTCTCTGCCTTGTATTGGGCGGGAATGAAGTAGTGGGAGCCAGTGACCAGTCCTGTTTGGCTGCCATCTTCGTGGCCCAGTATCATCTGAAATCTTCCACCTGCGATCGAGTCCTTGTAGTTTTTGTCGTGCCGCCAATAGACAGGATAGATGGCTGCACCCTTCAGCGACTTCAGGACTGCAAAGGCAGGCTGAATATGTGCTTCGAAGGCGGGGGCATCGAAGGTTTGTCTGACAGCACCGTTGTCGCTCTGGTACTGATGATGGTAGTTGCCTACGTCCCAGTCATCGCAGTTTTTATAATAGGAGAAGTAGGCCTGTTCTCTTGCGTTGATGAACCATACGCGATTGCCGGCAAGCGGGTGCGAAGTCTCGAGTTTTGCCCTGCCTTCAAAGAATCCTATGGAATAATCGATGGTATCTGCACAGTCCTTACGGATTCTGTATAGATAACTTTCTACCTCATCCTTGCTCAGATCGGTGAAGGCAGCGTGTATGGAGTCGATAGCGATTGCCAACTGCTGTCGGCGCTGGGGAATGATGCTGTCAGGGACATGATAGAATTGATTGTTGATTATTTCTTCTCCCCGTGCTCCGAACGCAAAGGTCAAATTGTGAATGGTGCTCAGACTGGCACTGTTCCACTGCGAGTAGCCTATCTCATAGCCCTGCTTATGCAGGCAGTCTTCCAACTGCTTGAGGCGTGGATTCTGACCGAACGCCGTCGTTGCCCATGCCATCAGGAATATGAATATATAACGCCTAACCATATATCCTTAATCTTTTCTATACGTTGCTTTGCCGTTGATCCAACTTTTCATCTTCTGAAAGCCCTTCGGAATAAAGAGCACGCCCTTCGTGGTGAGCGAGAGGATGTGAAGACCGTCATCATCTTGGTAGCAGCGCAAGTTGTATTTGGTACTCTCAGCATCGGTGTATGGGTGAAGATTGCTTTCCACGATGTCGCCATTCTCGGTATGAAAGACTCCTTTATCCACAGAACCACTGCGACTAATGCGTAAGATGATGGGGAGATACGTAATTTTGTAAGGTTGTTCCGGATGACGGTCCACATAATCGTAAGCTTGTGAGTGGAGTTGCAAGTAGGCCCCAGCCATATACTGAGCAGGGATGAAGTAGTGTGTGCCTGTGGTCACCCCAGGTTTGGGATCATCAGGAAGTCTGCCCCCATACAAAGGTAAGCCGTCTGAATGCGTTGAATCAACGTATTCCTTGTTATGCTGCCAATAGACGGGATAGGATTTTGCACCCTCCAGTTTCATCAACTGTTCTAGAACGGGCTGGATATGGGCTTCAAAGGCAGCGATATCGAAAGGTTCTTGATCCGTCTCAGTTATACTGCGCGGCACCTCGCGGAAATGATTATAGTGCCCGAAAACCCCATCGTATCTGAAATTGAAGGCCTCACTGGCTTCCCAATAATGCACATAATTACCGGAACGATGAGAATCAATTTCGCTGTCGTTATCGCTGAAGGCAACGTTATAACTGATGGTATCGGCACCGTTCTGGTGATACTCGTACATATAACTCTCTGTTGCGTCCTTTCTCAGAGTAGCGAAGGCGGTACGTATCGTGTTAATGGCTTTCTCTAACTGCGATGGCGACATAGCGATGGTATCGAGCTGGGCATGCCAGTCACATCTGATATAACTGTTGTCGAAATCGTTTTTCTGGGTGAACTGTAAACCATGAGGCTGCTGGCGTAAGAATAACTCCAACTCCCTCAGCCGCGGATTCGTATTCTGTCCGAATGCCGTTGCTGCCAACGCTAGCAGGAATATGAATATATATCGCTTATCCATAATTAGTTATTCAATTTATCTTCGATCGCTTGTTGAAGTCGCTTACCACGTAATCGGATGTTCTGTACATGCTCCGCCATGGCCACTAACGGATCTTGATCAAAGGAGAATTCAGCTTCATCTGTAGGTTCAGTAGCTGCCATATCCCTACCCTCTCCTTCTGTTGTAGGAATCAGTTCAACCAGTTTCGTGACGGTCTTCCGTTGCTTCTTAGTTGACTTCCGAACCGGTTGTGCATCTACTTTTGCTACGGCTTGCTTTGGTTCCTCCACAACAAGTTGCGGTGCTTCAACAGACTCAGTAACTTCAGAGGTCTGTTCCGTCTGCTGGGGAGTCTGCTCCTCCATCTGCTGCGCCACAACAGGTTGCTGGGATGACTGCTCCTGTGTGAAGTGGAAGACCAAGAACAAGGCGATGCAGGCAGCAGCAGCCACGGCAGCATAGAGCCACAGGGGTTTATGCTTGGCGGGTGCTTGCTCTTCCTCGAGACGCTGCAGCAGACGATTGTTCAGGTCATCAGACACAGGTTGCAGTTTCTGCTCCCGTCTGTTAACCGCTTCGCGCAGGTTCTTATCGTTATTGAGTTCGTTCATCATTCAAAGAGATTTAATCATTCGGTAGAGTTTCTTACGGATACGACTCAACTGAGAGCCGACGGTAGAGGTAATGGAGCCCGTGACAAAAGCGATGTCGGCAAGACTCATATTGTCGTAGTAGAACATGCTCACAATGGCCTGCTCGTGCGCTGGCAGCTTTTCCAAGGCCTGTTCCAACTGTTGTATCGTCTGTTCGTCCTGAGGCTCTTCATCGGGCGCTGCCAGACTGTTGCTCAGCTCGTGGTCGTCCATCGATACGATGACAGGACTCTTCCCTCTGATGAAGTTCAGCGACTCATGGTAAGCAATGCGGTTGAGCCATGTGGACAATGTTGCCTGTTGCGGATTATAACCCTCTATGCCACGCAGCGCTTTGACGAACACATCCTGATACACCTCTTCGGCATCCTCACGCAGCGGTACAATACGCTGCACCATGCGAAACACCATCGGACCATAGGTTGCGAGCAACTGCTGGCATGCTGCCGACTTTCGCTGTCGCAGTTCACTGATCAGAATGGTTGTTTCTTTTTCCATGTAAATGCCTTCTATCTATATGTACACACAAGATAGAAAATTATTGCAATTATTCCGAACTTTTTATCGAATTTCTTAATACACCGGCCGAGAGAGCGGGAATGGATAACACCACATCGTTCCCGTCAATCGTAGCCTTTGTCTTCTTCAGCGCAACGGCATTTTTGTTTTCCATACTATTAGCTACAGTCAGTGAACCCGGGGCATAATACGCGTATTCAGCACCCGACACACCCTTCCAATCACCTTTGATGCGCAGGGTGGCCTCCTTCTCCGTGGGGTTCACCACCTTCACAATCACATCGGCACCATTCTCCGACATCGTGGTACTCACACTGATATCGCCCGTCTCACCGCTGTACGCCAGTCGGTACTTCGAGAAATGATCATACCATAGCTCTGTTACCTGACAGTTCGGTGCCTTGAACAAATCCTTATAGTCGAAATTGATGAACGCATTATTCCAGTCGGGCGCATCCGTACGACGGATGAACAAGGCCGCAGCACCCATCGCCACCACATCCCGCTGTTCACACATATTGAGGAACCCACCTGCAAACAATCCCGTACGCCAGTCGATACTGTTCAGGTTCCACTCAGAGATAAACAGTTTGATGTTCGGATTCGGTCCGTTGGCAATCATCTCCGCATAGCGGTCGTACTGCTGTCCCAAGCGCACAGGCCCCGTAGCATAACCGCCCTGTTGCTCATAGTGGTGCAGACTCAGATAGTCGAAATAGTTTCCGCTTCGTTGGATGAACTGCTCATCCTCACGGAACCCGCCACAAGCGATGATCTTAATCGATGGGTCAATCTTCCGCATCGCCGTACTGAAGTCGCGCACGCACTTCTCATAGCGGTCTATACCCATCTCCCACATCTCATTGTCTATCTCCCAATACTTCACGTTATACGGTTCCGGATGACCGTTTGCTGCACGCTTCGCACCCCATTCATCCGTGGCAGGCGCATTACAGTAGCGCACCCAGTTCACCGCATCCTGAAGAATCTGATCATACTCCTCAGCAGGACGCTCGAACTTGACACTCACAACGATAATCGGTTCCGAATTCACCTCACGACAGAAGCGTATGAACTCATCCGTACCGAAGCAGTTCTGGTCGTAATCCATCCACATCCAGTGAGCCCAGCGCTCACGGTTCTCCTGCGGACCGATACCCCATTTCCAGTCATATTGGGCTACATAGCCTCCGCCAGGCCAACGCATACAGGTGGGATGCAGCTCCTTCACCGCCTGCAGGATGTCAGGACGGAATCCACCCAGATTCTTACCCGTCTGCGTGGTCATCGTCGCCATATCGACCTGAACTGTTCCCTTCTTGACCATAATGACGAAGTCGCAGTCGCAACTAAACCTGGTGATCCTCTTGGCGTTCTCTACGCCTAGTTTTTCAAGGGAACTGGGTATCGGGACGGTCTCCACGCAGATTCTGCAATGACCGTCGGTACCTTCAATCATCTGGGGAACGAGCGTGAAGTCATATTTCTTCCACTCCTTGCTCACCTTAAATGACTGGCGAGCGATAATATTGCCTTTCGTACTGCGCAGTCCGACAATCAGCTCTCCTTTGCCTTTTGCATAGATGGAGCCTACAAGGTTATCGCCATCAATGTCCAGCGGACCTTGGAAGATGCCAGCCTCGGTCTTACCTGCGGTAATCTCTTGTGAATAGCGCATGTTCACTGCATCGTCCTTCACGAGACGATACTTGCCACCCTCACCGAAAGCAGTCCACTGCTGAGCCACCGGCGGGATCTGAACATCGCCAGGCGTACCCTCAAACAGCACCTTTCCATCAGCAGCAGTCAGTTTGATGTTACGATAGGTAGCCTCGGTATAGTTCACCCAGAAGGTGATGAAATTGCGGTCGGCCTTCTCCAGCCCGTCATAGCTCACTACTTCCTTATCGTCCCAATAGACTGTAGCCTTACTCCCTCTGCTCACGATGCGCAGCTTATGCCACTGCTGTTCCTCATTCACCTGCTCTTTAGTAGCTGGAGCCGAAGCCAGTGGTACCAGCGTATTCATGCGACGTCCTGGTCGTCCGCCAAAGCCCTGCGATTCGCGCACTTCCATCTGACAGATAGAGAAATCGGCTGTGGAGCTCTGCTGTTGCAGCGCAGCTCGTGCAGCAGCCTCGTTGGCCGCATCGATCTGCGATTGAGTCTGTGCTGGAGTAAACGTTCTGCTCTCATAGTACGGATCATGTATGCGGATATAATAAGGCGTTCCGTCGCTCTTGTTGCGGAAGGCGAAACGGATATCCATCAGTCCCCCACTCCAGCTGCGCCGTGCCAGCTTGTACGATCGCCAGTTCACCTCCATCGTCAGGTCAAAGTCACAGGTGTTGATACTGTCAATCTTCAGCGGCTGTTCATAACGGGTAGGCGAATGCAGCACCCTGTCATCATCCATAAACCAGCCGTCGAAGTAACCGTCGCGTGGATGAATGCCAGGATACTGCTCAGGCTCGAACGAACGTTCCTGTATCAGTTCCTGCCACACGCCGTTGTTAGCGCTGAAATAGATGTGTTCGAATAGCTGTCCGTACAGCATCTCATCGATAATCCCAGCAGGTTTCTTACTATCCACCGTGATCACATATTCACTTGTGCTCTGCGCCTGGGCCACGGGGGCCATCGCCAGCAACAGGAAAATCGCTACGCTCTTTTTAGGGTTCATAGTTCATAATTCATAGTTCATAGTTATGTCACTTCGTTCCAAGAACATCTTTCAGTAAGGCATTGAAGTCGATGACATCATCTGGTTTGGGCGAGTAGCCCAGGACGACCACCACCAGCTGGTGCGACGGGAAGATGAAGATGTCCTGACCGTCGTGGCCGTCGCAATAGTACATATCCTTCGGTACGTCAGGGAACTTCCCGTTCCCGTTCAACCAGAACAGCGAGCCATAGTGGTTACCACTATCAGCTGCCGGGGTGCGTGTATAGTCCACCCATCCCTCCGGCAGGATCCTATTGGTTCCCACGCAGCCGTCATTCAGGTACATTTGTCCGAACCGTGCGAAATCCCTAGCTGTGGCATAGAGGTACGACGACCCGATAGGCGTGCCGCTCATGTCCTGTTCAAACACCGGATTAACGATGCCTAACGGCGCAAAGAGTCGTGTGTGCATATAGCTCAGGAACGCCTCGTCAGAAGGGAACATCCTGCGCAGATAGCGCACCACGATATTCGTACTGCCGCTGGAGTATTTCCAGTGCGTGCCCGGTTCAAACTCAAGCGGTTTCGATAGTGCGAACAGACCCATATCCCGTTCGCAGTGCAGCATGATATTGATGTCCGATCGCGCCCCATAGTCCTCGTTCCATTCCAGTCCGCTCTGCATCTGCATCAGGTCGTGCAAGGTAATCGCCTTGCGCCCGTCAGTCTGCCACTCAGGAAGATCCATCGGGGCATGAATGTCCAGCAGACTGTCTTTCACCATGATACCAATCAGTGCATTCACAAAGCTCTTCGCCATGCTCCAGCTCAGCAGCTTCGTGTCCTTGCCAATACCCTTGTCATAACACTCCGCTACAACCCCACCCTTGTGCAGCACCAAGAAGGCAAAGGGATGACCGTGATAGGCTCGTTCGTTAACAAAGGCCTTGGCAATGGGTGCAAGACGTGCTGCCAATGCCGAATCACCCGCAGGCAGCTCAGCCTTGATGGTAGAATCCTGTTCTGCCAATGCTTTGTTCAGCACATCAAACGGGTACTGCTGTTTCCTCAGCTCATCTACGCTGGCGCCACGCAGCAACGTCACGCCGTAGCCCTCGCGGTACACCGCCACCGATTTACCCCAAAGAAACCTACTGGTAACCGTCTTGTTCTTATAGTCAACCGTGTTCTTTGCATAGCGAATGAACGAAAAGTTCAGGTCGATCGCCTCCACATCCTTCGCCTCACGCCCCGATACAAACACCGCCGAAGCCAGATTCTTCGCAGCATAGCCCGTAATGATAGGCAGCAGTCGGTTCAAATAGATACACCCGCCAATAATGGCAAGAACGATTACAATGGCTACATAGCGTAATACCTTTTTCATGGATAATCAGTTTGTTTATTTGTTCGGCAACAGCTTGGCATTGAAGTTTACCGGCTTGCCTTCGGAGTCGTAGGAGAATTGGTTCTTGGTGTACTGCGGATTGTTTTCAATGAACAGTTTGTAGTCGTCAAAGCTTGTGAAGGCCTCCTTACTGCGATTGCCGTCGTTGTCAATGGCATAGACTTTTCCCTCATCGGCGATTTTTGTTACGGCCTCGAAGTAGCTGCGATCCGTTTGCGCCTGCATGGCTGAATCGACAATCTCGGTTGAATCAACAGACTCTACATCCTTCATCTCGGGCGCGTTGGCCCTCTGCTGGCACCTCATGATGCTTCCAAGTAACATGAGTAACGTACCACCAATCAGTAGCGCTTGTACATATGGCTTCTTCATAATCTTGTTGGTAATAAGTGGATTTATAGTTTATCGTGTGCAAATATAGGAAAAGATTTCGATATTGTAAAGGAATACGCAATTATTTTCAAAAAAGAAACATATGTCGTTGAGGTGCAGGCCTATAATGAAATGGGTAAAACAAAGTGGACCCCCGTAATAGAGGATGAGATGCTCATCCTCTATTTTTAGTTCTGAAAGAAATTATCATAATTATCATAATTATCACAGAAATCTTTTCCGTTATTCCGATATTTTTCCGTTTCTTCCGTTATAAAAATCTTTGCGCCAATCACCATGAGAATTATTTTAATCTCTCACAGAACTGACTATTTTTTTTATTTCCCGCAGAAAGAGCGGAAATAACAGAAAGGGCTACGCCCGCCATGCGGCATGATTATCAATAGACATTAGAATCAAATAGTAATTAAAATTTCTGCCATTTCTGTGATTTCTGCGGGACCTAAAAACTCTCACAGATCGCACAGTTCCCACAGATATTTTCCGTTCTTCCGTTAATTTTTCCGGTTCTTCCGTTATAAAAAAAATTTGTGGGCAGAATTATTCACATTATTCACATTTCTTTCCATGTATAAAAAAACGCCACGCGTATCACTACGAATGGCGGAATAAATGAATATATAAAGTGTTAAACCACTAAAACTATTTAAGTACGTCTTTGTAGGTATCTTCAGCGAGTTCCTTCAGCAGACTTTTGTAACGCTTGGTCTCGGTCCATTCGCTCTTGCCCGTTTGATCTTTCACTTCAATCACAAGTACACGTTTGTTGCCTTTATAGAGTTCCAAAGTGCCCGACATTTTCATTCCTCCGGCACCAAAGCCAATGGTAAGAGCCAAGGCTGCGCTGCCGAAATGTAATTCCGTTGGCTTGATGACCAGACGGTATTCACCTCCAGTCTCACTTGCCTTCATTCCTTTCTTATTTTTACTATTCCAACTCTTTATGAAAGCCTTAAGACCTTCCTTCTGATCTTCGGGCCAGTCGCGTTGCCAATCGGCTTCGCGTCCTGCAACATACTGCTTGTAGGGGGTTCCCTCTACATTAGTCTTTGAAAAATCGTACTCTACGCTGAAGGTTGCATTTGCATCTCTCAGCACGTTCACATCACCCGAAATCACCTTGCTGTCAGCAAAGGCGTTTGCAGTAGCCATCATAAAGGCTATCACACTGATAATCAACTTTCCCATATTAATTTAATATATAACTGTTAGTATTTATTTGTAATGTAACTGCAAAAGTAATAAGAAGATTTGAAAAATCAAAATGCGAGGCGGAAATATTTTTGAAACGACAATGAAGAATGAGTAATAATTCGCACACCGCTGGTTCCGTAATTTCTGTGCGAGATATTTGGATATTTGGATAATTATTCGTAAATTGCACCCCGAAAAATTAATCCATAAACGACTAAATATTAACAGTATGAAGAAAAAACTACTTATAACTATTGCCCTCCTGCTGACAGCGTCAACGGGCGCGTGGGCAGACGACATTGTAACTCAAAGTAATTTCTACAGCTACTTTGATGCTAATGGTAATTTATTGGATGCAATCACATCCGATAAACTGATTTTCCAAGGCGAGTTCTCTAATTTGGTAAATTACATCAATCTTGATAGACCTATAACCATTACTGGCGATAATGCTGTATTAAACAACATTGCTATTATTGTAAGGGGTTCTGATGTCACCTTAGACAAAGTATCAGTAACTTATAACGCTCCTGATGGAGAGGAAGCAAAAGCCATCTTCGCTAACGGCGCTAAGAACTTCAAATTAACCAACTCTGAAATCATCTTCACTGGTGAAAACCCTGGATCCAACCACTATCGCGGATTGGAAGTGCGCAATTGTGATGGTGCTGTAATTGACAACAACACGATCACTGCTACCTTACCTGCTGTTGATGTTTGTTGGGATAGCGATGGTAGTATTGATCAGGATTTAGTTTTAGCCGTTGGTATTCAAGGTGGAGACAAAGTTGAATTCACTAACAATATTGTAAAAGTTAACATTATAGGCGAAATTGGCTGGAATCCTACTATTGATGCTGTAATGGTTTATAGCGCTTATAATATTCTAATTAATGGAAATAACATTACTGTTTTGGACACCACAAAAGGAGATAATGCAAGATACTACTACAGCTTAGACATATACAGAACAACCGGTACTGTTGAAGCTAACGATATTATCGTTAACACTACTACTGATATTGACCGTATAGGTGATGCAATGCCAATCCAATTGACCGGACCATTTACAATCACTGTTAAAAATAATCATTTGACTGGTATTTCAAAAGGTCCTGTTACTGCTATTAATGCTTCCAATTGGGGTGGTGAAGCCATTTTAACTGCAGAAAAGAACAATATTGACGTAACAGGTTACATCACTAATGCTACCTACTTTTGCGTTTCTGGTATTGAGGCTCAAATCGACACGCTTAAAGCTTATAAAAACACAATCAATGTTACTAACCTTGCAGGTTATGATGATACCTACCCGGTCTACGGTGTAAGTATGTCATCTCCATATGCGATTGGTGATCCTTCTGCTGACATCCAAGGCAATAACATGACCGTTGATGGTAAATATGCAGTTTACTACGAAAAAGCAAGTTACACCAACGTCATCAGAAACGCATTACGTGCTCATGAATTGACTGGTGATGATGCTGTATACATTGGAGCCGGAGAAGAAAATGTAGTAAAAAATAACGTAGACGCCTTCAAAAGCATCACGACCGGTGTGAAGTCCGTAGAAAACAGCAACGCTGATGTAAACACCTATAGCGTCACTGGTGTCCGTGTCAACACCCCCTCACATCTCCCCAAAGGCATTTACATCATAGGAGGCAAGAAGGTTATCGTGAAATAAACACTCCCCACCCCTCTTAGGGGCGGTGTCCTGGCAAGGGGGGCGGGATATGTCTAAATCACATCTTTACCTTCACACTCCTGTTGCCCACTTTCACGATGACGATTTCATCCTTTGGCAAGTTGGTGGGGATGATTGCCTGTCCGCCATTCACTTTGGCAGAACCTAATACCTTGCCGTCGATGGAATAAGCAGCTACATACTGATTCTCCTGTTCACTCCTCACCACCAGGTTTCCGTCCTGGGCAGAAATCAGAACCGGGATACTCTCTGCAAAGGCCTTGGCCGAAGTAGTAATGCCCGTAGTCTGACTAAGTACAGCATTCGTCCATACCAGGGTGGCTGTGGCTACATCAGAGGCCTTATAGCCCGACTTCGTTGCATAGACGCTGATTTCGTAGGTGGCAGAGAGGTTTACGCTGCTGGCAACACCCGACTTGATGTCCGCGTCGTTAATGGTGTAATGGTATTGCACACTTTTCGTTGCACACGAAAACTTCAGTTTGTTATTGGTAAAACTGATGGTTGGTGTGGCGCATTTAATATTGATCTCTTCGATATATGCAAACTTGTTCCAGTAATTCTTAGAATTGTATACCCCGACCTTTCCCTCGGGTACATATAATGAGGCATTATCGAATACAACTTTTGGGAAACAGTAATCATCAATTGAACAGGGTTCTTCCATTTCAGAAGTCACGGAGGTCAGGCTGCTGCAATACCTGAAAGCATTGCTTCCGATGTAGGTGACGGTATTGGGGATGACCAGGGATGTCAGTTTTTCGCTTCTAGCGAAAGCATAGTCTCCGATGTAGGTGACGGAATTGCCGATGGTCAACGATGCCAGGTTGGTGCAATTATTGAAAGCAAATTCTCCGATGAAGGTGACGGAATTGGGGATGGTCAATGATGCCAGGTTGGTGCAATCTTCGAAAGCACTGTTCTCGATGGTGGTGACAGATTTGCCAAGGGTCAACGTGGTCAGGTTGTCGCAATAATTGAAAGCAAATTCTCCGATGGAGGTGACGGAATTGGGGATGGTCACCGAGGTCAGCTCGCTACAACTAACAAAAGCATATGCTCCGATGCTTTTGACGGATTTGCCGATGGTCAACGATGTCAGGCCAGAGCAAAAATAGAAAGCCCTGTCTCCGATGCTGGTGACGTTACTCGGTATGGACACAGAAGTCAGTTTATAGCAATAGTAGAAAGCCCTTTCTCCGATGCTGGTGACGGAACTGGGAATGGTTACCGAGGTCAGGCTTCTGCAATTGTTGAAAGCAGATGCTCCGATGCTGGTCACCTTCCTTGTGCGCGACGAATAGGTCACTTCCTCGGGGATTTTGACAACTCCGGTATAAGAATTGTAATCTGTGGTTTCATACGTCACTTCCAACTCCGTACGATCGTTTTTATAATTGTAATAAATCTTCACGCCATCATTCTCTACTGCGATGTCGTAGGCGCTGGCCAGCAACGGAAGGGCCAGCAATAATGATAATAAGAATAGTTTTTTCATATTGTTTTTTGTTTGATTAATAATACAAGTGCAAATATATAGATAATTATTGAAACGACAATGAAGATTGAGTAATAATTCGCACACAGATTTCACGGATCTCACAGAATAATTATTTCACACAGAACCGACGAACGAGTGAGAACAAAGTTATGCTTGTATAGACTTTGTCGAGCGAGGAGGAGGAAGGCGAAGCCAAATCGCAGAGAACACAGAGGTCTCGCAGAGAATTATATCACACAGAACAATAGTATTTCTGGATTAATTATGATAATTATAATAATTTCTTTCTAAATCTATATCTCTCACAGAAATACTATTTCACATCTTCCAGCAAAACAAGGCCCTTTACTGTCAACAGATACTTCTGTCGCGGATGGCGAGGAGAGTCTGGGTAAAGTAAACAGATATAACCAGCTTTAATTGCTGGGTTGAGGTGAAGACTCAAGAAATTCTCTCGATCCCTGAGCCCCAGTGCCGACATCATTTCTTTAACAGACAATTGCTGTTTCCCAACCTCCCGCACAAGATTAATAATATTAGGATTCTCTGTATTTAACTTGTCGGGTACTTGTCCGGTACTTGTCGGGTACTTGTCGGGTACTTCTTCAATTTCAGGTGTTTTCCAATCTTCTGGCGCATCGATCATCATATACCTGTTTTTGAGTGTATTTTTCTCGCCCAGTAACAGATTACGGAAGAATCGCACCAAAAACAGTGGTTCATAGCTGATACCCTTTTTCAGGTTCCGATAGTTAGCACGAACCAGTGCATTGCGGAAATACCAGGAATGACGTTCAAACAAGTCGTTGTTCACACTGAATCCCTGCGAGCGTAGGTACTTGATGGTAAAGATGGCGGTGGTCCGAGTGTTGCCCTCACAAAAGGGATGAATCTGCCACAAGCCTGAAACAAACTTGGCCAGGTGCTCTACCATCTGATCCTTATTCAATGATGAATAATCAAACTGTCGCTCTTGTTCCAGATCGTATTCTATAGCCATACGTATATCCTGCCAACGTCCATAGAGAACAGAGTCACCTAACAGTACCCACTCTTTCTTCGAGATATCATAATCGCGGAAACGGCCAGCATGTTTGAACACGCCTTCAAAGATGGCACGGTGAATAGCAGACAATCCAGCTGCACTATACGTAAAGGCATCCGTTTGTAAAAGTTTTGAGATATTGCTCGACACACGGTCTGCCTCTTCCTTATCTTCATCACCTTCATCATGAGCCGTCTTCTTGATATAATACTGCTTAACCATTTCGCGTGCCTCGTCGATGGTTATTTCGCCCTCGATATTCCGGCGTGCAGTCTCTTGCAGATATTCAGAAGTCTTCAACCCATCCACAGCCTGCAAACCAATAGCTACGCGCCATGCATCAGCACGTTCACGCTTTTGAGGCTCTCCCTGGCGGATATACTCGTCGAAGTCTATATACTTACTATCCTGTGCCATATCTACTGCAAAGTTACGAAAAAATATCGAGAATCGTTTCTCTTTTACCATTTTTCTGCATTTCTTCGTCAATCACCACGAGAATCGCAGAAATCATCTTTTATCATCCGCTAAATCCGTGTTATACGTGGTCGTTTTATACCTCACACAGATCTTAACCATCTCACAGAATTATTTATTCTCACGCAGAGACGCAGAGAACGCAGAGGTCACGCAGAGAATTATATCACACAGAACAATAGTATTTCTGGAATAATTATGATAATTATGATAATTTCTTTCTAAATCTATATCTCTCACAGATGGCACAGATCCCACAGATTTTTTCCGTTTATTTTCCGTTTTATTCCGTTTCTTCCGTTATAAAAATATCTTTGCGCCAATCACCTCGAGAATTATCTTAATCTAAAACTGAAGAAACGGAACCGACAGAGCAGCGAGTGCAGAACGATGCTAGCATCAGTTTTGCCGAGTCGCGAAGGAGGAAGACGAAAGTCAAATTATCGGAACCGACGAACGAGTGAGAACAAAGTTATACTTGTATGGACTTTGTCGAGCGAGGAGGAGGAAGGCGAAGCCAATAACGGAAAAATTTCAATGATGGCAGGAACCTGTCACTTGGCAGAACCGAAAAAAGGGCATCTCATTCCTGAGACACCCTCTTTACTCAATAACGTTTTCTTATCTTGGGTTAAACTACATTGAGTCTCGGCTGATTATAAACTTTCTTTATATTCCTATATTATTTTATAACCAGCTTCTTACCGTTCTTGATGTATAGACCAGGCTTCAGACTCTTCTCATTCATCTTTCTACCGTTCAAGTCATAAACAGAATTGTCGGCCTTCTCTGTCATGCGGAAATCCTTAATGCCTGTCGCCACGCCATACTTATCTCCACCTATCACATTGATCTTGATAGTATTAGCGCTATAATCGTCATCCTGATCGAAATATGTATAATCATAAACATTAGAAATCATATACCAACGGCATGGCTTTAGAGGTGACTCGCTGTCACCCAGCGTGAGCTTGCCATTAAATATGCCATAATATTTGTTCCCTGCCATTTCCTCACCACTCATTATTTCGTAATTGCCAAGGAATGTGAATATTGTGCTAGTGGTAGAGCATATGGGGCCTTCTGAGGCTCCTATCTCATCTGAACATAAGACAAAGTCATTTAATACACGGAAAAACCTCTTACCTTTGCTCCTTGCCCTGACCAGATATGGCCAGCCAGAGTAAGTGCAGCCATGCTTGATGGGGACAATATCCATCCATGTCTCGTCAATATCGCCGTCATCATCGGTATCAATCTGGCGCATATCATTAATGTAGGCAAAATCGAGATCGTCCTTCCACTCTTCAACAGTCAAAGCGAAAGGAAGAAAGAGAGCCTGCCACTTGGTATCCTTGAAATCGCGAACATAGCATGCGAAATCCATATGTGTACCTTCAGTATTGACGTATTCCTCATCGTCATTCAAGTTTATACTTATACTCACGTTATCATCAGCAAATTGATTCCAAGGATCTATTGATTTATACTTGTCATAAAACTCCTCCGGTATAACAAGCTTACATGCGTTTATAGTCTCATCATCTAAGCCCAAATTCCAATCTTCACTATCACTGAGTCCTGAAGGAAGATTTTTACCAAAAAATGATATGGCGCTCAAACTTGTGCAATCTTCAAAAATACCCGAACCCAGCTGAAGGTCCTCGTTTGCATAAGCTGCAAAATCTGTAAGATCTTCGCAACCCTTGAATGCATTTGAACCTACAAGCTTCACAGACTCAGGTAGAAAAACAGAGCCGAGGGAAGTGCAATTACAGAAAGCCATCTTTCCAATGCTCTCCACGGAGTTAGGGATTCTGATTGAAAATACCGTGGTGAGACCTGCGAACGCTTCATCTCCAATGTTCTTTACACCATCTTTTATTATGACTTCCCAGAAAAACTCGTTAGACCAGCCTGGACGGTTATCATCACTATAGTCAGGCATTGTCATATCGCCAGTTCCTTCTATAATCAATACTCCTTCATCATCAATAGTATATTTTACATCCGCATGAATTGCGTTAAGTCCGAAAAACAGAAAAGATATATATAATAGAATTTTCTTCATAATTATCTAAAATAATAACGTTTGTAAGTAAAACTAATTCAAAACCTGATATGCCCTATATTATTTTATAACCACCTTCTTACCGTTCTTGATGTAGAGGCCAGGCATCAGATGATCCTCATTCATCTTTCTGCCGTTCAAGTCATAAACTGAATTGTCGGTATTCTCTGTCATGCGGAAATCCATAATACCAGTCGTCACGCCATCCTTATTTTCACCTATCACATTGATCTTGATAGACTTAGCTCTAGCCGTCCAATTCCAGTCATATGGTCTTTTAATTTCGTTTATATCCATATACCAACGATATGGTTTTAGATCAGCATCCCCATCACTCTGAGTAAGTACACCGTTACTCATAGTATAATAGTCGTTAGCTTCCATTATAGAACCTTCAATATTCTTATATGCGCCTGTGAATGTGTATCTGTCGGTAGTGGTAGAGCAAGAAATACTGATATCAGCAGCAGTAGCAGAACCACTTCCTAATAAATAAGCCTGACCTGTCTTCTTTGCCCTGATCACGTAAGGATAGTTAGTTCTTGTTTGACCTTTCTTGATTTTGATTACATCCATCCATGTCTCGTCATAAAAGCCGTCATCACCCTGAGTATCATACTGACGAATACCGTTGATGTAGGCAATCTCAAAGTCGTCCTTCCAATCCTCATAATCCAAAGAGAAAGGAAGATAGAGAGCCTGCCACTCGGTATCCATGAAATTGCGAGTATAACAGCCCCACAAACCTGTATTTTTCTTATCGGTATATGGTACTTTGTCTGTCAGATACAGCATAGGTTCTATGCCTTTAAAATCATTCCAAGGGAAGGTCACACAATATTCATTTTCCAAAGAAGAAGGAACATAAAGTTTACAATGGCCATTTATATCGCCAATGTCTCCAATAGATGGTACCATATTCTCGCCAGGCAACATGATTTCTGAAAGATTATCTTGACCTTCGAAAACATATTCTTTTATTCTCAAATTATTGTTTACATAGATAATAACTCTCTCAAGTTGTGAGGTGTAATTTTTAGAAACAAAGAACGCATCATCTTCGATTGTCTGAACAGAATATGGGATGATAAGTGTTTTGGGAAGAAGGCAATTGGTGAAAGCAGCTCTACCTATGGTTTCTACACATTTGCCCAAGGTGAGATGGGCGAGTTTAGCACAATTTTTGAAAGCTCTAGCTCCAATAGTCTTAACTGAGTTTGGAATATCAACAGATGTAAGCGATTCGCAACCTGAAAAAGTATTATCTTCAATAGTTTCCACAGAGTTGCTAATTGTAACAGAAGCGAGATTTTTACATAGATAGAAAGCATCTCCCTCAATCCTTGTCACGGAATTAGGGATTGTAATTGATTGTAGAGCATAACATCCATAAAAAGCTCGATAATCAATACTTTTCACAGAGTTAGGAATTGTGACAGAAGTGATGTTTTTATAATCCTTGAAAGCACAAGCTCCAATGTTCGTTACTCCGTTTTCAATTACAACTTCCTTGATGTCGGCTTGATAGGCAGACCAAGGAGCCAATTTTTCTCTATAGTTAGGCATATGCATATTGCCTGTTCCTGTGATGGTCAATACTCCATTTTCAAGAGTATATGTGACATCCGCATGAATTGCAGAGAAAGATGTTAAACTAAAAAGAGCCAGAAGTAGAGTTTTCTTCATATTTTTATTGATTTATTGTTTTTATTAGGGCAAAAACAACCCGATACCTCGTGACCTCATCTGTGTTTATGAAACTTCTTCATGTATAATATATTAGAGGAAATCAGCAGTTTTTAACCCGTGAGTTACAAAAATTTTACAGGGAGGCTATTTAATAACCATCCCTGACAGATTGCCGGACAGGTCTGAGACCATACCCAGCAACATTGAACGAGTTAACGTCCAATCGATGGAATATTTTAATTTATGTCTGTTTCGTTATATGAATAAGTTTAGATATTATCGATACAAGTTTTACCATTTGGGACGCAAAATTAAGAAAATTATCCGAAACAGCCAAATATACAAACTATTTTTAAATAAAATCTATATCTCTCACAGATGGCACAGATCCCACAGATTTTTTCCGTTTATTTTCCGTTTTATTCCGATTCTTCCGTTATAAAAATATCCTCGCACCAATCACTTTGAGAATCAACTTTCTGTGATTTCCGTGATTTCTGTGTGAAATAAAAAACTCTCTTTCTGTGAGATATTCAGTCCTCCGTCATTTCCGAGTAATCCACACTTTCCCTGCTCACCTCCACCAACTGTCCGTCCTTCCATTGATACCTCACTATTTCCACTTCCTCATCCAGTCGGAAGGCGCTGACGACCTCTTTCTTGGACTCATCCACATACGGATCATACAATGGCGGCTGATCATCCAAATGCAAGAAGCGGCCCACATATTCATCCCAGATAAAGATATCGTAGGTATAGTTACCGAACCCATTCATCGGCCCCGTACCAATCTGCAGGTCAGGAATCCCGTCGAAATTGAAATCCTGCTCCATAATCTCCCCGAACGCTCCCCTACTCCAATCCGCCGTATCCAGCGGCAAGGTCTCGCTCTGCAGCGTATCAGTATGGTTGTTGGCGTCTGTCACGTAGGTGATCACCCTGTCGTATATCACCGACCCGTCATCATCCCTTGTCGTCACTTCCGTCCTTATCTTCAAGTCACTACGCTTTGGCTCATCACCATCGCCTACCCTTGCCCCCAGCATTCCCCATGCCGAGCAGGCAAGAACCATAGAAACCAATACTTTCTTCATCGTTACGTTTATTTATTTTCGACCATGCTGCAAATATATAAATTTGTTTTGAATCCGCAATGAAGATATCGATGATTATTTCTATTCAATCAAAACTTATCGAAGAACCCTTTACGACTTTTTTCCCAAATATAACCTCTCCTCTCATCTTTTGGTAGACTACGGCAGATCTTCCTTTCTTCCTTAGTCAGACTCCAGTATTCATCAACGGTCCATTCAGGTTTCAACCAGTGTATGATAAGGAGGTACACGGCGTAGGCCCCCATGATAATAAAGAACCACCATCCGAAGAACAGCACGCCCCCAACGATGATAATTGCCCATTTAGCCAGTTCGTTCATTTCCCCCTCCCTTCTTAATACTTCTTTCGATCAACAAATAAGAAGTATATGATAGCTCCTACGAAGAAAGTAGGAAGAGCCCACCAGGGCATAATACATGCCCCGATGATAATTATAAATATGCACAAAATCAAAAGTCCTGCCGTCATAAGCTACATTGTTTGATCTGCTGCAAAGATATAAATTTGTTTTGAATCCGCAATGAAGATTGAGTGATAATTCGCACACAGATCTCGCAGATCACACAGATCTATATCAGCTCCCCACCCCTCTTAGGAGCGAGGTACTGACAAGGGGAGCAGGGTGTTACTTCAGCGTGACAGGAACCTGTCACTTGTCTCAATTAATTCCTGATAATTCATATTGTCTAAATAGGATATAGAGGTTAGTATATAACTGTTCCATGGCTTATTAAAGAAAGAGAGGCTCATGTACAATGAAGCCTCTCAGTGGCATATTGCGTTAATCATCATTCTTGCGATCTTTCATGAACCATTCAACGATGGTAAGAATACCAGCAATTGTACCAATGATTTCGGCAATAACTTGTAGCAATGAGTGCAAATCAGCTAAGTTATTCATAATTACCTCCTACTTTTTGGGTTAGAAGGGAAGTGTTATTACAAATCCAATCACGCCAAAATTGTTGTAGTAGTGGCAATTAACCGAAAAGCAAATGCCTGTGCAAATATAGTAAGAATATAAATACGAAACAAGAAAAATCACTAAATTCTTTGTTGATTAGGTTTTATTCACTATCTTTGTGGCAAACTAATAACATAAACGATAATAGTATATGAAAAGGTTATTCTTTGTATTCTCATTCGTTTCATAGCGTTAGAAGTAAAGAGGTGACAGCCCCTGGCATCCATATCAATGCAATGTCTATTATTAACTAAAACAATATGTGTTTATGAAAAAGTATCTATTATCATTTTTCTTTATTTATTTGCCCTTCATTGCATACGGGCAAAATGTAGTATATAGTACTAGCGAATCCTCTATCTTTGAAAACGGAATGGTTTATTCCAAGAATGGATTTATTCTTTATCATGTGAATGCCAAAAAGGATGTAGGATATTATTCTAAAGATGGTAAAATATTAGTTGCTTCCTCTCCATTTGGGAATGATGAATATTTTGTCGCATACGGGACAGAAGCTATTGCTGCAAATGCTTTTAGGGGAACCATTGAAAATCTTTATTTGCCCTCAACCGTAAAATATATTCATCCCAGTGCCTTTTCAAATGCTATGCCAAGGATTCATATTAATGATGTTGTTACCAAAAAAATAAAGGAGGTTGAGGAAGACAAAAAATGAAGCAGTAGAAAGACTAGAAAGGGGAGAAAAAGACTTCTCCCCTTTCTATTAGAATGAACTATTTTACCTAAACAGCAAGACAGGTACTTGTCCCTTGTCACGCTCTCAAATATGTTTAGTCCAGTGATTCTGGTTCATCATCAAATTCTTCATTATCATCTTTATCCTTTTTCAAGAAATCTAAGAAAACACGCAAGAATGCCGTCTCTTTAAAGAAGTAATTAGGGTTCTCCTCTAACTTCTCCTGAATGAAGTCGAAACCATAGTTCGCGTATTCTTCCATCTTAGTGATAAGGTCGTCCACAACCTTACGCACAGTAATTTCTCCTTTATCCAATGCTATAAAGTCGATGTCTGTACGTGCTATTAGTGCTGCAAACATGTATTCACGCAAACGTGGGTATTGTGTTCGACCAAGTCTGGATTCACCTGTACCCCAATTAGAAATGGCCCAGCCAAAATGCTTCCTTTTTGCTCTGTCTTCAACTAGAGGTTTTGTTTTATTACTATACAAACCAATAAAGAAAGCTAGGATAAACACCTCATAACCGGCACCATATATCTTGCCTCTTACTTCCTGATATTTGTTTATACCTTTTCCATAATCAGAAAACACACTTATAACGGAGTCTTGGTAACGCTCTTCCCATTCAGGGTTTCGCTTGCCCCAAAGTTCATATAATGATTCCATATTATTTTATTTTTTCGATTATTGTCCGAACTGTAGCCATATTCTTCGAGTCAAAACCATCTGCTTTATTTATACGGTAGACTGAGCATGTTAGTTTCTCAATTTCAGGGAAGCGAACCCTGCCTTTAGTAATGAAGTCCTTGGTCACAATAATACATTGCTTATTCAAACCATCTATCACGTTGTAAAAGTTCTCTTCCTTTGAGTCTCCAAATGATGACGTTGCAGCATCAAATATGAGAGGATAATCCTCGTCACGTTTCTCTTGCGTGAAGTCGGATATCGCAAACAACACAGAAATATACATAACCGTCAACTGGGATCCTGATGGTTTTTTTATTTCCGTTCCGTTGGAACTATAGAGACGTATTTCGGTCGAATCATCAGCTGTCTGCCTAAGATGAATCTCACCGTGAAAATCACTAGCACTAAGCTGTTCCAAATAATCATTAGCCTTTTCTTCCATATCAGCAAGAAAATGACGAAGATTCTCTTTCTTTGCAACAGCAAAAGCTTTTGCAATCTCTTCAAGAACACGATGAACGTCGCGATACACTTTTACTTGAGAACTGTCGGGATTTAAGTCATCCATTTGCTTTTGGAGTCCTTCCATTCTGCCCTGAAGTTGCGCAAGTTCATTATTAAGTTCTGTTAATCTTATCTCGGCTCTTCCTTTTTGTTCAAACAATCCTTTAATGTCATTGAAGTCCTTCTCCAAGACAGCTTCAGAGACATTCCCTGCTTGAATTAGCAAGCGTGACTTCTCATCAATGGTATCCTGTATCTGTTGCTCGACATCTTTCAAGTCCTGATTGAGCCGATCTACAAGGCTCATACGGTCACGTATTTCTCTGATGAGCCCAGATACAAAAGATTCATTGCTGCCACTAAGTGAAATACTCAAATTGTGTAACGATTCAATGTTATCAAAATTGAATAGCTCTTTTTCTTCTATTGCTTCCTTTTGATTCTTTCTTGCTGCTTCCATAGCTACATGACGCTTATATTCTTCAAGCTTATTCAACATAAACTTATATGCGTCAGATCCTTCCTCAGCAGTTCGGCCACATACTTTACATATGTGGTCGTGAAGCATTTCTTCCATGGTTTCCTGATTGGGCAGATACCACGGCAGTTCTGTTGCACCATTCACTAATGCACCTTGTATTTCCTTAACGGCTTCAAGTTTCCCTATCTCTATAGCTTTTTGTCGCTCATATTCCTTTTCTTGTCGTCTCTTTTCACGACTCAAAGCAGAACACTTTTGCTTAAATTCATTAAGCACATCAGGGAAAGCACATAATAACCACATTTTATCAAGGAGAGCATGGTTATAGTCGACATAGCTGATTTGGGCTATTAACTTCCTACGCTTTTCCTCCTTTGTTTTCAATCTGCTTTGTATATCTTTATACCTTTCTGATGTTTCTTGATTCTCTTCAAGTTCACCTAATTTTTTAGAATAAACTTCCAGCGATGTTGTTTTTTCTTTTATATCTTTCTTCTTGGTAGAGATATCTTCAGCAAGATTTTTTATCTGTAATTCCAATGATTTTGCCTCGCCAGCAACTTTTCTATCTGATTTCATTTCTTTTAAGTAGGCGGCATTGGCTTTTTCTTCAAAGCTAGTTGTATAATTTACCAGGTCATCAAACTTCCTTATATCTGAAAACTTGTCAACTAAATCTTTTAATGCTGTAGCATTGTCAAAAACATTTAGTTCTGACTCTCCTTTAAACATACTAAATCTCTGGATGAATGCATCATAACATCTATCAATGAGATTCTTGCCACTTACTTGGATGCGTTCTGATCCAGAAGTTTCGTAACCTTTATAGACAAGGGCACCAACTCTATAGAAATCTTCGCTTACACGTTCTACAGAAAAAGATTTTTCTACAGATTTTTCGCCATCATGTTCAAAAATCATCGAAACGGAAACTTCCTCACGTTCTCCTATTTCCATTTTTGATTTACGCATCTCAGACATGTGGTCAATATTACCCTTGTCTATTGTCGTATTAAACAACCATTGAAGCGCATCAAAAAATGTGGTTTTTCCATCGCCATTATCACCAAGAATGAGAGTCAGTCCATCTGAGAATTCAAACTTGTTGTTATCTCCGTAATAGCTGCGGAAGTTTTTAATTAGTATTTCCTTGATAATCATACGTTGTCGATTAAAAATTTGTCAATTTCTTTCCATAGTTCTTTTTCAGAAGCTCCTTCACCAGTACGCTTAATAATCTGTGCGACTACATTGATGACATGATTGTCTGAATCAAGCGCTTGTTCTATAGTACTGATGTCGGATGGTGTATACCCTCCAAATTTCATTAGCTCTTCGTTGAGAAGAACCGCTTGTAGCATTTTGTTGTCATTATTTCTTGCCATAATCAGAATAAAGATATGTTATAGTATGATAGAATGTCATTTAATTCGTTATATGCATTGTCTGCATTTTCTGAAAGCACAGCAAAATCACGAACCCTCTTAAGTTCACTTTTAATTAGGCTACGTTCCATGTTGTAGTTCTCTAGTGTCGAATTGATTTCAGGAGCAACAACTAAATCGTGTATAATAGCCATGTGTTTATCTGGATGCTTTCTTAAAATACGACCTCTTCTTTGTATAAATTGTCGAGGATTTCCAGTGCTTGCACAAAATATTGCCATCTCACTACGAGGAACGTCAACTCCTTCATCAAGGCACTTCATGGAAGTCAGTACCTCAATCTCACCACTCGCATATTTGTCGAGTATTTCTTTTCGTTCTGTAATACCAGAAATGAACTTCTTTACCGTAGTGGTCTTACTTACTTCCTGCACAATCTTTGTATAAGTGTCAATCAAATTGTCTGAGAAATCATCATCTTTTATAGTCTCTCTACTATCGAATACATCGGAAGTTTCGTCATCTGGTCTTGCACCTTCAGGAACATACACTAACGTGTATTTCAGATTCCCCTTCTCTTCATATCTTTGCTGTATAATCTGCTGAAAAATCTGTTCTTTCTCCTTTGCTTTGTGAACAATGCGTTTACGTTTAAGTAATAGCCTCATAAGAATATCATCACCTCGAGGGAATGATTCTTTTTCTTGATTGTAATATTTAGCAAGTTGCAATGAAATACGCATATACTCTGACATTTCCGCATCGTTCAGATGTACAATATGTGGAAAGTAATTGTAACGACAAAGATACCCTTTATCAATAGCTTCTTGCATACCAAATTCAAAGGTATAGCCATTTTCACAACCAAAGAAGCTCATAATAGCCTTATTCCCGCTTTCATCATACTGACGTTCTGGTGTAGCAGAAAGACCTATCCGTCGAGCAAATTTCACACCTCCTAATCTATCGAGAATTCTCCCTGCTCCCATATTGTGTGCTTCATCTGCAATAAGCAATATTTGCTTTGTGGTTTTTCTACTAAAACCCACTAACTCTCGGAAAATGTTTTCTCTTGCAAAGGAAGCATATGTTGCGATGATGATAAACGAAGGTTCTTCATCATTTAAGCAGATACTTTCTTTGGTCTTTATTGTATCAAGTTCTTCTTTCCATTTTGGATTTTTAGAATTAACCTTAGTAATATTCCTGAATTTAAATTTTTTACACTCTTCTTCCCATTGATCAACGAGAGTTATAGTAGGAACCAAAATAACAGCTTTATAAAAGTGGTATTTCTTCCATATATTGAGTAAACAATTCAGGGAGGTAAGTGTCTTACCTGTTCCTGTAGCCATGGCAAAAAGACCCTTTTGCTTTATCTTCCAGTTTTCGTAGGCCTGTTTCTGATAAGCACGTGGTTCATCATACGGAAATCTTGGTTCGTCATCATTTGAGATGGTATAATTTTGTTCCTCCATCTTCTCTATTATACCTTCAACTTTCCTTTTTGCCTTATTTAAGATGGCCTGGACATTTACAGGAAGATTGTCATTTAACCTTTTCGCAATTAAATCTTGCTGATCACGTATTAGCTCGCCAATGTCTTTGTGTTTAAAGTTGGCATAGATTCCAGCTTTTACCTCATCAGCTTTTAGGTATACTACAGAATCATCGTTGCCTGAGAACGTCCGTTCAAAATCCTCTGCAATGTCAGTTATCTTGCATACATCACCAGCTCCATCCCAATCGCAAAATGCTGTTATACTCTCTAAATTCTTAATCATAGCCGTACGAGAAAAGTTACATGAACCATCGAAAGCAACTTGATTTAATCCATCAGAAAACACCCCACACTTTGAATGAGCAATACCTTCACCATCTTTCGGTACCACTATTTTGATTTCCAGCCTTTCGTTTTTAATGAGCCAGGATAGACATTCAAAAAAATGTCTATCACGTTCTGACAATGTACGTTTAACTTCTGCCAAATTCTGAAGATCGAAATAAGGAAGCATAATACTAGATTCACCAACAATGAAGGCTTGTCTGTCTTCTATGGATAGAACATCATTGATTATCATTCGCATTTTGCCACCATTGTAGAGGAACGTGGCAAATCCATCTGACAGTATATTGATAGCTGAAGACGAAAAGAACCCCAATTTTATATCAAACTGTGTGGAATTGCATAGTGCCTCTGAAAAGAAACCTACTGGTTCCCATTCCGTTCTTGACTTAAAACGACGGCTTGCAGGCCATAAGACATTGTTCTTCAGCATACTTGATTATATAAAACAGTTCGTACACATGATATCATCACCAAGGATTTCAGCAAGGGTGGATCCCTTGTTGTTTGCCTTGCTTTCTTTCTGGCGACGGATGATGTCGAGTTTTATCTGACGAATACGTTCTGGTTTGATGAGTTCTGCAAGACTCTCATTCTGATTCCATGTATATCCATCTTTCTCAAACTCCATCGCTTTCTTAAAGAGATCCGGATGCTGCTCGTAGAGCCAAATCCATTCTATCTTCTGTTGGAAAAAACAGAAGTAGCAACCAGAACGACTACGGCAATAAGTCCCCTTCTCACCATCTACCTCGAAAGGTATCTCCTCATAGTAAGCTGGTACTCCCACCCCACTCTCTCTGAGAAGGCGGAAGATGTCGTCCTTTACCAATATGTCTGTATTATCAAGCAGTGGGAAGTCATCAAGTTTACCCACTGGATAGTCTGTCGTTTTAAGAAACTCGAAAACTGCATGGTTGAATAACTTGATGTCATAATCCAACAGCGCATTCATCTTCTTCGAGTAATAGAACTGCTTTGTGATAGGCTTTCTTACAGTTTCAAGAATCTCATCACGAAGGAAGCCTTCAGGACATAGCCTACTGTAGATCTCTATTATCTTGTCCAAGTTTTCATTATGCAGGAACTTATTGATAACATCAATACTCCAGATATTCTTGCGGAAAGGGAAGACAGCTTGGATATTGGGCTTTGAAGAGATATATCCGTCTCTATCTTCATCACCTCGAATTCCAACGTAAGACACAGCATAGTCTTCGCCTACATATTCCTCGAACTTGTCGAGCTTCATCTTCTTTGTACACCAACGTGCTTGTGGGGAAGGAAGGAAACCACCCATTGCTTTCAGGAAGTGATGGAAAGGTGTAGGTTCTGGGCTTCCTTCTGCAGCTCTCAGACGTTCTATCTTACCCAAATAGGCCTCTAGACGGTTGATTAGTGTTTCTGTTTCAGCCAGTTCACAACCAGTATCTGAATTATAGTACTCAATCTTCAACGATGGGTACTTCTTCTTCAGATAGATGGCGAGTGCTGCACTATCCTTGCCGCCTGATATGCCTAATATATGTCTTACCTTTGTCATTTGTTCATCTTCTTATTAAGAATCGACAGCAATGTGCAAACATCGATATTGGTATCACCAGAGAGCAGTTTACTGATTCTCTTTTCAAGGTCTTCAGCCTTCGACTTGTCTTTCTCTGGCAACACATATGTTTGCGTTCTTAAGTTTGTACCCCTATTAGTTACCATATCGAAGGAGTATGCATCATTTTTCTCGGAATTACCTTCCTTTTGAGAAATGGAAGAATACTTTTCACATTCGCGGAATAGGTAAATCAAATCGTCAACCAACTTGTCTTCTTGCTCATCTCTCAAAGCATCAAGCCTTTGTTCAAGTATAGTATAGCAAATAGACTGATACCACAGAGTTCGATTGTCATATTCGGTCATCACATGGTGATAGAACTCACGCTGCTTGTCTGTCAGTAGGTATGCTTTCACGTGGGCTAGCCTTTCACGCACTTCAAAGATATATTCAGAATAATCGTAACTCTGCAATCTTAACTCTTCCACGAGTCTTGCCTCAATACGATCTATCAACTGAGAATAGCATGAACGTAATTCCCTGATGGCTCTTTGTATAATCTTTCCATACTCATTGATGAATTCTTCTTGTTTAAGTTTCTCTTGCGTGAAGCCAAGAGCTTCGGGCAAGTCCTCAAAAAAAGCTTTCTCCGGATCTTTAGCCTTTGCCAGAACATCACGGAATTTCATCGTTGACTCATGGTCAAACTTTCGAGTATGCTTGGTATATTCATCCAATCTCACATAGAAACTGAGGAAGGGCTTGATCGTCTCAATGAAACTGGCGTTGGTTATAGTGAACTCATCTCCAAGGTTAATGAATCTACGATACTGATTGAAGAAACCTAACTTCACACCATCAACAGCAAACTTCTTGATTTCGAAATCACCAGGATGCTTCTGAAGTAAATCGAAGAACTCCATATTAACGTTGGGCATAAAAGCCCCCTTAGATGCATCATACAGTGCAAAGTCCTGACGTTTGATGAAAAGATATGTGGGGATCCAGAACTCCAAGAACCCTTGCTTTATCTTATATGGTTGTGCAGATAGTATCTTTATCAATTCAGAGATTCTTCTTGCCTTGTTCTCCGAACTCTTCAAAAACTCCTCACAGGCATCCCACAAAGGCATAAAACCCTTGTCAGTTGGAGTATCTGCAAAATCTCCATTCTGATGAAGGCCTGTATTCAACAATAAAGATGAGTAGATAGTCTTCTCTGGTGGGAACTTATCTTCAGGATATCCCATTCCATCTTCAGCATAGTGTTCTATCAGATAAGTAAGATAACTCTTTCGAGCTGCAGATATCGTTCCACTGAGTTTGTGCTTGTTAAATAGCTCATTGACCATCACAGGAGTCTTGCTATAAACTTCATTACAAACTCTGGATAACAACTGATTGAAGTCACGATGCGATTCTACTTTCTGCTTCACACCTCCAAATATCCATACTACCCTGTTCTTGTATGAAAAGAGATTGTCACTGATTGCCTTGTTAAGCAGAGTCTCTTCATACTCCTTTAGTTTCTGGATTTCAGAAACTGCTACACGGTCGTTTTTATCTAAAACACGATCCAAGAGATAGATGTATTTTTTGATATTGTGAAGGTGGTCAATGATTTCTTTTGTATTAGTAAAGTATGCAAATACAATTGCGTGGTCTGTCTCAGAACTAAACTTCTTAATCTCCTCCAAAGCATTCTTGTGAGTTGAGAAAATGAGTTCTATATAGCCGTCCGTATCACCTGTAGGTACAACATCTATTGGCTCTTCACGAATCATATAGTCAAAAAAACGTGGTGTACCTTTCTGATAGAAGTGGGCTTTGACAGGAGAAATTCTATGATTAAAGAACACATTAAGCTCATCAACAAAGGTTACTGGCCTAGACACCATCATACCTGCTTCACGTATCTCAGCTTCGAGATCAACATCTGTTCCTTCAAACAGCATTATACGCTCTTTGTAAGCAGCATAACGGATGATTTTCTTTGCTGAAAGCTTCTGGATTATCTCTTTGGCATTGTCTATAGCCATAGCTTCACGGGCGTAGTCCGTTAGATTCCTTTCTGTGAGTTTGAAACCTGCTGTTCCAAACAGGTTTAACAATCCAATGGCCTTTACAAGCTTTACTGCCTGAAGCATCTCTTCTTCATTATTCCAATCCTGACCTTCTACTCTCTCGATAGATACCTGAATGGTACTCCAACTCATAGAGTCAGCATTAGCATCTTTCAAATAAGAATAGAAGTTATAGAGAATATAGTCATATACTCTCTGCAGATTGTATGTCAGATGATCAGCTGGTTCAAATTCAGAAATTGAGTTGGTACCTTTTGCAGCTAAGAAAGTGAAAAGCGATCGTTCATTTTGACCATATCTTTGGATGGCTGTTGTAATGGTATAAGCAGAAAAAAGGTCCAATGGATATAGCTGTATGGCTGTGTCCAAAGGGAAATCCTTCGAGACATAGCGTGCCTGTTTGGCTAATTCATACAATGTCGCAATATTGTCATCTGGGTGGAATTCTTTGGTTGCTTGCAATTGAGCAGAAGCTAAATACAACAACTGCTCCACAGGCTCTACGAAAGTGATTTCCTTAAATCGCCCTTTTACTTTCGTCCATTCGTTGGCTTGGGCTTCCGTCAGGCCCTTTGAATATGCTCCAAAGTTCTGGTGCAATGTAGTAAGAAGCATCATCTGCCGTGTAGGAACATTCACCAATTCAGAAAATTTTTGCAGGAAGTATAGTTCCTTCTCGGGGTTGTTCTTTGCAGCATGCTCCAATACTTTGCCAAATTCATCTATCACGATAAGCAGGAACTTTCCTTTCTTCTGACACTGAGCATAATAGTTCTTCAAACTATCAAGAATACTCGTAGAGTTACCTTCCACATTCAGTGCTTTGCTCAGCAATGTTGACATCTCAGCATAGTCGCCAACAATATTCATGATTTCAAACGACTTGGCATCAGAGAGATTCTTAGAATCCAGCAGATAATTCTTTTTGCCTGTCTTTTTCAAGTCTGCCTCTAATGCAAGCAGGAAGCTCGACTTACCAGTGCCGTATGAACCTATAATCGTAAAAGAATGTATGCCAGAACGGAAATCGTTCACAATATTGTGAATTGCATTCTGGGCGTTGGGCGTTACAAGGTATTGACTGCCCTCAGCAAATCCGTTCTCTATATTTGCAGATAAACTAAATGTCCTTGCCATAATAATTGTCTAATACCTTTTGGGGGTTCAAATCCTTTGTGAACTGTATCTGTTTGATACCAGCAACATCACTATATGCAAAATACTTGCTATACTCATTGGCTAATTGCTGCAACATCTCTATAGTTTCAAAATCTTGCATGCAAAACACAAGGCCTACCTTTTCTTGGATAGTGTCGAAAGAAATTGTGTTGTCACCTTCCTGTTCTTTCAACTTTAATATGCCATAAAGGAAGATCTCTTTTGTCACTTTGCGTTTTCCGTCCACATTGAAATAGTAGCTTTTGCCCTCTGTACTTTGGCGAATTAAATCAAGGTCTATCAATAATGATGAGAAATCTTCATTTGATTGCGCCTTACGAGGAAGACAATAATTCTGAATCAGTACACCAATGTCTTTCTTCACTGTATTAGGATTGAACATAGTCATTTTACCGGCTTCTACCATTCTTAACTTTACATAGGTTTGTACCTGCTCTCTCTCAAAGTGAGTGCGTTCACGCTGAACGCCACAGAAGAACATATTGTATAGAGTTGCCTTTTGAGCAAATACCAGATTAAAGTGGAGCAACCACAACGTTGCTATATCTTCAAGATAACGGTCTTTTCCATTATTATCATTAAAAAGATAATCTGCTAATGCTGTAGGCTTATCATTTTCTGTAATACCAAAGGCTCTTAGCCAGAACCTAATAGAAGTTACCATGTTCTTGCCAACTCCTAACCAAATCACTGCTTCAGGACTATTAAAGTCATTTCCATCAACCACAAAGTCGTAACCCTTTTTAAGCCATAAAGACTTACAGGGAAATGACTCATGACCAGAAAACGAATAGTAGCTCTTTATATTGTTGTTAATACTCATTTCAATAAATCCATTGTCGTTAAGGCAAAGAGAAATATATACTCTCTATTTCACCAATATTTCTTGCATCGTTACCTTGACCTTCGGTCAATCCGCAATACAACTGCAAATATACAACTTTTTCAGCAAAATAGAATCTTATATACGATATTTTTTTAACAACAAATAAAAAAACTGCAGTGCGATAAAGCGAATCTTATTCGAAGAGAGCTGCCAATAGTGAAAGTTTCTTAAATACGTTTCATAAATAATGTTAAGTTGACGCCCCATGGGGCGTCAACATTTAATCGACTAATAATATGTACTTTTGCGGCCAAATGAATGTAAACTCGTTACAGGGACTGAATTGGGAGTTATATACTATCTTTCAAAACTTTCTTCTTGAGCACAAATGGAGCAGAGAGGAAAGGGAGACAGATCGTATGCGTAATCTAAAGCGGAAGAATCTCAGACTGACAGTAGATCTTCTGCGCATCATGATGAGTACGTTCTACATAATCAAAACGAAAGGTAACAAGAAGGACTTCCAGATTCTGATGAAAAGATTGTATGCATTCAGCTTGAAGATCTATGAACAACCCAACGAGAAGTTGAGAACAATGATTGAAGATGAGATAAATAGGAAGCGCAACTCCTGACCTATCTCATCACTTGCCTCATGCCTCTTGCTTCTTAATCACTTGATTCTAATACATCAATTATTCAAATAATATTATGAAAAAAGAAACCAAGAAAAAAGGTTTGAAAAAGAGTGAACTTAAATCACTTGACGAGTTGAAAACACTGATTAGCGAGCGGGTGCAGACACGCTTCAACAGTATCACGGGTAAGTACGAATGCCGGTGGCTGGAACGGATGGAAGATGACCAGCCTGCGGAGGTGCCGGGGGCAACGGAGTTCACCAGGGAGTGGCACGACATGACCGACCGCGAGGAGAATACGCTGTGGCGACTGGTGTGCCCGAAGGGGGAACGGCGCCTGGGCGATATGCTGAGCGTGCTCTACTCGGATGCTTCACCGCGCATCAATCCGCTGAGGGCATACATCTCGGACTCGCTGCAACATGTGGACTTCGACGAGGATACGATTGCGGAACTGGCTGCGCATGTGCATGTCACTCTGCCCCGCACTGCGGATGACGAGGGACCGGGAGAGGCTGACTATCTGCGACGGTGCCGTAAGGAGCAGGAACGGTTCGCCGAACACTTCAAGCGGTGGCTGGTGGGTATGGTGGCCTCGGTGTGGTTCGACGAGGTGGTGAACAACGTGGTGCTGGTGCTCATCGGCGAGCAGGGTACATACAAGAGCACGTTCTTCGCCAAGATGCTGCCGCCGGAGCTGCGACAGTATTTCATGGTGAAGACGGATAATACGGTGCTGAACAAGGACGACCGTCTGCAGCTGGCGAAGAACATGCTGATCTGTCTGGAGGAGATCGATGCGCTGTCGATCAAGGAGCTGAACCAGCTGAAGGCGATGATCACGATGCCGGTGATCAAAGACCGTCCTGCCTACGCGCGTAACTACGTGAACCTGCCGCGCATCGCATCGCTGTGTGCCACGGGTAACAACGAGTGTTTCCTGAACGACCCGACGGGCTCGCGCCGCTGGCTGCCGTTCCTGATTGACCATATCGACGACCCGCGCACGTACGACATCAACTACGAGAAGCTCTACTCGCAGGCGTTCTACCTGGCGGCCAGCGGCACCTACCAGTATTGGTTCACGCAGGAGGAGATCAAGGAGCAGAATGAGCATAACAAAAGGTTCGAAACGGAGTGCATCGAGGAACAGCTCATCATGAAGTACTACGCCCAACCAACGTCCACGGATACAGGGGTTTACATCACTTCTGCAGAGATCTTGGAAAAGATCAATGGTGGAATCAAAAAACCGTTATCAACTGTTAAAATAGGGAAGATAATGAATAAGTTAGGCTTTTCGATTAGAAAGTCGAACGGGTTCAACAAATACCACGTAAAGGAACTTCAATATGCTGATATTCAAGAAAATATGAGGAGAGAAGTATACGAATTAGACGGTCGTGTGTTCTAATAATTTCAGGGGAGGAGTAGTAGAAGTGTAGATGTTTTTTAAAACTTTATAAATTTTCGGGCGCGCGAGCCTTTTGTTTATAGTTTACAATAATGTTTATAAAAGTACTACTACTTCTACTACTCCTCCCCTGAAAACGACCTTCATACACCCCGCCCCCCTTGCCAGGTTCCCCTCCCTTATGGAGGGGCCAGGGGTGGCTATCCTATAAGGCTACTTTCACCCACTTATCAGCCTAGTTTCTACCACTTATCAGCCTAGTTTCTACCACTTATCAGCCTTATAACTACCAGTAACTAGCCTTGTTTCTCACGCAGAGTTATCAAGTTGAAAGTTGAAAGTTGAAAGTTGAAAATTATATAACCGCACACAGATCCCACAGATCCCACAGATTTATTATTTATGTCACACAGAACCGACGAACGAGCGAGAACAGAGTTATACTTGTATAAACTCTGTCGAGCGAGGAGGAGGAAGGCAAAGCCAAAGCACAGAAATCACAGAAATAATTAATTAGTCATGATGATTACGTAGTTACAACTAAAGGGATTTGCTACGCAAAGAACCAACGGTCGCTGCCAACGGGGAAAAGCAAATTGAACAAAACCTGAACCAAATTAAACAAATAATAATTTTGCAAGATTTGAATAAGATTTGTGGAATTTCCACGCGAAGCGTGTTAATAAAGGGTCCCGCAGAAATGTCAGAAAGCACAGAAATCTGATTCTCGAGGTGATTGGCGCGAGATTATTTCTATAACGGAAGAAACGGAAAATATCGGAAAAGAAACTGAAAAAGAAATCTGTGATTTCTGTGCTTTCTGTGTGAGATAAACCACATCGCCGCAGGCGATTATAGGAAGGGATGCCCGCAAGCGGGCAGAAATTGTACAAATTTAGTTCAAATTGAACAAAATATCTTATAACGGAAGAAACGGAAATAATCGGAAAAGAAACTGAAAAAGAAATCTGTGGGATCTGTGAGATCTGTGTGAGATAAAAAGTAAAAAGATTATTTCTGGGATAATTATGGTAATTATGATAATTTCTTTCAGAGATAAAACGAACACGGATAGCTCGGATTTAGCGGATGATAAAAGAGAATTTCTGTGTGAGTTTGACTTGTTACAGAAGATTTATCCGCTTGTTCAGCAGACGGCAATAGTCGGCCTTCATCTTATCTGACAGGAATGACTGACTGATGAGTTTTTCCCACTGAGGAAGAAAGCTCTTCATCCGTTCTATCATCTTGTTAGCTACAGCTGCGGGGATCCCGCTCTGGGTGAAAGCTGTCATGAAGGTGCTGCGGTCGAAGCCGTTTTTAGCACCGCCCACCGTAAAGCTCATCGCCATCTCTTCATTATCCTCAGGGTCAGCCAGCAATACAGCCAGTAGGTCGTAAGCAGGAGACAGAGCATACTCACCGTTGCCTGTATCTATCAGCGAAAAGTTCTTGCAATGCATGTCGGAATTTCCTGTTATCCAGGAAAACAAAACCACCTCCCAGTAGCGCTGTACATCCAACATAGGAGCCGAAGAATACCTCTTTACCGTTTCTGCCAACTGCTGGTATGTTCCGTAGTACTTATGCTCGGTGAGACGATTGCTGAGCTGACACATATCCAGCATAGATATCTTTTCGCCTTTCCGTCCACGGTCCATCCTGATGGTCAGATAGCCCAGTTCACCATCGGCAAGGCGTATAAGCGTATGTCGGGCGGTGCGAATATGAGCTGCCTCTGCCATCTTCATCGTGAGGTCTTCCAACTGGGGCAGACTGGGATACTTGGCGCTTTGCGGTTTGAAGATATACTTACCCCACAGACCAACGATAGTAAACTTGTCAGGCTCGTTCTTGCCGCCACGGTCCACATCCAGCGACATCTTGGCCTGAACGCCTGTTACTGACGCACTGGTGCGGATGACTTGCCTGGCGAGTTCCGACATGTTGTCTCGCGTATAAGGAAGGATGGGCACTGTTTTGCTTCCAAAGAATTTTCGGGAGCATTCTGGGTGAAAGTCAACCTGGCCTTCTTCCAATTCCTGATAACAATACAGACACTTACTCATAGTCAAACGGTTTTACGCTGATGTTTCCGATACAATCTTTACAACAAGCCATCAAGAGTGACATCCTGTCGCGGGGATCAATCTTCCATGATGATGATGCGATATCCAGTAGCCACCCCTCTGGGATAAGCCCGTCGAACACCGGGAACATCATTTCTTTGTCGTACTGTTGGCTTGTCAGGGGCATGGTAGGACTTACCGCGACTGCATCGTTACTGGTTAGATATGACTGGTCGTAGGCGAAATGGAATCCTTCCTCGTCTTCTGTGAGCTTGCCACAGTAGATGTCATTGATATAAATACCAGCTTGTTTCATACGCTATCAGTTTTTACAGGTCCGAGACATTCTCCAAACAGGGCAAGCACGTCGTTTACCTTGTCCATTCTCAAGGTCTGCTTCCCTTGCTCCAGATCACGCACAAACCTAAGACCTACTCCTGCCCTCTCGGCCAATTCAACCTGAGAAAGGCCATTTTTCTTCCGTTTTTGTTTTATATACTCCGATAAAACCATAGATATTATACCTTAACGGGTACAAAGATAAACAAAATTTTTAATAATATACCAAAACGGGTATAAATTTTAGCAAAAACATTAAGATTATACCCGATATCACATAAAAAGATGATTAATTACGCACACAGATCCCACAGATCTCACAGAATAATAATTTCACACAGAAAGCACGGAAAGCACAGAAATTTTACTATCTACTTGGAAACAAATGTGAATAATGTGAATAATTCTGCCCACAAATTTTTTTATAACGGAAGAAACGGAAAATATCGGAAAAGAAACGGAAAAGATTTCTGTGATTTCTGTGATTTCTGTGTGAGATAAACCACATCGCCGAAGGCGATCAAAGTAAAGGGGATGCCCGCAAGCGGGCAGAAATTGTACAAATTTCATTCAAATTAAACAATATATTTTTATAACGGAAGAAACGGAATGAAACGGAAAAACGGAAAAAGAAATCTGTGGGATCTGTGGGATCTGTGTGAGGTAAAAGGAAGAGTATTATTTCTGGGATAATTATGGTAATTATGATAATTTCTTTCAGAGATAAAACGACCACGGATTATCCGGATCATACGGATAACAAGAGATGTTGGACATTGGACGTGTTTAGCTCAGCCTAATCTTCATCTGGAGGGAATAATGATTCCGAAGCAAGCAAAGGTTCATACTTATGAACCGAATGGGTTACAGATACAATAGGCTCATCTAAGGCAGCAGATATCTTGCAGATTGTAGCCAATGTAAGATTGTGTGTTCCGGATAGCCAACGGCTCACTTCTGTCTCTGTCTTACCAAGACGTTTGGCAAGATCTTTTTGTGACATCCCCTTTGATTCGAGAATCTCATAAATACGATTAGCGATGGACACAGACAAATCCATCTGTAGTTTCATCTCAGGTGAGATTGTGCTGCGAATCTCATCCATAATTCTGTTAGTCTTCATATGTACCTCCTTTTTTAATCTTCATTAATCGAGAATGACAATTCCCCCAGTAGTTCTGTTCCCTTTACAACTATCACCTCTTCATTTTCTCTTCGTTTCAGTTCTATATCAATCTTTTGAAGTGTTTTCACTTGCCTATGTAGGTTATCGTCCTGTTGATATGTTGCTGTTGTTTTCAAACCACCATTACCGAGAATCAATATCTTAGCTTGAATGTTTAGCAAATACAGTCTAAGTGAAGTAGTTTCAAGATGTGAAGGCAAAGCCATGACCCTATCGCGCTTTGTTCCCTCATACCGAAAATGACGATCTTCAGCACCATCCCTTTTAACGATGTCGAGCCTGTAAACCAGTTGTTTAACATCATTAGGATAGGTGTCTTTGTATGTGAGCAGGAACTTCTCAAATTCCGAATACTCTTCACCTTCAAAATGTGGTGAGTATAAACTTACTTTATCACCATCTTCTAACAACTCTATTAAGAGATTTCTTTCCATAATCAGATTATTCCGTGCAAAAATAAACATAAAAGTTGATTCTGCCAAATAAAATGGAAAGAAAAACACAAGTTTTTACTATAACAGAAGAAACGGATACAAACAAGAAAGAGGATGAGCAATCATCCTCTTTCTAAGTTCCCCTCCTCTTGGGAGGGGCTAGGGGTAGGCTTTTATTTCACTCCTGTTTTTTTCCCGTTGTGAATATAAATGCCCTTGGCGGTGGGCTTGCCATTCAGCTTTCGGCCATCAAGGGTGTACCATTCATCCTTTTGACCTTTGACCGCATCCATTTGACCGTTCTCAATGGATGTGGCGATGTGGGAGATGGGAGATTTCTTTAGTTTCAGCGAGCCTAGTCCGCTACAAGTAGTCATGAAGGCGATTCCAAGAGTATGCAGTCCTGTTTCCTTGAAACGGATACGGAATGTCTTTCCTGTATTGTATGTTGAAGATGGTGTTGTCCATCCCCAGTCATTATAACCGCTATATTCCTGTCCGCTTCCGCTTGTCTGCAGTTTCACGGCAAGGTTAACCTCATTACCATCCTGATCCACCAATGCATTTCTACCATCAACAGCAAAGGCCACCATGTTATCATCAATATGATCGTTGGTGTAAGTCTCAAACTCGTAATCACCCGCCTTCTTTACATCGATGGTGTATTTCACCCATTCACCTTCTGCTATATAGCCAATTCTGCGGTAGCAGTTCTCAGTATTTGTATTGTCGGTATAAAGGATGTCAACACCATCGTCGCGGCGGAAGTTTGGACCATCACCCGAATAAGCACCCACATTAAATGGTAATGTTGATGGATTATAACTATAAATTAGCCACTCTTCATCAAAGTCGTAATAGGCATCGTTATTTCCGCCTTCGTCATATTTCTCTAGGGGAAGATAGAAATCTTCCGTGCCACTGAGCACAGCGGGTTTACGCTGATAGGGAGTTGATTCGCAAAAAGCAAAACGGGTATCACCCTGAGCCAACTGTTGTTTGATGTATTGGCCAGTAGAAGAGAATTGTTGATTGTTGTAGCCATTATAAGTAAAAGCACTAGATGACGTTCCATTGTCGTACCAAGCCCAGTTGCACCAGCTGATGATTTGTCCGCCCAGATTCTTTCCATTGCAAACGGTCATCAGTTTGTTGGAAGATGTGAGGTTACTGCCATCATCACCAGAATGGGATGTAACGCCCCATTCGGATACGAAGACGGGAATGAAGGCTGCAGCTGAACTGAGAATTCCGAGGAAGCGCTCTTGATCACCAGCATAAAAGTGAAAACTATACATCACATTTAATCCTTTCACGTCGAGAGGATCCTCTATGGGAAACACCATCGCCCTATCCCACTGCGGCGTTCCAACGATGACGATTGCATTGGGATCGTTTTTCTTGATGATTGGCAGAACAGATGCCGCGTAACTCTTTACCCATTGCCATACATTGGGGCGATAGATACTACCCTCTGTGTCTTCGTTCGGCTCGTTACAGATTTCGTAGAGTACATGATGATAACCATTCTGCTTGACGTATGAAGTGATGTCGGTGAAGAAGTTTTTATAACCACTGTATCTGCTGTCGTTAGGATTACCAGGATTCATCACATGCCAATCCACAATGCAGTATAGTCCTACCTGCGCACAAAAGTCGATACAATTCTTTACCCATGTCTCATCTACTCCCTCTCCCTCTGTAACATACTGGGCGATGCGGACCACATTAGCACCTGCATTTTTCATGTATTGGAAGTCATTCTTGTCGTCATAACAATGCTTATACCATGAGCCGTGTGTGCTCCAACCGCGCAACTGGATGGGATTTCCGTTACTGGTGCACAATTGGTTGTTGACGAGTTTGAGGGAGGCAAGGGAGCCGTCTTTATCCCATCCGGTATCAGTGGAGCCAACCTCGGCAGCATTAGCGCCGATGGCGCTCATCAGGGTTACCAATAGGATAACCAGTCGTTGAATAATAGATGTTGGTTTCATAAGCGGATAGTTTTGATGATTGGAGGTGCCCTACCCCCTCCGAAGGAAGGGGTGGGCTCCCCTATTATTTCAAAATTGTTTTGAGCTTCGCTCGAGCCCGTTCACGTTCGGAAGTGCAAACAAGCTTGCACTTCTCTCACTTAATCACGGCCTTTTTGCCGTTTTGAATATAAACTCCTCGTTTTGTGGGAACTCCACTGAGCTTCTGTCCATCAAGGGTGTACCACTCTTCACTTTGAACTTTGAACTTTGAACTTTGAACTTTAACCGCATCCCTTTGACCGTTCTCGATGCCAGTGGTGACGCTCGAGGAACCCTTATAAGTGAAGTAGCCCGGGTTGCTGGGGCCACCATCGATGCGGGCGTAGGTCTTGTCCGTCGGGTTGGATGAATTCCATGTCGTGCCCTTGCCACCTTTCAGTTTGGTGGTGCAATCTGTGAACATATCAACAGAGTACGTCAATGCAGTCGTTGTCCAACCACTCCCAACATAGATTGTTTGAAGGTTGCGGCACATTTGGAACATCTCTGGTGCCATGCTTAATTTGGCCGTGTTGAAGCTACTCAAATCAAGGCTCACCACATTGTAGCAGTCCTTGAACATACTATGCATATTAGTAACATTTGACGTGTCAAAGTTGCTCACATCAATGATAATCAACTCGTAGCATTTTTCGAACATAGCTGCCATATCAGTTACCTCGCTGGTGTTCAGATACTTCATGCCATCGATAGATTTAAGCGTTGCCATCCCTTCGAACCAACGTTTGGTGGATGTAGGTCGGGCTTCAGCGAACGATGGGTCAAAAACCACCCTTTCCGCCCCCATATCAGACCAACCGGGTTTGTCAATGAATCTTATTTCCAAACCGCCGTAAGTCTTATGACCTTGATCATCATGGTCACTACGATAAAAGTCGTAGTAGAACGTCAGCGTGCTATTGTCACGAGTGTAGCAGGCATACATCTCGTTTTTGCCTGTGAGGTAACCTGGACTGTTCGTAACGCCATCGATGTGCGCATAGTCAGCATCCACATGGTTCTCATTATAGGTTGTACCCTTTCCGCCCTCCAGACTCTCGCAGTATTCGAACATCCTTTCGGAGGACGTCACAGCAGACGTTCTCCAACGAGTAGTCACATAGATGGTTTGCAGGTTGGTGCAGCCATAGAACATATAATCCATGTCAGTTACTTTAGGCGTATAGAATTGGCTTAAGTCAAGGTTCGTCAGTTTATCACAGTACATGAACATATAAGCCATATTGGTCACATAGATGGTATTCAGGTAGCCCAGGCCCTCAATGGATTGTAGTTGTCTCATTGCGTAGAACCATGAGTAAGTGGTCGTCGGACGAGCACCTTTGAATGAGGGGTCAAAGACTACCTTGGTCACATCGGCTTTGGTGCCGTCAGTGTCCCATCTGGTATCAGTGGCGCCTGTGTTAAGGTTGTAGGTTGTGCCCGAGCGAGAGTTGCGCTGGTCGTCGTAGTAGAACGTAAGCGTGGTGTTCGACTCAGTATAACAGGCATAGGCTAAAGTACCCAAAGCAGTGAAATAGCCGGGATTGTTAGATCCACCATCGATTTGTGCGTATGTCTTGTCTATGGACCTGCCTTCAATGGTCGTGCCTCGGCCGCCCACAAGACTGGTGCAGTTATTGAACATATTTGCTGAGCTCGTCACAGCAGCTGTGCTCCAATTACTGCCTACATAAATGGTTTGCAGATTGGTACAGCCATA
>JAEEGH010003387.1_pt1 | contig 42008 bp, 37 predicted proteins | sample 9134181 | NCBI WGS metagenome assembly JAEEGH01 (sample SAMN16246544, study PRJNA631951) | gut metagenome | biome: gut microbiome; feature: rumen; material: DP-attached | host: Bos | place: Iran: Karaj | collected 2018-10 | reverse complement strand
CAAAAAAGCGCGTGGTCTATACCGATCCGCCGGCGGAGAACACCGTGCTGAAGCTGCTTACTTACCTGATGCTGCGAAAGTACGACGGACTTTTCGCCGGGGGACTGTATTCGTTCCGCCCGGGACGCAGCGCGAAGGACGCCGTGCGCAGGCTCCGGGGGACGGACGGCATTGCCGGAATGTACTCGTACAAGGCCGACATAAGCAATTATTTCAATTCCGTGCCCGTACCGCTGCTGCTGCCGAAGCTGGAAGAAGCGCTCGGTGACGACGGGGAGCTTTTCGCTTTTCTGAGCTCGCTGCTGGAGGAGCCCTTCGTGACCGACGGGAGCGGCCCGGTACGCGATGAAAAGGGGATAATGGCGGGGACTCCGCTTTCGTCCTTTTACGCGAATTTATACCTCGAAGAGCTGGACAGGTATTTCGAGGAAATAAACGTGCCGTACGCGAGATATTCCGACGATATCATCCTTTTCGCCCCGAGCAGGGAGGAAACGGAGCGGCACGCGGAGCATATACGCGCCTTTCTTGCGGACCGCGGACTGACTCTCAATCCCGAAAAAGAATTCTTCTCGGCGCCGGAGGAGGGCTGGACGTTCCTCGGCTTCCGCTGCGTCGGGGATACGGTGGATATCGCCCCCGCGACGGTGACGAAGCTCAAAAAGAAAATGAGGCGCAAGGCCAGGGCGCTGAGCCGCTGGAGCGACAGGAACGGCGTCGAAAAAGAGAGGGCCGCAAAAGCGTTTATACGCATTTTCAACAGAAAGCTGCTGGAAAGCCCCGCGGATAATGAGCTGACGTGGAGCTATTGGTTCTTTTCGGTGATCAATACCCCGGACAGCCTTCGCGAAATAGACCGCTACGCCCAGGACTGCATACGCTTCCTGGTAAGCGGCAGGCGCACGAAGGCGAGATACAACGTAAGGTATGCCGAGCTGAAGGAGCTCGGTTACCGCAGCCTTGTTCACGAATATTACGCTTATCCGGAAAACAAAGAGGCGGCGGAGGAAAAAAAGGACGATCCGGCGCCGTGAAGACGGCACGACCGCCTCGCCGCTATACAATCGGGCAGCGAGCTTTTGCTCGCTGCCCGAGTTTTTTTGTAAAGACCGGATGCCGGCCGAGAGTAAGACCGCTCACCATATGAAGTTCGATTTGAGCATCTCGCCGTTGTCTATCAGTATATCCTCGCCGGTGACGGAGCGGTTGACCGCCGTGAGAAAATAGGCAAGCTCCGCTATCTCCTCCGGCTCGGCCCATTTTCCCAGGAGGGTCTCGGCCTTCACCGCCTCATAAAGGATTTCACTGTCCAGAATGTGACGGTTGGCCTCGGTGATAACGCCGCCGGGGGAAATGCTGTTGCAGGTGACGCCGCGCCCGGCAAGGGCAAGCGCGGTGTTTTTCATATAACCGACCAGCCCGGCCTTGCTTGCGACGTAGCGCGGGAATTCCGCCCCGCTGCGCGCGGAAGCCGAGGCGATGAAAAGCACGGAGCGAAGAGAGGCGCTTTTTACGTAATGCTCCGCGAAACGCATCGCGCCGAGCAGATTGACCTCGATAGCGTCCTTCTCCTCAAGAGTACCGGCGTTGCTTATGACTATGCCGACTTCGGGCAGGTCGGGAAAGACGCCGGAGCGTACGTCGCAGATAAAATGAGAGTAATTCGGGTGCTCGACCGTGCCCACGCTGATATCCAGACCGAAGACCCGGTCTCCCGCGCGGAGAAAGCGCTCCGCGACGGCCTTTCCTATGCCGCGGGACGTGCCGCTGACGACCGCGTTCATAACGCGCCTGCCGTTTCCGGCCGTTTTCTTCCCGAGACGCTTTTGAATATGCCGTATCCGAGCGGGGAGAAAACCGCCTCGCACAAAAGCTCAAGGACCGCGCCGGTGAGCGCGCAGGTCACGCACTGCAGGAGCGACCAGCCGAAAAACAGCCTGCTTACCAGCAGCGCAAAAATGATATTGTCCGAGAACTGGCCGACGAAGGTGGAGATCCAGGACCGCGCGGCGAAGGCGCCGAAGCCGGAGCCGCGGGAGAGCAGCCTGCCTATGCCGTAATTGAGAAAATTGTTGATGACCGCGGAAGCGCCGAAGGCAACGGAGCTTCCGAGAATGATATACCACGTGCCGCCGAAGGTGTTGTTCAGCGCGGAATTGATCGTATCTCCGCCGCTTTCTGCGAAGCTTTCGCCCCATACGCCGGGAAGGCGGGAGGCGGCGAAGAAAATGAGCGACATCATCAGATTGAGCGCAAGCGCCGTGACGGATACGGCGGTGGCCGCTTTGGGGCCGCAGCTGTGCGTCAGAACGTCCATCGAAAGAAAGGTGAGCCAGGAAAACAGAATGCCGCAGTCAAGCGCGAGCCAGCCGACGCCGGTATCGATGCTCTTGTTTGCCAGAAGATTCATTCCCACGACGGAGAGGATGAGCAGAGCGGATACGAGCGGCGGGACAGACTGCAGCATGCTGCGGTAAGAAGAAAATGCTTTTTTCATTATTGAATTGCTCCTTGTTTTTTTGAGGTGGTTTTCAAGAGACACCTGTATCGTTCCGGTATGATATCACGCCGGAACGGAAAATGCAAGCGGACGGGCCTATGCGGGGAGACGGAAATATGCTCGTGTGATCGGCGGATCCGCTTTGCCGTTTCTCGGTATATTTCGGTTGCATTTTTTCGGCTTTTTAATATAATAAAGCAGTAAAGTGATATAGCAGACGGAACCTATACGAACCCGGTTTTGACGGGCAGCTTTCCGCCTGCACTTCGTTAAAATACTCGAACATCCATGGAGGATGCTCTGCGTTTTTGCCTCGCGCAGACGCAAATCTGCTCCGGCAAAACTCCTTCGGACTTCAAACGGATGATATTTCGAGTGATTTTTGCCTCGACGAACGCAGGCGGGCTCGCGCCCGTCAAGTTCGGAGGGGAGAAAAGCGCCGAAAGAGCGCCGTTTGAAGCGTGTTCTTATAGGTTACGTCTGCTATACAGGGAGAATGACGATGTCCGATAAAAAGAATTGCTGCTCCGGAACTCCTTCCGAAATCGGAAACGGCGTCCCGCCGTCCGGACGGAAAAAGCACCGCGGCGAAAAAGAGTACAGAGATCTGATGAACCGGCTCAAACGGATAGAAGGACAGGTGCGCGGCGTCCAGAAGATGCTTGAAAACGACGCCTACTGCCCCGATATACTCATCCAGGTCTCGGCGATCAATTCGGCCCTCAACGGTTTCAGCAAGACGCTGCTTGCCTCGCACATGAAAAGCTGCGTGGTCGAGGACATACGCGGAGGCCGCGACGAAGCGATAGACGAGCTGCTTGACACGCTGCAGAAGGTAATGAAATGATGGAACGGTATACTGTGACCGGTATGAGCTGCGCGGCCTGCAGCAGCAGAGTGGAAAAGGCGGTCTCGAAGGTCCCGGGAGTAACAAGCTGCTCCGTGAGCCTGCTTACCAACTCCATGAGCGTGGAGGGAAGCGCCTCCCCCGAGGAGATTGTCAAGGCGGTAACGGACGCCGGCTACGGCGCGGCTCCGACGGGCGCCGCGGCGCCCGACCGGGCGTACGACGAGGCGCTCAAGGACCGCGAGACGCCGCGGCTGAGACGCCGGCTTATCGCCTCCGCCGCCGTGCTCATCGTGCTGATGTATTTTTCGATGGGGCACATGATGTGGGGCTTCCCCGCGCCGGCGGCATTCGACAATCTCGTTTTCCTCGGCGTGTTCGAGATGCTGCTCGCGATCGCGGTCATGATCATAAACGGCAGGTTTTTCACCTCGGGCTTCAGATCGCTGCTTCACGCGGCGCCGAACATGGACACCCTCGTGGCTCTCGGCTCCGCGGCCTCCTTCGGATATTCTCTCGCCGAGCTGTTTATAATGATAATCGCTCAGGGCGTCGGGGACCGGGAGACGGTCACGGCCTACGGCATGAATTTATACTTTGAGTCCGCCGCGATGATACCCACGCTCATCACCGTGGGCAAGATGCTCGAAGCGATGTCCAAGGGCCGCACGACGAATGCTCTGAAGGGACTTATGCGGCTCGCGCCGCAGACCGCGACGCTGCTCATAGACGGAGAGGAGACCGTTGTGGGGATAGCCTCCGTCAAATCCGGCGACGTCTTCGTCGTCCGCCCCGGCGAAAGCATACCCGTGGACGGCGTCATTATCGAGGGCTCGACCTCCGTAAACGAAGCGGCGCTCACCGGCGAAAGCATACCCGCGGACAAGACCGAGGGCGACGCCGTTTCGGCGGCGACCGTAAACCAGCAGGGCTTTATAAAATGCAGGGCGACAAAGGTCGGCGAGGACACCACCCTCGCTCAGATAATCCGCACCGTGTCCGACGCGGCGGCTACGAAAGCCCCGCTGGCGAGGATAGCGGACAAGGTCTCCGGAGTTTTTGTTCCCGCTGTCATTGCGATCGCCCTGCTCACTCTTGCCGGCTGGCTCGCCGCCGGACGAACGTTCGGCTTTTCGATAGCAAGAGCCATATCCGTGCTCGTGATAAGCTGTCCCTGCGCTCTCGGTCTCGCGACGCCCGTGGCGATAATGGTGGGCAGCGGCGTGGGCGCGAAGAACGGCATACTTTATAAAACCGCCGCGTCTCTCGAGGGCGCGGGCCGGGTGCAGATCGTGGCGCTCGACAAGACCGGCACGATAACCGAAGGCCTTCCGAGGGTCACCGATACGATCCCCTGCGGCATGAGCGAAAAGGAGCTGCTCACGCTTGCCGCGGCGCTGGAAAAGCGCAGCGAGCACCCGCTGGCAAAGGCCGTGCTCGAAGAGGCGGAGGGCCTGGAGCTGCCCGAAACGACCGGCTTCGAGGCTCTTCCGGGCAGCGGACTGCGTGCCTTTCTCGGCGGCAGCGAGCTTCTGGGCGGAAAGCTTGATCTCATCGCTTCGGCGGCGGAGATAAGCCCCGAGCTGATCCGGCGCGCCGAGGAGCTTGCCGCCGAGGGAAAGACGCCGCTGTTCTTCGCCCGCGACGGGAAGCTCGCCGGGGTCATCGCCGTCGCCGATACGATAAAGGACGACTCCGCCCGCGCCGTTTCCGAGCTGAAGGGCATGGGCATAAGGGTGGTCATGCTCACCGGCGACAATGAAAGGACCGCCCGGGCAATAGGCGCCCAGGCCGGAGTCGACGACGTTTCGGCGGGCATCCTTCCCGACGGCAAGGCCCGGGAGATAAACAGACTGCGGCAGCTCGGCCGGGTCGCCATGGTCGGAGACGGCATAAACGACGCCCCCGCCCTTACCTCTGCCGACGTGGGGATAGCCATAGGCGCCGGGACGGACGTCGCCATCGACGCGGCGGACATCGTCGTGATGAAAAGCCGTCTTTCCGATATCGCCGCCGCAGTACGCATGGGCCGGGCAACGGTAAGAAACATTCATCAAAATCTGTTCTGGGCGTTTTTCTACAACGCGATCTGCATCCCGCTGGCCATGGGGCTGTACGGGATAGCGATGAAGCCGATGTACGGCGCCGCCGCTATGGCTCTGTCGAGCTTTTTCGTGTGCATGAACGCCCTGAGGCTGAATCTGGTCAGGATACATGACAGCAGTCATGACAAAAGGATAAAAAACAAAGCCGCATCCGCGCTCGAAGGCGCGGGCGGCGCAAAACGGGAGGAAAAGGAAATGACAAAGACTCTTAAGATCGACGGAATGATGTGCGAGCACTGCGAGGCCCGCGTAAAGAAAGCGCTGGAGGCCGTAAACGGCGTAGAGAGCGCCGAGGCGGACCGCGAGAAAAAACAGGCCGTGGTCCGGCTGTCAAAGGACGTGGCGAACGACGTGCTTGCCAAGGCGGTGGAGGCGCAGGACTACACCGTGCTCGGCGTGGAGTAAAGCGCGTCATACGGAGGAAAGATATGTTTGTGATAATCATCGGGATCGCCGTGCTCGTCGGCCCGTTTTACGTGCTGATCAAAGTGCTCTCCGGCAGAAACGACCCGCCGAAGTCCGAACCTCCGCGCACGGCTCCGCGCAGGGACCCCATTGATAAGCACATGGACGAGAATTACGCCGATATCGACTGGCTGAGAAACGGAAAGCTGTAAACTCGTCGGAGCAAACTTCACTCACTGCGTTTTCGCGGGAAGCTTACTGCTTCCCGCGAAAACTGCGTATCGCTTCGTTGCTCCTCCTCTCAAACCGCGACCCACTTTGTCGGGCTCGCGGTTTGTTTTTCACGAAAGCATCACTGCGCGTTAAATCATTGCTCATGCCGCGCCGTTTCCTGTCTTTTCATTCGCCGCTTCCGGCGATATCTTCCTTCCGGAAGGTCATCAGCTCCTCCTTCGTGGGCGCTTCCATGGCGGCCAGGCGGTCGGAATGATTGGCTACGGCGCGCTCGAAGATGTTGCGCACGTCGCGGGCGTTGCCGAAATTGTCGTCCCTGTCCTCATACATGCTCTCAAAGAGCTCCGCGGCGAACCTGCGCGCCTCTTCGTCCGGCTCGTACTGGTTTTTCGCGCACAGGGACTCGAATATCTTCATCAGCTCTTCGCCGTTGTAGTCCTCAAAATGAAAATACTTTCCGAAGCGGGATTCGAGACCCGGGTTGGAGGAAATAAAGCGCTCCATGGGCTCGGGATAGCCTGCCGCTATCACCACCAGCTCCTCGCGCATGTCCTCCATGCTTTTGAGGATTATCCCTATCGCTTCCTGTCCGAAATCGTTTGCCGCGTTTTCCGGCGCGAGACTGTACGCCTCGTCTACGAACAGTATGCCGCCGCGGGCCTTTTCCACGGCCTCCTTCGTTTTCAGCGCCGTCTGGCCCACGTAGCCCGCCACGAGGCCCGCGCGGTCCACCTCGACGAGCGTGCCCTTGGAAAGCACGCCTATGGAGCGGTACAGCCGCGACAGCAGCCGGGCCACGGTGGTCTTGCCCGTGCCGGGATTGCCCGTAAACACCATGTGCAGGGACAGCTCCGGCGATTTCAGCTCGTTATCCGCGCGGAGCTTTCTGACCTTGATGAGGTTTATAAGGCTCCTTACGTCCTTTTTCACCTGCTCGAGTCCTACGAGCGAGTCGAGCTCGGCAAGCAGGTCCTCCAGCTTTTCGGGCGGGGGCTCGTCCTCTTTTTTCTCCGCGGGCGCGGCGCTCTTCGCCTCTGTTTTCCCTGCCGCGGCTCCGGCTCCCGCGGCCGCGGCAGAGGCGGAGGCGGCGAAGCCGAGAGGATCGTCGGAATTCAGCACCGCGTCCAGCTCGCCCGTCAGCCTTGCCATGAACTCCGTTTCGGACGCTATCGCGACCCTTTTGTCGCATATCCTCATCATCAGGGCGCGGACGAAGGCAAGCAGCTCCTCCGCGGCTTTTCTGTTGGTTATGACGAGCACCCTGAAGAAATCGGGTATTTTGAGCTCTTCGAATTCGGACTCCGCCGATACGAGCTCCCAATAAAGATACGTGGGCTTCTTCTGCCCCTTGGAATACAGGCAGTTCACGGCCGCGAGATGATCCTCGCTTATCGTCTGCCCGTGCCACAGACCTATGGCCGCTCCGCGCATGAACTCGTCCACCTGTCCGGCGAACTCCGCGTGGCCTATGGTGCGGTAGAGCGCGGAGCTCCTGACGAGATAGAAGCCGTGAAGGTTGTCGTTGGGATCGAATTTATAAGCCATGGGTCTGTCTCCTTCGCTTCGTTTTCTCCCGGACGGACGCCGGGCAGTTATCGGGCGCGCTGCGAGGTGCAGCGCGCCCGAAACGGCTTTGTTTTTTTCGTTTGCCTCGGATTACAGGCTGCGCTTCTTGTCGAAGTACTTCATTATATCGAAGGAGCCGAGCTCGCGCATGTAGGCGCCCGTGATATTCAGGCTCAGGCCGGTGTGGCTGACGCCGAAGAAGAAGCCGCCGTCGTGCAGGATGTCGGGGTTGATCACGACAAGGCCCATCATGCCGTTGCAGTTCTCCTCGACCCACTCGAACAGATAGGCGTCGTCGCGCAGCTTGATGTAGTAGCAGGGGCTGCTCCAGGTCGCGCCGCCGCTGTTGTCGTTCTGGAAGATGGTCCAGCTGGAGCTCTCGGGGGAGCTGTAAACGTGGATGGAGCTCATGGTATCGCTGTACGCCCAGGCATAGCTCTTGCCGACCAGGTCGGTGGTGAAGTGATGACGGCGGGCAAAGGGCGGTACGATATCGCCGTATTCAAGCACGCCGAACTTGGCTACGGAGCCGATCTCCCATTCGCTGTGCCAGTTGCCTATCTGAGCGCGCACCGTGGTGGTAAGACCGGTGGAGAAGTCCACGGCCTGGGTCACGTTGGCGAAATCGGGATCGCCGGTGAGCATGTGGGAGAAGAAATAGATATCCTTTGCCGGCTCGAAGCAGACGTACTTCTCTTCCTGCCACTCGCCGCCGGGGAAACGCCATTTCAGCTTGTCGGCGCTTATCACGTCATATTCGTACACTATGCTGCCGTCGCCGCCCCAGGGCGCGATCGCGTGCTTCTCGCAGTCCAGCTTTACCTTGAACTGCTTGCCCACGAGGAAATCGCAGAAGGCAAGGTTGTTGCCGCTGGCCATGATGTTGGGGCCGCCGAACTCGAATATGCGCTGGGACTCCCGGGCATGCTGCAGAGCCTCTTCCTTGGTCATGGGGATATCGGTATCCATGGGCCTGTAGGAATAACGGGCGCCCTTGCCCTTGAGCATCGCCATGGGGGGCTCCTTGTCGCCGAAGGTGGTGATCTTCTCAAGATGCGCGGCGTCGCCGGTTATCTCGAGCTTGGCGGTATGTACGCGGTAGATGAAATCGTCGTTCTCTTCAAAGCCGAACTCCATGCCGGCGGCGGTGCGGTCGAAGAAATTGAGGATCTCTACCCAGAATTTTCCGCCGAACTCGACCTCGGAACGGGTGTAGATATAATACTCGTCGTCTATGCGCAGATAGTCGGAGGGGTTGGTCATGGTGATGCCGCCCATTTTGTCGCCGAGCTCGACGAGAGTGGAGCAGACCACGCTGGGGAAGAAGGTAAGCAGCTCGTAACCGGTGCTGAAGTCCCAATGCAGGCCGCGGCCCTCGAGACGGTTGGTGGTGGTGTGGAGCTTCGCGGGCTTCTCGTTATTGCCGAAGTCGGCCCAGCCGAAATAATAGTGGCGCTGGACCTCGCGGGGGATGCTGCGCATGTGGGTGGGCTTTCTCATGCCGAACATGTCTCCGCCCACGGGCACCTCGATGCCGTACCAGGTCTCAAAAGCGGTCAGAGCCCAGCTGCCGGTGTCTATTACCAGATGCCAGCCGCGGTCGGTGCCGGGGATGAGGTGGGTCAGCAGAGCTATGCGGCCCAGGCATACCACGGTGTAGGGCGCGGAATATTCCTTGCCGTTCTCGGTCACGGTGAGCTTCTCCGCGTCGTCGATGCGGTACTCCAGCTGCTCGGGAGCGAACTCGCCCTCAAGAGCGGCCTTGAAGGATTTGCCGATAAGGCAGGTGCAGGATTTTCCCTCGGCCTTGGGCTGAGCGGCCAGCTTGCGGTCGACCTCTTCCTTGGTCATCGGGTTGTACGTTGTGAAAAACATAAAAAACCTCCCCTAAATTTATTTTTTTATTATATATATTGAGTATACATTGCCTCGGGCCGCTTGTCAAAGCCATTATTGCCCGTATGTCAATTTTTTGCGGATATTTTTTCCCCGAAAAACACCAAGACCCCGATCAAATGATCGGGGTCGAGTAGCAAGCCTTACGCTTTGGCGTTGAGCTCCTTGGTGAGCCTGCTCTTTTTGCGGGCCGCATTGTTCTTGTGGATTAATCCCTTTGCAACAGCCTGGTCGACAGCCTTGACGGTGTCGCTGTAAGCCGCCTGCGCCGCCGCCTTGTCTTCCTGCACAAGAGCGTCGAACTTTTTGATCTTGGTTTTCAGCGCGGTCTTGTTGGCCTTGTTCACGGCGTTTTTAGCCTTGGAAAGCTGATCGCGTTTCGCGGCCGATTTAATGTTGGGCAAATAACTCACCTCCTCAATTTTCCTGCGCGGAATGATAGTTTAGCACCCTTTTTCATAAAAAGCAAGATGTTTTTTCTTTTTGTTCTCCGTTTTTTCCGAAAAAAGCGCCGTTTGAAGTCCCCGGAGTTTTGACGGAGCGGTTTTTCACCGGGAAAAGGACGACGCCCCGGGACCTTTCATATTTGACATAACGGGAGCAAACCGTTATTATAAGGAAACGCATAAAGAACAAAAAGGAATGTTGCCGCGATGAAGCGAAACCGTCCGCAGCCCCTCTCTCTGCCCGACGGCCCGTTCTTTACAAAGGACCGGGCCTTTTACCGCACCTTCCTGCCTCTGCTCGTGATCATATCTCTGCAGCAGCTGGCGGCGCTGACGGTCAATCTTGTGGACAACGTCATGCTGGGCCGATATACGGAGCTGTCGCTGTCCGGCGCCACGCTGGTGAATCAGCTCCAGTTCATCCTGCAGCAGCTCTGCGGGGGCATAGGCATGGGCGTGAGCGTGCTGGGCAGTCAGTATTGGGGCCGCAGCGAGACCGCCCCCATACGCAGGATAACCTCCGTGGGCGTAAAATTCGCCCTCGCGGCGGGGCTGATATTCTGTCTGACGAGCCGTTTCGCCCCGGGGGCGATACTGGGCCTGTTCACAAACGACGCGGCGGTGACCGCCGAGGGCGTGAGATACCTCCGCGTGATGTGCTGGACGTACGTAATATTCGCCGTATCGAATACCCTGATGTATTCCCTGCAGAGCGTGGAAACGGCCTTCATCGGCACGGTGATGTCCTGCAGCACGATAGTGATAAATCTGTTTTTGAACTACTGTCTGATATACGGCAATTTCGGTTTCCCGGAGCTCGGAATAGTCGGCGCCGCCATAGCCACGCTGACCAGCCGCAGCGTCGAGCTGGCGATAATACTGATATACGTCCTGTTCATCGACAAAAAGCTGAAGCTGAGGCTGAAGGATATTTTCGGCTTTGACGCGGAATACCTGCGCGACTTCTGCTCCGCGGCGCTGCCGGTGATGGTATCGGGCCTGCTGTGGGGCGTGGCCCAGGGCGCCCAGACCTCCGTGCTGGGACACATGAGCTCGGTGGTCATCGCCGCCAACAGCATAGCCGTAGTCATATTCCAGATATTCGTCGTGGTGGGCATGTCCTCCTCCAACGCCGCCTCCGTCACCATGGGCAAGACCGTCGGCAGCGGCAATTTCGCCGCCGTCAAGCCCTATACCCGCACTCTCCAGCTGATCTTTCTCGCAATAGGCGTCACGCAGGCGGCGCTCATGTTCCTGCTGCGGGGCAGGATAGTATCCTTCTACACCGTTTCCCCCGAGGCGAGAGAGCTCGCCCTGCGTTTTCTGGTGATCCTCAGCATAAGCTCCGTGGGCTCCTGCTACGAATTTCCCGTGGAGGGCGGGATAATCGCCGGCGGCGGCGATCCGAAATATCAGGCCGTCATCGACAATCTCTTCATGTGGCTCTTCACCATACCCTCCGCGGCGATAAGCGCCTTCGTGTTCCACGCCTCTCCCACGGTGGTCTTCTGCTTCCTCAAGGCGGACCAGTTCCTGAAATGCATACCCAACGGCATAGTCTGCAACCGCTACCGCTGGGTGCGCCGGCTTACCCGCTGAAGCGCCCCGGCGGAGATCCGGGACGAAATCGGCAAAAAAAAGATTGACCTTGAGCCGAAATCGTGATATAGTGCCTTTACCTGTCGTCGGAGAGGCTTGTCCGGTCATGCCCTTGCCGATACAGGGAGGCAATCGCTTTCGGGAGACCGGAGGCAAATTTAAAGGAGGTGCCGATAATGCGAGTCAGAGTAACTCTGAGATGCAACGAATGCCATCAGCGCAACTACAATACCGTCAAGAACAAGAAGAACACCCCGGAGCGTCTTGAAATGAACAAGTATTGCAGATTCTGCCGCAAGCACACCGTCCACACCGAGACGAAGTAAGGGCGGGAGGAAGTACAAATGGCTAACGAGAAAAACACTGCGGCAGCAAAGAACGCCAAAAACGGCGGTCTCAGGCGCGCCGGCGGCTCGATATCCCGCTGGTTCCGCGAAATGAAGAGCGAGCTGAAAAAGGTCGTATGGCCCACCAAGAAGCGCACGCTCAACAACGTGATCGTTTCCGTGACGGTCATGGTCGCTTCGGGCGTGGTGCTCTGGGCGTTCGACCAGCTTGCGACGCTCATAGTCCAGTCGCTCATTTCCATAGGCCGTTGATGAAAGGGAAGGTCTTTGATGTCTGACAACGCTGAATGGTATGTACTGCATACGTATTCCGGGTATGAGAACACGGTTGCCGCGTCGATAGACAAGGCAAGAGAAAACCGTCATATGGAAGACCTCATCCTTGAGATCAACATCCCCGTGGAGACGGTCACCGAGATAGTCGACTCCAAGACCGTTACCAAAGAGCACAAGCTTTTTCCCGGCTATGTGCTCGTAAAAATGATACTGACCGACGAAAGCTGGCATCTGGTGAGGAATGTCCGCGGCGTTACCGGGTTCGTCGGCTCCGAGGGCAAGGCAATTCCCCTGACCGAGGAGGAGATCCTCTCCTTAGGCGTTGAAAAACGCGAGATATCTGTCGGATATTCCGTGGGAGACAGCGTAAAGGTCGTCGACGGTCCGCTGGAGGGCTTCATAGGCACGGTCGACGAGATCAACCCCGAGCGCAACCGCATCAGGGTGACGCTTTCCATGTTCGGCAGAGAGACCCCCGTAGACCTCGAGCTCGATCAGGTCGAGGCGGTCAAATGATTACGGCTTTTCCGTAAAAGTGGGAGGAGGGCCGAAGAGCCTTCCGCCAAAACTGCTCCGGCGTCTGCCGGGCAAACACCACATTAATTGGAGGTAAACATACAGTGGCACAGAAAGTAACGGGCATCATCAAGCTCCAGATCCCCGCCGGCAAAGCTACCCCGGCTCCCCCGGTAGGACCTGCGCTTGGCCAGCACGGCGTGAACATCGCCGCTTTCACCAAGGAATTCAACGAGCGCACCAAGGGCGATATGGGTCTGACCATCCCCGTGGTCATCACGGTCTATGCCGACCGCAGCTTCACCTTCGTGTGCAAGACTCCCCCCGCAGCCGTCCTTCTCAAGAAGGCCGCCGGCATCGACAAGGCTTCCGGCGTCCCCCAGCGCGACAAGGTAGCCACCCTGTCCGCGGAAGAGGTCAGAAAGATCGCCGAGCAGAAGCTCCCCGACCTTAACGCCGCCGACATCGACGCGGCGTACCGCATGATCAAGGGCACCGCCCGCAGCATGGGCATAGTCGTAGAGGAGGGCTGATAAATGTTCAAAGGCAAGAAATACGTTGACAGCGCAAAGCTCATAGACAGATCCGTTCTCTATGACGCGGCGGACGCTTTCGATCTGGTCATCAAGACCTCAAAGGCGAAATTCGACGAGACCGTCGAGCTCCACGTAAAGCTCGGCGTCAACGGCACCCACGCGGACGAGCAGGTCCGCGGCGCCATCGTCCTTCCCCACGGCACCGGCAAGACCAAGCGCATCCTCGTTTTCTGCAAGGAAGAGCGCGTTGAAGAGGCTCTTGCGGCCGGCGCCGATTTCGCGGGCGGACAGGAGCTCGTCCAGAAAATACAGACCGAGAACTGGTTCGACTACGACGTGGTCGTCGCCACTCCCGATATGATGGGCGTGGTCGGACGTCTCGGCCGTGTTCTCGGCCCGAAGGGCCTCATGCCCTCCCCCAAGTCCGGCACCGTCAACGCCGACATCACCAAGGCCGTCAGCGAGATCAAGGCCGGTAAGGTCGAGTACCGTCTGGACAAGACCAACATCATCCACTGCCCCATCGGCAAGGTATCCTTCGGCACCGAGAAGCTCATGGACAACTACCTTGCGCTCATCACGGCCATAATCAAGGCAAAGCCCGCGGCCGCGAAGGGCCAGTATATAAGAAGCTGCGTCACCGCTTCCACCATGGGCCCCGGCGTGAAGATCAACGCCGCCAAGCAGCAGGCCTGATTGACCGAACGCATGAACACAGCCGCCGCAAAACTTTCGTTTTGCGGCGGCTTCGTTTTCGTTCTTTCTTTTGTCGAAAAGGTCATTCGGACTCTTTCGATAAGCTCAGCCCCACTGAATGGTATACCCGGGCAGTATGGTCTCCACAAAGCGCGTGAGCTCGTCGGTAAAGACGAAGCGCAGCAGCAGCGCGGCGACCACGGTGATCACTATGGCTATGATGAGCAGAATGATATACGCTCTGGCGAGATTTCTCCTGCCTATCTTCCGGCAGCCGCCGCAGGCCCATACTATCATGAATATGAGGCCGATCAGCGGTATGCTCATTGCCACCATGGAAAGCACGGTGCCCCAGGTGGTCATGGGCAGGTTCGCCTTGCGCTGCTTTTCCGCGGCGGCGGGCGAAAGCACGGGCGCGGGCGGCGTTACGGGCGCGGCGGACCACGTCGGCGGATTATACGCCGGCGCCTCCTTTTCGATACGGGCTTCTTCTTTCTTTATCTCAGCCGCCGGATCTTCGGCTGCTCCGACTTCCGGACGGGGGGCGAATGCGCTCTCCGCCGGCGGAGCCGCAAAGGGAGCCGCGGGCGCCGCTTCGGCAGCCGCGGGCTGTTCCGTCCCGACAGCAGGCGCGGGGGTCTCCTCGGTCACCGGCAGCGCTGCGCCGCATTCGGTGCAGAAAGCCGCTTCTTCGGGATTGGGATTTCCGCATGCGGGACAATTCTTAACGGCCATTGCTGTTCCTCCTTATGCAGATATTTAACTTATCGGTCGCCGGGGCCCGTGTTTTCCCCGTGCGGCCGTCTCATATCGATCGGCTTGATTGTAGCGCAGTATCCCCGGTTTGTCAAATCTCATCCAGGCTGCGGCCCAGCACGGCCTCCGCCTTTTCCTTAAGCGCGAGCGCCTGCTTTTTTCTCTCCTCGGCCGCGGCGACGGCCTCGGCGTCGCCGGCGTACTTCTCCGCGACGTCCCCGTAACGGGCTTCCACGGAGACCCGCCTGTCGCATTTCAGCAGCTTGTCCGCGAGAAATACGACTTCCTTTTCGCCTATGCTCCCGGGGTCTATGCCCTCGCCCATGTGCGCGCCGACGATAGCCGCCTCGGCCTTCAGCCCCATCGAGGCCAGCAGCTCCCTGCCTCTTTCCGCGTGGTTTTTTTCCGTGCGGCATATGTCGTGGAGTATCCCGCCCCGGCGGCACAGCTCCGCGTCAAGACGGCAGCCCGCCCCGTTGAGCGCCTGCGCCAGGTCAAAGGAAAGCTTTCCCACCGCCAGACAGTGCCTGAGCACCTTCTCCGGGGGATCGCGGCTGATAAGTATTTCCTCGGCGTTCATTCCGATCTCCGCCTTTCCTGTTTATGTGCTTCGATTTTACCACGCCCGGCCCTCCGGAGCAATTCCTTTGCAGGACAAAAACGGGGCCGCCGCAAGATCCTCATTTTGCGGCGGCCCCGTTTTCGGTTTCAGAGTCCCAGCGCCCCGCCGACGCCGTCCACGATGTTTCCGAGGCTTTTCAGCATCTTCCCCGCGGCGCGGCTCTTCTTCTTTTTCGGCGCGGCGGCCAGACCCGCGGCCATGCCCACGATAAGGCCCACGCCCATACCTTTTGCAAAGCTCATTGAGTTGATCCCGTTTCACTCCCTTGATCGGTCTTGACGGGCCGATCTCCGGTCCGGCGCTCCCGGACGCCGGAGATCCGAAGGATCCCGTCCGCCTGAATTCTTTTCTTATTATGTCCAGGAGAGCTGAAAACGAAAACAGCAATATATGGCTTGTGTTTTTCTTCATTTCAGTGTAAAATAGATTTACAGAACGCAAATTCACTTGCTTTACGGGAGGGCGTCAACATGAAAAATATCAAAACCGTCCTTAAGCTGCTGGCGTTAGCCGCCGTGATCGCGGCCGCGGTCGCCGCTGTGATCTATTATTGGGATACCATAAAGGATAAATTCAACGAGCTCAGGCTCAGGATGAAGAATTGCCGCTTTTTCGAGTGCTGCGGCAGCGGAGATCTCGGCGATTTCGAGGACCTGGATCTGTAAAGCATGCCGGCTTGCCTCCGCTCCGCGTCGGAGCGGACCGTGCTTATGACATTTTCGGCGACAGCCCTGTGGCTGCCGCCGAAAACCGTATATCGCCGTGTCGGGCTTCGATCCCGCCCGTTACTGCTGCTGCGCCGAGCTCCCGTCGGACCTGTTTTTTCCCTGCTGCGGACGGTCGCCGCGGCGTCCGTGTCCGCGGTAGCGGTTTTTCTTCTTTCCGCCGCCGGCGTTGTCTCCGCCCTGCGCTTTGGCGTGACCGGCGGAAGTGATATCCTTCATCACCTCGCGCAGCACGTCCTGACGAAGCTCCGCGCCCCTGTCGGCGGGCCTGTCCGCGCTTTTGTCCGTCTGCTTCTTCTCTCCGGACGCGCCGGGGCCGGGCTTCCTGTGTCTCGAAGAGCGGGAAGGCTTGCGCCGTTCCGTCTGCTCCCGGCCGTCCTGCCCGGGCTGACGCTCCTGCTTATCCTCCTTTTCCCGCGTCTCGGCCTGGGGCGCGGGATTTTTATGCCTGCCTCCGCCGTGCTTCGGCTGGCGTCGGTTTTCTCTGCGGCGCTCCTCGCCGGCCGCGTCCTCCGCTCTGGCGGGCTGCTCGAAGACGGGCAGCTCCGCGTCCGGCTCCCGTTCGGGCTCGGGCTCGGGCGCCTTGTACTCTCCGTCGATCATATATCCGATCCTGTCCGCGCTCCAGGGCTGAGGCGTCTGATCCCCCTCGTCCAGGCGCACCTTTACGGTGCGGCGCAGGAGATTGACCTCCGTAACGGTGCCCTTGCCCTGCGGCGTATCCACCTGCGTGTCCGTTTTGGGCAGGGTCTTTATAAGATACTCGTAGGCGTCCTGCTCGTATTTAAGGCAGCACATGAGCCGCCCGCAGGTGCCGGATATTTTCGTGGGGTTGAGCGAAAGGGACTGCGTTTTCGCCATTTTGATGGAAACGGGCTGGAATTCCTCGAGGAACGACGAACAGCAGAAGGGCCTGCCGCATATCCCCAGGCCGCCGAGCATCTTCGCCCCGTCGCGCACGCCTATCTGCATGAGCTGTATGCGCGTATGGAATATTCCCGCCAGATCCTTGACCAGCTCTCTGAAATCCACGCGCCCGTCGGAGGTAAAGAAAAACAGTATCTTGCTGCCGTCGAAGCTGTATTCCACGTCCACCAGCTTCATATCGAGCCCGCGGGACTCTATTTTCTGCTGGCATATATCGAAGGCCTCGGCCTCCTTTGCGCGGTTCTCCTCGGCCTGCTTTATATCCGCCTCGGTGGCTATGCGTATGACGGGCCGGAGCGGCTGAACTATGCCGCTGTCTCCCACCTGCCTTACGCCTCCCACGCAGTCGCCCATTTCCTGACCCTTGGAGGTCTCCACCACCAGCTTGTCCCCTTCCTCGGGCGTAAGCCCGGAGGGGTCGAAATAATATACCTTACCGCGGTTTCTGAACCGCACGCTTACTACTTCAGGCATCGTTTCCTCACTTTACCAAACTCAAAAGATATCCCATACAGTGTCCCGCGCTGACGTTGCTGCGGCGCATGGCGCGCAGGGTATCCATCCATCCCGCGGCCTCGGCAGCCGCCTCGCGGAGCTCCGGCTCCCTTGCCTTCACGGCAAAAAGGACAAACAGCTCGTCCGTCAGCGCGTCAAAATCCGCCCTGTCCAGCTTCTCGGCCTTCACGGAGGCTCCCGCGAGCGCGCGCAGATCTCCCGCGAGCACCGCTCCGGCAAGCTCCTCGGCGAGCGGCGAAAAGACCCGCTCTTCCCCGCCCGACGCCGCGCTCAGCTCCACGCAGCGGGAGCGCACGGTCTCGAGAAATCCGCCGGGATTTCTCGCCGAGAGTATGAACGCCGCGTACGCCGGGGGCTCCTCGATGATCTTCAGCATGGCGTTCTGGGCGCTTACGTTCAAAAGCTCCGCCTGCTCTATGACGAAGACCTTCCTGCCGGCCTCGTTGGGGCGTATATACGCCTCCGCCGTCATGTCCCGTATCTGCTCCACCACCAGCTCGCGCCGGTCGGGCTGCCTGACTACCTTTATAAGATCGGGATGTATTCCTCCGGCGCTTTTTCTGCAGTCGGGACAGCTGCCGCAGGGGCGTCCGCTTTTTGCCCGGCAGAGCAGGGCCGAGGCAAGAAACGCCGTGAGCCGGTCTCTCTCCGCGTCGTCCTCGCCGAAGACGATCCACGCGTGCGACAGTCCGCCGCTGTCCGCAAGCTGTCTTATGCGCAGATATCTGTCCACCGCCGCCGCGCCTCCCGTATCATATGCTACGGTCTACTTTATCACACATTCGTTTTGTTTTCAAGCCGTCCGTTTTTACGGCCGTCCGCGTCTCTTCCGTATTGCGGCGAGCGCCGAAGTGTGATAAAGTTTCGGTACGCGATACGGCGGCTCCCGAAAGGCCGCCGGGATATGGATCGCGGAAAAGGCGCGCCTGAGCCGCGCCGGGATGCATACGGCCTCCCGGGCTCCGATCCCCGCGCCCGCGTTCACGGCGCTGCGTTTCAACGAAAAAGGGGGCCTGCTGCCATTCTGCAGCGGCCCCTCTTCCCGGACAGTCCTGATAAGAACATTCTCTTTCGGCGCTTTTCGACTCGCGTCCCTACGGGCGTCAGCCTCCGTATTTATTCAAATGCTCTTTGATCGCGCTGAATGTCGTATCGCTGATATAATGCTCGATCCGGCAGGCGTCGTCCGCGGCCGTCTTTTCGTCCACGCCGAGCCGGATAAACAGCCCGGTCAGAACGGTATGCCGCTCGTAGATCCGCTCTGCCCGTTTTTTTCCCGCTTCCGTCAGTCTGAGACAGCCCAGCTCATCCGTAACGACAAAGCCGGCTTTTTTCAGCAGGCCGACGGCGCGGCTGACCGACGGCTTGGAGTAGCCGAGGCTTTCACCCACGTCGATCGCCCTTACGGTCGGATTTTTTTTCAAAAGAACGTATATCGTCTCAAGATACATTTCGCCGGATTCCAGCATTGCCATACCATTCCCGCCCTTTCAGAAAACAACTTACCACAGGCGGAGAAAAAACGCAAGCGCTCCCGTCGGGAAAACGGCAGAAAAACCGGGAAGCTCTTGACAAGTTATCGGCCGCTTACTATAATGACGGTCTGAGTCCCGGGACCTCGGATCCTCGGTTCCGATCCGACAGAAGGAGGGCGTCTGCTTGACACTGAGAGAAATAAAAGAAGGCCGCTCGGCCCGCGTACTGACGGTCGGCGGCAGCGGCGCGCTGCGTCAGCATTTTCTGGATATGGGGATAATACCCGGCACGGAGGTCACGGTAGTAAAATACGCGCCCATGGGCGACCCGGTCGAGATCTGTCTTCACGGCTATGAGCTTACGCTCAGACTCGACGACGCGGGCAAGATCGAGGTCGAGCCGATCTCCGGCGCCGTTCGCCGGAGCGCGGCAAATCCCGCGCCCGTCAGCGAGCATCTCGGTCTCGGCGAGGGCGGACGCTTCCACCCGAAGGGCAGCGGCGATCCTCTCGGCGAGGGGACCGTGCTGACTTTCGCCCTGGTCGGCAATCAGAACAGCGGCAAAACCACGCTTTTCAATAAGCTCACGGGCTCAAAACAGCACGTGGGCAATTTCCCGGGCGTGACGGTCGACCGCAAGGACGGCGAGATCCTGGGCCGGGCCGACACCCTGGTCACGGACCTGCCCGGCATCTATTCCATGTCTCCCTACTCCGGAGAAGAGCTCGTTTCCCGCGATTTCGTACTGAACGAGAAGCCGAAGGGCATAATAAACATCGTCGACGTCACCAATATAGAGCGGAACATGTATCTGACCATGCAGCTGCTGGAAATGGATATCCCCGTCGTCGTCGCGCTGAACATGATGGACGAAATGACCGGCAACGGCGGCTCGGTGGACGTAAACGCCATGGAAGCCATGCTCGGAGTGCCCGTTGTGCCGATCTCGGCCGCCAAGAACCAGGGCGTTCAGGAGCTGGCGGATCACGCCGTACACGTCGCGAAGTACCGCGAAAAGCCGCAGCGGCAGGACTTCTGCGACGAGAACGACCACAACGGCGCCGTACACCGCTGCCTCCACGCGGTGATACATCTGATCGGGGATCACGCGAAAGCCGCGGGGCTGCCGGTACGCTTTGCCGCCTGCAAGGCGATAGAGGGAGACCGGCTCATAATCGATCAGCTCCGCCTCGACGAAAACGAAAAGGAAATGCTCGAGCACGTCACGCTCCAGATGGAAAAGGAGCGGGGGCTGGACCGCAGCGCCGCCATTGCCGACATGCGCTTTTCCTTCATCATGAAGGTCTGCGGGGCCTGCGTGAAAAAGCCGGGCGAAAGCCGCGAGCATACGAGAAGCCGCAGACTCGACAAGGTGCTTACCGGCAAGCATACCGCCATCCCCGTTTTTATCGCGGTCATGGGTCTGGTATTCTATCTGACCTTCAACGTGATCGGCGCCGCGCTTCAGCGCGTTCTGGAAACGGGCATCGAGGCGCTTACCGTGACGGTCGACAGGGCTCTGACCTCCGCAGGGGTCAACGACGTGCTCCACGGGCTCATAATCGACGGGATATTCGAGGGCGTCGGCAGCGTGCTGAGCTTCCTTCCGATCATAGTTACCATGTTCCTTTTCCTCTCCCTGCTCGAGGACAGCGGCTATATCGCCCGCGTGGCGTTCGTGATGGACAGGCTGCTGCAAAAGCTCGGCCTGTCGGGGCGCAGCATCGTTCCGCTTCTGATCGGCTTCGGCTGCACCGTCCCCGCCGTGATGGCCACGCGCACCCTGCCGAGCCAGCGGGACCGCAAGATGACCGTTCTGCTCACGCCCTTCATGAGCTGCACCGCAAAGCTTCCGATCTACGCGTTTTTCGTAAACGCCTTTTTCCCCCGCCATAAGGCGCTGATCATGATCGGCCTTTACCTGCTCGGCATTCTGACGGGCATTCTGATCGCGCTCATTTACAAAAAAACGCTCTTCAAGGGCGAAGCGGTCCCCTTCGTCATGGAGCTGCCCAACTACCGGCTGCCCGGCGCGCGCAATACTCTGCTGCTTCTCCGGGAGAAATCCAAGGATTTCCTGCAGAGAGCGTTCTCCGTGATCCTGATAGCGACGATAGTCGTATGGTTTCTGCAGAGCTTCAACTTCCGCTTCGATCTTGCCGAAAACTCCCGGGACAGCATCCTCGCCACGGTTTCCGGCTTCATCACTCCGGTGTTCTCTCCTCTCGGACTCGGAGACTGGCGGATCGTCACGGCTCTTATCAGCGGCTTTATGGCAAAGGAAAGCGTCGTTTCCGTGCTGGAGGTCCTTTTCGGCGCGCAGGGCGGCGTCGCCTCGGTCCTGACCTCCCTCTCCGCCCTTTCGCTGCTCGTTTTCAGCCTGCTTTATACTCCCTGCGTGGCCGCCATAGCGGCGGTGCGGCGTGAGCTCGGCCGCGGCTGGGCGTTTTACGTTGTTCTGTGGCAGTGCGCGGTGGCGTGGATCGCCGCCCTGCTCGTGCATGTGATCGGCGGACTCGCCGGTATCGTCTGAAAGATCCGAACAATGAACATTTTGGAAATAACGATCCTTGCCGTTCTGGCTTTTGCCGTGTTTTTCGCGCTGCGTCATATCGTCAAAAAACGCAAAAGCGGCTGCTCCGGCTGCTGCTCCGAATGCGGCGCGGACTGCAGAACGGCCCGAAAAAAATGAACAGAGCCTAAAAAAGGACGCCGACTCAAAACGGCTTGTTTTGAGTCGGCGCCCTTTTTAATATCCCGAAAACGTCCTGCCGGTCAGCTCAGCAGTCTGAAGGAGCCCAGCAGCGGCAGCTCCTTGGCCTTGCCGGAGGCGGCGTTGACTATGCCCATGACGGCGAGCACGAGGAACGCCAGATCAAGCAGGCCCACCGCGACGCGCAGCACCCAGCCTATCACCGGGATGCCGCCGAAAATTTTCACGACGATCCAGCACAGGGTCTCGGCTATGGCGAGCACCAGGCCCTGATTGCAGTGGAAGCGGGCGAATTTCGAGTCCTTCGCGGCGAGCAGAGGAATGATTATCAGCCAGGACAGATACGCCAGAACGCCCATCGCCTTATTTTTCTGAACATCCTGCGGGTCAAACTGAGCCGTACGGTCGGCCGTGTTTGTGATGCTGCCGAGCTTGTCATTGAGATCCGACATAAATCATTGCTCCTTTCATATCTTATGCGGTCATTCTACCATGTCCTCGGGACATGGTAGATGGCATCGCCGCCGGTTGCCGCTCCGCGGCGAGGCGGTCGTGCCGATAAAATGTATAATGACCGCTTTGTGGTCATTATACCATGTCCTCGGGACATGGTATATGGCATCGCCGCCGGTTGCCGCTCCGCGGCGAGGCGGTCGTGCCGATAAAATGTATAATGACCGCTTTGCGGTCATTATACCATATTTCCGTCGGGCTTGTACAGCCCGGGCCTTATTTCCCCCGCGGCGAGCGTATCTGCGCCTGAGCCGCGGCAAGCCTGGCTATCGGCACGCGGAAAGGCGAGCAGGAAACGTAGTTCAGGCCGATGCCGTGGCAGAATTCCACGCTGGACGGGTCGCCTCCGTGCTCCCCGCAGATGCCCAGCTTGATATCCGGCCTTACCGAGCGGCCGAGCTCCGCCGCCATTTTCACGAGTTTGCCCACTCCGCCGCGGTCAAGGCGGGCAAAGGGGTCGGACTCGAGTATCTTCTTCGAGTAATACTCCGGCAGGAATTTCGCGGCGTCGTCGCGGCTGAAGCCGAAGGTCATCTGCGTGAGATCGTTGGTCCCGAAGCTGAAGAATTCCGCCTCCGAGGCTATCTCGTCCGCGGTGAGCGCGGCGCGGGGTATCTCTATCATCGTGCCTATCCTGCAGCGCAGCTTCGCGCCCTTTTCCTCGAGCACCTTTTCGGCGGTGCGCACGATGACGTCCTTGACGTATTTCAGTTCCTTCCGCTCGCAAACCAGCGGTATCATGATCTCCGGGACGATATCGAGCCCGAGCTCCCGCGATACGTTTACGGCGGCCTCGATGATCGCCCTGGTCTGCATCTCGGCTATCTCGGGATAGGTCACCGAAAGGCGGCAGCCCCTGTGGCCCATCATGGGATTGACCTCGTGCAGGGAGCGCACGGTCTGTTTCAGCTCCTCCGCGCTTATGCCCATGTCCTCCGCCAGCGCCGCGATATCCGCGTCCTGCGTCGGAAGGAACTCGTGCAGAGGCGGATCCAGCAGGCGTATCGTGACGGGCCTGCCCTGCATGACCCGGTATATCCCCTCGAAATCCCCTCTCTGCATGGGAAGCAGCCTGTCGAGGGCCGCCCTGCGCTGTTCGACGGTCTTTGAAACTATCATTTCGCGCACGGCGGGTATGCGCTCGGGCTTGAAGAACATGTGCTCCGTCCTCGTCAGCCCTATTCCCTGCGCGCCGAAGCGCAGCGCCGCGGCCGCGTCGGCGGGAGTGTCCGCGTTCGTGCGCACGTCCAGCGCCCTTATTTCGTCCGCCCAGGCCATGACCTCGGCGAAGTCTCCGCCGATCTCGGCCTCGGCCGTCGGAAGAGCTCCGTAATATACTCCGCCGCCCACGCCGTCTATGCTCAGCACTTCGCCCTCGTTTATGCGTCTGCCGCCGACGACTATATGCTTTCCGTCCTCTCCGAAGACTATCTCTCCGCAGCCGGATACGCAGCATACGCCCATCTGCCGCGCGACCACCGCCGCGTGGGAGGTCATGCCTCCGCGCACGGTCAGTATGCCCTTCGCGGCCTTCATGCCCTCGATGTCCTCCGGGGAGGTCTCCAGGCGCACCAGCAGCACCGGCCCGTCCTTGGCGTGCTTTTTCACGTCCTCGGCGGTGAAATATATCGCTCCGCTCGCCGCGCCCGGCGAGGCGGCAAGGCCGGAGGTCAAAGGCTCGGCCTTTTTCAGCGCGCTCTCGTCGAAGCGAGGATGCAGCAGGCTGTCGAGGCTTTTCGGATCTATCTTCAGCAGCGCCTCTTCCCTCGTGCACAGCCCCTCCTTCACCAGGTCCGCGGCTATCTTCACCGCGGCGCGGGCCGTGCGCTTGCCGTTGCGGGTCTGGAGCATATACAGCCTGCCGCGCTCGATGGTGAACTCCATATCCTGCATGTCCCGATAGTGCTTTTCCAGCTTTTCGGCGATCTCCGCAAACTGTGAGTACACCTCGGGCATCACCTGTTTGAGACTATCGATGGTCTGCGGGGTGCGTATGCCTGCGACGACGTCCTCGCCCTGGGCGTTGATGAGAAATTCTCCGAAAAGCTTCTTCTCGCCCGTCGCGGGATCGCGGGAAAAGGCCACGCCGGTGCCGCTGTCGTCGCCCATGTTGCCGAAGACCATGGACATGACCGTAACGGCGGTGCCCCAGTCCCCGGGAATGTCGTTCATGCGGCGGTAAACTATCGCGCGGCTGTTGTTCCAGCTGCGGAACACCGCCTTCACCGCGCCCATGAGCTGCTCCTTCGTATCCTGAGGGAAGGGCGAACCGACCTTTTCCGAATAAAGCTTCTTGAACAGTTCCGCGAGCTTCTTCATATCGTCGGCGTCCAGCTCGGTGTCGTACTTCACGCCCTTTTCGGCCTTGACGCCGTCTATGAGCGCCTCAAAGCGCGCCTTGTCCAGACCCATGACCACGTCGGAATACATCTGTATGAAGCGGCGGTAGCTGTCCCAGGCAAAGCGGGGATTTGCCGTAAGGCGGGCAAAGCTCTCCGTCACGGCGTCGTTGAGACCGAGATTGAGGATGGTGTCCATCATTCCCGGCATGGATTCCCTGGCTCCGCTGCGCACCGATACGAGCAGCGGGGACGCGGGATCGCCTAATTTTTTGCCCGTGTCCTTTTCAAGCTGATCGAGATAAACATATATCTCCGCCTCTATATCCGAGGCCAGCGTCTCCCCGTCGGCATAATATCTGCCGCAGGCCTCCGTGGAGATGATGAACCCGGGAGGGACCGGCATGCCGAGACGCGTCATTTCGGCAAGATTTGCTCCCTTGCCGCCCAGCAGCTCACGCATGGAGCCGCTGCCTTCGCTGAAACGATAAACATATTTCTCCTTCATGACCCGCACCTTCTTATATCAATTTATTTTTTTTCGTTTTACTCATTTTCCCACGCAGAAGCGGGAAAACACCGTATTTATTATATCCTCTTTTACCGTCCTTCCGCTCAGCTCTCCGAGCGCGGCCATGGCCTCCTCGGAGTCCGTCAGCACGGCGTCGGGCGTCATGCCGCGGTCAAGGGCCTCCCTCGCCCGGCGCAGGGCGGAAACGGCGCGCGCGATGGCGTCGCGATGGCGCGCGTTGGTTATCAGCTCTCCGTCGGCCTCGTCTCCGGCGGTGAACAGCCCCGAGATATGCTCCTCCAGCCTGTCCAGGCCCTCGCCCGTAAGGGCGGATGCTCTTATCACCGCGCCGAAGCCGGAAAAAAGAGCCTCGGGCAGCTCCGACGCGCCGAGATCGAGCTTGTTGACGACGGCAACGCTCTTTTCCGCCTTTGCCGCCGCGGCGGCGACCGCCTCGTCCTCCCGGGAGAAGGGCCGCGAGCCGTCAAAGACCGCTATCACCAGCCGCGAGGATCCGGCCGCCTCGAGGGCCCGTTCGATCCCCTGCTTTTCCGCCTCGCCCGCCGCGCCGCGCAGGCCGGCGGTGTCCTTCAGCCGCAGCAGGACTCCCCCGAGAACGAGCTTTTCCTCTATCACGTCCCGCGTGGTCCCTTCCTCGGCGGTAACGATGGCGCGGTCATAGCCCAGAAGCGCGTTCAGCAGTGAGGATTTTCCGGCGTTCGGCCTGCCCAGCAGCGCGCAGGGCACGCCCTCCCTGAGTATCCTTCCCCGGTCGAAGCTTTTTACGAGCCTTTCAAGCTCCGCCTCCGCGGAGGAAAGCACCTCTCTCAGCCGGACGTTTTCAAAGGGCTCCGTTTCATCGTCGGGGTAGTCGATCACGGCGTGGAAATGGGCCGAGGCCTCCGCCAGCGAGCGGTACACGGCGTCCGTCCGGCGCGATACCGCGCCGCCGAGCTGCGCCGCGGCGCTGAAAAGGCTCTGCTCCGTCTCCGCGTCTATAAGATCGACGACCGCCTCGGCCTGGGTAAGGTCGAGCCGCCCGTTTAGAAACGCCCTTTTGGTATATTCTCCGGGCAGCGCCTGCCGCGCCCCCAGCGCGAAAAGGCGCCGCAGCAGCGCCGCGAGCAGCGTGGGCGAGCCGTGGCACTGGAACTCCGCCGTGTCCTCTCCGGTATAGCTGTCCGGGCCCCTGCTGATCACGGCAAGACAGCGGTCCATTACCCTGCCGTCCTCCGCGACCGCGTCCCCGAGCACCAGCTTTCGGGACGGTCTGAGGGCGAGGGGGCCGCCCTTCAGAGGGCGGAACGCCCTGTCGGCGATGTCTATGGCCCCGTCCCCGCTCAGACGGACTATGCCTATGGCGCTTCGTCCGGCTCCGCCGGCTATCGCCGCGATGGTATCGGCCATACGCTCTCCTCCCACAGAATTTTGCAGGGGGCTTTCGCCCCCTGCGCGCTTTTTGTTATTCCAGCTCGTACATCTGCTTTTGCAGAAGCAGCTTCTTGTACTTGATCTCCGCGTTTTCCGCAGCCTGCCGGAACAGCGTCTCTGCTCTCTCCGGGAAGGAGAGCGCCAGGGAGCTGTATCTGACCTCGCTCATTATGAAGTCCTGATAGCTGCCGGAGGGCTCCTTGCAGTCTATGGACAGCGGGTTCTTGCCCTCGGCCTCGAGCCTCGGATCGAAGCGGAACAGGTTCCAGTAGCCCGCGTTCACCGCGGCCTTGGCCGTGGTCATCGACTTGCCCATGCCGGCCTTGGAGCCGTGGTTGATGCAGGGGGCGTAGGCGATGATGAGGGACGGGCCGTTATAGCTCTCGGCTTCGCGTATGGCCTTGAGCGTCTGGTTGTAGTCCGCGCCCATGGCGATCTGCGCCACGTAGATATATCCGTAGGATATCGCTATCTGGGCAAGGTCTTTTTTCTTTACCGATTTGCCCGAGGCGGCGAACTGCGCCACGGCGCCTATGGGAGTGGCCTTGGAGGCCTGGCCGCCGGTATTGGAATAGACCTCGGTATCGAACACGAACACGTTGATGTTCTCGCCGCTGGCGAGCACGTGGTCAAGGCCGCCGTAGCCTATGTCGTAGGCCCAGCCGTCTCCGCCGAAGCACCAGAAGGAGGGCTTGGGCAGCAGGTCGGCGTTTTCTCTGACGAATTCCGCGGCGTCTCCGTCCAGTCCGGCGCAGGCGGCCTTAAGGGCGTCCGCGGCCTTTTCCGCGGCGTCGGCGTCGTCCATGGCGGCGAGCCACGCCTCGGCCTCGGCCTTCGCCTTGCCGGAGGCGGCGAGCTCTCTGACCTTGTCGGCCATCAGCGCGCGGCGCTGACGCATGGCGTTGAGCATGCCCAGGCCGAACTCGGCGTTGTCCTCGAACAGCGAGTTGGACCACGCGGGACCTCTGCCCCTGCCGTCGACGGTATAGGGCGTGCTGGGCGCGCTGCCGCCCCAGATGGAGGAGCAGCCCGTGGCGTTGGCGATGAACATGCGCTTGCCGAAGAGCTGGGTTATCAGCTTGGCATAGGGCGTCTCGCCGCAGCCGGCGCAGGCGCCGGAGAATTCGAACAGCGGCTTTTTGAACTGGCTGCCCTTCACGGTGGAGTCGGCGAACGGCAGCTCCTTTTCCGTCAGCTCGTTGTAGCCGTAATCGAAGGCGGGCTGCCTGTCGGCCATTTCCTCGATATCCGTCATGACCAGGGCCTTTTCCTTGGCCGGGCAGACGTTGGCGCAGGAGCCGCAGCCGGTGCAGTCGAGCGGCGAAACGGTTATGGCGAAATGCAGCTGCTCGCAGCCCTTGCCGTTCATCTTCACGGTATCGGTGCAGTCCGGGGCCTTCTTCAGCTCCTCGTCGGTATAGACGAAGGGGCGTATGGCCGCGTGCGGGCAGACCAGCGAGCACTGATTGCACTGTATGCAGTTTTCCTTGATCCACTTGGGAACGCTCACGGCCACGCCGCGCTTTTCGTAAGCGGCCGTGCCCTGGGGCAGAGCGCCGCCGGCCTCCTTGACGAAGGCGGACACGGGCAGGCTGTCGCCGCGCATGTTGTTCACGGGGATCATGATATTGTCGATATATTCGCTCAGCTCCCTGCGCCTGGTCTCGGTCGGCACGGCGGGGGCGTCGGGCTCGGGGTCTTTCCAGGACGCGGGGATCCTGAATTCGCGGATATTGTCAAGGCCGGCGTCAACGGCGGCGAAGTTCATGTTGACGACCTTTTCGCCCTTGCGGCCGTAGGAGGCCACGATGGCGTCCTTCATATACTTGACCGCGTCGTCGATGGGCAGGATGTCGGACAGCTTGAAGAAGGCGGACTGAAGTATCGTGTTGGTCCTGCCGCCCAGGCCGAGCTCCTGCGCGATATGCACGGCGTCGACCGTATAGAACCTTATGCCGTTCTCCGCAAGATACTTCTTCGCGGCGGCGGGGATCTTCTTTTCAAGGACCTCGTCGGGCCAGGGGCAGTTCAGCAGGAACACGCCGCCGGGCTTGATATCCTGGACCATGTCGTACTTTTCGATATACGCCGGGCAGTGGCAGGCCACGAAATCGGCCTTGGTGACGTAATAGGTGGACTTGATGGGCGACTTGCCGAAGCGCAGATGCGATATCGTCACGCCGCCGGACTTCTTGCTGTCGTACTGGAAGTACGCCTGCACGGTCATGTCGGTATGGTCGCCTATGATCTTTATGCTGTTCTTGTTCGCGCCGACGGTGCCGTCGGAGCCGAGGCCCCAGAATTTGAGGGACTTGATGTCCGCCGGGGTGGTGTCGGGCTCTTCCGCGACGGGCAGGGACAGATTGGTCACGTCGTCGGTGATGCCTATGGTAAAGCCCGCCTTGGGCTCGGCCGCGCTGAGGTTGGCAAAGGCGGCGAGCACCGCGCCGGGGGCGGTGTCCTTGGAGCCCAGGCCGTAGCGGCCGCCGTAAACGGGAACGTTTTCAAACGCCGTGCCCTTGAGGGCGGCGACCACGTCGAGATAAAGCGGCTCGCCGAGAGAGCCGGCCTCCTTGGTGCGGTCGAGCACGGTGATCTTTTTTACCGTTTCGGGGAGCGCGGCAAGCAGATGCTTCGCGCTGAAGGGGCGGTAGAGATGCACTTCTATCACGCCGACCTTTTCGCCCCGGGCGTTGAGATAATCCACGACCTCCTCGGCGGTGTTGCACACGCTGCCCATGGCCACCATCACGCGCTCGGCGTCGGGCGCGCCGTAGTAGTTGAACAGGCGGTAGCTGCGGCCGGTGCGGCGGTTGACTTCGTTGATATATCCTTCCACGATCTCGGGCAGAGCGTCGAAAGCGGAGTTGCAGGCCTCGCGCGCCTGGAAGAAAATATCCGGGTTCTGCGCGGAGCCCTTGAGCACGGGGTGCTCGGGCAGGTTCGCGCGGGCGCGGAACGCCTTTACGGCGTCCATATCGAGCATTTCCTTGAGCTCGTCGTAATCCCAGACCTCGATCTTCTGTATCTCGTGAGAGGTGCGGAAGCCGTCAAAGAAATGCAGGAACGGCAGGCTGCCCTTGATCGACGCGAGATGCGCGACCGCGCCGAGATCCATGACCTCCTGGGGATTGGACGAGGCGAGCATCGCGTAGCCGGTGCTGCGGCAGGCCATAACGTCGCTGTGGTCGCCGAAAATGGACAGGGCGTGCGTGGCAAGGGCGCGGGCGGAAACGTGGATCACGCCCGGCATGAGCTCGCCGGCGATCTTATACATGTTGGGGATCATCAAAAGCAGGCCCTGAGACGCGGTAAAGGTGGTGGTGAGAGCTCCGCTGTTGATGGAGCCGTGGACCGCGCCTGCCGCGCCGCCCTCGGACTGCATCTCAAGCAGCCTGACTTTTTGTCCGAAAATGTTTTCCCGCCCTGACGCGGACCAGTCGTCCGCCAGCTCGGCCATGACCGAGGACGGGGTGATGGGGTATATGGCGGCAACCTCCGTAAACGCATAGGCAACGTGCGCCGCCGCGTTGTTGCCGTCCATGGTTTTGAGTTTTCGTGCCAAAGTTCTTCCTCCTCATCGCGTTATCGCAAATGTTCATACGATGATTTTATCATCATTTTTTCGCACTGTAAATAATTAAAATGACTCAAAATATCGCCCCTGCTTGCATTATATACGGTAATAAGGTAAAATAACCGCAATATGAACGCCAGAGCGAAATTTCGGCGTTCATATCGTCGCCATGCGAAAGCTTTCCCTTCGGGAGGTGCTGCGGCTTGTCCGCTTCCACACAGAAAATCAACTCGCTGGGAGTCCGCGGGATACAGGGCTACTGCGTCACGGCCGAGTGCTTCGTTACGGGCGGGGCTTCGGGCAGCTTCGACATCGTCGGTCTGCCGGACGCCGCCGTGAAGGAGGCGCGCGAGCGCGTGCGCGCCGCCGTAAAAAGCTCCGGCTTCAAATTCCCCTCGGGCCGCGTCACGGTCAATCTCGCCCCGGCGGACACGAAAAAGGGCGGCACGCTCTACGATCTGCCGATCTTTCTCGGCGTTCTGGCCGCCAGCGGACAGCTGCCCGCGGCCGACGCCGACAGCGCGTTTTTCGGAGAGCTGTCTCTCGGCGGAGAGCTCAGAGGCGTCGCCGGAGCCCTTTCCATGGCCCTCGCGGCGCAGAGAGCGGGGATACGCTCCCTTTTCGTCCCCGCGGAAAACGCTTCCGAGGCCGCCTACGCCGAGGGGGTCCGCGTTTATCCCGTCGCCTCCGTTTCCCAGCTCGCCGAGCACCTTACGGGCCGCCGCGTTCTCGTGCCGCTGCCCGCTCCCGTCTACGCGCCCCGCCGCGGCGGCGAGGGCGATTTCGCGGACGTCAAGGGGCAGGAAAACGTCAAGCGCGCGCTGGAGATAGCGGCGGCGGGCGGACATAACGTTCTTCTTTCCGGGCCTCCCGGGGCCGGCAAGAGCATGCTTTCCTCCCGCCTTCCCTCCATACTGCCGGAAATGACCCGCAGCGAGGCCATGGAGACCACCGAGATACATTCCATCGCCGGTCTCACCGGCTCCGGCGATCCCATAGTGGCGTCGCGGCCCTTCCGCGCCCCGCACCATACCGTATCCTACGCCGGCATGGTCGGCGGCGGGGTCTCTCCCCGTCCCGGAGAGATCTCCCTCGCTCACAACGGCGTGCTGTTTCTCGACGAGCTGCCCGAATTTTCCCGCACGGCTCTCGAGGCGCTGCGTCAGCCCCTCGAAACGGGCGAGATAACCATATCCCGAGCCTCCGGCTCGGCCACCTACCCCAGCCGCTTCATGCTGGTATGCGCGATGAATCCCTGCCGCTGCGGCTGGTACGGCCATCCCTCCGACCGCTGCAGATGCACCCCCGCGGAGGTGCGCGCCTACCGCCGCAGGATATCCGGCCCGCTGCTGGACAGGATAGACATTTTCGTCAAGGTCCGCTCCCTGAGCTACGAGGAGCTTCGCGCCCGTCCCGACGGCGAAAGCTCCGCCGTGATACGAAAGCGCATAGAGGCGGCCTTCGAAAAGCAGCGCCTGCGCGGCTGTGAGCGCAACTCCGCCCTGTCCGGCAAGGCGCTGGAGCTGCACTGCTCTCTCGACGGGGAATGCGAAGCCCTCATAAAGCAGGCGTACTCGGTCCTCGGGCTCACCGCCCGCTCCTACGACAAGGTCCTCAGAGTGGCAAGGACCATAGCGGACCTCGCCGGGAGCGACGCGATAAGGCCGGAGCACCTCGCCGAGGCGCTGCAGTACCGCAGCGCGGAGCTGGAAAACGACGAAATATGACCGTATACGAAGCCGTCAAAAAACGCGCTCCGGCGTTTTTGACGGGCCGGATACGTGCGGCCGCCGCAAAACCGACTGTTTTGCGGCGGCTCTTTTCTTCGGCGGCGCGGCGGGCGGCACAATAAATTTGACAGCCGCGCCGTATGATCTTATACTTATATCAAAAAGAATAAGAAAGAACGGAGGATCACCATGCAGAATTATGTAAACCGACAGGGCAATCCCGCAACGTTCGAGACTCTGGACGAGGTGCGGGCGAACGCTCCCGCCGCCACCGCAAAGCTTTCCGGCAATTCGCGCATGCGCCTCATCGCCGATCCCAAGCTGGATGACTTCCCGAAGGACCTTGTTTATATCTACCGTTCCCCCGATCTTTACGGCGGCGAGACGGCCGCCCGCAACAACACCTCCTTCATCCTCTTTGCCGACAGGCGCTTCCGGGACAAAGACGAGGCCTTCGCGTATCTTGAAAGCCTCGGGCTCATCCGCCTGATAAATTCCGCCGTCGGCTCCATCATCCTCTGGATGCCCGAAAAAGACGGCGGATACACCGAAAGCGATCTGCAGCACTGCTACGTTCTCATCAATTCCCTTTTCAGTCAGAAGGCCCTCGCCGAGATCAACGGCGAGCGAGCGCGTCCCGCGGAGAGCGAATACTGCGGCGGCTACGGCAAGAACTACATGTTCGGCGTGGGCGCCGGGGCGAGCTTCATGAATAATTACGTCGCCGGCTCGCGCGAGGAGCTCATAGGCCGCATGGCGGGCTACTTCACCTACGGAGGCGAGATGTCCGGGGAGGTCCGCGTGAGCGTGAACGTTCCCGCGTTCCTGGTAAATCCCTGCGATACCGCGCTCAACAAATTCCGCGAGGCGAACGGGACCGACGCTTACTGCCGCTGCGGAGAAATAAGCACGTTCTACGACCGGAACATCCCCCTGCGCAAGGTCTGCACCGCCCGGGACGAGACGGGAGACGTCGGCGGCTGGATGGAAAAGGCCTTCAAAACCACGTTCATGTTCCTGCAGCGCGCCTCCAACGTCAGCAGCAAATACCTCGAGCCGGCCGTCGCCAACAAATACACGGGCTACGTCCCCGCGCCGCGTATCTCCCAGTTCTCGCTTGCGGAGCGCAACCCCATATTCAACGGCCGCACCGTCGTCGGAGATCTGCAGGTCACCTTCGTGCACGACGGCGAGCGTTTCAGCGACGTCAAGGCCGAGGGCGGCGGCTTTTTAGTGGAGCCCGGCGCTTATCTCGACACCTGGTATGAGGTCCTGCCTCAGCCGGTGCTGAACAACACCGCGCCCGAGCACAGCGTGCCGCTGCTGCTGGCAAACCACGGCGGAGGCGACGACAACCTCATGTTCCTCGACGAGACCGGCCTGCTGCTCACCGCCGGCCGCGAGGGCTTCGCCATCGTCGCCCCGATGCACAGCGGCCTGACCGTGATCGCGGGCAAGGCGCTGCCGAGGCTGGTCGGATACATGCTCGAAAAGTATCCCGCCCTCGATCCCGAGCGGGTATACGTGACCGGCTATTCCATGGGCGGCATGGCCACGTACAACTGCATCGGCGAGCATCCCGAGCTGTTTGCCGCGGCCTGTCCCATGGCGATGCCCCTGCAGAACCTGTCCGAAAGCACCGCCGCTCTTTACGAAAAATACGACCTGCCCGCCATGCTCATAACCTCCTCCTTCGATTTCGCGGCGTGGGACACGGCGAACAACCGGCTCAACGACGGCGCGCAGTTCTTCCTGCAGACCTACTGCCGCTTCAACGGCATCGACGCGGCGGACGCCGATTACGAAAAGTATCCCGTCATAGGCCGCCCCAGCGACTCCTTCCGGCTGACGGTCATCGACGGCCAGTGGCGCAACTTCGAGTGGCTCATCAACAACGACAGGGGCGTGCCGATGATGGGTCTGAACGTCACGGAATACCTGCAGCACTCCCTGTGGCCGGGCTACGGCGATATAGCGTACGATTTCTTCCGGCACTACCGCCGCAGCGCCGAAACGGGCGAAATAATCTATACGAAATAAACCATCATTCAAACGGGGCCGCCCCGGAACACGCTTTTGCGGCGGCCCCTGAAAGAGACGAAACATGAAAATCGTAATTTTGGGCTGCGGCAAGGTCGGCTCGGAGCTGGTAAAGCAGCTGTCGCAGGAGGGCCACGATATCGTGGTCATCGACAACGATCCCAAGACCGTCGAGGACGCCTCGAACCTCTATGACGTAATGACGATCTGCGGCAGCTGCGTCAGCCACTCGGCTCAGGCCGAGGCGGGCGTGGACAAGGCCGATCTTCTCATCGCCGCCACCGGCACGGACGAGCTGAACCTGCTCGCCTGCCTCACCGCGCGCAAGCTCGGCGCGCGCAGCACCATAGCCCGCGTGCGCGACCCCGAATACATCGACCAGATGGATTTTCTCAGCGACGAGATCGGCATCTCCATGCACATCAACACCGAGTATGCCGCCGCCGCCGAGATATTCCGCATACTGCGCTTCCCCTCCGCGCAGACCGTCAACCTTTTTGCCGGAGGACGGGCGGAGATGGTGGACATGACGGTGCCTCCCGGCTCCGAGCTCGCCGGGCTCGCCCTTAAGGATCTCCCCCGCATCTTTTCCGTCAAGCTGCTGGTCTGCGCCGTGGTGCGGGGCAGCGAGGTGTACATACCCAACGGCAGCTTCGTGCTGCGGGAGGGCGACCGCATAAGCATAACCGGCGAGCCCCGCGAGGTCGAAACGCTTTTCAGCCGCTGCGGTCTGCTTCGCCGCGAGACCCGCAGCGTGCTGCTGGTCGGCGGGAGCCGCATAAGCTACTATCTTGCCAAGATGCTGCTGGGAATGGGCACCCGCGTAAAGATCATAGAGCAGGACGAGCTCCGCTGCGCGGAGCTGTGCGAGCTGCTTCCCGGGGCCGAGATAATATGCGGCGACGGCACCGACCAGGAGCTGCTCGGCGAGGAGGACGTCGAAAGCATAGACGGGCTCGTCGCGCTGACCGGCTCGGACGAGGAAAACATCATCGTCGCCATGTACGCAAGATCCCTCAACGCGGGCAAGGTGATAGCCAAGGTGAACCGGGAAAACCTCGCCGCGCTCGGCGAAAAGGCGGGCATAGAGTCGGTGATCTCGCCGAAGCTCATCACCGCGAGGGGCATACTGCGCTACGTGCGCGCGATGCAGACCTCTCCGGAGAGCAACGTGGAGTCGCTTTACCCCATTGCCGGCGGCAAGGCGGAGGCTTTGGAGTTTTCCATCAAGGTCGCCCCCGGCATCACCGGGATCCCGCTGCGGGAGATCGAGACCCGCAAAAACCTTCTGATCGCCTGCATAGTCCGCGGCAGCCGGATAATCATACCCGGCGGCTCCGACCGCATCGAGCCCAACGATCATGTGCTCGTAGTAAGCACCGAAAAGGGCCTGGACGACATCACCGACGTATTGGCATAAACCGACGTATTGGCATAAGGAGTATATGATGACAGTTTTTCATCCCGGAGGCTGGGAGCTGAGCAAGGAAGCCATAAAGCTCTGCGGCTTCAAGGAAGGCGACCGCATCCTTGACATAGGCTGCGGCGACGGAGTGACCGATACGCGCATGCGCGAAGAGCTGGGACTGAAGCCCGTGGGCTGCGATACCGACAGGGCCGTGCTCGACCGCGCCCGCCGCAGGGACGATAAATTGAAGCTGCGGCTCACCGACGGACTGAGCCTCGATTTCCCCTCGCTGTATTTCGACGGCGCCATCATGGAATGCTCCTTTTCTCTCATGAACCGGCACGACGAGCTGCTGCATGAGCTGTGGTGCGTGCTCAAGCCCGGAGCGTCCTTTGCCGTAACGGATCTGTATATGATAAATCCCGATCCCGAAAGAGCCGCCGAGACCTTCTACGAGGCCAGGCTCAGGCTGAACGCTCCGCGCGAGGAGGGCGACTGCGCCGACGCCGACTCCCTCCCCTCCCCCTATCTTCTCGACGGCATGTTCGTGATCGACAACCTCATAGCCGCGATCACCGACGTGGGCTTCGAGCTCACCGCCTTCCGCGACAGGACGAGCCGGCTCAACGATTTCATCGCGCAGATCCTTTTCGACTACGGCTCCGCCGAGGAATACTGGAAGCAGACCCTGCCTGCCGGCAGCAAGCCCTATTGCCGTGCCGAGTTCGGAAAGAACACGGGTTACTTCCTGCTCACGGCGAGAAAGCCCGCTCAATGACCGGCGCGATAGTGCTTGCCGCGGGCTATTCCTCCCGCATGGGCAGCTTCAAGCCCCTGCTCGACGTGGGCGGCGAGCCCTCTCTGGTCAGAGCCGTACGCAGCGTGGCCGCCGCGGACGAGACCGCCGTGGTGACCGGGCGGCTCCGGGAGCGGCTCCGGGCGCTCATAGCCCGCGAAGGGGCCGTAGAGCTGTATAATCCCGACTATGACGACGGCATGTTTTCTTCGGTGCTGACCGGCATACGGTATTTTGCCGGGCGAAACGCGGACGGAGTCCTGCTCCTGCCCTGCGACTGCCCCTGCGTGCCCGCCGAGGTATCGAAAATACTGCTCGAACAGGCGGGAGACCGTCTTGCCGTGCCCGTTTACCGCGGCAAAAAAGGGCATCCTCTGTGGATACCCGCCTCCTTCTTCCCGGAAATACTCGCTCACGACGGCACGATGGGCCTCAAGGGCGTCACCCTGCGTCACGAGGAGGAGATACTGCGCGTCCCCGTGCCCTATGAGGGCGCGGTGCTGGATATGGACCGTCCCGAGGACTACGAAAGGATACTGAGCTTCGCTTCCCGTCCCTCTCTTTCCGAGCTGGCCGCGGGCAGACGCTTCATGCTCATGCGCCACGGAGATACCGTGCCGCACGCGGGAAAGATCTTCGTGGGCTGGTACGACGTGCCGCTCTCCGAAAAGGGAGTCGAACAGGCCCGCGAGCTCGCCGCGGTCCTTTCCGAAACGAAGCCGGAGGCCGAAGCCGTATATACCAGCGAGCTGCGGCGGGCTCACGCCGCGGCCGAGGTCATAGCCGCCTCCCTCGGGCTGCCCGTGAGACGGCTGCCGGGGCTCAACGAGATACGCCTCGGCTCCTGGGACGGCCGTCTGATAGAAGACATAAAAAGAGAATTCCCCGCCGAGTATGAACGGCGGGGCAGAAATCTCATGACTTATAAGCCGGACGACATATCCGAGTGTTTTTTTGACCTGCAGTATCGCTGCGTGAGCTGTCTCAGGGACATACTCGCCTCCGACCGAAGCCGGGACATACTCATAGTCAGCCACGCCGGAGTGATAAAATGTCTTTACGGCAATCTCCTGGGCCGGGACATAGAGTGGGCCTTCGACCGCTGCAGACCGGCAAAGGGCGAATATATCACGGTGGACCTTCGCTGATCCCGTAAAAGCCGCCCCTCAGGGACGGGGAGATGAAAACGCCGAAAAAGCGTGTTTCTGCAGGTTTCGTATGCTTGCCCGCCGGTAAAGCCTATGCGGCTTTACCGGCGGATTTTTTCTCGCGGTTCACGCGCTTTTGATTTTTTTCAGCGCCTGAGCCAGCTGATCGGGACAGGAGGTGGGCTTGTAGCCGCAGCGTATGCCGTCGATCAGGCCTATGACCTCGTCGATCTTTCTGCCCTCCGCCAGCCGGGCGACTCCCTGGGTATTGCCGGAACAGCCGCCTATGAATTCCACTTTTTTTATCATGTCGCCCTCGACGTCCACGATTATTTGCTGCGAGCAGGTCCCGACGGTATCGTATTTGTACTGCATATCCTCTTTCCTTTCACGGGCAGGGCCCTGTTTTTTTCTATCTCAGAATATAACATATTTCTTCCGCTCTTACAACATATAATGTTTCAGCGCCCCGGAAGCCCGGGACGCGCGATCCGGAACGTTCGGGAGGGCAGAGCGATGAAATATCAGTCTCTTTGGTGGAAATGTCTTGCGGCGCTTTTGCTGCTCGCCGTGCTGCTGCGCCTGCTTTGCCCGGCGGACGGGCAGAAGCTGCCGGGGCTTTTCTCTTCGGGACGTTCCGGCTCGGCCCGGGCGGCCTTCGACGACGCCTGGCTTGCCGGGGAGAGCGCCGCGCCGCCGTCCTCTTCTCCCCCGCCGGAAATATCCGAGCCCCTTCCGGAGCTCATATCTCTGCCCGGAGAGCTTCTTCCGGACGAAGCCGCCGCGCTGTTTCCCCCGGAGAAATATACCGCGCCGCCGACGGAAAGCGCCCCGCCGCGCGAGGCTCTGCCCGTGATAAACAACCTTACCCGCTCCCGGCCCGATATCGGGGCCCTGCTGGAGGAGGGCTGGCGTCATGAGCTGGCCCCGGACAGGGCGCACATACTGATAGTACATACCCACAGCTGCGAGGCGTATTCCGCCGCCGGCGCGGACGCCTACGACGAAAGCGACCCCTTCCGGACTCTCGACAGGGAAAAAAGCGTTATCCGCGTAGGCGACGTGCTGGCCGAAAGGCTGAGGGAATACGGCTTCAACGTTATCCACGACGACACTCTGTACGATTACCCGCAATACAGCGGAGCCTATTCGCGCTCTCAGCAGGGGATCGGGGAGCTGCTTGAAAACAATCCGGCGATACGCGTGGTGATAGACCTGCACCGCGACTCCGCCTCCGGCGGCTTCCGCACCGAATACGTGCACGGCCAGGAAAAGACCGCTCAGGTGATGCTGCTGGTCACCAACGGCGAAAACGGCCTGTATCATCCGAACTGGCAGGAAAATCTCAAGCTTGCGCTGGAGCTGCAGCGGGAGATGGACGTCCGCTACCCCGGGCTCGCCAGAGATCTTTGCCTGTCGCCCTACCGCTATAATCAGCAGCTTTGCCCCGGCAGCCTCATCCTCGAGGTGGGCTCCGACGGGAACACGCTCGCCGAGGCGGAGGCGGGAGCGCTGCTCTTTGCCGAATGTGCCGGCGAGGTGTTGAAAGACTCGCTGAATTAACGTATAATTGCAGCGTTATTAAATATGATCCTGAAAAGGAGCGCTGTGATATGAAACGATCCGAGATAAACCGCATCCTGCTCGAGGCGGACGAATTCATAAAGAGCATGGGCTTTGCCCTGCCGCCCTTCGCCCATTTCTCCGCGGAAAAATGGGCCGGCCTCGGCCGCGAGTGGGACGAGGTAAGAGACAACATGCTCGGCTGGGACGTTACCGACTACGGTCTCGGCCGCTTTGAGAGCGTGGGCCTTACCCTCTTCACGATACGCAACGGGAGCCTGACCGATCCGCGCTATCCCAAGCGCTACGCGGAAAAGCTGCTCATCTCCCGGCCCGGGCAGGTCTGCCCCAACCACTTTCATTTCAACAAAAGCGAGGATATCATCAACCGCGGCGGCGGCGTTCTCGCCATGCGTCTCTGGCCCTCCGGGCCCGACGGCTCCCTCGGCGAGGGAGAGGCGGAGCTTTCGAGCGACGGCTGCCGTCTGCGCGTAAAGGCGGGAGACACTCTGTATCTCCGCCCCGGTCAGAGCGTTACGCTCACGCCCTGGCTCTATCATGAGTTCTGGGCGGAGGAGTCCGTCTGCCTCATCGGGGAGGTCAGCTCGGTGAACGACGACAACACCGACAACCGCTTTTACGAGCCCATGGGCCGTTTCCCGACCGTGGAGGAGGACGAGCCCCCGTTCCGGCTGCTGTGCACCGAGTATCCGGAGGCGAAGGAATGACGGATATATGCGCCTTCGGCGAGCTGCTCATAGACTTTACGCCCGCCGGAGTGAGCGAGGCGGGCATGCAGCTGTTTGAGCGCAATCCCGGCGGAGCCCCCGCCAACGTGGCGGTCGCCGGGGCGAGGCTCGGACTGAAAACGGCGTTTATCGGCAAGACGGGCTGCGACGGCCACGGCGGCTTTCTCCGCTCCGAACTTATGAAGGAGGGCGTGGACCTGCGCGGGCTCGTTTCCGACCCGGCGGTGAGCACCACTCTGGCCTTCGTGGAGCTCGACGCCTCCGGCGAGCGCAGCTTTTCCTTCGTGCGCCGCGGCTGCGGGGACACCATGCTGAGAGCCGACGAGGTGGATACGGAGCTTATACGCTCCTCGCGCGTCCTCCATCTCGGCACGCTCTCTCTGACCGACGAGCCCTCGCGCGGCGCCCTTTACCGCGCGGTCGAGACTGCCGAGAAGGCGGGCGTGCCCGTATCCTGCGACCTTAACTGGCGCGCTCCGCTGTGGAAAGACTCCGCCGCCTTCGTGCGCGAGAGCGAAAGGCTTCTCAGGCACGTTTCCCTTTTGAAGGCCACCGACGAGGAGGCGGCGCTCATCACGGGCGAAAAAGATTATAAAAAAGCCGCCGACGTGCTCAAAAACCGTTTCGGCATAGGCACGGCGGCGATAACTCTCGGGGAAAAAGGCGCTTATTCGGACGGCGTTCTGTATCCCGCTTTCCCGACCGCGGCCGTGGATACGACGGGCGCGGGAGACTGCTTCTGGGCGGCGATGCTGTACGATATGCTCTCCGGCTCGGGGCTCGGGCCCCGCTTTGCCTGCGCGGCCGCCGCGCTCTGCGTCGGACGGCGCGGAGCGATCCCGTCCATGCCGACGCTCGGCGAGGTAATGCGGTTCATCGACGCCTGTTGAGATAGGTCTCGAGTATCAGCGAGGCGGCCACCGCGTCCACGTTTTTGCGGTGCTTCTTCGTCGCCCTGCCCATTTCCGACAGGATGCGGTGCGCGTCCACCGTGGTCCTGCGCTCATCCTGCAAAACGACCTCTATGCCGCTGCGCCCGGCGAGCTCCGCCGCCGCGCCGCGGCATTTCAGCGCCCTCTCGCCCTCGCTGCCGTCCATGTTCAGCGGCAGCCCCATGACGATCTTTTCCGCTTTTTTCTCCGCGGCAAGCTCGCACAGGCGGGTCATGAGCTTTTCGGGGCTGCGGCTGTTTTCAACGAAGGTCTCTCCGACTATGCTCCCGCTCGGATCGGAAAAAGCTATGCCCGTTCTCGCGTCTCCGAGGTCTATCGCCATTATTTTCGTGCTTTTCCCCTCCCCCTACTCGGTGAACAGCGGCGTGGAGAAATATCTCTCCGCGGTATCGGGCAGGACGGTGACCACGGTCCTGCCGGGGCCGAGCTTTCGCGCCAGCTTCAGCGCGGCGGCGACGTTGGTGCCGCTCGAAATGCCGACCATCAGGCCCTCGCAGCGCGCGAGGCGCTTTGCGGTGTCTATGGCCTCGGCGTCGGTAATTACGCAGATATCGTCGTAGATCTCCGTATCGAGTATCTCCGGGATGATGCCGTCGCCTATGCCCATCTGCAGATGCGTGCCTATCGCCCCTCCGGCGAGGATGGCGGCGTTCTCGGGCTCCACCGCCCATATGGTCATGTCCGGGTTTTTCTCCCGCAGCAGCCGGCCTATGCCGGTGATCGTGCCGCCGGTGCCTATGCCGGAGCAGAAGCCGTCTATGGGGCCTTCCGCCTGCTCCAGTATCTCTTTCGCCGTGCCCTCAATGTGGGCGACGATGTTGTTGTAATTGGCAAACTGCTGCGGGACGAATACGCGGGGGTCCCTTTCCGCCATGCGCAGGGCGGTCTGCAGACACTCGTCGATGCATTTGCCTATGTCTCCGGCGTCGTGGATGAACCGCACCTCCGCGCCGTAATGCCGCACGAGCTTCGCCCGCTCGATGCTGACGGAATCGGGCATGATTATTACGGTGCGGTAGCCTTTTACCGCGCCCACCAGCGCCAGGCCTATGCCCTGGTTGCCGCTGGTAGGCTCTACGATTATGCTGTCGGGCCGCAGCTTTCCTTCGCGCTCCGCCGCCTCTATCATGCACAGCGCCGTGCGCGTCTTGATCGAGCCGCCCACGTTCAGCCCCTCCATTTTGACGAGTATCTCCGCGCAGCCCTCTTCGGCCATGCGCTGCAGGCGGATCATCGGGGTATGTCCCATTGCCTCCAGGATATTGTTGAAGATCATATGTTCAAGGTCCTTTTTCCTTTATCGCGCGGCGTGCCCGCCGCCCGGCTATATTACCATTTTTCCGCGCCTCGCGTCAATCATCATTTCCGTATCCGTCCTTCGCCGTATTGATGTCCGGCATACTTTTGTGCTATAATGACCGTATAGGCGAAGGGAGTTGAACACCTACCGGTTTTCACGGGCTGATTTGCGCCGATACTTCGTTGCAGCCCTTGAAAATACGGAAGTATTCCCTGCGGGCTGCGTCTCGTCTCAGCCCAAATCGGCT
>JAEEGH010003382.1_pt1 | contig 42047 bp, 33 predicted proteins | sample 9134181 | NCBI WGS metagenome assembly JAEEGH01 (sample SAMN16246544, study PRJNA631951) | gut metagenome | biome: gut microbiome; feature: rumen; material: DP-attached | host: Bos | place: Iran: Karaj | collected 2018-10 | reverse complement strand
ATTTTCAGGATTAGACGGCGCGAAGGCCCGGTTTCTTAGCGGGTCTTTGCGTTTTTTTCGGACAAATCCGTCCTTTTTCCGGTCCGGCGGCCGGAAAACACTGAAACGAAAAGAGCGGGAGCTTGCTGCGGCTTCCGCTCTGTAGATTGCCTGAAGCGGCCGGAGTGGATCCTCCGGCAACCGGTCATTCTTCGGTCTTTTCGGCCTCGTCGTCCGCCTTGTCCGCTTCGCCTTCGGCGGGTTCGGGCTCGACGGATTCAAGCGCCTGCCAGGCACGCTGCTTTTCCATCTCCTCGGCGTTCGGGAACGCGGAGATGAAGCCGTCGCCGGGCTTGGAGCCCGCGGGACGCGGTCCGCCGTTGAAGCCGAAGCCCTTCGCGTACTGTCCGGCGGTCACGGGGCCGACCGGCTGGTTCTGCGGATGGACGTCGGACTGACGGCCGCGGCGCTGCGAGAAGAGCCAGTTCCAGGTGTCCGGGTCGGCATAAGCCTTGTCCCAGCAGTTGTGGCCGACGCCGAAGTATTCGCGCAGATAGACGTTCTTGTTCTCGGCGGCCTTCATGGAGATATACATCCAGCGCGCCAGCTGGGGCGGCACGGTCACGTCGTCGGCGCCCTGGAAGATGAAGACCGGCAGATCGCGCATGAACTTTGCGCGGTTCGGGTCACCGCCGCCGCAGCAGGGGATGCCGGCGGCGAAGATGTCGGTGCCGTAGCGTGCCAGGAGGTCCCAGCAGCCGTAGCCGCCCATGGAGAGGCCGGTCACGTAAACGCGCTTCTTGTCGGCGTTGAACTCTTCGATCTTCTTCTCGATCAGCACGGGGATCATGCCGAGCGCCTGATAGGGTTCCTCCATCAGGTCGCCCATCGCGCCGCCGCGGTGAAGCGGGGCCCAGACCTGGTCGCTCGGGCACTGGGGAGCAAGCACGACGACCTTGCGGCCGCCGTCGCGCATCTGTTTGACGATTTCGGGCAGGCCGATCGCAAGCTGGGCGAAGTTGTCCTCGCCGCGTTCGCCGAAGCCGTGCAGGAAGACCAGGATCGCGAACTTGCCTTCCAGGTCCGCATTGTACACGCCCTGGCAGTAACGCAGTTCACCGTTGCAGTTCGTCAGCACCTCCTGCGTCATTTCGAAGTCTTCCAGAAGGCGCTTCTGGTTGGCGAATCTCTGCGCGGTCTGCTCGGACGGTTCCTCCATCGGAGCGATGACGGCGGATTCGATGGCGGGATCGGACGAACATGCGGCGCCGACCGCCGCGAGGGCGGCACAGCCGAGCACAAGCAAATGTTTCTTCATAAACGGGTCCTTTCGGTTTTTGGTATTGTCTTTCAATAGAAATATACTGCTTTTCCCGCGAAAATCAATTCCCTTGTCCTTTTTTTTCCTGTTTTTCAGTCTTTTCTCCCGTTTCCCGCGGTTTTCCCCGCCTCCCGCATTTGAAATACGGCTTTTTTGTGCTATTTTTTACCGAATAAAAGATAGAACCTCTCTGCACGAAAGCTTTCCGCCATGAATCTGTACCGGCGCATCAAACGCAACATCTTCGAGATCATTCAGCCGTCCGCGGACGTGTCCCAGGCACGCCTCGCCAGCAGGATCTTCGACTCCGTCATCATGACGCTGATCGTCTTCAGCGTCCTCTCCGTATTCATCTGCACGTTCAAGATCCCGGACTGGCTCTTCAGAATCCTGATCCGCGTCGAGTTCGTCTCCATCATCATCTTCACGATCGAATACGCCCTGCGCATCTGGACCGCCAACCTGCTCTTTCCCGAGCTTAATCCCGTCCGCGCCCGCATCCGCTACATCACCTCGCCCATGGCGATCATCGACCTCATTTCGATCCTGCCGTTCCTCGTGCCCGTGCTGCACACCTACAACCTGGTCGGCGTCCGGGTGTTCCGCCTGGTCCGTCTGCTCCGCATCTTCAAACTGAACCGTTACTCCGACGCCCTGGCGGCCATCGGCGACGTCTTCCGCCGCAAGTCCCAGCAGATGATCGCCTCCACGTTCTTCGTCTTCATCATCCTCATCCTCGCCTCGCTCCTCATCTATTACGCCGAACATGACGCCCAGCCGGAGCAGTTCGCAAACGCCTTCTCCGGCCTCTGGTGGGCCGTCGCCACGCTCACCACGGTCGGCTACGGCGACATTTACCCGATCACCCCGCTCGGACGCTTCCTCGGCGCGATCATCGCCATCCTCGGCATCGGCGTGGTGGCAGTCCCCACAAGCATCCTCAGCGCCGGATTCATGGGAATGCTCGAAAAGGAGACCGCCGAAGAGAATGAGGCCGGGAAAACGAAGAAGCAGGATATCCCCGCCGGAACGCCCGAAACACATGCCCATCCGGCCGAATCCGCCGATGCGACATTCGAACCGCCGCAATACTGCCCCCACTGCGGCAAGAAGCTCTTCCCGTAATCTTGTTTTTCCGCCTCGGACATGCAGAACGAAGGAACAAATGTCCCGACCGGGGAAAAACGCACGGCGAAAAGCTGCTGTCTCCTGGCACTCGCCGTCTGCCTCGCCTTGTTCCTCCTCATCCTGACGGCTCTCGCCGGCATCATCATCGCGGACACCATCCAGCTCAGAGGCGAGGATTTCACTTTGGAGCGGCGGGCGGAGCGCTACAAGGTCGCGGCGCAGTTCATCTGGGTGGACTTCACAAGATGGGTCTCCGGGCGTTTTTCGGACGCTCCGCCGCCAGAGAATGACCAGCCGACGGAGAACGAATCGCCGACGGAGAACAAACAGACGTCCGAGAACGAACCGCCGCTTGAGAACGACCAATCCTTCTGAACTCACTCTGCGGTTTTTGAACGGAATCCGATCCCCGCGGGGTTGTTTTTCCGCGAAAACGGTGGTATTGTATTCAGAGTAAAAAAAGTGACATGCCGTTCCTGCCGCATCGACGGGGCAGGATCACGCGGAACGGAGGAGTTTGAACATGAAAGAGACCATTTTGGGACTGCTGATCCCGTTCGCGGGGACGATCGCCGGGGCGGGCTGCGTGTTTTTTCAGAAACGGGAGCCGGGCGAGACTTCCCAGCGCGCCATGACCGGATTCGCCGCCGGCGTGATGGTGGCGGCGTCCGTGTGGAGTCTGCTGATCCCCGCCATGGAGCAGTCCGCTCAGCTCGGGAGATGGGCGTTCGCGCCCGCCGTGACGGGATTTCTGGTCGGCATGGCATTTCTTCTGCTGCTGGACCGCATAACGCCGCACCTGCACCGGAACACCGACCTCGCGGAGGGGCCGCGGAGCCGCCTCACGCGTTCCGTCAAGCTCTCGCTGGCGGTCACCCTGCACAACATCCCGGAGGGAATGGCAGTCGGCGCGGTCTACGCCGGGATGCTCACCGGAAACCGCGAGATCTCGGCCGGAGGCGCGCTGGCGCTCTCCATCGGCATCGCCATTCAGAATTTCCCCGAGGGGGCGATCCTCTCCATGCCGCTTCATAACAGCGGGACCGGCAAAGGGAAGGCGTTCCTGCTGGGCGCGCTGTCCGGCGCGGTGGAACCCGTGTTCGGGGCGCTGACCGTGCTTGCGGCGGAGCTCGTCACGCCCGCCATGCCCGGCCTGCTCAGTTTTGCGGCGGGCGCCATGCTCTACGTGGTGGTCGAGGAGCTGATCCCGGAAATGTCCGCCGGGAAGCATTCGAACGTGGGCGTGATCTCGTTCGCCGTCGGGTTCGCGCTGATGATGGCGCTGGACGTAGCGCTGGGGTGACAGCCCGAAGTCGCGGCAGGAAAGACCTTACTGCATCTTCAGGAGGGCGTCGCGGCCGGTCATGCCGGGATGGACGCCGAGCGCTTCCGCGGCGGGGGAGACCGCCTTCACGGCCGCGTTCAGCATGTCGTCGTAATTCGCGACGCCGGAGACGACGGCGAGAGCGTCCCCGACCTTCGCAGCGGTTTCGGCAGAAATATAGCCGCATCCGAGCAGGCCGCGCGCCGCGCGGATGACCAGGATCTTCGTGTTCTGCGTGGCGAAGGCGATCGCGTCGAGATCGTTTCCATTAAGCTGTACGGTATCCATTTTTCAAGACCTTTCCTGTTGGGGTTACGATATCAATATACCCCGGAACGACCAAATATCAAAAGGATTTCAGTTCATTTTTTGCCGGTTTTTGCCGTTTTCGATGTCTTTTTTTTCGCGGCGGCTTTCTTCACGGGCTTCGCCGCGGCGAGTTCCGCCTCGACCGCCTCCCTGCGCGGTTCCGGGAACGTCTTTTCGTCCAGGATGCGCTTGTAGTAGAACTTGGCGGTATAGAGCGCGGCGGCGGGATTGTGCCCGAGCACGCGGTCCTTCACGATGAACGTCGTGGCGGGCGCCTTGCTGTGGCGCGTGAAAATGGCGTCGTGGCCCACGCACAGCCCGACCAGCACGTTCAGCTGGGAGCCCCACTCGTTGAGGATCTGCGCCTGAAGCGCGGGATTGCAGCAGGCTTCGTTGCAGCCGGGGCAGACCTTCAGGCCATCCGGGATGCCGAGCTGAGTCTTGTCGACCGCGCCGACCTTGCAGATCACGGTCTTCGTCTCGATCCCGGCGGTGCGGACGATCTTCGCGTAGAGCGAAGCTTCGTCGAGCAGCCCGATGCAGCTGGCGATGCCGAGCTTCTTCACGCCGAGCTTTTTCGCAAACCGGATGGTCTCCTCGAGCCTGGTCAGACGGCCGTAGTATTCGCCCTCGATCTCGGCGGCGGCGCGGGCGAGCCTGCCGTCGGTGGTGTTCGAGGCGTAGAACTTGCGGGTGCGTTCGAGCGCGTCGGGATATTGTTCGGTGAGGCAGAACGCGGGGAACGTCTTGTCCTTACGGTAACAGTTCCGCACGGAGCATTCCGAGCAGCTGAGGTTGCAGTCTTGTTTCTTGGCCATATTCAAAGTCTCCTGAAGTAAAATGAGTTCATTTGTTGCGTGGTCGACGCCGCGCTCAGATGCCGTTTCCGGCGAGGAAGAGGTTTTTCCTGTTCAGTTTTTCGTTCATGTCGGACCGGTAGATCTCCATGATCTTCTTCTGAAGCGAAATGACGGACTCCTGTTCGAAAAGTTTTTCCCGGGAGATCTGGCGGGACACGGGGTTCCGTTCCAGCGCAATGACGCGTCCGGGCGAACTGCCGAGCACGGCGATCTCCGTGCCGAGGTAAAGAGCTTCGTCCACGTCGTGCGTCACGAACACCACGGTCCGCTGCCCGCCCGCATCCGCGTGAAGCGTCCGCACGAGGTCTTGCAGCATCGCGCGGTTCACGGGGTCAAGCGCGCCGAACGGCTCGTCCATGAGCAGGATCCTGCTCGGGACGGCGATTGCTCTGGCGATGGCGGCGCGCTGTCTCATGCCGCCGGAAAGTGCGGCCGGGTACTGGTTGAACACGCCACCCAGACCGACCATTTCCAGGTAAGATTCCGCGAGGTTGCGGATCTCCGCCTTGCTCTTCTGCGGATAGGACGCCGCCAGCGCGAGCATCAGGTTCTTCCCTGTGGTCATCCACGGAAACAGCGAGTAGTCCTGAAACACCACAGAGCATGCCGGTTCCGGACCGTCGACCGGCTTGCCGTCTACGAGGACGTCCCCGGAGGTCGCCTTCAGCAACCCGGCGATGATGCGCAGCAGCGTGGACTTGCCGCAGCCGGACTGTCCGAGCAGGCACAGGAATGCGCCGTCCTGGATGGAAAGGCTGATCCGGTCGAGCACGATCTTCGACTGAAATGCGATGGAAATGTCTTTGCATTGGATCATAGCGCGGTCTCCTTGTAGCGCAGGATGCGTTTTTCGATGCGCTTGAACCCCGCGGAGACCGCCGTGATCACAAGCCCGATGAAAATGATGCCGACGATGACCCGCGCGTAGTCGCCGAAATCGGCGCGGTCCTTCACGTACCACCCGAGCCCTTCCGTCGCGCCGATCAGCTCGGCCGCCGTCAGCAGCAGGAAGCTGAAGACCAGGCTCAGGGACGCTCCGGTCAGGATGGACGGCATGGCGCCGGGGAGCAGCACACGGAAGATGAACGTGCCGCGTTTCAGATGGAGCATGCGGGCGGAATCGAGCAGCGTTTCCGGGATGTTCACGACGCCGGCGACGGTGTTCGCGAAGACCGGCCAGAACGCGCCGGACCAGATCACGAAGATCGAGGCGGCGCTGAAGCTCGGCAGCAGCCGGATGGCGTACGGGATGTACACGATCGGCGGGATCACGCTCAGGACCTTGCTGAACGGTTCCGCGGCGTTGCGGAGGCGCCGGGAACTGCCGACTACGAGCCCGCCCGGGATCGCGGTCGCGAGCGACAGCAGGTACGCGCTTCCCAGCAGGTAGAGCGAAGAGACCATGCCGTGCGCCATGTCCTTCAGCTCGCTGAAGAACTGACGCAGGACGGTGTCCGGGGCCGGGAAGTACACCGGATCGAGCAGAGGCCGGTTGGACGTGACCAGCTGCCACGCCAGCAGGAAGCCTTCCAGCACCGCGGCCACGTCCACGACCGCGGTCCGGCGGTCCTTGTCCCACATCAGCAGGACGCGGACCAGGGCGGCGGCGGGGATCAGGACGCCCGCCGCGGCGGCGAACCAGTCGTGTTTCCACAGCGCCGCGGCGGTCAGAGCGATGAATTCAATGACGAGGAGGATTTTCAAGTTTCCACCTGCACGGGAATCTTTTGGTAAGGTTTCGAGGCTGAATTCAGTTTCCTCAGTTGTTCGCCTTGAAGAAGGCGTCCATTTCCTTGTAGATCGGGTCGTCGGGATAGCGTTTCAGGACCTCGTCGAGGGCTTCCCGGTAGATCGTGGGGTCGATGTGGTCGTCGATGTGGACCTCGTTCTCCGGGAGATAGTCGATCTCCTTCATGGTCTCCCAGAAGTCGATCGTGCCCTTCTTCAGCGGGTCCGGGTTGGACGTGAAGGTCCTGTTCGTGTAGGTGTCGGCCTTCAGCAGTTCGGGGTCCAGCTTGAACGCCTTCGCGAAAATCTTGATGGTCTCCTCCTCGTTCTCGCGGTAGAACTTGTACGCGCGGATCTCGCCGATGAGGTAGCGGCGGTAGATGTCGCGTTTCTTCTGAAGGTCGGGCGTGTTGGCGATCAGGCGGCAGCAGGTGTAGTCCGGCTGGAAGTCGGCAATGTAGTTCGAGACTTCGAGCCCGAAGTTCTTCTTCGCGAGGGAGAAATGCGGGCTGAACACGATGCCGGCGTCCACGGCGCCCTTGTTGACGGCTTCCACGACGGCGCTCTGGCCGCCGAATTCGATGATCTCCAGGTCCTTGTTCGGGTCGATCCCGGCCTTCTTCAGCGCGCCGCGGAAGATCACGTCGCCGGTGGAGAGCTTGCCGAGGCCGACCTTCTTGCCCTTGAAGTTGCTCAGGTCTTTGAACTTGTCGAGGTTTTCCGGCTTCACGATGATGGCCTGGCCGCCGATCATCATGCCGCCGAAGATCGTGAAATCGACGCCGCGGGCGATGAACAGCAGCGGAGCGGCCGTGCCGAACGTGCCGACGTCAAGTTTCTGCGCCTGGACGGCGGAGCAGCCCTCGGCGGTCGTGTTGAACTGGAAGAGCTCGACGTCGAGTCCCTCTTCGTCGAAATAGCCCAGGTCTTTCGCGATGAAGTGCAGGCCGTGCGCGGGTTCGGCCAGGTAGCCAACGCGGACCTTGTCCTTGGGTGTTCCGCTTTCCTTGCCGCAACCGGTGAGGAAAGCGGCGGAAAGAACTCCGGCGGCGAGCAGGGGAAGGAAGGTATGTTTGATGTCCATAGTTAATGTCTCCCTATATGGTAGTATTTTGTTTTTAAGAAAAGCCGCGGACGGACAGAATCGCATCCGCGGCAAATGAGCTGTAAAACGCAAGATTATTCGATCGTGGCGGAGTCGAGGCCGAACTGCTCGAACCCGAGGTTGGTGATCGGGTGTTCGATGCCGCGGGTCAGGCCGTCGTCGACGTCCTTGAGCTCATCCTTGAGCTCGTCGGAAATGTTGTCGAACGGGGTAGCCAGTTCGGCGTGAACGGTGAGGACAAGCTCGGTCTCGCGGGCGGATTCGGACTCGCTGGAGAACGCCCAGCCGAGGACCGGGATGTCCTTCAGGATCGGGATGCCGGACACGCTGCGGACGATCTGCTTGCGCTTGATGCCGCCGATCACGAAATCGCGGGCTTCATAGCCGAGATGGACTTCCGTCTCGAATTTGGACTCGCTGAGTCGCGGGGTGCCGTCGCTGTTCCAGCCGAGGAGGCTCACGCCGGAGACCTTCACGGGGAGAATGGACGCCTTGCCGGTCACGATCGGGGTGACTTCGAAATTGAATTTGAAGCCTTCGGACGCCTTCGTGTTCTGGCGGTTGCCGTGTTCGAGCGGGAGGTCGGCGTCGTCGGGCAGTTTCGGCTTGCCGTCGAGCACGATGCCGTTGTTGATGGAGGTGTCTTCGATGGGGTCTTCTTCCTCATAGAACAGGCCGGAGCCGACCGAGATTTCGGATTTGCGGCGGTTCTTCGCCGTGATGACGCCCTGCGTGACGACTTTCGCGCGTCCGGTGGAGGTCAGGAAATCGAAATACTTGGTGTTCCACTTCGGGTTGAAGTTGAAGAAGTCGGTGCGGCTGCTGTGGGAGCCGTTGATGCCGCCCGCGAAGGTGGTCGCCCAGTTGTTGCGGTAGCGGCCGCCGGCGGAGAAGAAGTCGAGGCCGTCGTTGTTCTTCCAGCTCTGGAAGTCGACGCCGAGCTTGTCGTCGTTCTCTGTGCTGATCTCGTAGAGTTCATAGGACAGGCGGATTTCGGGCATCGGCTTGTCGTACTGTTCGAGCTGTTCCTTGATGGCGTTCCAGCTCCAGAAGGGAGCCGCGACGAACAGTGCGTTCAGGCCGCCGTCAACGATCAGATTGTCCACGCCGTGCGTGAACTCGACGTCGTTGCCGGACGCGCCGACGTTCTTCACCATTTCGCGGAGGTTGGCGGCGGCGTTCACCTTCGGGAAGTAGATGAAGCGTGCCTTGCCGCTGGTATAGAGCATGCCGGGCTGGTCGAGCTCGGCGATGATCTCGTCGATGCTGTCGCCCTTGCCATTGTTCTCGAAGCGGTAGTCTTCAGCGGAAACCAGCACCACGCCGCGGCCGTCATTGAACTTGACGGCGTCGACCTGGACCGGACTCTCGTTGATCTGGACGCCCTTCACGACGTTCAGCAGGTAGCCGCGGATCGAGTACGGATTGGCGTTTTTGAGTTCGTACAGCTTCGTGACAACGAACGGATCGGAGTTGCCGCGGATGAAGTGGATGGCTTCTTCGCCGTCCTTCACGTCCACGCGTATCTGGGTCTGGACCGTGCTGCTGCCGTAACCGGCAGTCGGATTGTTGTTGCCGGCGTTCGTGCCGCCGGGGATGCCGTGCGGGATGACGTCAATGGTCTGATCCTGGGCGGACAGGGAGAGGGCCGTGGCGGAAATCGCGGCTGCGAGGAGGGATTTCAGAAAGATGTTCATGATTCACGTTCCTTTCTGCTCAGAGGCTGTTGACATTAGCATTCGCGCCGGGTTCGGCTTCGGATTCCGCCGCAGCTTCTTCATCGGGGTCGGGTACGGGGGCGGATTCAAGTTCGACGGGAGCGATGTGGCCGTCCGGGTGGATGAGCGAAGCCTGGGCTGTCACGACGATGTAGGTGCGCTCCTTGATGCTGGTGGTGGTGCCGAACAGGTATTTCAGCACGGGGACCTTCACCAGGAACGGGATGCCGATGGTCTGCTCGACATCGTTTTCCTTGACGTAGCTGGCGAGGAGCTTTTCGGTCTTGAATCCGAGGGTAAGTTCGCCGCCGACTGTGGAGGAGTCGCCGAGCTCGTCGCCGCGGTTGCTGCGCTCAGTCACACTCTTCGACACGAGCTTGTAGGCGAACACCACGCCGCCGTTGTTCTTCTCGTAAAATTCCTGCGTGGACGGGATTTCGCCCTTCGACTCGATCTCCTCCTCGGAAGCGCCGAAGCAGATAACCGGGTTGATGACGGAGAGGGTAATGCTGCTGTCGCCGCCCGTGACCACGCTGCTGCGGTCGTTGTCGTCCTTCGTGATGTTTTCGTAGCCCGGCGTGAGCTGGGCCGTGTAGACCTTCGGCAGATGCGTGTTCAGCGCGGGCAGATCGTAGACCGGCGTGTTGATGAACGTGAGGTCGGCCTGCGCGGCCAACTTGGCGTTGCCGGACTGCTGGAGCAGGCGGACGAAGCTGAGATCGAACTTCGGCGCGGTGAAGAATCCGCCGTAGCCCCAGGAGGAGGAGAAGTCCTTCGTGAGGTCGACCAGCTGGGACACCCCGCCGATCACGTCGAAGACGGCTTCGGAGGAGAAGATCTTGCCGGTGTCGAACCCGGCGCAGAAGATGTCGAGGCCGGGGCCGTTCTTCCAGGCCAGATAGTCCACGCCGATGTCGCGCAGCTTGCTTTCGCGGATTTCATAGTAGTTGAGGTGAAGCTCCACCTGCGGGAGAGGACGGTCCAGGTACTTGACCCAGGAGAGAGCCGCCAGAGCAGCGCCCTTGTCGTCTTTCCAATAGATGGTGTTCGTGTCCTCGTTCAGGTACATCATTCCTTCGGGGGTCTTCAGACCTTCGTTGATGATGCGGACGATGTCGGCGGCGGCGCGGTAGTTCGGCGTGTAGGTGATGCGCGTGATGCCCGTGCCTTCGATGATGGAGCCGTTGGCGTCTTCCTTGCCCGGCTTGTCAAGGCCGGCGATCAGCTCGTCCACATAGGGCAGAAAATCTTCGCCGGTCGAAACGAGGAGGTATTTCTTGTTGTTTTCGTAGTTGTTCACGCGCTCGACCTGCGAACGGTCACTGTAACGTTTGACCGCGGCGAGGATGAACGGACGGATATCGGTCGGTTTCGTGTATTTCAGCTCATAAAGTTTGCTGGCGTAACGGACCTGCGCGTCGTCCTGAAGCAGCTTGATGGTGCGGACGTCCTTCGCCGGTTCCTGTGCGGACAGCTGGGAGGCACCTGCGATGCCTGCGCCCAGCAGGAGCGCGAGTAAACGTTTGTAGTTGGTCATGGGGGATTTCCTTCGTTGGTTGGAGAGGTGGGGGAATGTGGAGGAGTTGGGGATTGCTGCGCCCGATGACGGAACATGTCCAGGGGGACCATGTATGCCGGGGCAAACGGACTCCGCAGAGATTTCTGCCGAGGTCCGATTCTGCTTAACAGGTCTGGGAAGACCGGTCGCGGCGGGCCATGAGACGCAAACTCGTACAAAGGGGTTTCATGGTTGTGTCGCTTTCACCTGTAGGTTGTGCCGGACCGGTCTCGCGCGGCTGGATTCGGCCGCGGACCGTTCCGGGATGGTTGGAACATTTCTTTTGCCTAATACACCACCAAATTGATAATGTATCAACAAGACGAAACAAAAGTGAGTGAAACTTGTTCACCTGACGATATTACTATACACCCTCTTCCGTATTTTGTCAAGCGAAACAACGATTAATTTGGTAGATTTTTCGCAAAAACGCCTGTTTGAGCTCAGTTTCACCTGTGCATGCCGGACATTTCAGGCTCTGCGGGCTCCCGTTGCACGAACTTCATCCAACAGCTTTGAGATGACTGCAAAAAGGAGTTCGCACACCTGTCCCGGTCGAACACGCCGACCACGACGGGGCGAATAAAAAACCAATTGAACGGAAGCGGAAAAGCGGGCAGAAAAAAACACGACCATTCCGGTCAAAAAAAGAAAAGAAAAAGGAGACGGCATCTGCACGATACGGACCGTTTCGGATCCGGTGCAGGGCGGAAATCTCAGCATTTCATACTTCAGGGCATCTCTATTAATTGCCGCATATTTCCGGAATCAACCTTGAAAGAGGTCCTCGCGCGGGATATATTATTGTAACCTCGGAACAGCACAGGAGACAAAAAATGGTGAATGGCTTTTTTGACGTAGAGAACCGCCTTGATTATCTGACTGCAAACGGAGATATCCTTCCGACCTTGAAGAATCTGATTCCGTGGGAGGACTTCCGAAGCGACCTTGAGGTTATCTATGCTCACGAGCACAAAAGCAACGCCGGACGCAGGCCGTTCGATGTGGTGATGATGTTCAAGATTCTGATTCTGCAATCGCTGTACAACCTGAGCGACGACGAAATGGAGTATCAGATCATGGACCGCCTGAGCTTCATGCGTTTCCTCGGACTGGACCTTGACAGCCGTGTGCCCGATGCAAAAACAATCTGGCTGTTCCGCTCAAAACTGGAAACGTTCCACCTGACCCGGAAGCTGTTCGACAAGTTCAGCGAGTTTCTGGCAAGTTCGGGCTTTGAGGCTCGCAAGGGGCAGATTGTGGATGCTACGATCGTCCGGGTGCCGATTCAGCGCAACACGAGGAAGGAAAACGAGGCGATCAAGGAGGGAAAACCGCCCGTCGAGAACTGGAGCGAAGCGAAGAAATGCCAGAAAGATACGGATGCACGCTGGACGAAGAAACGGGGCAAAAACTACTTCGGCTACAAGAATCATGTCGAGGTGGACGTCAAGCACAAGCTCATCAGGAAGTACAAGGTTACCGATGCTTCTGTTCATGACAGCAGGGTTTTCGAGGATATTCTGGACGAAACCAACACCAGTCGGGACGTTTATGCGGACAGCGCGTACCGTTCGGCGGAGCACGAAGCCGAGCTGAAAGCATTGAAGTTCCGAGCTCATCTGCAACGGAAAGGATGCCGGGGACGGCCCTTGACCTCATGGGAAAAGCAAGGGAACCGGACCCGATCCAAGACCCGATCAAGGATAGAACACGTGTTCGGGGCGATGGTTCAACGAGCCGGAAATGTTATTCTGAGGACAATCGGGATAAAGGCCGCCGAGGTGAAGCTGGGGTTGCGGAACCTCGCATACAACATGGACAGATACTGCACTTTGATGTTACAAGCCGCATAAAATGGAGGATTTCATCGAGAAAATCACAGAAAAAACTATTTTTCCTGTCTTCAAGCCTTGACAAAACGATAACAAAGGCTTATTTTATGGTAACGAAGAATCGCATCCGGCGGTTCTTATCCGTTAACAGCCGAACACTATCGCGAAAATGAATTGATAGAGGTTCCCTTCACGTAGAAATCCGTGTTTCGGATCCGTCACAAGAGGGGAATAACATTTGACCTCCTTTTTTTACAATTTTTGTCCATATGGTCTTTTTTCCCGGACGGAAACACCCTCGAATCCTAAAAAAAAGTTAGTTTTTTCTATTTTCGGCTTGCAATCCCCGTTTTACGGGATATAGTTAAGTATTGACGCTTCGTGGCGGGAATCCGTTCCCGCGACGGGGCTGCGGCATGGAAAGATTCCCGCGTCCGCGTTTATCCCCTATATAACAACATCTTATAAAAATCATAAACAACACTATATAAACACAATTCACCATTCCATCCCCGAAAGAAGCGTCCGACCGGCGCTTTTTTCTTGGAAGGCCCAAACGGAGATAGGAAAAATGAAAAACATCATTCCCTTAATCACGGCAGTTCTTCTGGGGCTCGCGGCGATCTTCGCGGTCAGCAAGACCGTAAAACACAACGAGAAGCCCGATGAACGGATGCGCTATGTCCTGATCGTGACCGGCGAGATCATGCCGGGCGAACTGATCCAGGAGAGCCGGATCGGCGTCAAGGCGGTCCCGGAAAGCGCCGCACCGAAAAACAGCATCGACGAGAGCAATCGCGCGTTCACGTTCAACCAGCGCGCGAAAAGAAAGATCTCTCCGGGCGACTACATCCTGTACTCCGACATCGAGCTCGACCAGAGCAAGAGCCACGCCCTGGGCGACGGCCAGTGGGGCGTGACGGTCACGTTCGCCGACGCCGTCCTGACGAAAATGCTCCAGCCCGGCGACGACATCGCCATCATCGGCACGTTCGTCTACCAGGATTCCATCCGCACGGAAAAGAACGAGGACGCCGAGGCGAAAGTGGTGTCAAAAACGGTCACGGCGGTCATTTATCCGCGCGTCAGCATCCTGGAGATCCAGGGCGGCAGCGTGCTGCTTTCCCTGCCGCCTGAACAGGCGATCGCGATGACCGCGATCCAGCGCAAGGCGCAGCTCTACCCGATCCTCCGCAAGAAAAAAGACGACAACGCCCTCAGCCGCATGGACGGCGGCATGTTCGAGGATTCCGCGCTGGTCAATATGCTGCAGGGACTTCAGAAGATCGAAATCCCGCTCGTCCCTTCCGAAGTCAAACAATAACACAAACATAACAACAACATAGGCAGGTCCAAACATGAAAAAAATCATCTACTGTCTGGTGCTGCTGTTTTCCGTCTGCACGATTTTCGCGGAAGACGAGAAGATCAGCATGATCGTCGGCACGACCAAGAGCATCCGCGTCCCGTTCGTGGTCGAGAGCTACAAGCTCGTCCCGGCCAAGTCGGACATCGTGAAGGTGGAAACCTCGGAATCCTACATCCGCGTCATGGCGTCGAAAGTGGGCGAGGTGAATCTGACCGTTTCCGGCGGCGGCATGAGCAACAACTACACCATCACCGTGAAATCCAACCTGGCACAGACGCTCCGCAAACTGCGCAATGACCTCGACACCCTCACGGAGCTCGACATCTCCACGAACGAGGACCAGATCGTGATCCACGGCACGGTCACGAACCCCGAACACTGGACGCTCCTCATGAAGGTCCTCCCGAACTACTCCGGGAAAGTCGTCAACTTCGCCACGTTCAAGCCCTCCGCGGAAACCGTGATGAACCTGAAGAAAATGCTGACCGACGCCGGATTCATCTTCGCCGAAGCGGACAAGAAACCGAACGTCGGCGAGCTCTCCATGAAGATCGCGTCCGACGCGATCACCCTGACCGGCGAACTCTACAGCCAGAAGGAAGTCGACCAGATCAACCAGATCCTGTCCACCCAGACCTGGCTGGTCGTCGGCGGCCGCACCGATCCGTCCCGCGGACAGATCCAGGGCATCGTGAACCTGTCCGTCGTTGACACCGTGCTGCAGGTCGACATCGTCTACGTCGGCATCCAGGAAACGGATTCGCAGAAGGAAGGCTCCAACTCCAATATCTTCGGCGGTTTCTCCACGCAGGGCCTTTACGACCTGGTCGCGGGCAGAGGCAGCGGCTCCGCCGTCATCAACGGCAACATGGACGCCACCGTCCGCTTCCTCGCCTCGAACGGCATCTCCCGCACCTACCACGCCGGCCATGTGAGCTTCAGCAACAACGATCCGCAGGGCGGCTCGCTCCACACCGGCGGCACCGTGTACGTGAAAGTCAACGGCGTCGAGAACGGCAGCCTTCAGAACATCCAGTACGGCCTGAACATCAAGGTGAGCGGCGGCCTCGTTTCCCCGAGCCGCACGAAGCTCACGCTCGACCTGACCAACTCCGCGCTGCTCGGCTCCTCCGGCGACTCCTACACGCTGTCCGAGGACACCACCAAGCAGACCGTGTTCTGCGACCTCGACAAGACCATCGTCGTTGCCGGGTCCAAGAAGATCGCCCAGGACACCAGCAAGTCCGGCCTCCCCGTCCTCAGAAACACCCCCGTGCTCAAATGGTTCGTTGCGGAAGACCGCGACTCCACCACGGAAACCCGCCTGCTGATCCTTGCCTGCCCCCGTCTCGTGAAGTCCAACCCCGACGTGCAGATCGAGATCCCGCTTGACCAGGAAACCGCGGGCACCCTCCGCGACGCCCAGACCGACAACCAGACCCGCGAGGAAGAAAACAAGAAGCACAGCGGCTGGCTCAACTGGCTCAACTGGTTCGACTGGTAAGACATCAACCGGGACGGCGTCATGAAGAAAATCACAATCCATGCCGGCGGCGCGGAGTTCCTGTCCCAGAATGTCCCGGATAGCGACTTTGCCATAACCCTGGGGCGTCATGCGGACTGCGAAATCGTGCTGCCGGGAAACGGCGTCTCGCGGCGTCACGCCCGCCTTTCGTCCAAAAACGGACGTCTTTTCATCGAAGACCTGAACAGCACCGCCGGGACCGTCCTCAACGAGGCGAAGATCAGCGGGGACACCCCGTTCTCCCCGGGCGACGTCATCCGGATCGGCGACTACACCATCTCCGTTTCTTCCGATGCGGCCGAAGCCCCGGTCCGCCAGGCGGAACCCGCGGCCGCGCCCCAGCCTCCGCCGCGTCCGCCCGAGGTCCGGCAGAAACAGGATTCGACGCCGGACTTCAAACGCGAGTTCGCCAACGCGACCGTCCTGTACGAGCCGGACACCATGGCGCTTACCAGGAGCATTCACGAAAACATCCTGGAGAAGCTCAACCTGTCCGAAGGCGCAATGAAGGAGATCGACAAGGGGGAAATGCGGGCGAAGCTCGAGACCTGCCTCGACCGGACCCTGAAGGAACGCCGCCACGAGATCCCCGCGAAGATCCCGATGGACCTGTTCCGCCAGGCGCTGATGGACGAGCTGATCGGGTTCGGCCCGATCTCGCCGCTGCTGCGTTCCCCGAAGATCTCCGAAATCATGATCAACGGCCCGAACGTGATCTTCGTGGAAAGCGCGGGCAAGCTCTTCGACAGCGGCGTCCGGTTCTTCAACGAACAGCACCTGCTCTCCATCATCCAGCGCATCGTGGAACCGCTGGGACGCCACGTGGACGACGCCAGCCCGATGGTCGACGCCCGTCTGCCCGACGGCTCCCGCGTGAACGCCATCATCCCCCCGCTGGCGCTGCGCGGCGCGTCCGTCACGATCCGTAAGTTCGCGGACAAGAAACTGACCACGGACGACCTGATCAAGTTCGGCTCCATGACCAAGGAAATGGCGCTCTTCCTGGAAGAGGCCGTCAAGTCCAGGAAGAACATCCTGGTGGCGGGCGGCACCGGCTCCGGCAAAACCACGCTCCTGAACGTGCTGTCGCAGTTCATCCCGGAAGGGGAACGCGTGATCACGGTCGAGGACTCGGCGGAACTGAAGCTGTCGCACCCGAACCTGGTGAGCCTGGAAGCCCGTCCCGCCAACATCGAAGGCAAGGGCCGCATTTCCATCCGCGACCTCGTCATCAATACTCTTCGTATGCGTCCCGACCGGATCATCGTCGGTGAATGCCGCGGCGCGGAAGCGCTCGACATGCTTCAGGCGATGAACACCGGCCACGACGGCTCCCTGACCACCGCGCACGCGAACAACCCGCGCGACGCGCTCACCCGTCTGGAAAACATGGTGATGATGGCCGGCTTCGAGCTGCCGTCGTCCGCCATCCGCGAACAGATCGCGTCGGCGCTGGACCTGATCGTCCAGCAGACCCGCCTGGTCGACGGCTCCAGAAAGATCGTCAAGATCACCGAAGTCACGGGCCGCGAGGGCAACCAGATCCTCATGCAGGACATCTTCACCTACGAACAGACCGGACTTGACGCCAAGGGGCGCGTCCAGGGATACCATACGGCGACCGGCAATATCCCGCAGTTCATCGACGACATGCGGAGAAGCGGACGCCTGAACCTCGACATGTCCGTGTTCGTTCCGAAAGTTTGAGGCGGCCTATGATATTCAACTACATCCTGATCTTCTCCGCGACGGGACTGTTCTGCTACATCCTGATCCGGATGATCACAAAGTACCTCCAGGAAAAACTGGAGCTCAACTCCAACCAGAAATACGAAGCGCTCCGCCGCTACATCACGCCCGAAAAGCTTCTGACGGGCCGGATCTTCGCAGCGCTGCTCACCGGCTGCGTCATGTTCATTCTGCAGCTGGCGTTCGGCGTGGAGCAGATGAAGATCGCGATCCCGGTGGCGACCGGTTTCGGGATCCTCGCCTACCATGCGTTCTACTGGTACTTCCTCAGGAAGATGATAAACCGGAAGCTGGCGTTCGAAAGCAAGATCCTGGACTTCACCATGGGCCTGTCCAACGGCATGCGTTCCGGCCTGGCGCTCGGGCAGTCCATCGAATCCGTCTCCAAGCGCATCGGCGGCCCGATGCAGGAGGAGCTGGCGACCCTGCTCCGCGAATACCGCCTCGGCGTCGATCTGCCGGAAGCGTTTGAACGCATGTACCACCGGATGCCGTGCGAAGACCTGCATCTTCTGGTCACCACCATCACGCTCACGACCAAGTCCGGCGGCAGCCTCGTGGAAGTGCTCGAGGAAATGGTCACGACGATCCGCGCCCGCACGGAATTCCAGGAGCGCCTGAAGAACATGACCTCTCATGGCAGGTTCGAAGCGCTCACGATCTCCCTGGCGCCTCTGGCGGCGTTCATCCTGCTGTACTTCATCGACCCGGAACTGATGAAGCCGCTGGTCACGACCGGCTGGGGCTGGATCGCCGTCGGCGTGGCGACGTCCATGGTGCTCATGGGGTACTGGATCCTGAAAAAAATCATCACGATCGAGGTGTGATCATGGGCGAAAATCATATTTTACTGTATCTGGTCGTCTTTGCGGTCGTATTCATCCCGTATTTGTTCCTGTCGTTTTTCATCGACATGCCGGCAAAGCGGACGTTCGACTTCAAGCTCTGCAACATCCCGCCGTTCTACCGGACGACCTGGTGGCTTTTCTCCTGCTTCACGGAATCCGTCGGCGACTTCGCCGAGGAAATGCAGCCGAAACGCAGAAAGAAGCTCCAGGACGCACTGGTCGTGGCGAACATCAAGATGGACACCAACATCATCTTCGCCGCGGAGATCCTCTCGTGCCTGATCGCCTCGGTCCTCGGGACCCTGATCTGCATGATGATCACGATGAACGGGTTCGTCCTGCTCCTGGTCTTCATCATAGGCGGGTTCATCGGGTTCGTGATGCCGTCCACGGTGATCTACAACGCCGCGGAAATGAGACAGACGCAGATCATGAAGTCCCTGCCGTTCGCCATCGACCTGATCGGCTCGGCGATGCGGTCCGGCATTGACTTTACCGCCGCGATCCGCTACTACGTTTCGACGGAAAAGGAGGACAATCCGCTCGCGCTGGAATTCGGCATCCTGCTCCGTCAGCTGGAACTCGGCAAAACGAGGATCGAGGCGCTGGAGGACATGACCAAACGCGTGCAGCACGACGCGTTCGGCGCGTTCACTTCGGCAGTGATCCACGGCATGGAGGTCGGCGCATCCATCGTCGAGACCATGAAGATCCAGGCCGAGGAGATGCGCCGCGTCCGCTTCAACGCGGCGGAGCGCAAAGCCGCGAAGGCCGTTTCCGCAATGATATTCCCCATCGCGGTGTTCATCATGCCCGCGATGTTCCTGATCATCGGCGTACCTGTCCTGATCCGTGTATTCGGCAGTGGACTTGGAGGAGTCATGCAATGACACAGTATCAAATCAAATTTACAGCCGGGGAAAACCAGGGCACCGTCTATCCGCTTTCCCCCGGTCAGGCCGTCTCCATCGGGCGGTCCCACTCGAACACCATCCGCGTGTCCGCGCCCGACGTCTCGGGAAAGCATATTATCATCAGGCTCCGCGGCGCCCTGATCACCGTGGAGGTCCTCAGCTCCCGGATCACGAAGCTCGACGGAAACGACGTTTCCATGGGCGACATGCTGGACGTTTCCCCCGGCAGCGTCATCCAGATGGGCGAGACCACGGTGTTCGTCATCGAGCACGCCGGAGCAAGTGACGGAGGCGACGACGACATGGCGACCTGCATCCCGGACGACGCGGACAAGACCGTCATTCCGCAGGAGGCGACCGCGCCGGCGCCCGCCGCTCCCGAACAGAAAACGACCCCGCCGAGACAGGCGCCGAAACCCGTCCCGCCGGAAGAGATCTACGAGCGGACGATCATCGGCGACGACAACGCGACGGTCGCGGCAGGCGAGATGACCATGTCGGGCGGCGGCGGAGCGACCGAGACGATCGCGTTCCAGACGCGCGTCGCCTCCGACGACGAAATGGAGAACATCAAGAACGCGTTCCGGGTCAAACGCCGCAAGAAGATCATCATGCTGGCGCTCCCGCTGTTCCTGTTCTTCGTCATTTCCGTGTTCCTGTACTTCTACCTCAGGCCGTCCACGGAGGAATTCGTCACCTGGCCGACCAATTCCAGCGGGGAATACCTCAACGACTTCCGCCAGATCGCGCCGTATCTCGCCCTGGCGTTCCCCGGCGTCCCCGGCGTCGCCGTCACGGGCGACGAGTACAACGCCGAAATCCATACGAAGATCGGCAAGCGGCTGGACGTCCCCATGCACATTCTGGCGACCGGCGTCAAGGATCCTGCGACGCTCGAACAGGACCATCCCCAGGCATTCGACAACTGGATGGAAATGATGCGGGAAAAAGAGCCGACCATGAGCTTCGGCGGCGACCGGACCACATTATTCCTGAACAAATCCAGAGGCGCCGGCGTCCCGCTCAGCATCATTTCCTACACCAGACGCGTCGAAAACGACGACTTCTGGGGATATGCGCTTTTCGTCCGCAACGAGGCCTACGTGCATTCCGTCATGATCGAAGTGCCGCTCGCCGACCAGTGGCGCGCGACCCCGTTCATGCACCAGCAGCTCACCAACATGATCATCTACGCTCCCAAGGTGACGGAGGAACACTGGGAAGGCGCGTCCTCCTACCGCAAGGACACCACCGTGGCGACCGACCTGCGGGAAGCCTCCAGCTTCATGCAGCGGGAAGCCCCGGTCTACTGGGGCAGGATCTACTACCTCCTCCGCAGCGCCCTGATCAAGTCCGCGAAGGCGGAAAAGCCGGACCAGGAACAGATCACCGAGGCGAAGAGCCTTCTGGTCAAGCTGCGCCGCCAGCAGACGACCTGGTTCAATACGCAGCGGCTCGCCTGGCAGTATGCGTTCCAGAGCAACGACAAGGGCACGATGAACTCGATCCAGGCGATGGGCGAATCCGTCTTCTCCTCGGAATTCCAGTATTCCGATTACCGCTATGACCTCGTCAAGCGCAAAGATTGGAAATGATCCCCATGAAAAAATCATCCCTGATCATCCGTCTTGAATTCAACGGATCCGTCGTCCGCGAGACCAATTCCGGCGAGCTGAACGGCGAGATCACCATCGGCCGCAGCGAACAGTGCACCTGGCGGATCCCGAAGGATGACCGCAGCGCCAGCGGCGTCCACGCGAAGATATTCCTCAAGGGGAAGAAATGCTTCATCCAGGACCTGAAGAGCCGCAACGGCATCTACTACATGGGGAGCAAGATCCAGGAACGGCGCCTGACCCCCGGCGACGTCTACAGCATCGGCGACTGCAAGCTCTACATCGAAAAGCCCGTCGAAACGGGCAAGAAGAAGCAGACGGAGCAGTACCACAAGCTGGAACAGCTGACGGGCCAGGACCGCGGCAAGCTCTACCTGCTGACAAAATCCTGCACCAAGATGGGCGCGGCCAGCGACTGCGACATCGTCCTGAACGACAGCCTGGTCTCCAAGCTCCACGCCACGCTGGAAAACCATTCCGACGACACGTGCTGGATCAAGGACATGGGCAGCCGGAACGGGACGAAGATCAACGGGACCCCGCTGACGGAGGAAAATGCCGAGACCGGACGCATGCTGAAGGACGGCGACATCATCTCCATCGCCTACCTCGAATTCCGGTTCTGGGACAAGACCGTCGTCCACATCCGCTCGCATCTCTTCCTGAAGATCGGGATCGTCGCGGCCACCCTCGCCATCGTGCTGGGCGGCTATTTCGCGTTCCAGACCATCTCGCCCTCCGCCAAGAGCATCCGCCTGTCGGCGGAAAAACTCGCCGCCAGAGGCGAATTCGAGAAGGCGAAGGAAGTGCTCGTCACCGCCACGACCGCGCGCGGCGCGGATTCCGACGCCTCGCAGCGTCTCGACCTCTCCCGCAAGCTCGATGTCTGGAAGGAGACGTATGAGACCTGGAACAAGATCCAGACGATCCTGTCCGGACAGCCCGGCCTGGGCGATTTCTACGATGCCAACGACTTGTTCAGCAAGATCACGTCGGCCGACCGCGAACGCTGGCAGTGGAACGTCTCCAACGCCTCCGTGGAAATGAAGAAGGCGCAGGAGACGCAGGAACTGCTCTCCAACCTGCTCGCCGCCGACGACCTCATGACGCAGTCGGAGGAGAGCATCACGGCGCTGAAGAACGCGCAGTCCAAGCTGAAGGAATCGCTGGAAGCGTGCAGGAAGAACCCGCAGCCGTACCAGACCGCCATGCAGGCCGATGCCCTGGACCTGGTCAACGAAATGGAAAAACAGATCGAAGAACACAACGAGATCCAGACCATCATGGGCAACTGCGTCGCCGCGGCGAAGCTCGACCAGACCATCGCCGAGCTGACAAAACTGCGCGACAAGTCGGTCGAACGCACGGGACAGCGCAAGAAAAACGGGCAGGCGTCTTCCGCCAGCACGGACATCATGTGCAAGAAGCTTCTGGCGGTCCTCGGCGAACTCCGCGACAGCCGCCTCATCCTCGACGAAAACTATCTCCAGCTCGCGCAGTTCGAGTTCGCCAAGTTCAAGGAAGACCTGCATCTGCCGTCCAACGAGGCATGCATCCTCTCCCCGAACCTGTCCGTCTGCCGCCTGGAAATGGAGCAGGACAACCAGCGCCTGAAGCTCATGTCCATGCAGATGAAGAATTTCCAGACCATCTTCAAGGACAATAACATCGCGCCCGGCATGGATTCGGATCTGCTCGAAACCGTGTTCGACGACGATGTCTGGGAAAAAGTCCTGGCATGCGACTGCATCGAAAAGCCGCAGCCGTCCTACTCGGAAAAGACCGCACGCAGCAAATACGACCAGATCCTCGGCGTCTACGCCTTCTGGGAATATCTGCGTTCCATCGGCGGCGACTTCGACACCACGATCTTCGAGGAACGCTTCAAGCCGACCCTGTTCGTCGCCAAGGACCTCTTCAGCAACATCGAGATCTTCGTGTCGTTCTGCGAGCCGATGAAGCAGTCGTCGTATTACCACGCCATGCAGCGCATGCTCGCGGAAAACGACTCGAAAAACACCCTCACCAAGTACCTGAAGCGCGCCAAGGACATCCTGAACCAGCGCAACGAGCTGATCGAAAAGATGTACAACGAGTATCAGGAAAGCGACGACACCCGCGACGGCATCATCGCCGGCGGCGTGGCGCACTGCCTGGTGCCGAACAACTGGACGCTGTTCCAGGCGGACGAACTCGCGAAAGACGTGAGCGCTTCCCTGAAGACGCTCCGCGCAAAAGTCTCCAAGCTGAACGAACAGAATCTGGACACGACGCCCGAACAGCGCATCGAAAACGAGAAGAAGATCATCAGGACCGGCATCCCCGGCGATGCGCTCCTGAAACAGCCGTGGGCCGACCAGGTCCCGGCGGAGAAGTGACGATGCGGCGCCTGCGGAACATCCTTGCGGAATCGGACGGCTCCATGATGCTGGAGTATGTCCTCATGCTTTCCGTCGGCGTGGTCTTCTGGATCTTCGCGATCCAGATCTTCGAGCCGGGCGTCGGGTTCACCGAGGATATCGGGAAACCGCTCGTGGCGTACTTCCAGCGGGTGCTGACCGGGATCGCAATGCCGATCCCCTGAAAAAAGAGAGCCCCTTGAAAAAACAAACTGAAATACCGTTCCATCCGTACCAAATAACAAACCCAAACAAACCCAAACAGCCTCAAGGCTAAAACCCCACACCCAACAAAGGAGAAAAACATGAAATCTCTGCTGTTCCAACGCGCAAAGAAGTCTCTTTGCGGCCGTGCCCTCCGCCGCGTCCTCGGCGAGGAATCCGGCGCCGTGGCCATGGAGTACATCGTGATCGCTCTGCTCGTCGCAGCCGCGGTCGTCGGTCTCGTCATGGTGTTCGGCGGCAACCTCCGCAACATGCTCGACAAGACCAACCAGACGATGACGTCGAAGAAAGTCTCCGATGTCGAAAAGGTCGGCTCTGACTACCGCAACGAGCAGGATAAAATGAAAGCGGAGAACGAGACTGCCGTCAAGGCCGGCAACGAGCTCGGCGGCGACTTCACCGATGCCCGGGCCACTCAGTCCAGCGGCGGCTCCGGTGGCGGCTCCGGCTCCGGGACCTGATCGGCGCACAGCTGAAACAGACCACCTCCGGGAAACCCGTTCATGATCTGGATTTGGACCCTCTGCATCACCGTGCCGCTGCTGGCGATCCTCTGCTGGCACGACTGCAAATACCGGCGCCTTCCGAACGCCTACACGCTCGGCCTTGCCGTCCTCGGCATCGTCTGGCGGTTCGTGTTCGGCGGCATCGGGGGGCTTCTTGACGGCTTGCTCGGAGGACTGGTCTGCGCATTGTTTCTTCTTCTGCCCTTCCTCGTGAAGGGCGCCGGCGGCGGCGACCTGAAAATGATCGCTGCCGCGGGCATCTTCACCGGTTGGCGTTACTGCTGCGCGGAAATGCTGTTCATTTCGCTGACCGGGCTGCTTCTCGGGCTGGTGATGCTTGCATTCGGACGTGTAAGGTCGTCCAGGCTCAAGCACTGGCTGCGAGTTCTCTTCGACTGGCGGTACGACCGCAAAAAAGGGGCGGAGAACCTGCCGCCCAAAAACGATGAAAAGGAACGTGTTCCGTTCGGCGTGGCGATCGCGCTGGGAACCGTTTTCACACTGATTTACGCATATTACGTGGAAAGGCCGATATGAAATTCCGGCAGGACAGCGGTTCGATCATGATGGAAACCGTGCTGGTGCTTCCGATTTTCGTCATGATCGTCTTCTTCGTGATCCAGATGACGTTCGTCTGGACGGCGAAGCAGATGACCTATTACGCCGCATATTGCGGGGCCCGTGCCACTTTGGTCTATAATCCCGCGGACTACGGCGCGACGAAACAGGGCGACGGCAGCTGGAAGACCGGCGGCCCCGTCCGGTCGGGCGTCGTGCATGATGCCGCGTGCGCCGTGCTGTCCTGGATCAGCTGGTCGATCGGCGGCATGGACATGTCCGGCGGATCCGGCATGATCTATTCCAGCGCAGGCGCGCTCAACGACCTCAACAATTTCAAAGTCGGGACGTTCTCGATCCCGATGTCGTCGAACATCCGCAACCAGGTCTCGGTCGAGGTGAGCGAGTTCGAATCCATCGGGAGCAACGGCAATTCGGGCGGCGGCGGCTCCATCGAAGACCAGTTCCCCGCGGCGACCGTCCGCGTCAAGTTCCGCTTCCCGCTCTTCATCCCGCTCGGAGGCCCGGTCGTCGCCTATTTCTTCGGCGCAAACCAGGGCGGGATCAGCACGGCCGACTCGATCGGCGTCGGCGGCTTCACCGCCACGAACGGTTCGCAGGTCCACGCGAACCTCCAGTCGTCCGGGAACTACACGGAGTCCGGCGACTGGAAATTCTACAGCATCGTCCTGGAGGAAAGCTGCACCATGGCGAAACCATACAAGACAGACACCTATCCCGTGACGGGAAAATAACCTCATAGACCGGAAATGATCAGACGCACGTTCAATTATCTGTGGCACAGGATCGCCGGACTCCGCAAGGACTCCGAGGGATTCGTGGTCATGTCCACGCTCGCGATCTTCCTGTTCATCTTCGTCCTCTGCGCATTCGTCTACGCCGTCGGCGAGACCATCCACCAGAAGATCAAGATCCAGAACGCATGCGACGCGGCGGCGTATTCCGCGGCGGTAGTGCAGGCGGACGGCCTGAGCCGCATGGCGGCGGTGAACCGGGCGATGGCCTGGAGCTACGTCCAGATGACCAACCGCCAGATGGACTATATCACCTACCGCTGGCTGAAGCTCACCTGCAAGCGGTTCGGCGAGGACCTCGCGAACGCGGAGGAATACAACGACAACATCGTGCTCGCCGTGGACAAGGAGCTCGGCTGGTGGGCGCTGCTGGAACTGGTCGTTTCGGGCGCGATCTCGAAGATCCTCGGCCTGGACTGCTCCGGCCAGCTGGGAGGCGAGATCGAGGGGGTGTGGCATGGCGAGGAAGGGCACGGCTGGTGGTGCGGACTGGAGGTCGGGGACCGCAAAGGCCACAACATCCGCCTCAACCACCCGAAGAATGAAGGCTTCCTGAACTCGCTGGCGACGTCCGGCATCGAGGCGGTCACCGACAAGTTCACCACCTACGAGAACATAAACAAGTTCCTGAACGTCCTGAAATTCCTCGACAAGGGGTCCGGGCCGTCGGGCTGGGGCGAACTCCTCGGCAAATGGATCGACTACGACAAGTCGAACATCGAAAACATGAACAAGGCGCTGGAGCGCATCAACAGCCAGATGACCGTCGCTATGAAGATGACCGCGGAAAGCACGCTGAAATCCATGCTCGCGGACCCGCGCGGCGGCGGCCTGGACGATTTCTTCATCAGCATCCACATCCCGGAAGGCAAAAACCCGTACGACGACGAGGCCGCGAAGGGCGACGCTCCGAAGTCGTTCTTCTCCCCGCTGCACAACACCGAGGCGGAGGAAATGCTGTTCCTGAACATGCCGTCCGCGGATTCCGCGTCCAAGACGCTGCTCCAGCACTTCCCGGCGCTCCTGAACGATTCCTCGGCCGCGTTCGGCCTCGACCAGTGGTTCATCCGCGGGAAAGCCCTCTACAGCGACGGCAAGGACCATTCCTACGATCCCTCCCCGCTGAAGAAAGTCTCGTTCAAGCATTCCGCGAAGGATCACACCGCCACCATGGTCCGCGACGAGGGGATGCAGGGCATCCAGCGCGTCTACAAGGACGCCAACCTGAACGAAAATAACGCCGGGTTCCTCTCGAGCGGCAACGGCGGCAGTTCCAAGGACGCCGTCTGGCGCGGCAACCATCTGCTGGACTTCATGAACCTCACCAACAACGTGACCAACGCGATCAAGGGGTATCTGAGCGGAAGTTTCGGAGGCGGCGGAGGCGGCGGATCGGGCAGCGGCATTTCGAACGAGGCCGATCTCCGCGACAGGATGGACGAGATCCGTCAGGACGCGATCGACAACGGCCAGCAGGTCTCCGACGGCGATCCTCTTGCCACGAAGGGCGGTCAGACGGTCGATTTTTCAAGCCAGAAGGAAAGTTCGGGGTTCATGCAGCAGGGCATCGACCTCCTCGGGAACGCCGTCTCCAACGTGGTGGGCAACATGATCGGCAATTTCATCGACGTCCACCCGTCCTGCGAAAACGACCCCGATCTGGACTACGCCAAGTACCCGATGTGCGAGAAGATCACCGACCCGACGTCCGCGCTGTACTCCGAATACCGCTGGGGCTCGGGCAAGTGGTTCTGCGCGACCAAGGCGTTCGCCTACCTCGTCTGCATGGTGTTCGATTATCCCAAAATCTACTGCGACCTGCCCAGCGCGGACCTCGAGATCAGCTTCCTCGGCATCGAGATCGACATTTCCGTCGAGGGGTATGCGCACATCGGACTGCCGAAGTGGTTCTGCGGACACGATCCCTCGGGATTCGACGTCCTGCCGCCGCTGATCCCGAGCACCATTTCCGGCGGCAAGCACGGATACATGGACAACAACATCACGGACCTGTTCGACGGCTTCGTCCGCCCGATGCAGGCATTGTGGGGCGATGAAAAGGAACGCACGTTCTCCCGCGACGAATACGAAAGCTGCGCCATGTTCTTCGACGGCATCGGCGACTGCGTGACTGTCCTCGGACACTACACCTATCCCGGCCTCATCCGCGGCCACGCCCGCATCTACGGCGACGACAAGGAGATCTTCGACAACCGCTACGTCGGCGCGCGCTGCAAGCCGTGGGTGCTGAACGAACGCTATTTCGCCGGAGACGGCACGATCGTGGTCGGCGCCGCCATGAAGCACACCAACCCGCTCGTCCGGCTCTTCAATTTCTGGAACATGAAGGGCGGAAAGCTCGGTACGGAAACGCAGAAGGACGCCGAGCACACCGTCCTCTCCGCGTTCAACATCCCGGAAGGCAACTTCATGGTCGCCATGTCCGCCGCCCGCGCGGGCGTCCGCCACACCCGCCGCAACGGGGAGTTCGACCAGGAACGCCAGTACCAGATCACCTACGATTCGACCTGCGACCCGGAAAACCTGACCTACGCGAACGGCCCGTACGTACTCATGCAGGAAAAAGGCAACAAAGACGACAAGGGCCGCTGGGTCTCCGTCGACGCCTGGGGCGGCGATCACGGCGACAACCCCAACGCGATCTCCCGCGCGTTCGAACCGAACGGGGAATCGCAGACGCAGACCGCAATCTGGAACGGATGCCCGTGCTCCGGCAACGAACGGCAGTTCCACGACATGTGGAACCTCTGCGAAACGGACTGGGACGCCACGCTCCTGCCGCTGCGCTGCGCCGCCCAGAAGGCGACCTTCCACATGGGCAACCAGACCAAGGACGACCGCTCGTTCAACCAGCAGAACTACAAGGAACGCGTCAACCTCCTCAACTCGAATTACAAAAACGCCCAGTCCGACAGCATCGTCGGCAACGGCAAGAGCTGGACCTGGGGCGCGCTCGACGCCAAAGCCATGGCGAAAAGCCCGTTCATCACGGGCGGATGGAAGAAGGGCGACTCGACGTTCTTCGAGGACGCCGTCAGCGACATCGTCCCCGGCATCCTCGGCACGGGCATGGCCGCCGGAAGCGGCCTGAACCTGAATACCAAGGTCCCGGTCGGCAAGGAAGAAAAATCCGTCAACGTCATGACCATCCTGAAGGACAAAACACTGTGAGAACCGGTCTTTCCATGCTCGATCGCCTGAAATCCGAACGCGGTTCGGTCCTGATGGAGTTCTGCCTGATGATGCCGATCTGGCTCCTGCTGTTCGGCGGCACGTTCCTGATCTTCGACATCACCATGGCAAATATGCACCTGCAGGAATCGAACCGGAACCTGGCATGGATCCAGAACGACCGGTACGACAAGGGCAACAAGATCAACAAAGAGCTGTACAAGCGCGTCACGCAGTTCTACGACGCCCGAAACGCCCTCGAAAAAAGCATGTCCGGCGAGCCGATCTGGGCGTTCAACAGCGGCGGCGCAACGGCGCAGAAACAGGACAGCGACAACCCGCAGCAGTGGGGCTCGACGAATCAGAATTTCAGCGGAAACGGCGTGGAGCTGACCACCGGCAGCAGCTGGGCGGACAGCATCCCCGGCCTTTCCAGCGTCGTCAGCGGGGCGCTGGGGAACGACTGGTCCATGGTCTGCTCCGGCAACATGGAGCTTCGCATGGAACGCGTCTCCGCCACGTACATCGGCGCGATCGGCGTTTCCAGCGTGCTCTTCCCCAACTATGAAAACGGCCAGGAGACCGTGCCGCTTTACAAATCCGCGTTCACGTTCACGCGGTCCGTCTCCGATACGAAGGACCAAAACGGGAAGGCGCAGCAGAGCGCGAAGCTCCCGAACGGCGAAATGCTGGTGCTGCGGAGAAGCGGCGAGGACGACCGCGGCAGCGTCAAGGACGCCAACAGTCTGCTTTATCAGAGAGTCATCTACCGGTCCTGGCCCTCGAACGGCTCGCTGGGCGACATCAGGCTCTTTCTGGGGATTTGATATATGCTGAATAAATTCTTTTTATCCGTTCTGTTCTGCATGATTTCCGCCGTGGCCGCCCTGCCCTGCATGGGCGATGACGGAGGATCCGGCGGTTCCATCGGCGATTTCGTTTCAGGCATCGGCGGCGGGATCGGCGATGTCGTTTCAAGCGTCGGCAGCGGGATCGCCAGTGGCGCTTCAACCGTCGGCAGCGGGATCGCCAGCGGCGCTTCCACCATCGGCAGCGGGATCGGCGATGTCGTTTCAAGCGTCGGCAGCGGGATCGTCGACGGCGCTTCCATCGTCGGCAGCGGTGTCTCCACCATCGTCGGCGGTGTCGGCGATCTGGTTTCAGGCATCGGCAGCGGAGCCGCCAGCGGCGATCTGGTCTCGATGCCGGACCTCCTGGGCGCAAGCGGAGACCTGACGTCGAACCTGACCGACGGACTGGGCAACCTGCTGGCATCCGCCTCCGGCCTCACGTCGATCCCGTCCATCGGGAACCTCGGCAACGCGGGTGATTTCCCCGTCGTCGGGCCGAACATCGGATACAAGCGGATGCTGTGGCTGTTCAGCGGGGAATCCAGCATCACTTCCATCAAAGCCCTGTTCAACGGCGTGGTCAGCGGGATCCAGGACATCTCCGGGACCCTCAAGGAAGGCCTGAACCAGTTCACCAACCAATAACATGAAACAACGACACGCGTCATCACAATACATCATCGTCCCATGAAAAAATTCCTCCTCCTGTTCCTGCTGTCGGCCGCTGTCGCGGCGGCCGCCGCCGACCCGTTCGAACTGCCGAAAGGCACCACGGTCATCAGCCGCGACGACACCGGCAAGACGTGGGCGTTCAACGGCACGCTGAAGCGTTCCATGAACGACACCAAGGCGCTGCTGAAAGACGCCATCCTGAAAAAAGGCTACAAGTTCAAATTCGAAATACCGATCGACGAAAAAGGAGAAAAACAGGTGCTTCTGACCTTCGAAAAAAAGAAGGACACCCTGCTCGTGATGGTTTGGAACCATGACGGCGGAGAGACCTATTTCTCCTACGGAATAACTCAGTGAGACAGACCATGAAAGAATTCAACTGGATGACAGTGGCAGCCGATTCCGACCGGGGACTCGTTCGGAAGGAAAATGAAGATTCCTACGCCGTTCTTCCCGAAGACGGCTGTTGCATCGTTTCCGACGGAATGGGCGGCGGCGCCGCGGGCGAGATCGCGAGCCAGATCATCGTCGAATATCTCTCCGATGCCATCGCCGGCACCGCGCCGGACGCGCCCGGCAGCCGCAAATACGCCATTCAGCAGGCGATCCACGGTGCGAACCGGAAGATCCGGGAATACGCAAAATCGCACCGGTACTCCCAGATGGGGGCGACCCTGGCGCTGATCCTGCTGGATTCCTGGCGGCCCGGACACGGTCTGCTGTGCCACATCGGCGACAGCCGCATCTACCGGTTCCGCCAGGGCGAGCTCACGCTCCTGACCCGCGACCACACGGTCGGATGCGAGCTGGCGGCGTCGCTCAACAAAGCCGGAAAGACCGCGGCCGCGGCATCGCTGGACGACCACACCGCCTCCCCGATCTCCCACGTGCTGACGCGGTCCATCGGGATCGCCGACTACGTCCTGCCGGAATGGGAGGAAACGGAGCTCCTGCCGGACGATGTCATCATGGTCTGCAGCGACGGCATCACCACCATGCTCCGCGACGAGGAGATCCAGCAGATATTCCGCAACACGACGACGCTCGATGACAAGATCGCCGCGCTGACCGCAGAAGTGCGAAAAGCGGGCGCCAAGGACAACTACACCGTCGCCCTGTGCCAGATCGCGTCGGAACTCCCCGAGCCCGAAACTCCCTCCGAAGAGGAGATCAAGGAAAACGACTACCTCCTCAAGATCTCGGAAGAAAGGTTTGACCATGCCCAGTAAGAAATACGCACTGCTTGCCGCGGTCCTGCTGTCCGTGTCCGGCTTCGGAGCGATGGCCGCGGACAACGAGGAATCCCTCTGGAGCTACGCCGATCCTTCGGCCGACGTGGTGATTTACCTCAACACCAAACAGCCGGAAAAGGCGATGGACAAAGAAGTCTGGGACCGCATCCAGAAGGACAAGAACCAGGCTCTGAAGGAGAAGGAAGAAAAAGGCGGCGGCATGTTCGACACGAAGAACCGCGACATGGAAGTGATCGCGAACCTCAGGATCGCGACCGTCACGCCGTTCAGCGGCACGATCGAGGGCGTCGCGAACATCTCCGGCAACCTTCAGGGCGACATCGACAAGCTGATGGAAACGATGAACCAGAAGGAAGGTTCCATGCCCCAGCCCCAGGTCAGCAAAAAGGACGACATGAACTTCTACAACCTGAGCCTGGAGGGCAAGGACAAAACGCAGGGCGCGGACGTCATGGTCGTGCCCATTACGCCGAACCAGATCCAGTTCCGCATCAACATCAACCCCAAGGACAAGATGTCCCAGTCCCTGCTGACCGCCACGCCCGCAAGTTCGGGGAACAAACCGCCGCCGGAAAGCTTCGCGAAGCTCGCCGGACAGGACGTGGCGTTCGCGTGCTACCTGGTCCCGGAGAAACTCGTCGGCCTCAACCCGGCGGAAACGGATGCGATGGAGGCTCTGAACTCGTTCATGAAAAAGATCTCCGACATCGGCCTCACGGCGCAGGTCAGCGGCGCGCTCACGATCCTGAAGGGTTCGTTCACGTTCAAGTCCGAGGCCGACGCAGCCGCGGCCGCCGAGAGCGCGAAGGATATTCTGCCCGCCATCAAGTCCTATTTCGGCACGGAACAGCAGTCGCCCCGCTCCGCGGTCAACGGAAAGATCCTGGAACTCACCATCCCCATCAACACCTCGGACGCCTGGGACCTGATCTCCAGGCTCACCGATGAAAACGGTTCGATGGATTTCTTCGGGATCGACCCGGAATCCGACGACCCGAAGCCAACCAAGGTCGGCGACCAGGAGATAACCCCGAACGCCCTGCCCGGCCAAACAGAGTGAATCTGCTCAACAGCGATCAACGCTATATCAAAACAATACACGAGGAGCTTTTTCCATGAAAAAAACAGACCTGAAAACCCTTGCCGCGGCAGCCGTCGCCGTGATCCTGACCGGATGCTCCAGCGTCGCGACGTTCGACTACGCGTCCGCCCCCGGCGTCATGGCGAAATTCGAGAAGAGCGAAGCGTCGCAGAAGACCGTCGCCGTCGTTCCGTTCCTGGACCAGCGCCAGACCAAGTATTATGATCCGCTTCAGGCGAAACAGGCCTCCGCGCATCCCGAGGGCGATCACGGCTCCTACTGGTTCGGCCTCATCCCGCTGATCCCCGCCGGCTTCTACGAAAAAGAGGAACCGGAAAAGACCGCCGAAGGGTTCGTCTCCATCGGAGCGTTCCAGTTCGATCCGGCGAGCGACCTGTCCAATGCCGCCTACACGAGCCTGCAGGAATCCGGCCTCTTCGCCGGCGTCTCGAAGGCGAACAGCGCCGAACAGGCGGACGCGGACTACGTCTTCCGCGGAAAAGTCACGAACACGTTCTACGCCGGCAGCATCTATTCCTACTGCCTGACCTACCTCATTTCCCCGGTCTTCTGGGTCCTGGGCGCACCGTTCGGCACCTCGGAGAACGAACTCTGGGTGAAGTTCGAGCTGCTCAACCGCAAGGGCGACATCGTGTGGAGCCACGAATACCGCGGCTATGACTACATCATGCACTGGATCTACGCCAGGCACGGCAAAGACGTGAGCCTGTACCCGCAGCTGATGAAACAGGCGATGAACGAAGCCCTCTTCTCGCTCTCGAAGAACCTTCCGGCGCTTGACGGCAAATCGGTCGTCGGCGGCGAACAATAATCTGCACACCCGCGTTTCTTTCCTCTTCGCTCCGCGATAAGACAACGCGCCGATTTTCATGATCTGGTCGAAGAACAGAGACAAAGACAAGCCCAAAGACGCCGCCCTGAAACCGGGGACGCTTTTCGAGAAGTATTCCGTCGTGAAGGAACTCGGCCGCGGCGGAATGGGCGCCGTGTATCTTGTCCGGCACACCGTGCTCGATTCCCTGTTCGCGCTGAAGATCCTGGCGCCCGACATCGCGAAGAAGAACAAGCAGTTCGTCGACCGGTTCATCCGCGAGGCGAAACTCGCCTGCAAGATCAAGCACCCGAATCTGATCGCGGTCCACGACGCGGGCCAGAACCCCCAGAACGGCCTGTACTACATCATCATGGACTACGTGCCGGGGGGCAGCGTCCGCGATCTCCTGAAAAAGACGCGCCGCATCCCGCCGGGACGGGCTCTGGAGATCATCACCCAGGTGGCGGGCGCGCTCTCGGCGGCCAATGCGCACCACATGGTCCACCGCGACATCAAGCCCGACAACATCATGTTCACGGCGGACGGCTCCGCCAAGCTCGCCGACCTCGGGATCGCCAAGTCGACCGACGAGCAGGACACCATGCTGACCATGGCATCCTCGGTCTTCGGCACCCCGGCCTACATGTCGCCGGAACAGGCAAAGGATTCCAGCAAGGTCGATTCCCGGGCGGACATCTACAGCCTGGGCATCGTGTTCTATGAAATGCTGTCCGGGAAGCGCCCGTTCTCGGGCGACACGACGATCCAGATCCTGTCGCAGATCATGGACCCGGAAAGCACTCCCGACATCCGGCAAGTCTGCCCGGAAACCCCGCAGGACCTGGCCGACCTGATCGCCCGGATGACGGAAAAGAACCTCGAAAAACGCATCCCCGATCCCGACACTCTGGTGCAGGAACTGAAGAAGATCCGGATCCCGGATCAAATCGCGTCGCGTCCCCTGCGGACCCGCGGAGAGATCCTCGTGGACAAACAGTCCGGGAACGGGGCCTCGGCAGGCGACGTCACGATGCCGACCATGGCGACCGCCGCACCCGCCGGCGACGTCACGATGCCGACCATGGTGACCGCCGCACCTGTCGGCGACGTCACGATGCCCACCATGGCGACCGCAGCGCCGCCAGTTTCCGTGGAGGCGAACGAACCGGAACCCGAACCGCAGGCAGTCGAGTCCACGCCCCAAACGGTCGCTTCCGCACCGCAGACGGTCACGCCTATAAACGAACCGGAACCCGAACCGCAGATGGTCGAGCCCGAACCTCAAACGGTCGAGCCCGTGAACGAACCGGAACCCGAACCTCAAACGATTGAATCTGCGCCTCAAACGGCTGCTTCCGCACCTCAGACGTTCGAACCCGCGGAGCAGGTGGTCGAACCCGCAGATGAGCCAGAACCCGAACCGCAGGTCCCTTCTGCAGAGGAAAGCCCGGAGGTCACGATGCCCACCATGGCGACCACTGCGCCGCCCGCCGCTCCGGCTCCCAAACCCGCCGCAGAGCCCGAAGTAACGGTCTCTGCCGCTCCGCCTCAGAAGACATCCCCTGCCCCGAGGCAGACCGCGCCTCAAACGACTGCTCCGGCAGCAAAAACGACTGCTCCGGCAGCAAAAACGACCGCTCCGGACGCTCCCCCGAAACAAGAAGAAGCCGCTTCCCCGAAAAAATCCAAAAAGGGGATCGTGGTCGTCGTCGCGGTCCTGGCTGCGTGTTTTGTGCTTGTGCTGGGCGCAGGCCTGATCGGTCTGATTTTGATCTTTGGAGATGAATCCCCCGCGGTCACGCCGCCGGATCCCGGAAACAAAACCGAGTCTCCGGCCATTCCGGGCACCACTGTGACCGCGGAGACGAAGCCCGTTTCCGGCGGACAGGCGCAGGATGTCCGGCCTGAACAGAACACCGTTGCAGCCTCGAACAAACCCGCCAATACCGCGAACACCGCCGCCGCTGACACGGAAGTCACACCCGCCGCCACGACGGTCGCCACTCCGGTCCGGACTGTCAGCGAAACGCCGTCCGGCTCCGGGAAAGAAGAAGACGAGGACGAAATGGTCCCCGATCCGCTTCGCAAGAACCAGATCGTGCTGCTTTCCGACACTTCGACGCTCGCGCGGGACGCGAAAAAGGCGTTGGCAAAAGCATTCGGCGCGGAAAAAGTCTCGTTCCAGGAAGCGGCGGGCATGGGAAGCTACAAACGGGAACTCGACACGATCGCGAAGGCGTCGCCTTCGGCCGTCGTGATCTGCTTCGCCCGGCAATATGCCGAGGACGGCATTTCCGCATCCGGCTATGAGAACGTCATCGCGTACCAGGCCGATTTCTTCCGCGAGAAAGGAATCCCGCTCCTGTTCCTTCAGCCGGACGGGGACGAAGACGACGACCGCCTGCAGCCGTACCTGACCGCGACGAGGGACGTTTGCCAGTACCGCAGCGTCCCGCTGGTCGCCGCCGAGGGCGCGGCGGACGGAAAACTGGTTTCCGCGGTTCGCGGACTGCTGCCCGGAGGAGCTGAAAACTGACCCCGGAATCTTCCGACGGAGTTTCATCAAAAAAACAAGTGTTTTTTCCGGTTTTCTACTTGCAATCTCACTTCCGTGTGATATAGTTTTTAAAACATCAGCCGAACAACTGTTTTATCTATATTTTTATTAACCATATAAACCCGAATGCGTGACGAAATATGCGGATTATATGTCATGGCCTGACCGGTGAAGATTTCCCGGTTGAATTTGTCGATCACGAAATCTCCTTGGGTTCCAAGGAGACCAACGGCATTGCGATCACCGCGGCGACCGGGGTTTCCGATTGCCATGCGTTCCTGATGGAGGAAGGGGAGGAACTGTTCATCCGGGACAACGGCAGCCAGACCGGAACGTTCCTCAATCACAACAGGATCCAGGACAAGCGGAAAATCTCGTCGGGCGACATCATCCAGATCGGCGACCGGGAGATCCGTGTGGACATCGTCCGCCCCGCCGACGACGCCATGGACATCGACCGTACGATGCAGACCGTGGTGAATATCAACGATGCGGCAAAAGGACCGGAGCAGACCGTCACGCTGAACTTCCTCCCGATCGGCAAGTACGACGACAACAGCATCGACGCCACCGCCATGACCATGATGTCCGACGAACTGGCGGAACAGATCGCAGCCGACAAGGAAGCAGCCGACAAGGAAGCAGCCGCGAAGGAAGCAGCCGCCAACGACGATTATGACCGGACGATGGTCTCGGACGGGGCGGGGACACATCCGTCGTCCATCTCCTCGACCGGCTCTCAGACTCCGCTTCCGGCGGGCGTGTCGTCGACGCAGGCGATCTTCATTTCCGGTCGCGAGATCGGCAAATACATCATCGTCAAGCGCATCGGCAAAGGCGGCATGGGCGAGGTCTACCTTGCCAAGCACAAGACGCTGGGCACCTACCGCGCGCTGAAAGTCCTTCCGAGGGAGTTCCTCGAGGACAACGACAAATTCCTCGACCGCTTCATCCGCGAGGCGAAACTCGCCTCCGAGATCCGCCACCCGAACGTGGTCGGCGTCATGGACGTCGAAACGGACACCGAGTTCGGCTGCCCGTACATCGTCATGGAGTACATCGACGGCGGCAGTCTGCGCAATATCCTGAAATCCACGAAAACGCTGTCGGAGGAACAGGCGGTCGTCATCGTCGAGGCCATCGCGTCGGCGCTGCGCGCTGCGGAAAGCTTCAGCATCGTCCACCGCGACATCAAGCCGGACAACATCATGTTCACGAAACAGGGCGAGGTCAAGCTCGCGGACCTGGGCATCGCAAAGAACGACGACGCGGACAACGAGCTGACCCGGACCAACGTGATGATCGGCACGCCCGCCTATCTCTCGCCGGAACAGGCGCAGAACGCCAAGGGCGTCGACGCCCGCGCGGACATCTACAGCCTGGGCGCCACGTTCTATGAAATGCTGACGGGGGAACACCCCTATCCCGGCCACAACACGTTCGAGATCCTTCACAAGCTGTTCGCGGACCCCGTACCCGATCCGCGGAAGATCAATCCCGAAGTCTCCCCGGCCTCCGCGGCGATCGTCATGAAGATGATGGCAAAGGACGCCAAGGACCGCTTCCAGAGCGCGACCGAACTGCTGGAAACGATGGACAAGACGTTCCCGCCGCATACCGCGTACGAATCGGCCGAGCTCATCAAGAAAGTGATCGCCGGCGATACCGAACACAACACGGCGTTCAGCTCCGGCATCACCACCACGCAGTTCGCCTGGCAGTACAAGAAATACATCAAGTGGGCCGTCCTGGCGGCCGTCGTCCTGCTGGTGCTGCTCGGCGGCGGCATCGGCACGATCGTCGCCCTCAAGGGCCGCAAGGCCGACGTCCCGCCCCAGCCGCAGCAGCCGGCGGAGACCAACGTCACGGAAACGGATCCCTTCATCGAGGAACCTCCGCCGCCAGTTCAGGTAAGCCGGTACGACCTGCAGATCAAGACGACCCCGGATTCCGAGATCCACTTCATTTCCGAGGACGGCCAGATGCGGGTCTACTCCTCCAACCACGAAGGCATGCTCAAGATCCCCGGCCTGGAGCCCGGCACATACAAGGTCAGGATCTCCAGAAACAATTACCGCCAGCTCACACATGACGTCGAACTGAAAGACAACACGGAGCTCGATCTGCCGCTGACCGCCGACTTCAAGAAGCTCGCCATCAAGGCGCAGCCCGGTTCGAAGATCAGGATCGAGGGCGTCGAAAACGGGGAAAAGACCATGACGGTCCCGGCGGACGGGAGCGCGGTCTTCCCTGAACTGCTCGGCGAAACGCTCTTCGTCCACATCGAGCTTCCCGGCTGGGAGACTTATGAACAGACCCTGCTGCTGAACAGGGACATGGAATTCCAGGCGCAGCAGAAACGCGTGAAGGTCGCCCTCACGGTCCGCACCGCGCCCAACGCGGAGATCGTCCTGAAACAGGAAGGCAAGGAAGTCCAGACGGTCAAGGCGAATTCGCTCGGCATGGCGGTCGCCGACGGCATCGTGGCGGGCGAATATCAGATGGAGATCTCCAGCGAGGGGTACCACTCCAAGGAAATGGCGTGCGACCTGACCCGGAACCAGAACCTGAACGTGGACCTTCAGAAGATCACCTACAAGCTTCAGCTCAACGCGGCGGAGGGGACCCAGATCATGCTGTTCCTGAACCACCAGCTTCAGGGGACCTACCTTGTGCCGGCCGCGGGTAATCTGAACCTGACCGGCATGACGCCGGGCAAGTACTCCATCACGGCGGAAAAGAAAGGCATGGTCGGCCAGAACTTCGACATCGACCTCGACAAGGATATGTCGTTCGACTGCCATCTGGTCGAGGAAGTCGCGGTCGTCACGCCGCCCGCCGACGAGCCGGACAAGACCGGCGACGGCCAGGTCGCGCAGCAGGACGAGCAGGAGACCAAGCCGGAAGAAGTGATCCCGCCTGAACCCGAAAAGCAGGAAGGCATCGTCAGCATCTCGTTCGACGCGTCGCCGGAACTGGTGGAATACCTGCAGGGAAAAGGCGTGGAGATCAAGGTCGGCGACGAGACCTGGTCCGATATCCGCGTGTTCCCGTGGAGCCAGAAACTTGAAGCCGGAGACTACGCCATCTCCGTCCGTGCGGACGGGATCAGGGACCTGAGCGTCCCGCAGTTCACGGTCAAGGCCGATCAGAACAACGAATGCACGCTCGAACCCGTCGCAATGCCCTCGTATCTGCAGTTCGTCTCCAACCTCGACGACGCGGAGATCACGTTCAACGGCTCCGCATGCAAGCCCGGACAGGAAGTCGAATGCGACACCTTCCGTGAGGTCACCGTCGTCGGCGTCCACGGAGAAGAACGCCTCACCCGCACCGTCCGGAGCACGAAGCCGGGCGGAAAGGTGATGGTGGAATTCCTCTTCACGGAACCGGTGAAGGAGGAAGGACCGGAGCAGAAGCAGGAAGTGGCGCAGGACACCCAGACCAAACAGCAGCCGATGCAGGCGGAATACGAAGCGGGCATGAAGCAGTTCGCGGACAAGAAATACAAGGACGCCCTGAAAACGTTCACGCCCGCCGCGGAAGCCGGCAACGTGGACGCCGCGCTGAAAGTCGCGGAGATCAACGAACGCGGCCTCGGCATGTGGTTCTCCGACACCAAGGAAGCGATGAAGTGGTATGCCAAGGCCGCCGACCTCGGTTCCGCAGAAGCCGCGCTGAAGGTGGCAAAGGCCATCGACAACGGCGACTACAAGGGGTCCGCCAAGGAAATGCTGGATTATTACCTGAAAGCCTGCGCCCTGAACCAGGCGGACGTCTTCTACCGGATCTCCAACCTTTACAAGACCGGCTACAAGGAGATCCCGCAGAACGACGCGAAGTCCATGGATTATCTCCGGCAGGCCGCCGACCTCGGTCTCCCGGACGCGATGTTCGACCTCGGCGTGCGCTATGAAAAAGGCGACGGCGTCGTCTCCAACATCCAGACTGCCCTGAAGTGGATCAACAAGGCCGCCGATGCCGGAAGCGACAAAGCCAAGCGCTACAGCAAGCAGTTAAGGCAGTAAAAAACGAAACATCCCCGCCCGGAAACGGGCGGGTTTTCCATTTCAACCAAACCATACCAACCCAAAGGAGTTTACGTTTCAATGAAAATGAAGCATCTGCCGCTTCTGGCGGTTTTCGGGATCTCGTCGCTTCTCCTCACGAGCTGCGCCAATCACCTCCGCGACATCAGCACCGTGTCGCAGGAAGACGACAAAAAGATCCTCAGCACCCGGTATGACCTGAAGCTTACCCCGGAAACGATCCGCGATTCCGCCTATCACGTGGAGATCGAAAAGCTCGAATCCGTGGAAGTCAAGAACTACCAGGTCAGCACCGTCAAGTCCATCGTCACTCCGTACCAGGGCTGGCGCGAACTCTACGAAGTCCCCGCCGGGATCGGGCTTCTGCCGGTCTCCATCGGCTCCCACCTGCTCTTCATCTTCTCGTTCGGCATCCTGCCCTACGACATCCCGAAATCCATTACGAACCTGTCGTTCACCGGCATGAACCCCGCCCTGAACTGGGAAAATGAGGAACGCTCCGAAGAAAACCTGGTCTCGCTCGAACGCAAGATGCTGAGCGACATCACGGAAAACACCAAGACTCCGCTGTCCCATCAGGAGATCACCGTGCGTTCCGACCGCCAGAACAGAAAGTACACCACGGACGACTTCGGCGGATTCGACCTGCATTTCCTGGCGCTGAACTCCGCGGACACCTTCTTCCCCAGCGGCAGAAAAGTCTCGTTCATCGTGGACGGCACCCCGGAAAAGGAACTGAAGAGCGTCATCCTGACCCGCGACTATCTGGCGCGCCTGCTCCGCGCCCAGGCGAAGATCAACGCCTACCGCGCGACCCCGTCGGGCAAAGACCTGTATGATACCGTGATCTACCTGGAAAAGAACGGCTTCGACCAGCTGGCATATTCCCTTGAGGAAAGCGAGCTGAGGAGGACCGCGAACGACAGCAGATTCCAGAACGACTTCAAGGCCGCGGCCGCCGTGCTGGAGTAAAAGCTCCCCGGCTGCACGCCGCACATTTCCAAGTTCGGATACATCGCGTCCGGCAACACCTCGTTGCCGGACGCTTTTTTTTGCCCGGACACTGCAAGCAGTGTTGATACAGTGCTCTGCTGCGCGAGAGCACAGAGCAGTGTTGTTATGGTGCTGTTATGGTGTGGTGCTCGGCTGTTTCAGCACACGCCGTGTGCTAGTCGGCGGGCGGGGTCCCTTCCGGGAGTTTCGGCAGTTTTTCGAGGAGGCCGTTGTCGTCCTTGAACCGAGCCATGATGCGCAGGTACCCGGTCGGAGCGCGGGAGGCATCGCGGTAGGCGATGAAGAATCCGGGCGCGGGTGCGGCGTTCGGCATCTGGACATAAGGATCGCGGAGACGGTCGAGCGAAGCCATCCAGCCGACGGGATAGAACGTGCGGCGGTCCTCTTTGTTGCGGGCTGTGATCGCGATGGGGCCGGGCGCGTAACGGCGGAGCTCGGAATTGATGTGCACCGCGCCCGCCTGCTGTTCGGAGAGCGACACGCCGAACGTTTCGGCTCGGTTTCCGGCGTCGCGGTGGATCACGCCGAGGAACACCAGCCATCCGCAGAAACACAGCCCGAAATAGACGCCGAGCGCGATCTTCGCCGGGCGGAGCGTGCGACCGGACAGGAACCACATCGCGCCGGTCGTTTCCAGATACGCGGCGAACGGCACGGCGTACAGGCAGTGGAACGGATGGAACGGCTGTTTCATCACGAGGAACGCGAGCGAGGCGGGCAGCATGAGGACGCAGGAAACGATGCCGACGCGGTCTTTGCGGATGAAAACGAGCACGGCCCCGGTCAGAAGCAGCGCCGCCATGAGCACGATCGAGATCACTGCCATCAGCAGCAGGAACGATGCCGCCTCGCGGTCGACGTCCCCCAGCGCCGGATGGAATACGTCGGCGAATCCGCCGAACGTCGTCTGAAGCACGGCAAACGGGCCGCGCAAGGGGATGCGTCCGGGGGGCGTCCGGAGCCAGAGAATCCCCCAGACAAGCAGGGAACCGAGCAGCAGGGCAATGCGTTTCGCGCGGGATGCGGCATCGTCGCGATCCATAAGCCGGACCAGCGCGTACAGCACGAACGCCCCCGCAGGAAGCAGCAGGGAATCCCCGCGCAGGGATTTGTGCTCGAGCAGAAGATACGGTGACGTCGCGGAGAAAAGGAAC
>JAEEGH010003380.1_pt1 | contig 42057 bp, 36 predicted proteins | sample 9134181 | NCBI WGS metagenome assembly JAEEGH01 (sample SAMN16246544, study PRJNA631951) | gut metagenome | biome: gut microbiome; feature: rumen; material: DP-attached | host: Bos | place: Iran: Karaj | collected 2018-10 | reverse complement strand
CGGTATCGAATTAATTTTATACCTTTGCAATCCCTATTACGCATAGTCGTGTAGGCATTGAGTTTGGTGGGTTCGTATAACGGCTAGTACTCAGGATTTTCATTCCTGCAATAGGAGTTCGATTCTCCTACCCACTACCAAATATTAAAAAATAATACAATGGCAAATACAGCTTCAGCTAAGAAAGCCGATCGCCAGAGCGAGAGGCACCGCCTGCATAACAGGTATTATGCACGCACCACAAGAAACGCTATCCGCGACATCCGCAACACCACCGACAAGGCCGAGGCCGAAAAGAACGCCCCCAAGGTGTACGCGATGATCGACAAACTCGCAAAGATCGGAGTCATCCACAAGAACAAGGCTTCCAATCTCAAGAGCGGCATCCAGGTTTACATCAACAAGCTTGCTTAAAACTCCCTGACAGACGCGTTCCCGACGCGTCTGATTTTTCACCAGCGGGATGTAGCGCAGTTGGCTAGCGTACCACGTTCGGGACGTGGGGGTCGTCCGTTCGAGTCGGATCATCCCGACAAAAAGAGCACTCAATTCGAGTGCTCTTTTTGTCGCTATTTCGGCATGGCCAGTTTATACACGACGGGCTTGCCCTGGCCGCGTCTTGGGCTGGTGTTGGTGTTGACGTAGATCCAGCCGTCGCGGATGGCGAGGTCTTCCATCTCGTAGGGGATCTCCTCGTCGAGGTTGTATTTCGCGCAGATCGTGCCGGAGTCGGTGTCGTAGACGCGTAAGCGCGACGGGCGGCCCTCCGGGTCGATCACCCCGACTCCGAAACAATAGAAGATCTTGCCGTCCAGCATGCACCCCGCCTGTGTGAACCAGGTTTCGTAGGGGAAAAGCACCTGCTTTACCAGGTCGTCAACCGTCAGAATTACCTCCGATCCTTCCGACAGGGCGGGGATCCTGAACTGGTAGGCAATGTAGAAGTTGTCTTCTGCACGGAGAGTCACCGCGGGCGTCGTGCGCTGGTGCGCGGAAAAAACCCAGAGGGCCTTGCGCTCGCGGTCGATCAGCCAGCTCGGCGCCCCGAAGATGGGCTCGTAGCCTTTCCCGGCAAAGCCGCTGATATCCAGCTTGATAGTCTGCACCAGCTCGGAACTGAACTTCTTCCCGCAGCGCTTGATGCTCTCCACGAAGCAGGTCCACTCGATGTCGCTCCCCACCTTGCCGTTGGAAATGTAGAGCAGCGGGAACGATGCCCCGCGCTTCTTCTCTATGCCGAACTCGGCGTTGTTGGCGTGGTTGTCCTTGCAGGACGAGGCCAGCTCGAACCCTCCTATAGGCACCGGGTTCGCCTTTTTGAAATCATACACGTTCACGTGGCCTCCGTCTTCCATCGAGAAAAGGAACCGGCCGCTTATGTCCATGCCCTGCTGAGGCCTCTTGCGTCCTTCCTTCACGATGAACTCGCTGCACTCGGGGTTCAGCTGCAGGCCCCCGAACGCCTGTGCGGCAGCCGAAAAGCAGGCGGCCAGCAGTACCAGACTAACGATTGTCTTTTTCATCCAATATTCTGTAAACGACGTAAATGCTTATGATCAAAATGATTGCGCCGATAAACGAGAGCACCGTGCCCTTGACGGCCACGGCCTTGGGATCGCCCGCGGCAAGGAGTCCCGCCAGCAGCAGCGCAATGACTCCGACAGTGATGCAGAAACAGTTGAGAGCCAGGTGCGAATAGCGCTTCGTGGCAGCTTTGACGGCCGGCCCCGGCTCCACGTCTGCGGCCGGATCGACCACTGCCTCAAGGGCGTCGTGCCCTGGACTGGTGATCCCCCGGAAGCGGCACCACAGCTCCATCGCGCCCAGGATAAGCACCGGAATCACGCAGCCCGACACCGACTCCAGCAGGCTCGGACTCACAAGCTCCGCCGGGATTGTGAAGCGCGCGGTAAAACCTATTGCCCAGCTGGCCAGCATCGCCGCCACCAGCCGGTTGCCGTTCAGCCTGCGCGAGAACAGGCCCCAGATGGACGGAATATACAGCGGGCACAGCACCATCGTCAGGATCAGCACAACTACTTTCTCGGCACCTCCGGCGAGCGGCACCAGCATCGCGATGCCTATGATCACGAGCCCGAAAACCAGCGTGAACACGCGACCGACGCGGATCCTGCGCCGCTCCGAAGAGTCCGCGTTGCCCTTCCAGTGCCCCCAGATTTCATAGGTGAACACGTTTGCATACACGTTCAGTGTGCCGGACACGTTGCTCAGCGTGGCCGAAAGCATCGCCGCAAGCATCATCCCGACCATTCCTCCCATCAGCACGGTCCTGCTCATATTCACGTAGGCGCTTTCGCCCAGGCGCGTCATCATTTCCGGATCCACGTCCATTCCGGGCCCCGGCACCAGCGTGCGGTAAATCATTGTGGGAAGGTACCATATGAGCGGCGTGACCAGGTAAAGCACCCCGATGAGGGCGGTGCTCCTGCGGGCGTCCCTGACCGTGGGCACGCTGATGTAGCGCTGCACGAACGGCCAGTCGCCGCCTATCATCGCCACGTGGAGGCACATCCACAGCACCAGCCACAGCCACCCGTAGGTCGGCGAGGTGGGGGAGAAGAAGCCCGGAATCGCGCTCGCCTTCTCGATGAAGCTGCCCACGCCGCCGGTAGCGTGGAACGACAGCGGCACCATGAACACCACCACCGACAGCAGCACGCCGAACTGGATGAAATCCGTCATCAGCACGGCCAGGAAGCCGCCGGCCACGGTGTACGCGAGCGTGATGCCCCCCAGGAACGCCAGGGCCCACCAGATGCTGAGGCAGCCCGGAGCGGAATCCCCCGGCAGCCCGGTGGACGCGAACACGCTGCCTTCGGGCACCTGGATGAGGGCGCACGTGACCACGGCCACGGCATAAAGTGCCACCGCGGTATGCACCCCGCGCCCGACTATGCCGGCAACGGTGTAGAAGCGCACTGTCCCGTGGCCGAAGCGCACGGTCAGGTATTCCCCTGGAGACTTGATGCGAAGACGGCGCCAGCGCCCTGCTATCCAGCGGCTTACGATAAGGGATGCGATGCCGAGGCATATTGCCGTCATCACGGCCACAAGCCCCGATTTGTAGGCCACTCCGCCCCAGACTACGAAGGTGCTGGCGGAGAATATGGTCATATATGAGGACACGCCGGAAAGCCACCAGGAGGAGTTGCGTCCGGCTATGAACATATCTTCGGAATTCTTGATCCTGCGGCTCACGAGCAGGCTCACGGCCACCAGGCCGACGAAATAGAACAGCAGTACTGCCAGGTCGAGGGAACCCATAGGCGCCTATCTCATTTTCTTGCCGAAAGGCTTCGGGCGCTCCACGGTCTGTATGTATTCCTGCCCGAAGCTGTCGGTGACCTTGACCACTACGGTACTGTTAGGCGATGATGCCTTGGCCCAGAAATAATGGGGCTTATATCCAGGTTCGTTGTATTTGGACGGCCAGCGGCTCTTGGAATTGTCGTCCCAGGCGGCCTTCGGCAGGTAGTAGTCGATGGTGAACTGCGGATTCTCGGCCTTCTTGTGCTTCACGGGCAGTTCTACGCCATTTTCGGTGACGCTTATCTTCCATTTGCTCTCCCATGCCCAGACGTTGATCAGCAGCATGTTGTCTTCGATCTGGTCGTAGCGGGTGCGCTTGTCGTAGTGCTTCAGCATGGCCTGCACGGCTCCGTCGTTGTTGTAGTAGTCGCGCACGGCATTCATGTCGAACACGCGGAACTGCTGCCCTGCGCCGTCGTCGATGGACACGAAATACCACTGCATCCTGTCCCTTTCGAACGGGAACACCTCGAAGCCGGCGGGGCCGCCGTCGGGGGCGAGGGTGAGGCCGCCGTGCGCCGCCGGCTGCCACCAGCAGCCGCAGACTCCGGAAATGTTGTGTTCCACTATGTTGGAGATATTGGGGTAGGTGGATGTGTCGTCGGAACCGTAGCAGAGCATATTCTGATGGGAATGCCCGGAGATGAAATGCACGTCGGGGAAATCTTTCAGCAGGGCTGTGAACTCGTTGAAGAGTTCCTCCTCTCCGCCGCCGGCGCACTGGAGGTGGTGGTTGATGGCGTTTCCGGTGAATCCTCCCTTGTAGCGCATAATGGGGCAGTGGAACGCCACTATCAGCGGGGCGTCCTTGTCCTTGACGGTGGCCAGGTCCTTCTTCATCCACTCCAGCTGGTCGGCGGTGAAGTAGTGGTCGTGGTCGCGCTTGCCGGTGATGCCTTCGTAGCTGTCTATACGGCCTTCGCTGTTGCGGTAGACTATGTTGTCAAGGACTATGTAGTGCTCGCGCCCGAGATTGAATGAGTAGTGGGTGGGACCCATCGTGCGGCGGTAGCGTTCGGCGGCATTGAAATCGACGTCGCCTTCGCGTGCTGTGCCGCCGTCGTTGTCGTGGTTGCCCATGACGTGGAACATGGGCACAGGGAAGCGTACCTCCTTGAGAGTCTGGGGGAAACATTCGATGGGGTAGCCGTACTCATACCAGTAACGGTCATACACGCTGTCGCCGCAGTTGAGGCAGTACACCGGCCCGTGGGGCTTCGCCTTTTCGACCTCCTCGAGGAAGCGGGGCATGAAGACCTCCTTGAACTGTAGCATATCGTCGAAGAGGTTGGCCAGGTGGATGTCGGAAATGGCTATCAGGGTGTAGTTGGTGTTGTCCACGCCGGTCAGCGTGAAATCGTGGCGCTCGGCCGTGCCTTCAGGCCCGGTGAGCCGCTGCCAGAATGCCGGCATTCCGTCGGTGGCCTCGACTTCCGTGCAGCTGGGTATGCTCACGAACACGCTGCCCTCGCGCTTGGCCGATTTCAGGTAGTAGAAGCCCTTTTTGTCGGTGGTGGCAAGTTCGGCGCCGTCCGAGACCACGACGCCCTGCATGGGCGTGCCGTCTTTCAGCACCTGGCCCCAGACGGTGCAGCCCTTCGGCAGCCTCTGTCTGGCTTCCGTAGCCGGCGCGATGGCCATTGCCAGCAGAAGTATGATGATAATCCTTTTCATATGTGGCGCGTAATTACTTCTTTTTCCGTGCAGGCAGATTGTGCAAGTGGCTGCGGCTCAGGGGGTTGGGCGCCACCGAGGACGGCGCCGATGGAGCGCAGGCGGGCGGTCAGGGATGCGATGTCGACGTCGGAGACGCTCCTGCTGCCGGCGGCGGCGAGGGCGGCGGCGACTCCTGCTGCCTGGCCGGTGCCCATGCAGGAGGCCTGCACGCGCAGCGAGGCGAATGCCGTCTTGTCGGCGCTGATGCAGCGGCCGGCGACGAGCAGGTTGCCGAAACCCGGGGAGTAGAGCGCCCGGTATGGCACGTAGGCCGGCGTCTTCAGGAAGGTGATGTTCTGCGAGGCACCTTTGGCCACGTGGATGTCGATGGGATGCGCGCCGCGGGACACGGAGTCGGGGTAGCGGAAGGCGCTCACGTATTCCTGAGCCGTAATGGTGTGCGCTCCCTTGATGCGGCGGGTCTCACGCACGCCGGCCTGCACCGCAACGGCGCTGACGTAACTGTCCCTGAATTCGGGGAAGTGGTCCCTGAGCACACGGGCCATAAGGAACACCTGCTCGCGCAGTTCGCACTCGGCGCGGGTGAGGTCGGCGTTGTCGACGGCATTGCCGGCGGTGCGGGTCATATTGACCGTGACCACGCCTGGCTGCAGGGTGGTGCAGAACCACGGGCCGCCGAATTCTGGGATGCCCCATTCCTCCTTGTGGGCCAGCAGTTCGGCGCGTATCTCTTCGCACTGGCAGTTGACACCCTGGCGGTTGTGGTGGATTGCGGTCTGCATCCGGGGAGTCGAGGTGTCCACGCCGCCGAGCACGAAGTAGGACGACAGGGGCTGGAGCGGCTTGCCTTCGTCGGGCTGCATCGGCACGCCTGCCATATAGGCCAGGTCGCCGTCGCCCGTGCAGTCTATGTAAACCTTGGCTTCGATGGCCTCGGTGCCGTTTTTGTTGCTGATGATTATGGCCTCGATCCGCCCGTCGGGGGATGTGCGGACGCCGCTTAGCCAGGAGTGCAGATGGAGCGTGACCCCGGCTTCGAGGACCATGCGCTGGCAGCAGAGTTTGTAGAGTTCGGGCTCGAAGGCCACGTTGCCAAGGGGCTTCTCGATGAGCCCGCCGCCCATCTGCTGAAGGCGCTCGCAGAACTCCCAGGGGATGCCGCCGATAACCTTTTCTCCGTTGTAGGTGAAGACGCTCAGGGGGGCGACTATTCCGGCCGTCGCCATGCCGCCGAGAAAGCCGTAGCGCTCGACCAGGGCCGTGCGGGCTCCGCACCTTGCCGCTGCTATTGCAGCGATGAATCCGGCAGGGCCGCCGCCGCAGACCACCACGTCGTAGTTTGCGACAACGGGCACGCTGCTGTTGCAGCTTATCTTTTTCATAATTGCTACAAAAATATGAAATAATTGTTAAATTCGCAGTATGGTTGCACTCATAGTCTTTGCGATAATTTTTGCCATCCTGGGCATAGTCGGAAGCGTGGTTCCCGGCCTTCCGGGGCCTCCTCTGAGCTGGGTCGGCATGCTCCTGGCGTATTTCGCCGGCAGGGTAGGCGACAAGCCGGATCCTATGACTACCGGATGCCTGCTTGCCTGGCTTGCCGTGACCGTGATCGTGACTGTCCTGGACTATATAATCCCCGTGAAGACCACTCAGATGACGGGCGGCCACAAAGCGGCTTCGACCGGTGCGCTCATCGGTCTTGTCGTCGGAATGTTCATGACGCCGGTGGGCATGATCATGGGGTCCCTCATCGGCGCCTTCCTCGGCGAGCTCCTCGTCAACAACAAGGGTGTCTGGTCGGCATTCAAGGCCGGCGCAGGCGCTTTCCTCGGCTTCCTCCTCGGCACAGGCCTCAAGCTCATAACGGCCGGGGTAATGGCTTGGCTGGTAATTAAATACTCATTTCTATAGACATGGATAAAACAAATTCTCTGATGGTCCTCGCCACGCGTTTCGATTCGCTGGGCGACTGGACCGTTGAGCAGCAGTTCGTGCTGCAGATGGGATCGAGCTATCTTCTTGCCCACGGCCTGGGCGAGCCCCTGAAAAACGATCCCTCGACCCGCATAAACATCGAAAAAGACGGCCGCTACACCCTTTGGGTCCGCACCAAGAACTGGACGGCTTTCTGGTCCGAGGGCAAGACCCCCGGCATTTTCCAGGTCTGCCTGGACGGCAAGGCCGATCCTGCCGAGTTCGGCACCGGTTGCCCGGGGGCTACACGTCCCGAGCGCGCAGCGTGGTACTGGCAAAAGGGCGGCGAGTATGAACTCAAGGCAGGGGAGCACGAACTTTCCATCCACGACCTCACCGGCCTGGACGGCCGCTGCGACGCGGTTCTCCTGACCACTTCCGGAGAAGCTCCCGGCGCCGGGGTCGAAGCCTACAAGGCTCTCCGGGCCGAGCTTCTGCCCGAGCCGGTGGTGGACAAGGGCGACTTTGACTTCGTCATCGTGGGTGCCGGCATGTCCGGCCTCTGCGCAGCCATAGCCGCCGCCCGCAACGGCTCCCGCGTGGCCCTGATCCAGGACCGCTATATCCTCGGCGGCAACAACAGCTCCGAGGTGCGCGTCGGCCTTGGAGGCCAGATCAACATGCCTCCCTATCCGTCTCTGGGCTACATACTTAACGAAATAGGCCCCGACCGCTACGGCAACGCCCGCGGTGCCCACCACTACCAGGACTGGAAGAAGTGGGACGTCATCGCTGCCGAGCCCAACATCACGCTTTTCGCCGGCTACACCGTGGACAAGGTGGAGATGAAGGACGGCAGGATCGCCGCAGTGGAAGCCGTCGAAGCCACCAGGCAGGACCGCATCCGCATAGGCGGCTACGTGTTCTCCGACTGCACCGGCGACGCCCATCTTGCCGTGATGGCGGGTGCCCGCACGATGATGGGACGCGAGGCCCGCGAGGAATTCGGCGAGAGCCTTGCGCCCGAAAAGGCCGACGGCTACACGATGGGCGTGAGCATCGAATGGTACTGCGAAGACTGGAACACCCCCTGCAGCTTCCCGGACAGCCTCGACTGGGGCCTGAAACTCGACGAGGAGACCGTGGAGCCCGTCCACCGCGCCAACTGGTACTGGGAAGTGGGCATGAACGACGACCAGATAGCCGATGCCGAGAAGATACGCGACTACGGTATGTACGTGGCCTACAGCACCTTCTCATATTGCAAGAACCGCCTTGCCAAGAAAGAGGACTGGGAATGCACGCACCTGACCTGGGTCTCGCACGTCAGCGGCAAGCGCGAAAGCCGCCGCATCGTGGGCGACCTCATCCTGCGCGAGCAGGACCTCACCCGCCCCATCCCCTATGAAGACGGCACCTGCACCACCACCTGGCGAATCGACCAGCACTATCCCGATCCGCGCAACGCCGGCAAATATCCCGGTGCCGAGTGGATGTCGATAGGCAAACTCACCCCCATCGACCCGTACGCCCTGCCGTACCGCTGCTTCTACAGCGCCGATGTGCCCAATATGTTCATGGCCGGCCGCGACATCAGCGTCACCCACATAGCCCTGGGCTCAGTGCGCGTGATGCGCACCTGCGCCATGATGGGCGAAGTGGTGGGCCTCGCCGCCAGCATCTGCGTGGGCAAGAAACTCCTTCCGCGCGACATCTACAAGACCAATTTCCAGGACCTTGTGGCCCTGATGAAGAAGGGTGCCGGCCGCACCGACGTCCCCTACACCCAGTTCTACCACCAGGTCGACAGAACAGGCCACCAGGCGGAAGACCGCTGACGGTCTTCAGCTTGATATTCCATTTCTATTATTTGCTGATATGAAAAGAATAATTTGTTTGATATTCGTGCTCATGGCCGGGGTGGCCGGCAGGGCGCAGAGTGACCCGGTTGCCGCACCGGGTGCGACAGTAGTCTGCGGCAACGCCCGTTTCACCGTCCTGACCGACCGCCTGGTACGTATGGAGTGGGCGGCGGACGGCAAGTTTGAAGACCGTGCCAGCCTTGCGGTAATCAACCGCAACCTGCCCGTGCCGTCTTTCAAGGCCGACCGGAAGGGCGAAGGCGTGACCATAAAGACCGGCAAGCTGACTCTCAGCTACAAGGGCGGAAAGTTCGCCCCTGACAACCTGAGCGTCAGTTTCAAACTTGGCGGCAAGACCGTCACCTGGCATCCCGGCGACGCCGCGACCGGCAACCTCAAGGGCACCACACGCACGCTTGACGGCTGCAAAGGCTTCGACCGCCTGAGCCACCGCGAAAAGGAACTTGAGGATGGAATCCTCTCCCGCGACGGCTGGGCAGTGATCGATGAAAGCTCCCGCCACCTCTTCGAAAAGGATTCCTCCGATTGGGGCGAATGGGTCTGCGAAAGGCCGGAAGGGGAGTGTATCGACTGGTACATTTTCGCCTACGGGCACGACTACCTCGCAGCGCTGAATGACTTCACCAAGATTGCCGGCGGCATCCCCCTTCCTCCTAAGTACGTATTCGGCTACTGGTGGAGCCGTTACTGGATATACACCGACGACGAGATGCTCCAGCTTGCCGACGATATGCGCTCCCGCGACATTCCGGCGGACGTGTTCATCATCGACATGGACTGGCACGAGACCTGGAAGCCCCTGGACAAGCGCACCGGCCACGATGAATTCGACCAGCGCCGCGGCTGGACCGGCTACACCTGGGACCGTGACCTCATCCCCGATCCCGAAGGGCTTCTGCACGACCTCCACGCCAAGGGATTCAAGACCGCGCTGAACCTCCACCCCGCATCGGGAATCCGTCCCTATGAAGACTGCTACGAGCGTTTCGTCGCCGATTACCTCTCGCGTACGGACGATTACGACGGCCCTAAGGGCTATATCTATCCCGAAGGAGGCTACACGTTCAAGGGCAACAAGGAGCCGTCCGGCAAGCCCGGCTGGCGCGCGCCCGTGCCCTTCCGCCTCGACCAGCAGGCCTGGGCGGACGCATACTTCAATTCCGTGATCCGTCCCCTGGAGAAGCAGGGAGTGGATTTCTGGTGGCTCGACTGGCAGCAGTGGCGTGAGAGCAAGTATGTCAAGGACCTTTCCAACACATTCTGGTGCAATTATGCTTTCTGGAACGACAAGCTTCGCCAGACCCGCTCCCAGGGCCTGCATGCCCCGCGTCCGCTCATCTACCACCGCTGGGGCGGACTGGGAAGCCACCGCTACCAGCTGGGCTTTTCCGGCGACACATATTCAGAATGGTCGGTGCTGAAGTTCCTGCCGTACTTCACTTCCACTGCCTCCAACGTCGGATACGGCTACTGGGGCCACGACATCGGCGGGCACCAGCAGGACAGGGCCAAAAGAGGCCCGCGCAATGCTGAACTCTACACCCGCTGGATGCAGTTCGGCGTGTTCACCCCCATTTTCAAGACGCACGCCACGCAGGATGCGAATATGGACTGCCGTATCTGGATATTCCCCGAATATTATGAGCACCTCAAGGCGGCCATCAGGCTGCGCTACGACCTGAGTCCCTACATCTACGACGCTGCGCACCAGGCCACGGAGACCGGTGTTTCTATGTGCAGGCCGCTCTACTATTATTACCCGGAGCAGGAAGAGGCCTATAAATGGAACGAAGAGTACTTCTTCGGAGACAATATCCTGGCCACGGCCATCACTGAGCCCTGCGGGGAAGACGGCGTGGCGGAACGCGACGTGTGGCTGCCCAAGGGCGAGTGGTACGACTGCGCCCACGGCGGACTGCTCCGCGGCGGCAAAGTGTATAATCTTAAGTACACCATAGACCAGAATCCCTGGTTCGTGCGTGCCGGTGCCGTGATTCCAATGGCTCCCGAAGGCATACGCAACCTGCAGGAACAGGAGACCGGCCTGCGCCTGATGGTGGTGCCCGGCAAGGATCCGTGCAGGATAGTGCATTATGAAGACGACGGCATTTCCCAGAGCTACGTCAGGGATTTCGCCACCACCCTCATTGAAAAGACCGTTTCCGGACGCAAGACCGTGCTGAAGATTGGCGCGCGTGAAGGCAGCTACGATGGGGCTCCCGCCGGCCGCTGCATCAGCGTCGTACTGGAGGGGGTGAACAAGGCTCCTGCGGCAGTGCGCCTGAATGGCGCCGCCCTGCCTTCGGATGCCGTGTGCGTGGGCGGCGGCAAGGCCTTCGTCACGCTTCCCGAATCCCCGGCATCCCAGCCGCTCACCGTCGAGATACAGATGTAAGCCTATGAAACTCAGCAATGGAGTAGAGATTCCCGCGATGGGATTCGGCACCTACAAGATGCCGCCTGAAGACACTAAGGACTCAGTGCTATGCGCGCTTCGCTGCGGCTGGAGGCATGTGGACACAGCTGCTTTCTACCGCAACGAAGCGGAAGTCGGGGCCGCAGTGCGCGAGTCCGGCGTGCCGAGGAAAGAGATATTCGTGACCACCAAACTCTGGAACTCCGAACGAGGCTACGACAGCACCCTGCGCGCTTTCGACCGTTCGATGGAAGCGCTCGGGCTGGACTACCTTGACCTGTATCTTATCCACTGGCCGGCGTCCCCCTTCTTCTACGACAATTGGAGGGAGATCAATGCCGGCACCTGGCGTGCGTTCGAGCGCCTGTATAAAGAGGGTCGCGTGCGCGCGATTGGACTCAGCAATTTCATGCCCAGGCACATAATGCCGCTGCTTGATGAAGCCGAAATAGCCCCTATGGTGGACCAGATCGAGTTCCATCCGGGCTGGATGCAGAGCGACTGCCTGGATTTCTGCAGGGAGCACGGGATGGCAGTGGAGGCGTGGGCACCCCTGATAAAGGGGGAGGCGCTTTCGCATCCGGTCATTGCCGGCATCGCCGGCCGCAGGGGAGTGACGCCGGCGCAGGTCGTGCTTGCGTGGGTGCTGGCCTGCGGGGTGATTCCGCTCTGCAAGTCCGTGACCCCGTCCAGGATAGTAGAAAATCTTGCGGCTGCCTCCATACGGCTGGATACTGAAGAGACCGCTGCCATCAGTGCACTTGGTTTCGTGGGCGGAAGGTGCTATAATCCTGATTGTTGCAATTTTCTTTAATTTTTATTTGCAAATCTGATTTTTTGTCTTACCTTTGCAGTGTACTAATGAACTAATACACCACAAAGGCAATGATAAAAATTCATGATTTAGCTTTCAGCTACGGCCAAAATGAGGTCCTGCGCAACATCACGATGGACCTCGAGCCCGGAAAGATCTACGGACTTCTGGGCGAGAACGGAGTGGGCAAGACCACCTTGCTGACACTCCTTTGCGGACTCAAGAAAACCAAGTCGGGTACTATCCTGACCGATGGCCACGACCCCAGCAGGAGGGAGCCTTCCCTTCTCTGCGACCAGTACTACCTCCCCGATGAAGTGGCTCCCGTCAACGACAGGGCCCTTGGCTGGGCGAGGGCGAGCGGTGCTTTCTGGCCCGCTTTCTCCGTCGACAAATATGTGGCGCTCCTCAATGAATTCGAGGTGAATCCTGCCCAGAAGATGAACGCTATGTCTTCCGGACAGCTCAAGAAGACCTATATCGCCTTCGCCCTGGCTTCCGGTGTCAAGCACCTCTATCTTGACGAGCCCACCAACGGACTCGACATTCCCTCGAAGGCTCAGTTCCGTTCCGCACTGATGAAGCACACTGCGGAGGATGCCACCATCGTGATCTCCACCCATCAGGTCAGGGACCTGGAAAACATCATCGATCCCATCATAATCCTGGACAAGAGGGAAGTGCTTCTCAACGCGAGCCTGGAGCAGATTTCCAGCAAGCTCTTTTTCGACTACGGCACCGTGCTGAATCCCCGGAGCCTCTACTCGGAGCAGCTTCCCGGAGGATTCATCCAGGTGTACCAGAACACGGAGGGAAGCGAAAGCAAGGTGAACATCGAAGCCCTGTTCAATACCGTCCATAAGCACAAAGAACTCGTCAAAAACATCTTCCGCCATGAATAACATATTCGATATCAAGCGTTTTGCAAACTATTTCGCCTATGACCTGCGCAGGGCCGGCAGCAGCTACGGAATCAGCCTCCTGGTGCTGGGCCTGATGCCGGTGATACTCCTGGTCCTGCATATGCTGGGCTCCCTTTTCAGCAGCGGCAGCACATCCCCAGTTTCGGATCAGGCAAAGTTCACCGTGTTCTGCGTTGTGGTTTTTGTGACGGCGGTCTCGGCCGGGGTCAAGATCTACGGATCCGTCACCGACAAGCGTGCGGGCTCGGATTTCCTGATGCTTCCGGCGTCCACCGCTGAGAAATGGCTGTCCCTGTCTCTGATGGTGTGCATTGTGGTGCCGGCGGCATTGCTGGCGCTGACCCTGGGATCCGACGCCCTGCTCAGCTGGCTGTTTCCTGCCGCATACGGCAATGGGGCTATAGCCGGCTTCTGCGGAGATGCGCTGAACTTCACGGGCAATGATGACTTCTATATCAATATCCCGGCGATCCTGTTCCTCGGTTGGTGCGGATGCACCCTGACTTTCACCCTTGGCGGCTTGCTGTTCAAGAAGGCCAAGGTCGCAAAGACTTTCCTCTGCCTGTTTGCCATTGGGACCGTGCTCTCGTTGCTGGCTGTCCTTGTGGTGGGGAGCCTTGATGTACAGCCTGAGCAACTTGGCCGGCTGGAGGATAGCTTCAATGATCCCGAGGTGGCGATCCGGACTCTGAACTGGATAGCCAACATATCCAACTTCATCACTCTGGGTGGATTGCTCGCCCTCATCTGGCTCCGCCTGCGCACCATCAAACACTAGCCGCTATGGAATTCGACAACAACAAACCTATATACATCCAGATCGCGGACAACATCTGCGACCGGATCCTGGCCGGCAGTTTCAAGCCCGGAGCCCGAATCCCGTCCGTGCGCGAGTGGGGGGCGGAGATAGGGGTCAATCCCAACACCGTGGCCCGCTCCTACGAGACTCTGACCGACCGCAAGGTAATCTACAACCAGCGCGGCATAGGCTTCTTCGTGTGCGATGATGCGATTGAATCGATCCAGGAAACCGAACGCCGCAAGTTTATCGAGGAAGAAGTGCCGCTGCTCATGCAGCGTGCCTCCCTTCTCGGCGTCAACCTCAAAGATTACATTAAATAACCATCGATATGAAAAAGATCCAATTAGTTCTTGCGGCCGTGGCCCTGATCCTCCTGCCCTCCTGCCGCTTCGTCAAAGTCAACGGCACTACCCTGGTGAACGCCAGGGAAGGCGTGAAAATCGTGAAAGCCAGCGACACGATGGCCGTCAAAGACACCGTCGTGAGTCCTTTCAGCTCCATGAGCTGCAATGTTGCCTGCGATGTGGTCTACACTCCCGGCGAATGCTCAGTGAAACTCAGCGGGCCGGACAATATTCTTCCTCTGATCAGCATCGTGAGCGAAGATGGCCTTCTGAAGGTCAGAAAAGAAGACAAAGTCAAGTTCAACAGGGTTGAAAAACTCACCCTCACCGTTTCGTGCCCTCAACTCGAATCCGTGAATTTCAACGGTGCCGTGGACTTCAGCGCCCCCGCCGGAATCGAAGCCCCCGCGTTCTCGGCCGAGGTGAACGGAGCCGCCGATATGGAAATCAAGGGGCTCAAGACCGTGGAGGCCTCCCTTAACGTGAACGGTGCCGCAGATGTCGAGATCGAAGGAATCGACTGCTCATCGCTGAAGATGGAAATCAACGGTGCCGGCGACATCGTGCTGTCCGGACGTGCCGACAAGGCCGTGGCCTCCATCAATGGCGCCGGCGACATCGACGCCTCCTGCCTCGACTGCAAGGATTTCTCCTCCAGGGCCAATGGCCTGGGCAGCATCAAGAAGCCGAAGAACTGACAAGGCCCATTCTTCGCCCCCGCTCTTTAATTAGCGTTCAAGGTCCTTTTTTGGCTTGGGGACCTTGAACGCTAATATGCATTCTCAGGCTTCTGTAGGCCCATTCTTATGGGCAAGGTCCCCAAGCTGAAATCAGACCTTGCCCACCAAGGGGAAAAAAGAAAGCGGACAAACCGTCGTTTCCGATGATTTGTCCGCTTTGGCTCCCCTTCTAGGACTTGAACCTAGGACCCCCTGATTAACAGTCAGGTGCTCTAACCAACTGAGCTAAAGAGGAATATTTCAACCCGTCATTCCAAACGGGATTGCAAAGTTACGCCGTTTTTTCTTAAATGCAAATTTTTTCGTGATTTTTTTGTATCTTGGACTACAATTTCCTGGATTTGTCTGATTCGGGGATATTTGCTAAATTTGCCTTGTTATGGATGTGGAACTGCTTGCCCGGATGGTAGGAGACCTGATTCTCGACCACGATGCCCTGGACCTCCCCGGTCTGGGATCCTTCGTGGCCCAGGATATGCCTGCCTCCTTCTCCGACAGGGGCTATACGATCAATCCGCCCTACAGGCGCCTGTCCTTCACGGAAACAGTGCGCGGCGACAGCCTGCTGGCTGAGCTGTATGCCAGGGATAACGGCCGCTCGCCTGCGGAGGCCGCTGCGATAATAGGGGCGTTCCTTTCCGGTCTTGCCGCGACGCTGCGGGAGGAAAAGGCCGTGGATCTCCCGGGTCTTGGCCGCCTGCGCGCCACCAGGGAGAATCACTTTTTCTTCGTGGCCGACGAAGATCTCGACATTTCTCCTGATGCCTGCGGGCTGGATCCGGTGTCGCTGAAGACCCACCGGGCCGTCACCTTGCCCGACGTCCCTGTGGCTCCCCCTGTTGCCGCCCCTGTTGCCGCCGCTCCTGACGAGAAATCGTCCGAAATCAGTCAGCCGGAGCCCGAAACCACCGTTCCTGACGGAAAATCGCCCGAAATCAGTCAGCCGGCCCCGGAAACCGCCCATTCTGACGGAAAATTGCCCGAAATCAGTCAGCCGGCCCCGGAAACCGCCCATTCTGACGGAAAATTGCCCGAAATCAGTCAGCCGGCCCCGGAAACCGCCCATTCTGACGGGAAATCGCCCGAAATCAGTCAGCCGGAGCCCGAAACTGCCGTTTCTGACGAAAATTCGGCAAAAATCAGTCAGCCGGAGCCCGAAACTGCCGTTTCTGACGAGAAATCGCCCGAAATCAGTCAGCCGGACGCTCAAGAGACGGCTCCAGGGCCCACCCCCGCCCCGGCAAAGCCCCGGAGGCCGCTTCCGGCGGCTGCGCGCTGGGCGATAGGCGTAGCAGCCTCGGTGGCACTCCTTCTCGGGGCTTTCGTGGCCTTGTCGCGCCTTGCGCCGGATTTAACGGACAAGCTTCTCTACACGGAAGAAGAACTCTCAATCATAAACGCTCCTGAAGATGGAACTGGTCTACCCGGTTAGCATAGCCCCTCTTGCGGCGGGCAACAAAGGCACCAGGGAGATGCTCCCGGTGGTCCAGCCCACGGGCACTGTCGTGGCCAGGGCCTCCCGCGCATCCTGCCACGCCGCAAAACTCCTCCACCCCGTGGTGCATCTCCACATCATCGACCGCTTCGGCCGCATCTACCTCCAGCACCGTTCCGCGAAGAAATCCATCTTCCCCCTGTATTGGGACACTGCCGTCGGCGGCCACGTCGGCTATGGGGAATACCTCAAGGAAGCCCTTTTCCGCGAGGCCGGCGAAGAGCTTGCCTTCTATGATTTCAATCCCGTGCCCCTGACCTCCTACGTGTGGGATTCGGCCGTCGAGCACGAGCTCGTCAGCGTCTATGCCGCCGTGGGCCACTTCGACCTGCGTCCCGACGGCGACGAGGTCATCGAAGGCCGTTGGTGGGAGGTCTCCGAAATAGAAGAATCCATGGGCAAGAGCATCCTCACACCCAATTTCGAATACGAATTCGGGATGATACGCAAAAGCCTGTTCTCACTCCTCTGAAATGGACAAACTCGCAAAATTCATACAGGACCAGTTGTCGGTGTGGCCTTTGGCCGCCGCCAATTTCCGCGCCCTGAAATCAATGCATATCCGCAGCGTCAAGGTGGGCGGACTGGACGCCAAGATTCAGTTCAACCCCTGCCGCATCGCATCCAGCACGGCTCAGACCGATGAGGCCAGCCTTGCCGCGCGTCCCTGCTTCCTGTGCGCGGAAAACCGCCCTCCGGAGCAGTTCCACATAAAGTTCGAGGGCCGAAAGGGCCGCCGCTACAATATCCAGGTGAATCCCTTTCCCATCTTCAACAAGCACCTGGTCATAGCCCGCGACCAGCACGTCCCGCAGGCCATATGGCACCACCTCCCCGATATGCTGGACTTTGCCTGGAACTACCTCGACTTTACCGCCTACTACAACGGCCCCCAGAGCGGCGCATCCGCCCCCGACCACCTTCATTTCCAGGCGGTGCCCCGCGGCTCCCTCCCTCTGGAGACGGCCGTCGACGCTTTCCTGGACGAGCCGGGCGAGCCCCTGTCCACGGTCAAGGACGCCAAACTCTACCACTACCCGCATTTCACCCGCGGCGTCTACTGTATCAAGGCCGACACCACCAAGTCGCTGGCGAAGGTGTTCTATCAGTTCCTCGACTGCTGCCCCGTGATGGACCCCGGCCTCGAGCCCCGGTTCAACCTCTATGCCTGGTTCAAGGAACAGAAGGAAGAATACCGCGTGATGGTGGTGCTCCGCAGCGCCCTCCGCTCCCACCACTACTACGCCGAGGGCGCCGACCATCTGACAATCAGCCCGGGAGCGGCCGAAATGGCGGGCGTGTTCGTGGCCCCCTGCGAGGAGGATTATGAGAAAGCCACCCCCGCCCAGCTCGAGGAAATGCTCGCCGAAACGAGCGTCAGCGCCGAGGATGAGCAGATGATACAGTCCCGCCTGACCCGCAGGCAGCCCGAAATCGAAGTGGGCATACTGTCCGCTCCGGAAATCACTTTCGAAATCATTTCCGACGGCGCCGGTCCGCAGAAGGTGAGCGTCAAGGATGGCAGGATCAATTACAACGGCGCCCTATACGACGAACTTTATTTCGATGCCGTGACCCGCTCCACGCTCTTTGCGGAGCCTTCGTTCATATTATGCAACGTGCCGATAGGCATCGAGTTTCACTGGCAGCGTGAGCAGGACCAGAAGTTTGCCGGCTCGCTGAAATTCATTGCCGAAGGCGACAAGGTCACAGCCATCAACCGCATAGGACTGGAGGACTACCTGCTCAGCGTCATCTCTTCGGAAATGCGCGCCAGCGCCTCCCTGGAGTTCCTGAAAGCCCACGCCGTAATCTCCCGAAGCTGGGCGCTTGCCCGTATCCGGGACAGGCGAAATCCGGAGCAGGCGGAATCCGCCGTGCCGCACCAGCGCTACGACGTGTGCGCCGACGACCATTGCCAGCGCTACCAGGGACTCACGCTTGCGGCAGGGGAGACCGTCCGCCAGGCCATAGACCAGACCTGGGGACAGGTGCTGCGCTACGAAGGCAAAATATGCGACACACGCTACTCCAAGTGCTGCGGAGGCAGGTCGGAGCTGTTCAGTACCTGCTGGGAAGACCGCGACTACCCCTACCTGCAGAGCGTCGAAGACCCTTATTGCGACTGCCACGACCCGGCAATTCTCTCCCAGGTGCTCAACGACTACGATCTCGAGACCGTGGATTTCCACGATTGGGAGCAGCGCTACACCAGGGAAGAACTCTCGGCGCTGGTCCAGGAGCGCACGGGCATCGATTTCGGCACTGTCCTGGACCTTGAGCCCGTAGAGCGCGGAGTCTCCGGACGCATCAAATACCTGCGGATCCGCGGCACCCTCCGCACGGAAGTCATAGGCAAGGAACTCGCCATCCGCAGGGCCCTCAGCAAGTCCCACCTCAAAAGTTCCGATTTCGAAGCCCGCTGGGAGGGCGACACCCTGGTGCTCCGCGGCAAGGGCTGGGGCCACGGAGTGGGCCTGTGCCAGATCGGAGCCGCGGTGATGTCCACAAAGGGCTTCAACTACAAACAGATACTTGAATACTACTATAAAGGTGCAACAGTCGAAGAGTAAATCCCCCTGGCTCTGGATACCCACTCTCTATTTCGTCGAGGGTATCCCGTATTTCATAGTGAACACCATATCCCTGATAATGTTCAAGGATATGGGTATGGACAACGGCACGCTGTCGCTGCTGACCAGCCTCATCAGCCTTCCCTGGGTGGTGAAGCCCCTCTGGAGCCCGTTCGTGGACATATTCCGGAGCAAGCGCTGGTGGATAGTCACGATGCAGGTCCTGATGCTTGCCGCCATAGGACTGATAGCCGCGACCGTGCGCATGTCCACGTTCACCCTCACGCTGATCCTCTTTATCGTGGCCGCATTCGCGTCCGCCACCCACGACATCGCCGCCGACGGATTCTACATGCTGGCCCTGGACAAGCGGCAGCAGTCCGCTTTCGTGGGCATACGCAGCACATTCTACCGTATCGCCTCCGTGTTCGGGCAGGGCGTGCTGGTGGTGATGGCCGGAATGCTGGAAAAGCGTCTCGGAGACATCCCCGCCGCGTGGTCGGTCACAATGATAGTTTCCGCGTCGATCCTTGCCCTGATGGCCCTCTACCACGCATTCATCCTGCCCCGTCCGGCGGATGACCGTAATGCCGGCGAGGTGCGCACCGCCGCCGACGTGGTCCGTGAGTTCGGGGAAGCTTTCGCCTCGTTCTTCCGCAAGAAGGGGATATGGATTGCAATCGCGTTCATGTTGCTCTACCGGCTTCCGGAGGCGTTTTCCGTGAAGATGCTCTTCCCCTTTTTCAGGGATCCCGTGGAGGCGGGCGGACTTGGCTTCACCACCGACATGTACGGCGTGGTGTTCGGCACCTTCGGGGTGATCGCCCTGCTTGCCGGCGGCATTCTCGGAGGCCTTGCGGCCGCCCGGCTCGGCCTGCGCAAGTGCCTGTGGCCCATGGCTTTGTCGCTGGCGCTCCCTTGCGCCGTGTACCTGTATATGAGCATAGCGCAGCCTGAGAGTCTCTGGACCGTGGGCGCCTGCGTGGTGTTCGACCAGTTCGGCTACGGCTTCGGCTTCTCGGCCTACATGCTCTATATGATGCACTTCTCGGAAGGCCCGATGAAGACGTCCCACTATGCCATCTGCACCGCCTTCATGGCGCTTTCGATGATGCTTCCCGGACTTGTGGCCGGATACTTGCAGGAAGCGCTCGGTTATGTTGGATTCTTTATACTCGTAATGATATGTTGCCTCGCCACATTCTTCGTCACATTCTTTGCGCGGCGGCGCTTACCGTCGGAATAAGTCTTTCAGCCCAGGTCAAGCCGGGAATCGAAGTCCTGCGCGACCGCGGCTTCGAGGGCCTGCGCGGCAAGAGGGTTGGCCTGCTGACCAATCCCAGCGGCGTGGACAGCCAGCTCCGCTCCACTATCGACATACTCCGGGAGAACGTCAACCTTGTGGCCCTCTATGCGCCTGAGCACGGCGTGCGCGGCGACGTCTGGGCCGGCGGCAAGGTGGAATCTTCCCGGGATGCGGCGACCGGCCTGCCGGTGCACTCCCTCTACGGCGCCACCCGCCAGCCAACGCCCGAAATGCTCAAGGACGTGGACATCGTGGTCTATGACATACAGGACGTAGGCACCCGTTCCTACACCTTCATCAGTTGCCTGGGCCTGCTGATGCGCACCTGCGCCACCGTGGGCGTGCAGGTGATGGTGCTCGACCGGCCCAATCCCCTCGGCGGCCTGAAAGTGGAAGGCAGCCTGGTGCGCGACGGTTTTTATTCCTACGTGAGCCAGTACCGCATCCCCTATGTGTACGGCCTCACCGTGGGCGAAATCGCAATGATGATCAACGAAGAGGGTCTCAATCGGGGGCAGAAGGGCGACCAGCTGCCGCTCAAGTGCCAGCTCACCGTAGTGCCCATGGAGGGCTGGGAGCGCTGGATGACCTACGACAAGACCGGCCTCCCCTGGGTGATGCCGTCCCCCAACATCCCTTATCCGCGCAGCGCCATCTGCTATCCCTGCGCCGGCCTGGTGGGTGAATTCAACGACTACCTAAATATCGGCATAGGCTACACCATTCCTTTCGACGCCTTCGCCGCCGACTGGATAGACGCCGACCAGCTCAAGGCCCGCCTGGACAGCTACAAGGTGCCGGGAGTGGCCTGGAGGACGGTCCACTACACTCCTTTCTACGGCAGCTGCGCCAAAAAACTGGTCCACGGGGTACAATATTATTTCACCGACTATGAAGCCGCACCCATGACCTTGATACAGTTCTACGTGATGCAGGCCGTCTACGAGCTCTACAAAAAGAACCCCTTCGAACTGTCTGCCGGGCGGATAAATATGTTCAACAAAGTTTGTGGAACGGACTTTGTAAGTAAAGAATTCAGCAAGCGTTTCAAGGTCTCCGACATCCTCTCCTACTGGACTGCTGAAACCGAAGGCTTCAGAAGCTTGTCGAAGAAGTATTACTTATATTAAAACCACTGGCATATGAAACATCTGACTAGACTCGCAGCAATGATGACGGCAGCCGTCATCTTCGCTATCCCTCTTGTCGCACAGCCCCACTCCCGTGGGGGTGGCTCTCACCATTCCGGCGGTTCACATAGTTCCGGTTACACTCATTCTTCCGGCGGATCCCACCACAGCTCCGGCGGTTTTCATAGTTCAGGCTCCACCTCCCACCGTTCGCCAAGTTTCGGCGGGTCGGTGAGCGGCAGCCACAGCCGTCCTTCCTCGGTCGGCCAGGAAAGGCCTTCCCGTCCTTCGGGCGGCAGCGTCAGGAATCACGGCAGCGGCCGTATCTCAGGCGGAAGCGCATCCGGCGGCAACCACAATTCCGGCGGCTCGTCAGTGCGTCCAGTTCGTCCTGCCGGCGGTTCATCGGCACGTCCTTCCGGCGGCAGCCATAATATGGGCGACGTCCGCCATCACGGCGGCCACGTTTCCGACGGCGGCCACAGCCGTCCTTCCCACGGTCACGTGACCGACGGCGCCCGCAGGCCCGGAGGCAGCGCCCACGCAGGCCCTGCCCACAGCGCCCCTTCGCGCGGCCATATCGACGGCTCCCACAGCCCCCGCCACAACGGCAATTACGGCCACGTGAGCAGCCGCCGTCCCGCTCCCGGCCACAACCATGTTGCTCCCGCAGGCCACGTGCCCGGCAGGGTCCACGTGAATCCTCATCCCGGTCATAGGCCCGTCCACCGCGCTCCCGTGCACCGCGAGCTGAGGGGCACTCCGGCCTATTTCCACTCATATGGCCACCACCACTACGGCCACTACCTGCCGGCTCCTCCTCCCCGTTACGAGGTGCGCCACTACTGGGGTCGTGACTACTACTTCTATGACAATATCTGGTATCGCTACCACTCCGGCAGATACTGGGTGTGCCGTCCGCCTTTCGGCTACGTGTTCCACCCCCTGGCCGACGCGGTCTACACCGCCTGCCGATTTGCCTACTACTTCGATACCATCCACTACTACGACACCATCAACGACAACTACCGTACGATCCAGGAGCAGAACAGCACCATCGCTGCCAACAACGCCCTGATTGCCCAGCAGAACGCGAATATCGCCCTCAATGCGGCCCGGGCCAATGCATCCGGCACTCTCGCAACTTCCCTCGGGCTTGTGCAGAGCTACGCTGCAGCCGGTACGGAGTACTTCTACAACGACGGTGTGTTCTACGTCAAGGGTGCGGACGGGCAGTACACGGTGATCGTGCCTCCCGCAGGTGCACTCGTGGAATCCCTGCCCGACGACTACGAGACCCTCGAACTTCAGGGCGACACCTATTACAAAGTGGACGACACCATCTACCGCATGGTGGTGATCGACGGCAAGGCCTGCTTCGAGGTGCTCGGACAGCTTGCTTCATAATATGGCGGCTATAGGGATTTTCGATTCGGGCTCAGGAGGCCTGTCAGTTCTCAGGGAGATTCGGAAGATTCTCCCTGATGAACGTTATATATACTATTCGGACAATGCCCATTGTCCATATGGCGAGAAGTCCGCGTCCTATATCATAGAGCGCGGACGCGCTGTTACCGGGCTTTTGCTCTCCAAAGGCGCGGAGGCGGTCGTGGTGGCATGCAACACGGCCACGGCCGCTGCCATCGCGACGCTCCGCTCCGAGTATCCGGTGCCTTTCGTGGGCATGGAGCCCGCGGTCAAGCCCGCCGCCACCGGCACACGCAGCGGCGTGGTGGGCGTGCTTGCGACAGCCGGCACGCTGAAGGCTCCCAAGTATCTGAATACCAAGGAGCAGTATGCGGATGCGGTGAAGATAGAAGAGCGCGTCGGACGTGGTTTTGTGGAGCTGGTCGAGGGGATGGAACTCGACGGGCCGCACGCCGAAGCCGTGGTGCGGGAGAGTCTCGAGCCGCTTCTTGCGGCCGGAGCCGACACCATAGTGCTTGGTTGCACGCATTATCCCTTCCTTCTGCCTCTGATGCAGCGCATTGCACCCGAGGGCGTCCGCTTCATCGACCCGGCCCCTGCAGTGGCCCGGCATCTTGTGGATGTGCTGAATGACCACGGCATTGCCCTTTCAGACCCTGACCCCGGAGTGGAACTCCTCTCCTCCGGCAGCGATGCAACCTTGAAAAAATTGTTTAATCTGATATGAGAATTATTAAAATGATGCTGAATGTTTCGGCAGTGCTGCTGGTGGCGGGCTGCGGCGGAAAGAAGTCGGATTTCAAATATACCGTGGATCAGTTTGCAGACGTGAAGGTGATACGGTATCAGGTGCCGGGCTGGGATGGCCTGAGCCTCCAGCAGAAGGAATATGCCTACCATCTCGCCGAGGCGGCGAAGTGGGGGAGGGATATCCTGTGGGACCAGAACTGCGCCGGAAACCTCCAGCTCAGGCATGCCGTCGAAGATATACTCCGGAACTATGCAGGCGACCGCAAATGCAGTGAGTTCGAGGCATTTACCAATTATGCCAAGAGACTGTTCTTCAGCAATGGCATCCACCATCATTATGCCGAGGACAAGTTTTATCCCGAGTGCGAGGCCGGATATTTCGAAAAGCTTCTGGATGCTGTGGGCCGTTCCGATGAGGCCGGTTTCCTGATTCCCTATGCCTACGATCCGACCGTGTGCCCCCAGCGCCGGAGCACCTCGAAGGAGGGCGACATCGTGGAACTGTCTTCCGTCAATTTCTATGAAGGCGTCACCCGCGACGAGGTGGAGGCATACTATGCTTCCATCGAGGATCCCACAGACAAGCATCCTGTGGCTTATGGCCTGAATACCAAGGTGGTGAAGGAAGATGGCGTGGTGGTCGAGAAACCCTGTAAAGTTGGCGGTATCTATGGCCCGGCCATCGAAAAGATCTGCGCCGAACTGGAGCTTGCCCGCAAGGTGGCCGAAAACGACATCCAGAAGCGCGCCCTCGCCCTGCTGATAGATTACTACCGCAGCGGCGACCTCAGGAAGTGGGACGAATTCAATATCGAGTGGGTCAAGGACACTCTCGGCACCGTGGATTTCGTGAACGGCTTCGTGGAAGACTACAACGACCCCCTGGGCCGCAAGGGCTCCTGGGAGGGCCACGTGAACATCAAAGACGCAAAGGCATCCGAGCGTTCCGCCATCCTGAGCGCCAACGCCCAGTGGTTCGAGGACAATTCGCCGGTGGATCCTCGCTTCAAGAAGGCTAAGGTGAAGGGTATCAGCGCGAAGGTCATAAATGCAGTGTGCCTGGCCGGCGACTCTTATCCTGCCACTCCTATCGGCATCAATCTTCCCAATGCCGACTGGATTCGCCGTGACCACGGCTCCAAGAGCGTGACCATTTCCAACATTTCCCGCGCTTATGAGTATTCCGCAGAGGAGTCTCCGGCCAATGTGCTGACTGAGTTTGCCTGGGACGAAGCCGAGATTGCCCGTTCGAAGAAATACGGCTCCTATGCTTCCGAGATACATACCGACCTGCACGAATGCCTCGGCCACGGCTCAGGCCAGCTGCTCAAGGGAGTGGCTGCGACGGCTATGGGTGAGTATTCATCCACACTGGAGGAGGCGCGTGCCGACCTGTTCGGCCTCTATTATGCTGCCGACCCCAAGTTGGTGGAGCTTGGCATTATGCCTGATGCCGAGGCCTATAAGGCTGAGTACGACAGCTTTATACGCAACGGCCTGATGGTGCAGTTCAACCGCGTGGAGTTTGGCCGTAGCAATACCGAAGCCCATATGCAGGACCGCAAGCTGATTTCTGAATGGTGTTTCCAACAGGGTCAGGAGCAGGGTGTTATCGAGCGGCGCGAAAGGGACGGGAAGACGTTCTTCGTGATTTGCGATTATGAGGCTCTGCGTGGGCTCTTCGGCAAACTTCTCGCTGAGATTCAGAGGATTAAGTCGACCGGTGATTATGAGGCGGGGAAGGCGCTCGTGGAGCAGTATGCCGTTCAGATCGATCCCAAGCTCCATCGTGAGGTTATCGACCGCTACTCAGCCCTCGGTCTCAAGCCCTACGGCGGCTTCATCAATCCGGATATCGTCCCCGTGGAAAAGGGTGGTGTGATCACCGACTACGAAATCCGCTACACCGACGACTACCTCGGCCAGATGCTCTCCTACGGTGAGAAGTACTGTGCCCTCTAACCCTCTGCCGCTTAATACTTTACGTAATTTGCCTGCATGTTTTTTCGTGCAGGCAAATTCGTTAAGTGCTTGAGGGACTGAAGGTTGATGGGCGCGGGGTCATTTCTGCGCCGGTAACTCTATCTGATAGTGAGGATCAGCCGCTTGCGGCGGGCGGTGAGCTGGTGACCCGGGGACTGGAAGGTTTTGCCGCTGAGGGTGACGGTGCCGGGGGCTCCGGTGCGGTAGCGGTCGAGGAGCTCGCAGAGCTTCTCGAAGGTCTCGGCGCTGAACGAGTAGTCTTCGATGGTGCGCCAGAGCACGTAGCGCCAGTGCTTCAGGGCGAGGAGCCCCGGGACGCTGATCTCCAGAATCGCCCCTAAGGCGGCCTCGGGAGCATGTTTCACGATGCGGGATGCCGCTTCACGAAAGTAATCGTCCGCGATGTCGTCCGTCTGGCGGATCCTTTCGATATCCTCCCCGAGAGTGCGGACAAACGAAGGATTGATCTCAGCGAACACCGGGAACACCCGGTTGCGGATCTTGTTCCTCTTGACCTCGCTCTCCGCATTCGTGCTGTCCTCCCTCCATTCGAACCCCTTCTGCTCCATCCATCTCATAATCTCATCCCTCGTCACCCCCAGCAACGGCCGTATGATGCAAATCCCTTCTGCCTCCGTTGCGCAAAAAGTATCCACTGCGGCAGAAGGAATCCCACGCATCCCTTTGGTGCCGGTGCCGCGCAACAGATTGAGTATCAGGGTCTCGGCATTGTCATTGGCGTTGTGGGCGGTGGCCACGGCATTGAAGCCGTGCTCCCTGCACAGCTCCCGGAACCAGGCGTAGCGAAGCTCGCGGGCCGCCATCTCGATGGAAATGCCGTTCGCAGAAGCGTGGGCGGACGTGTCGAAACGCTTTACGAAGAGCGTCAGCCCTGCCTTCCCGCATTCCGTGCGCACGAATGCCTCGTCGCCGTCCGATTCGGCTCCCCGCAGGCGGAAATTGCAGTGGGCGACTGCCAAAGAAGCCCCCGGAAAAAGATCGGGGGCCCTGTGGAGCATATACATTGAATCAATGCCGCCGCTGACTGCGAGAAGCACTTTCATTATTTCAGATCCTTCTTGCCGAAAGCGAATGTGAAGTTGAACGCCAGGAAATCCTTGAACTGCACCTTGCTCTTCACGCCGTCGATTTCCACGATAGGATCGTAGAGCAGCCAGGTGCTCAGGCCGATCTTGAAGAACGAAGTGATCTGCCAGGCAATCTTGTTGTCCCAGTTCACGCGGTACTGAGTGAAAGGATGGTTGAGATAGTCGGTGAACACGACCAGCTGGGTCTCATAATTGAACTTGTCGTTGATCGAGAACTTGGCGTTCGCCTTGATCGAGGCACCGAACTGGAACAGGGCGGCGCTGTAGACCGGATCCACGGCGGCTGTGGCGGGAGTCACGGGCATGCCGTACTGCTTGCGGAGCACGGGCTCGGTGACGATGACCACGCTGCCGGTCAGGGGTGAAATGTTGAGGTTGAACCAGGGAGCCGGCGTCCACTCGGCACCGATCGCAAGATTGTTGTAGGCCGGCGAAAGGAAAGTGGATTTGATGCTGCCCTTTCTCCATTCCTCGAACATATGTTTCATCTCCTCCTTCATATGCTCGTCCATATGCTGCTTGTCTTCGCCGGCGAAGGGATAATCGTAGTTGGAATACGAATCGGTGAACTGGGAGCGGAAATCGTAGCTTGCGGTCCAGTTCCAGGTCTCCTTTGCCGTCTTGTAGGAGAACTTGCTCTCGAAGTAGATGCGGTCGTTGCTCTTCTGGAGCACGTACGACTTGTCTGCCGACCAGATGAAACCATATTGAAGCTGGAGACGGTTCTTCCAGTTCATGCGGTCTTTGGCGTAGTAGGCCTTACCGTCGAAACCGGTGCTGAGCGTGATGTTGTTGAATCCGCCGGCTGCCCAGTTGAACAGGGAGGTCTGGTTCACGCCGATGTCGAACACGGTGGAGTACTGCCAGTATTTAGGCTTGGCTGCGGCAGCCTCGTCGGCTTTGGCGTCCACGAAGGCTGCGGCCGCCTCTGCAGCTGCTTTCTGGGCGTCGTCCTGGGCGAAGCCGGTGACGCTGAGGGCAAGAAGTCCTGCCAAAAGTATAAGTTTCCTCATATCAATAAGAAATAGCAAAAACAACGCGTGCCTTCGAAGGCTTTCCTGAATAGATGTCGCGGCCCTCTTCCTCGCAGACATAGCTGTCCACGGGGATGCAGCGGATAGTCGCCTTGGTCTGATCCTTGATGGCCTGCTCTGTCTCGGTGGTGCCGTCCCAGTGGCACAGCAGGAACTTGCCCTGCTGGATCTTCACCTTGAACTCCTCCCAGTCGTCGCACTTTTCCACATTGGCGTCGCGGAAGGCGAGGGCCTTGTCGTAGATGTTCTTCTGGATGGCGTCCAGGAGGCCTTTGATGTGCTCTGCGATGCCTTCCAGCTGCATGGTCTCCTTGGTGAGGGTGTCGCGGCGGGCCACTTCCACGGTGCCGGCGGCAAGGTCGCGGGCGCCCATCGCAAGGCGCACGGGCACTCCCTTGAGCTCCCATTCCGCAAACTTGAAGCCGGGCCGGAGGGTGTCGCGGCCGTCTATCTTCACGCTAACTCCGAGCGCCTCCAGCTGGTCCTTAATCTTGTCGAGCTCCTGCATCACGGCGTTGAACTCATCGTCGCCCTTGTAGATAGGCACCATCACCACCTGGATAGGGGCGAGGGCGGGAGGCAGCACGAGGCCGTTGTCATCGCCGTGCGCCATGATCAGCGCTCCCATCAGGCGGGTGCTCACTCCCCAGGAAGTTGCCCAGACATAGTCCATCTTGCCTTCCTTGTTGGTGAACTGCACGTCGAAGCTCTTGGCGAAATTCTGGCCGAGGAAGTGGGAGGTGCCGGCCTGGAGGGCTTTGCCGTCCTGCATCATGGCTTCGATCGTGAGGGTGTCGATGGCACCCGCGAAACGCTCGTTGGGGCTCTTATGGCCCACGATCACGGGCAGTGCCATGACTTCACGGGCGAAATCGGCATACACGTGCACCATCTCTTCCGCCTTGGCCTGCGCCTCCTCTGCGGTGGCGTGGGCCGTGTGGCCTTCCTGCCAGAGGAATTCGGCAGTGCGGAGGAAAAGGCGGGTGCGCATCTCCCAGCGCACTACGTTGCACCACTGGTTGCACAGCAGGGGAAGGTCGCGCCAGGAGGTGATCCAGTTCTTGTAGGTGTTCCAGATTATGGTTTCGGAAGTCGGACGCACGATGAGCTCTTCTTCCAGCTTTGCGGAAGGATCCACTACGATGCCGTTGCCGTCCGGGTCGTTCATCAGGCGGTGGTGCGTGACCACGGCGCATTCCTTGGCGAATCCGGCCACGTGCTCGGCTTCGCGGCTGAAGAAGGATTTGGGGATGAAAAGGGGAAAGTATGCGTTCTGGACTCCGGTTTTCTTGAATCTTGCGTCAAGCAGCGACTGCATTTTCTCCCAAATGGCGTAGCCATAGGGCTTTATGACCATACATCCGCGCACTGCGGACTGCTCGGCGAGATCCGCCTTCAGGGCCAGGTCGTTGTACCATTGGGAATAATTTTCGGCTCGTTTAGTAACCTCTTTTGCCATATTTAATTTTTTTTGTCAAATTTGCATTGTGCCGCGCGCGGCACGGATATTGTGACGCAAATATACAAACTTTTATTATAAAAGGAGGTAACATAATGAAACGGAGTCTGATCATTTTACTGTCCGCGCTTCTAGCGCTGGCATCTTGCGGGACTACCGCTCAATATGCTTCTCGGGAGCAGGAATACCCGGACGGCATCTACTACAGGCCCCAGCCCGTGGTGGAACTGCTCTCCGAAGACGACTTCAGGGAGATGGCCGCCAGGAAGAATGCATCCGATACATTGAAACTCGGCAGCAAGGGGACTGTCCAGAAGGATGACGACCCCTATTACAGCTATTACTACAGCCCCTTCCATTCTCCATTCTACGGCTATTACGGCTACTACAGCCCCTATTATGGTTATTATAGCCCCTACTGGAGCTACAGGGGGTACTACTCCTGGGCCGATCCCTGGTTCGATCCGTTCTGGGATCCCTGGTGGAGCTACGGCCACTACGGCTACTATGGCTACCGCAGCTATTATTCCCCCTACTACTATGGCTACAATTCCTACGCTTCCAGCGCATACCGCCAAGGCTATGCCAGCCCCGGCAACTATCTGACCGGAGGCAACAACTACCGCCGCTCCGGCTCGTTGGGAAGCAGCTCTTCCGCCTCTTCGCTGCGCAGTTCCGGCAGCAAAGGCCGCAGTTCGGGCTCGCATTCCGGTTCATCCAGCGGATACAGGCGTTCGGGCTCCGCGAGCTCCAGTTCCAGTTCCGGCTACCGCAGCAGTTCGTCTGACTACTCACGCAGTTCTTCTTCAAGCAGTTACTCCAGAAGCAGCGGCAGCAGCTATTCGGGAGGAGGCTACTCGGGCGGCAGCAGCCATTCCGGCGGCAGCTACTCCGGTGGCAGCAGCCACTCCGGCGGCAGCAGCGGTGGCGGCGGGCGCAGGTAATTTCTTAACCATTAACACTTTGCCATTATGAAACGAATCTTCATTTCCACGATCCTCATGCTTTCGCTCGCTTTTGCTGCGGGAGCTCAGAATATGTACGACGGCCACACAATGAGCCGCAACAACTACTATGGAACCGCCCGTTCCGTGGCCCTCGGCAACGCTGTGACGGCCCTGGGCGGCGACCTCGGCTCCGTGACATTCAACCCTGCCGGATCCGCCGTCAACAGCTACTGGCAGTTCACCGTGACGCCGGGCCTGCTGTTCTCCGGCGTGAAGACGGCATACGCTGCCGACGGCGTGAATTTCGCTGATCCCATCAAGGAGAACCACACCAAGTTCGTGATGCCCAACATCGGCCTGATGATGGTGTTCGAGACCTACGACAGCGACTGGCTCAACTGGGCCACGTTCGGAGTGGTGGCCAATACGACCAACAACTACCTCAGTTATTCCACCGCCCGCGGGACCAATTCCTCCACATCCTATCTCGGAAGCCTTGCAGCCGGTGCCGCCGGTGTCGCCCCCAAGGATATGGGACGTCTGCTGTGGACGGGCTACGACGCCAACCAGTTCGGCGAATACGGAGCTGAAGGATCTAACCGCTACGCCGGCTCCAACGAGCGCGTAAATGAAAGGGAGACCTACAGTTACGTGCCCGGCACCCTGGACCAGGCTTCTGCGCTCAACACCTATGGCTCCAAGACCGACATTGCCTGGAACTTTGCCTTCAACGTGCAGGACAGCTTCTACTTCGGCTTCAACCTCGGCACCCCGACGCTTAGGTACAGCAGGCAGGAGGTCTTTTCCGAAAGCGCCCAGCAGCCTTCGGCCTTCCCCATAATCTTCACGTCCAAGGATAAGGACGGCACGGAGCTCAGGGAAGCCACCAATTACCTCAGTTCCACCAACGGCTACAGGTACAATGCTTCCGGCGTGGGTATCTACGGCCAGTTCGGCATTATCTACCTGCCCACCAAGAACCTCAGGCTGGGAGCTTCCTTCCAGAGCCCTACCCTGTATTCCATCAATGAGGAGTGGCGCTACACTGCGTCCACCTCTTTCGAGGAAAGGAAGTTCAACGGCAGCGCGATGTCCTCTCTCGGAGAGGCATCCTACTCCCTCCGCACTCCCTACATAGTCGATGCGGGCATCGCCTGGACCGCCCCCGGACTGGGACTCCTCAGCGTGGACTATGAAATGACGGACTACAGCGTGATCAAGTACTCCGACGAAGACAGGTATGGCTACCATCTGGACGACGGCTGGGCCCAGCTCAACCACGTGAACCGCACCTTCGGCGGCCTTTCGCATTCCCTGCGCGCCGGACTTGAGGTCAAGCCCATTCCCGAGCTTGCCCTGCGTGCCGGCTACAGTTTCGTGACCAGCCCTGAAAAGTACTGGCTTGACGAAAGGGGCACCGTCATCACTGCCGAGACCGTGGGCTTCAAGGGCGAGACGGACGTCTTCGACCAGAATCTGGTGTCGGGCCACTATTTCAAGGACCTGACCCACGCATTCTCATTCGGTATCGGTTATTCTTCGCCCGGCTCGTTCTTTGCCGACCTTGCGGTGCGCACGACCAGTTATCCCGTGCAGAACTATGCTCCCTATTACTACGGAGCCTATGACGCCAAAGACAACGCCGGCCGTTCGCTGGGCGTGGGAGCTCCCCTCGAGACCATCAAACGCGGTGTGTGGGATGTGCTTGTGACCATAGGATGGAGGCTCTGATATGGAGATGACGGCAAAAGAACTGGCGGCCGCTCTCGGCGGCACAGTCGAGGGCGATCCCCAGGCCACTGTGAAGAGTTTCGCCAAGATTGAACACGGCAAAGCGGGGCAGTTATGCTTCTTTGCCAATCCCAAATACGAACAGTTCGTTTACACCAGCAAGGCGTCCGTCTTGCTGGTGAATTCTGATTTTGAGCCAAAGCAGCCCGTTGCTCCCACCCTGGTGCGGGTTCCGGATGCTTATTCCGCGGTCGCCCAACTGCTTAAGATCGTGGCCGACCGAAAGAAGAGTTTCCGCCGGCACCGCGGCCGTTGCCGCATCGCCTGCAGCGCGAAGATCGGCAGCCGCGTCTGGGTGGGCGATTTCGTGACTATAGGAAAACACTGCCGGGTGGGCGACTTCACGCAGATCCACGACAATGTGACTATCGGCGAAGGCACGACCATTGGCCGCAACTGCATCATCTACCCCGGTGTGCACATTTTCCCGGGCATGGTGATAGGCGACAGGGTGATCCTGCACTCCGGATGCATCATCGGCGACGACGGCTTCGGCAATTCCAAGCAGCCGGACGGCAGCTGGCAGAAGATCGAGCACGTCGGCAACGTGGTCATAGGCAACGACGTGGAGATCGGCTCCAACACCACGGTGGACCGCGCTCCTATGGAATCCACCATAATAGAAGACGGCGTGCGTATCGACAACCTTTGCCAGATTGCCCACAACGTGGTGGTGGGGAAGAACACCGCCATGGCCGCCCAGTGCGGCGTGGCAGGATCCACGAAGATAGGCGAGGGCTGTATTTTCGGCGGCCAGGTGGGCGTGGTAGGGCACATCAATATTGCCCCGTTCACGACCGTCTGCGCCAAGTCTTCAGTCATCGGAAACGTGCGCAAGAGCGGCCAGACACTGTATGGCAATCCCGGCATCGACCACCAGACTTATCTCAAGGCATACGCCAAATTCAAACAGGCTGCGGACGATTGATTTGATTCCCGTCTAAATAATCCTTATCTTTGCATACTTTATGAATCAGTACACACTGAAATCGACATACAGTTTCGAAGGTAAGGGACTCCACACCGGAAAGCCTGCCAGGGTCTGCCTGAAGCCCGCTCCGGTGGATACCGGCATAGTTTTTATCCGCACCGACCTGGGCGGCAGGGAGATTCCTGCTGTTGCCTCCAGCGTGGCCAGCACCCGCCGGAGCACGCTGCTGGAGAAGGACGGGGCGAAGGCCGGCACCGTGGAGCACGTGCTCTCGGCCCTGACCGGGCTGGGCGTGGACAACGCTTATATCGAGCTGGAAGGACCGGAAGTGCCTATCCTGGACGGCAGCGCCGCCCCTTATGTGCAAGCGATTGGACAGGATGGCCTGCTGGAGCAGAATGCGCCCCGCAAGTGGGTGGAAATCAAGGAGGAAATCATCGTGCGAAGCGAGCGCAACGGAGCCTGGGTGAAGATTACTCCCTCGGATGAACCTTCCTATGAAGTGACGATAGATTTTGCGGCGAAGGCAGTCGGACGGCAGACCGTGGCATTCGGCAAAGGCGTGGATTATGCCACGCAGGTGGCTCCGTGCCGCACTTTCTGCTTCCTGCGGGAAATCTGGCCGATGCTGCTTCTGGGCCTTGCCCGTGGCGGCGACGTCGAGAACGCAATCGTGATCGTGGACAAGCCGGTGTCGCGCCTGCGCCTCAAGCTTATGTCGAAAATGCTGGGCCAGCCGCTCCTGGATGTGACGCCTGAGGGCTACTTGAGCAACCTGACCCTGCGATTTCCCGATGAGTGCGGCCGCCACAAGCTGCTGGACATCATCGGCGACCTGCGCCTCGCGGGAGGCTTCCTGAAGGCGCGCGTGGTGGCATACAAGTCCGGCCACTCGCTTAACACGAAAGCAGCAAAAGAAGTATTCAAGCAACTATAGATATGGCTATCATTCATCCTCTTGCCTCCGTGCATCCCGGCGCCAGGCTCGCCGATTCCGTGGAAGTCGGCCCCTACGCTTTTATCGACGACAACGTGGAAATCGGTGAAGGCACCAAAATCCTTCCCCACGCAACCATCTTCTCCTACGTGAAGATAGGCCGCGACTGCAACGTCTTTCCGGGTGCGGTTGTGGGAGCAATTCCCCAGGACCTCAAGTTCGACGGCGAAGTCACCTATGTCGAAATAGGCGACCGCGTGAACATACGCGAGTGCGCGACGATCAACCGTGGCACCCGGGCCAGCGGCAAGGGCGTGACCAGGGTGGGCAGCGACACGCTTATTATGTCCTACGTCCACGTGGCCCACGACTGCCGTGTCGGAAACCACTGCATCCTAGTCAGTTACGTGGGCATCGCCGGCGAGACGGACGTGGATGACTGGGCCATCATAGGCGGCGGCACCAAGGTGCACCAGTTCACCAAGATAGGCACCCACGCAATGGTCGGCGGCGGCACTGCCGTCAACAAGGACATCCCGCCTTATTCCATCTGCGGCCGAGTGCCCATCTGCTACGCCGGCGTGAACATCGTCGGCCTGCGCCGCAGGGGTTTCGACTCCGACGTGATCCGCACGATAAAGGATATCTACGACGTGCTTTATTACCAGGGCTACAACTTCTCCGACGCCATCGCGAGGGTGGAAGAAGGCTTCCCGCCGTCGGTGGAGAGGGACGTGATCCTGGATTTTATCCGCGGCTCCAAGCGCGGCATAGTGCGCGCCGGCGACGCCCGGGAGAAAGGCGCCATCGAGTAGTGACCCTGTCCACTGCCTGGTTCCCTCCGATTGAGTTCTTCGCCGTGCTGGCGGGGAACTCGACCGTTTATATGGAGGCGTGCGAGAGTTACCGGAAGCAGACCTGGCGCAACCGCTGCCGTATCCTGACGGAGGGCGGTCCCATGGACCTGCGCGTGCCTGTGCTCCACGACGGGACGCGGCTTATCCGGGACATACGCGTGGACTGGAGCACGCCGTGGCTCAGGCAGTGCGAGTATGCTATCGACACCGCCTACTACAGTTCGCCGTTTTTCGAGTACTACCGGGATGAACTATATGCGCTGCTGGATGCCCGCAGGGAGAGGCTCTGGGACATGAACATGGACATTATCGGCTTCTTCTGCCGCAAGATAGGCATCTCGCCGGAGATAGTCCCGACCGTTGATTTCGTGCGTGAAGTGGAAGGGGACCTCCGGAATTCCATAGATCCGAAAAAGCCGTCCTCCTATGTGGGCAGGCCCTACTGGCAGGTCTTCCGGGATCGCTTCGGTTTCGTCCCGGGCCTTTCCGTCATGGACCTCCTGTTCAACGAGGGTCCTGAGAGCCTGGCCTACTTAAAATGAGCCAGTTGCGGAGGCCGTTGAGGGAGTTGAGGAGGTAGAAGGAATACTTGACGATATAGATAAGGGCGTAGGATGAGCCCGGGTCGTTTTTCAGGCTGACGCTCCACATTGCGATGGAGAAGATGTTGACGCCTATCCAGAAAATCCACTGTTCCATATATGCCGTACTCATCAGGAACTGCCCTATGATGTTGCACATCAGCGGAAGCACGTCGAGCACAACGGCGGTCTTGATGAAAGTGTCGGCTGCGGATTTGTCGAAACGGGCTATGATCAGGTAGGCAATGACCGAGCCGGCGAGGAAGACTCCGGCGGCAAGCAGCCGCTGCTTCCAGCCAAGCCGCCTGGCCTTGACGCTGCCTTCATCGTCGCTGCCGCGCTTGCGCCACTGGAAGAAACCCACGAACTGCATGGGCACGAAATAGACAAAATGCAGCACGGCGTTGCCGAGGCCGGAACTGCCGTTCTTCCAGTTCAGAAGGCACATTGCGCCATAAATTGCCACATCCAGCAGTCCGAACAGGAAGGTGATGATCTTGCCGTTTGCGGAGGCCACTGTCGCGGCCACGCCCATCAGGGACCCGAAGGCGGCAAAGAGCAGCAGCCAGCGCCCCTGGGGGTCGGCGGGGCCGAATTTCAGGGCCGTGGCGGCTACTGTGACCACGGTCATTCCCAGCAGGATGAAAACCGAGAAATACTTATTGAATTTGTTGTTGTCCACGGCACAAATATAGTTATTTATTTGGCGGTTTGCCATAGAATTACTATATTTGCAGACGTGTTGAAGATAGAGGCCGAAGGGCTTCTATTTTTTGTTATCCGGAACCGTATGCAAAGGAACGAATTTGAAGAAGTGGTGCTGAAGGCTGCGCAGGAGCGCGGCTGCACCGTGGTCGCCATTGATTTCAACGACGACGACAATGTGTTCGAAGTGACCCTTGACAAGCAGTCCGCCCCGGTGGAACTTGCTGACTGTGAGTATGTCCACAGGGCTGTCCTCGCGGCGTTCGACCGCAATATCGAAGATTATGCCCTGACCGTGGGTTCGCTCGGCATCGGTGCGGAAGAAGCAGATGAAATATTGAAAACTATAGAAGAATAATGGAAAAAGAAAAAGTAATCACCCTCATTGACGCCTTCAAGGACTTCAAGGAGGAGAAGAACATCGACCGTTCGGTGATGATGGGCGTGCTCAAGGACGTGTTCCTGACCCAGATCGCCAAGACATTCGGCAGCTCCGACAACTTCGACGTGATCGTGAACGTCGATAAAGGTACCTGCGAAATCTACCAGAACTTCGAAATCGTCGAAGAGGTGGAAAATCCCAACGCGGAAATGACCCTCGAGCAGGTGCAGGAACTCACCGGCGACGACGACTATGAAATCGGCGACTCCTACGCCAAGCTTTTCCCGCTCGCATCCTTCGGACGCCGCGGAATACTCAATATACGCCAGAACCTCCAGGGCCGTATCATGGACATCGAGAAGGCCAACGTCTATAAGAAGTACTCCGAGAAAGTCGGTGAACTCTTCGTGGGCGAGGTCTATCAGACATGGAGCAAGGAAGTCCTCATCCTCGACGAGGACGGCAATGAACTCCACATCCCCAAGGCCGAGCAGATTCCGGGCGAGCGCTTCAAGAAGAGCGAGTCCGTGCGCGCCATCATCAAGAGCGTGGAGATGCGCAACAACACCACTCCCTACATCACCCTGAGCCGCGTCAGCGACGAATTCCTCGAGAGACTCTTCGAACAGGAAGTCCCCGAAATCGCCGACGGCCTGATCACCGTCAAGAAGGTGGTCCGCGTGCCCGGCGACCGCGCCAAGGTGGCTGTGGAGTCCTACGACGACCGTGTGGATCCCATCGGAGCCTGCATCGGCGTGAAGGGCAGCCGCATACTTGGAATCGTCCGTGAACTCCGCAACGAGAACATCGACGTGATTCCCTGGTCCAACAATCCTACCCTCCTCATCCAGAGGGCCCTTTCTCCCGGTATGGTGTCCAGCATCGACATGGGCCAGAGTCCCGAAGACAAGGTCAAGGTGTATATGCTTCCCGACGAGGTCAAGAAGGGCATCGGCCGCAACGGTGTCAACGTCCTGCTTGCCGGCAAGCTTATCGGCCGTGAAATCGAGGTCTGGAGGGAGCTCTCCAAGTCCGAGTTCGAAGAGGAGGAGGAAGACGTACTGCTCGACGATTTCGCCAACGAAATCGACGGCTGGGTTATCGACAAACTCAAGGGCATAGGCTGCGACACCGCCAAGAGCGTGCTCGCAATCGACCCTGAAGACATCGCCAAGCGCGCCGACCTCGACGACGAGACTGTCGAGGACGTTGTCCGGATACTTAAAGCAGAATTTGAAGACTAATGGCAGAAATCAGAATAACAAAACTCTTAAAGCAATTCAACATCGGTCTGAGCGACCTTGTGGAATTCCTCCGCAAGAAGGGGCTCGAGATCGATGAGAACCCGAACGCGAAGGTGTCGGACGAGTATCTCCCCGACCTCCAGAAGCAGTTCGGCAAGGATAAGGAAGCCCTCGAGCAGGCTGCGCTGGTCGATATCAAGGTGAAGGAAATCCTTGAAAAGACCAACAAGAAGCTCTCACGCGCCGAAGAGGAAGAAGAAGAGGAGGAGCTGACCATCAAGTCCAACACTTTCTTCAACACCCGCAAATCAGCCAAGGCCGAAGAGCCGGAAAAGCCTGCGGAGCCCGAAAAACCGGCGGAGCCCGAAAAGCCTGCAGAGCCGGAGAAGCTGTCGGAGCCCGAAAAGCCCGCAGAGCCGGAGAAGCCTGCCGAGCCCGAGAAGCCCGCAGAGCCGGCCCAGGCTGCTGACGCCTCGCCGTTCAAGGTGGTGGGCAAGGTGGATCTCAGCCAGTTCGACCGTAAGCCCGTGAAGCGCGAGCGCATCAGCAAGGGCGCCCGCAAGGTGGATGTTGCAAAGGCCGGTGCCACCATCGACCGCAACGCCCCTAAGAAGGATAAGCCCAAGAATGCACCTGCCCAGCCCGCACCGGGACAGGGCAAGCGCAAGCGCGACCGCGACCGCCTGAAGCCTGCAATGACCGAGGCCGAGCAGGAAGAGATGCAGAAAGAGATCCAGAAGCAGGTCAAGGAGACCTACGCCAGGATGAACGAGGGCAAGAAGAACAACTTCGGCGCCAAGTACCGCAAGGAGAAGCGCGAAGCCGCCGCCCAGCGCACCCAGGAGGAGCTTATGGAGGCCGCCGCAGAGAAGAAGGTTCTGAAAGTCACCGAATTCGTGACGGTCAACGACCTCGCAACCCTGATGAACAACACCCCCGTGGTGAAGGTCATCGGCGCCTGTATGAGCCTCGGACTCATGGTGTCCATCAACCAGAGGCTCGATGCCGAGACGCTGGTGCTCGTGGCTGAGGAGTTCGGCTACAAAGTGGAGTTCGTGACCGCCGGGCTGACCGACGAAATCGCCTCCAACGAGCAGCCCGACCGTCCCGAGGACCTCAAGCCCCGTGAGCCTATCATCACCGTGATGGGCCACGTCGACCACGGTAAGACCTCGTTGCTCGACTATATCCGCAAGACCAACGTCATCGCCGGTGAGGCGGGCGGTATCACCCAGCACATCGGTGCCTACAGCGTGAAGCTGGAGGACGGCCGCAAGATCACCTTCCTCGACACTCCCGGTCACGAAGCGTTCACCGCCATGCGTGCCCGTGGTGCCCAGATGACCGACCTTGCTATCATCATCGTCGCAGCCGACGACGCCGTGATGCCCCAGACCATCGAGGCAATCAACCACGCCCAGGCCGCCAACGTGCCTATGGTGTTTGCAATCAATAAGATAGATAAGCCCGGCGCAGATCCCGAAAAGATTCGCCGCCAGCTTTCCGAAATGAACATCCTCGTCGAAGACTGGGGCGGCAAGTACCAGTGCCAGGAGATTTCGGCGAAGAAGGGCATCAATGTGGACAAGCTCCTCGAGAAGGTGCTTCTGGAGACCGACCTGCTCGAGCTCAAGGCGAACCCCAACAAGCTTGCCAGCGGCGCCGTGATAGAGTCCTCGCTGGACAAGGGCCGTGGCTACCTCGCCACCGTGCTGGTCCAGGACGGCACCCTCCACCAGGGCGACGTGGTGCTCTGCGGAAGCTTCTACGGAAGGATCAAGAGCATGTTCAACGAGCGCGGCCAGAAGGTTCAGGAGGCAGGCCCTTCGACTCCCGTGTCGGTGCTCGGCCTGAGCGGCGCTCCCGCTGCAGGTGAGAAGTTCAACGTGCTCACCGATGAGAAGGAGGCCAAGAGCATTGCCGCCAAGCGCGAGCAGCTCATCCGCATCCAGGGCATCAAGACCCAGAAGCATATGACCCTCGAAGAGATCGGCCGCCGTATCGCCATCGGCAACTTCAAGGAGCTCAACGTCATCGTCAAGGGCGATGTGGACGGCTCCGTGGAGGCCCTGTCCGATTCCCTCATCAAGCTCAGCACCGAGGAGGTGCGCGTCAACGTGATCCACAAGGCCGTGGGCGCTATCTCCGAATCCGATGTCCTGCTTGCAGAGGCTTCCGACGCCGTGATCGTGGGCTTCCAGGTGCGTCCTACTCCCGAGGCCCGCAAGAGCGCAGACCGGGAGGGAATCGAAATCCGCCTGTACTCCGTCATCTACGACTGTATCAACGAGGTCAAGGATGGTATCGAGGGTATGCTGGAGCCTGAGAAGAAGGAGGAAGTCATTGCTACCGCCGAGGTCAAGCAGATCTTCCGTATCAGCAAGGTGGGCACGATTGCCGGTTGTATCATGCGCGACGGCAAGATGATCCAGAAGTCCAAGGTGCGCCTCATCCGCGACGGTATCGTGATCTACACCGGCGAGCTCGGCTCCCTGCAGATCGGAAAGGATTCCGTAAAGGAGGTCCTTGCCGGCAAGGAATGCGGTATGAGTATCTCCGGCTACAACGACATCAAGGAGGGCGATATGATCGAGGCCTTCCAGATCGTCGAGATCAAGCGCACGCTCTAAGCTGCGCACTGCCAAAAGAGAGAGGCCGGCGTCACTGCCGGCCTCTCTCTTTATGCGGAGGCGGAGGGGAGGTTGCACCTCAAACCTTCGCTTCGCTCATCCCTCCCACGCCTGACGGCGCGGGCCCCTCCCGTTCAAGTGGCCACGGGCGGCCACTGTTTTGAGGTTGCAACCTCCCCTCCGCCTCCCTTCAGCTTCCCGTGTGCAAAACAGGCCTCCAGCGCCTCTCGGGTAGCGGGCAGAGTGCAGGGTGGGTTGTTTGATGGCCTCTGTGGGGTGCCACAGTCCCGTTGCAAGCGGATTTCACGTAATTGTAGCGGCTGGGTGCTCCTGCTGGAAGAAAAAACTTTCCAGTGAGAGCAAAAAACGCCATAAATGCTCCTGCTGGAAGCGAACTTGTTCTAGCGGCAGCACCAGTAGCCGGATGAGAGAGCACCAAAAAAAACAGCACACAAGCTAGCCTGGTGCTGATTTTTTGGGGCTTTATGCGGAGGCGGAGGGATTGAAGAGGGATCGCTGAATTTCCGGGCTAAGTTGCTAAAAATCAAATACTTTAATATTTGCTTTTAGGTTCAATTTTTCGAAGGGATACGATGTGCAGAGATGCTAGTTAAGTGAATGTCTTCTTTCTAAAATCCACAATAAAAAGAAATGATGTGTTACATTCCAGAACTTAATGTGTTATATCTATAGAGCGGCACGATAAATGCTCATTTGGGCGGCGATGGATTATTTGACTGATGCGTTCATACGGCTTCGCCAGAAGCTGAAGGTAGTTTCCGGTAGAATGCTGCCGGATGCGGCAGACGCAGAGGATATCCTCCAGGACAGTTTCGTGAGGCTCTGGCAGCGTCAGTATCCATTGCAGTCTGAGAAAGAGGCTGATGCGCTGCTCGCCAGAGCGGTTCGGAATGCCAGCTTGAATGAGCGTCGACGAAAGAGATCTTTGCCCCTGGAAACTGATTTGGCCGATGACCCTCCGGACCGGGAAGAGAAAGAATTTGCGTATGACCAATTACACCGGAGAATACAAACAGAATTAACGCAGACCCAACGATATATACTTGAGGAGAAAGAATATGGAGGGCGAACGTTGGAAGACATTGCTAAAGAGCTTGGTATGGAACCAGCCGCAGTGAGGATGCAACTCTCCCGCGCCCGAAAAACACTTAGAAATGCACTGAAAGATGACAGATAAAGAGAAATACAAAGCCCTGATGCAGCGCTATTGGGAGGCAGAGACCACTCCGGAAGAGGAGCGGGAACTGGCCATGTATGCTGCCGCGACGGATGATCCTGACTTCGAGGAAATCCGCGGCGTGTTTGGATATCTGTCCATCGGCAGGGAAGAGAAAGCTCGGAAGACCAGGAAAGTTTGGATGTATTCCTTTGCGGCAGTTGCTGCCAGTATTGTTACGGTTGTTGCCATCGGCCTTAACCTTGGGAAGCAGGAAAGTGCTCCCTCTTCCGATGAGTGGGTGCGATATGCCTATGGAGAAGTCTCTTCTGACAGAGTGGTGATTATGGAAACGGTGGATGCGTCCCTGGCCGATTTCTTTGGCGGGGAAACCCCGGCCGAAACAAACCTTATTGAAATGTTCAAGCGATGAAAAAAATAGTTGTTACACTGATGGCTCTCCTGCTGCTGGCGGTTTCAGCATCGGCCCAGCGGGACCTCAGTTGTTATCCGGTGTTCCAGGGGAAGGTGGTCCCCGGCAAACAGATGGTGGTAACGGAGGTCCGCGGTAGCAGCATGGCGGCTTATAAGCTGGATTTTTACCGGGGCGTCAGTTTCCAGGTTGATGAAGCATTGACCCGGCAGGTTGCAGTTTTGGTAGAAGCCGATGCTGAAAAGGCTGACGTCAAGGAGACGGAGAAGGTCGGTGATCTTCTGACCTATGCGCTTGTGCAGCCGGCATCAGGCGGTGAGATGAACCGT
>JAEEGH010003379.1_pt1 | contig 42058 bp, 38 predicted proteins | sample 9134181 | NCBI WGS metagenome assembly JAEEGH01 (sample SAMN16246544, study PRJNA631951) | gut metagenome | biome: gut microbiome; feature: rumen; material: DP-attached | host: Bos | place: Iran: Karaj | collected 2018-10 | reverse complement strand
TATGTGCAGATCATCTCCCACCTCAGGACCGTCAGCCAGAGTAAAGCCCATACGCTGGAAAATCTCAACTATTTCATTTTTAACAATTGACAAGGGGTGGCGTGTACCAAGCGTGACAGGGTAGGGGGTGCGCGTCAAATCGATGTCTGTTTCAGTAGTTTCATTACTTCCCAGTTGGTCACGTAAACCATTAATCTTGTCAAAAGCCAACTGCTTCAATTCGTTTATCTTGATACCTACAGCCTTCTTTTGCTCTGGTGCAACATTGCGAAAATCAGCCATAAGTGCATTTATCTCTCCTTTCTTTGAGAGATATTTCAAACGCAGGGCCTCAATCTTGTCTGCGGTATCAGCTTGAAGCCCATTTATTTCCGAAATGAGTTGGTCTATTTTCTCTAATAACATTTTTTATTTTTGTTTTTTGTTTTCAGACTGCAAAATTACGATTTTTTTTTGAGATAAGCAATTGAAAATGAAAAAAACTATGTTTTTACATGGTTATTTTCATTTTTTCTTGTCATATTGCTTTTGTTTCACGTTTTCTCCGTTCTCTATCTTTAGCATCGACTTAGCTTTGTATTGCAGATATTCTTTGATTTTTATACCTTCGTCTGCAACATAACAGAGCAGCGACATCTTAAGTTTGTATTCATTGTTCAATGTCTGCAAGATGTTGTTCAAACGTTCTTTGACCTGCTTGTTGTTGGTTATTATTTTTGTAATACCTAATTGCTTGCTAATGAATTTCAGTTCTTCCCCGAAATAGGTTGCGCCCTTCTTTAGACGTTCTTGCAGCAGTTCGTTGTCCTTGAAATCATCACCCTTCAATATTAAATTCTCATATTGTGCATGGAATCTGTTGGCAATGACCTCCGGTTGTTTGAGTTTGTCTGACGTTCCTAACCATGAAGCATACAGCTTTGGATAAGAAGAATAAAAGAACTCACGCATTAACTTTATCAAATCATCAATGGGATATCTGATATTGTTCAACATAAACAACTCTTCCGTAATTCGCAGCATATATTGTCGTTCCATCATATCCAAGCGCTGTTCATCTGGCTCTTGGTGACGTGGGTCATCACAAAACTGCTGTACCACGCTGTCGTTTATTATCGCGGTGCGTGGTATGGGGGTGCTCAGCACCATTCCATCAAGGGTTTTGCAACGTGACAATGCCACATATGTCTGTCCGTGGGCAAAACTGTGCTGTACATCAATTATTGCACGCTCAAAGGTCAAACCTTGCGACTTATGGACAGTAATAGCCCATGCTGTTTTTAATGGAAACTGTGAGAATGTTCCTACAACATCTTCCTGTACTTCCTGAGTTTTTTCATTGATAGAGTATTTCATGTTTTCCCACGTTTCATGTCCTACTTCTATCGTTTTGCCATCATCAAGTGTTTTTACAATTATTTTATGTGCCTCGAGCGATGTCACCTTTGCAATCATTCCGTTGTAATATCGCTTTTCCTGTGACGAGTCATTTTTAACAAACATCACCTGCGCACCTTCTTTAAGACAGAGCATCTTGTCTGTTGGATATGACATCTCAGGAAAATCACCTTCAATCGTTGCTTCGTAATTGTAAGCCTGTGTTGTCAATGCAGCGAGTTTTACTTGATTGATGTTATCTGCCTGATAGTTATGTGTTGTCAGTCGTATATATCCTTCGTCATCACTTGGTGAAAATTCAGGTACAAATCTTTCGTTTAACTTACTGAGGACAGTATCGTCAGCAGTGTTGTTGCGGACAGCATTGAGCAATCCTATAAACACCGGATCACTCTGTCTGTAAACATGTTTCAGTTCGATAGTTACGAAATCTGTATTCTGCAACACCTTGCTTGAAAAGAAATAAGGTGTAGAATAATATGGGGCAAGCAAATTCCACTCTTCTTCCCTTGCCACGGGTGCAAGTTGCTGCATGTCACCTATCATCAACATCTGAACGCCACCAAATGGTCGTCGGGAATTACGATACTGCCTTAATATTGCGTCTATGGCATCAAGCACATCTGCACGCACCATACTTATCTCATCAATAACAATAAGGTCTAACGAGCGTATGAGTTTTATTTTTTGTTTGCGAAACTGAAAGCGTTTGCCTTTTTGTTGTGTTCCTGGTATCTGCGGACCGAAATTCAGCTGAAAAAAAGAATGTATGGTGGTGCCTTGTGCATTGATGGCAGCAATTCCTGTTGGTGCTACCACCACCATGCGTTTGGGCAACTCTGTACGTATGTTACGCAAAAATGTAGTTTTCCCAGTACCTGCCTTTCCTGTAAGGAAAAGGTGAGTATCGGTGTTAGAGATTATTTCCCATGCAGTCTTCAGTTCCGGATTTTCCATGTCGTCTTTCATATATACAGATATTACATGGAATATGAGAAACCGAAACTGAAATATTCCTTGAATTGTATGTAGCTATGGTCGTCAGTTCTGTTCACACTGTCGTCAAAGCGTGGATAAAGGTACAAACAAGTGGAGATGTATTTATTGAACTGCAGTGTCAGTGTATTTTCCCATTCCATCTCGTATTTATGATATGTGGTATATCCATAAAGACGGGTTTTCCACTTGAAATTGTTGAAAGGCGTCCATGTCAAGTCAATGGTGTATTGCGAACCGAAGTCCTCCATGGTGCGGTGGCCTCCATTTATACCAAAACTTGTAGCAAGGTATCTCCTGTCCACATATTTGAATTTGAATGCCATTGGAGCGATGTGTATGGCACCTGTCAGTTTCTTGTTCTTTGTGCTCACGGTATAGTCCATACCCAAAGAGAGGTTCAACGTGAATGGCGACAAGAAGTCTGAATATACATAATCATTGTTGTCTTTCAATCCTTTTGTAAACTGGGTTTGCGCAATCACTTGCATAGTGTAATACCAATTGGCGTGTGCCTGCAAACCAAGTTTTGAAGTATATCTGATAAGGTCGTCAGATGTCTTGAATTTGTTTATAGTGTCGGCTTCCGTCGTTTGGAATCCAAGTCTCATCTCCAATTTGTTGTCCCACTTTACTTTCTGTTTGTTGTTGTAGTTGTACTGTAATGTCACAGTACCCATCATGGAGTAGCTGTTTGAACCACTCTTATACCAGTTTGAGGAAATATAATTCTGCAGGAACTGCAAATAATAGTCTCCGTGGAATGTCCAGAAATTAGGCTTGGTCACAACCATGTCAATAGGTTCAGTTTCAATTTCCGTCGTAGGTTGTGGTTCTTTTTCCTGTACCTGCTTAGCCAGTTCGATGCGTTCTGGACGTTTGGCTATAATCGGCTGGATATTTTCTTTTACATCTCTGCCGGTAAGAATGGTTGAATAATCTACAAGTTCTGGATGACGAAGATATATGTTCATCAGACCATTATCGATGATGTTGCTTCCTTGTCCGTCAATACTGAAGGCCCTTCCTACTACATCAGGATAGAATGCAGTAGGAGAAAACAAACGGAAATACTTGTTGTCTGCCGGATAACCTTGCTCTGCTCTGAGTGAATCATTGGAGCGTTTCAGAGAATCTATCTCAGCCTTGTATATTGCAAGCGAATCACTGTACGCTCTTATGATAGCGCTTGACAAAGACGAGGAATAATGTCGCTGTGCGTATGTATTTGCAGTGAAAAAAGAAAGTAATGTTATGACAATAAAAAGTGCGTATTGTTTCTTTGTATTCATTTTTATACAGATATTTGGGTACAAAGGTACTCCAAATTATTTGAATTATAGAATAATTGACGTGAAAAATACTTTATATTCCCGTTATTTTATTTAAAAAGTGTAATTATTGCCGATATACGCATTTTTTTTTGTAACTTTGCAAACTAAAATTAAAAACATTATATCACAAGTGGATAAAAATACTATCATCGGTTTTGCGCTCATTGCAGCGGTATTGTTCGGTTTTACATGGTTCAACCAACCCTCGAAAGAACAAGTTGAAGCCCAACGCAAACAAGATTCTATAGAAAATGTTGCGAAGCAAAAGGCTGAGCAGCGTATGTTGTCAGAACAACAGAAAAAGAAGGAACAGGCTGAAAAAGCCCTTAATGATTCCACTGCACCATTTTTCAGTGCAAAGCAGGGAAATGCTGAGTCTGTTGTGCTTCAGAATGACAAGGTGGCATTGACATTCTCCACTAAAGGTGCTGTAGTAGAAAGCGCTGTGGTGAAGAACTTTGAAGACAACAATGGTCACAAGGATGTAACTCTGTTTGACAAGAACACCCAGAAGCTCAATTTCACTTTTGCAGCCAAGGAGTCAAACATTGAAACATCAGAGTTGTTTTTTAATGTGAAGGAAAAGACTGCCAACAGCATCACTTTCGTTGCTGGCGACTCTGTCAAATCACTGACTATAACCTATACGCTCGGCAAGGATTACATGCTGCATTGCTCCATGGCAATGAAGGGAATGGAAGGTCTGTTTGCACCAAACATGCAGACGGTTGACATCAACTGGAGCGATAGGTGTAAGCAGCAGGAGAAAGGTTTTTCTTTTGAAAACAGATATTCTACACTTACGTATCACTTCACAGATGGTGGCACAGACTATCTGAATGAAACAAGCGAGAAGATAGACGAAACTGTTGAGGAGCCCATCAACTGGATTGCTTTCAAAAACCAGTTCTTCTCTGCAGTAATGATTGCCAAGGATGGTTATGGCACAGATGCGTTGCTGACTTCAAAGCCTGAAAAGAAAGGTTCTGGTTACCTGAAATATTATGAAGCCAAACTGAAGACTGCTTTTGATCCCAAGGGTGTCAAACCTACAGAGTTTGAGTTCTATTATGGTCCGAATGATTTCCGTCTTTTGCAGAGTGTTGAGGAGCAATCAACATTTGGTAAGGATTTGGAACTGGAACGCCTCGTATATTTGGGATGGCCTCTGTTCCGTTATATCAACAGGTGGTTTACGCTGTATGTTTTCGACTTCCTCCGCAGCATGGCGATACCAATGGGTATCATACTCATACTTATTACACTACTTCTCAAGGCCATCACATATCCGATGGTGAAGAAGAGCTATATGTCAAGTGCCAAGATGCGTGTACTCAAGCCAAAACTTGATGAAGCAACCAAGCAGTACAACAAGCCTGAGGATGCCATGCAGAAACAGCAGGCAATGATGCAACTCTATTCTGAATATGGTGTCAGTCCATTGTCGGGCTGCCTGCCAATGTTCATACAGATGCCTATCTGGATTGCGATGTTCAACTTTGTTCCTAACGCCATTCAGTTGCGCCGCGAGTCTTTCCTGTGGATTGACGACCTATCCACCTATGACCCAATAATAGAATGGAGCAAAGACCTTTGGCTTATTGGTGATCATCTGTCATTGACATGTATCTTGTTCTGTGGTGCCAACCTTTTATATTCATGGTTTACTATGCAGCAGCAGAAAGACCAGATGGTGGGACAACAGGCTGATCAGATGAAGATGATGCGTTGGATGATGATGCTCATGCCATTGATGTTCTTCTTTATGTTCAATGACTATTCTGCTGGTCTTAACTTCTATTATTTCATTTCTCTCTTCTTCTCTGCCGCTATCATGTGGCTTTTGCGCAAAACCACCAACGATGCCAAACTGCTTGCCATCCTCGAGGCTAAGCGCGAAGAGAACAAGAAGAATCCAAACAAGAAAATGAGTGGTTTGGCTGCCCGTCTGCAAGCTATGCAGAAACAGCAGGAGGAACTTCAGAAGAAGCGTGAGGAACTGGCACAGAAAAACGCCAGACTACGTGGAAAATAAATTATGACATATACACAGTAAACGCTGCCAGCGATTGGGATCATGCAATCCAACCGCTGGCAGCGTTCTTTTTCAAATGGAGTCCTAAGCAACTTTCAACAAACTGTACCTGCAGAACTTATCTTCTTGCACTGATGAAACGATGTTTCCCAAACTGATCATCATGTATCATGACGTTGTCAAAACCGTATGAACATATCATTTCCTTCAGTGCATCAGCATATATAGGATTAATTTCAAAATATAACATACCGAGTGGTGACAAAGCTGTAGCTGCATACTGTGTGATGGAACGATAGAACAACAGAGGATCGTCATCGGGAACGAAAAGGGCGAGGTGTGGTTCATGGCACAACACATGTGGTTCCATGTCTGCCGCTTCTTTGTCACAGATGTAAGGAGGGTTTGACACTATGATGTCAAAGTCATTGTCCCCGTCATGTCTTGCCTTAAGAATATCTTTTTTCTCAAATACCACATGAGTCTTTATGTTGTCCGCATTCCCAGATGCTATACGCAGGGCATCTTCACTAACATCCCATGCTGACACAGTGGAGTGGGGGAGTTCTGATGCCAATGTTATGGCTATGCATCCTGAGCCGGTGCCGACGTCAAGGATGCGTGGTGCTGCAACAGTGTAGCCGTTAATAATCAGTTCGCAGAGTTCTTCTGTCTCAGGACGCGGGATTAAGACTCCCTTCTCCACATGGAAATCCCTTCCGCAGAATACCGTCTTGCCTGTGACGTACTGCACCGGTTCTCCCTGTTCAAGGCGCTGCATATATTGCTCCAGACGCTTGACGTCCCCGCATGACATATGCTCAAGTGCACCTGTGCAGATATCTGTCATGGTCATTCCGAAACAATCATAAAGCAGGAGAAGCACTATGCTGCGCGCCTCCTGCTCATCGTATTGTTTCAGCCTTGCGGCAAGTTCCCTTATCGTCATTTCAACTCAAGCGTTACAATGGAATTTTTAGGCATCTTCACCTGCATCTGTCCATTCTTTATCTTTACCTCCTTGAATGTTTCATTCTTCACCTTGTCTGGCTGGTCAAAGGTGTTTAGGTCTTCTATCTTCGATGTAGCCAGTATGGTGCCTACGGCTTTCGTAGCCTTGATGCCTTCAAGGTTCACTGTGACGGTCTGCTCCTTGTCAACGCTTACGTTGGTGAGCGATACATGGTACACACCATTCTTGTCTTTCGATGCTGTGGCAGACACGAGTGGCAGCTTGCCGTCAAAATGGCGGTTGGCTCCCTTGATGTCCATAGTCTCACACTCCACGTCGGTGGGTATGTATGCTGCATCCTGATGCACCTGATACTGCTTGAACACAAAGTATGTCGGCGTGAGCACCATCTTCTCGTCCTTGGTGAGAATCATTGACTGGAGTACGTTGACAATCTGTGCTATGTTACACATCTTCAGACGGCGTGTATATTTATGGAAGATGTCGAGCGACGTACTTGCCACCACTGCATCGCGCATGGAATTCTGCTGGAACAGATGGCCCTTGATGGTGCCAGGCTCCTCGTCCCACCATGTACCCCATTCGTCGAGTAGCAGTGCCACGCGGTTCTTCGGGTCTTTCTCATCCATAATGGCAATGTGCTTCTTCAGCACATCCTCTATCTCGCGGCACTTGCCGATAGTCCAGTAATACTGGTCTTTCGTGAAGTCTGTCGCAGAACCTTTGCTGCCCGTCCACCCCGGTACGGTGTAGTAATGCAATGACAAACCAGCCATGTTGCCACCGGCATTATCCATCAGCACCTTTGTCCAGTTATAGTCATAGTCTGATGCACCAGAAGCAATCTTAAACAGGTTGTGACCGTCATAGTTGCGGCAATATGTTGAATAGCGGCGGAAGAGGTCGCTGTAGTATTCCGGGCGCATAGAACCACCGCAGCCCCATGATTCGTTGCCTACGCCGAGGTATTTCAGGTTCCATGACTTCTCGCGACCGTTCTGACGGCGCAGGTTTGCCATTGGCGAGTCACCGTCTGATGTAATGTATTCCACCCACTTGGCAAGTTCTTCTACCGTACCGCTGCCTACGTTGCCACTCAGATATGGCTCTGCACCGATCAGTTCGCAGAGGTTGAAAAACTCATGTGTACCAAATGAGTTGTCCTCCACGGTGCCGCCCCAGTTGTTGTTCACCATCTTTGGGCGTTTCTCCTTCGGACCAATGCCGTCCATCCAATGGTACTCATCGGCAAAGCAGCCACCAGGCCAGCGCAGTACAGGCACTTTCAGTTCCTTCAATGCGTTGAGCACGTCAGTGCGATAACCGTCCTGATTTGGAATCTTTGAGTCTTTGCCTACCCAAAGACCTCCATATATGCAGGTGCCTAGATGCTCTGCAAACTGTCCGTAAATCTCTTTTGGGATAACGTCACCTGGCTTATCGCCGTGGATTGTCACTGTCTGTGCTGACGCTGACGCAGCAACGCCAACGATGCCGATTAGTAATAAATGCTTTAATTTCATGTTTAGTTAAGTTAATATTATATTTTTTTATTAGTTAATAATCGTTGTGAATACTCTCTGCCATGAGCCTGTATATCTGCCGGGGTCGCTCATCATGCAGCATTTCTATCTGTCGTCGCATCTCCCCGGTGTCATTCCGGACCATCGGACCTGTCTGTGCTTCGCGCGGTGACATATCCGTAACCTTTCGTGCCGTTTCCTGTATCAATGGAAGAAGGATATTGAAATCGATGCCAGCCTCTTCAAGCACACGCTCACCGAGACGATAGCAGTGGTTGGCGAGATTGCTTGCCAATACTGCAGCAAGGTGAATTTTCTTGCGCTGCTCACTGTCAGCTTCCTGCACATTGTCTGACAGACTCTCCGCCAATCTTCGCAGCAATGTCATTGCTCGTTCATCTGATGCCTCAAGAAAGCACGGTATCTCCTTGAAGTTCACCATCCTTGTTTTTGAGAAGGACTGCATGGGATATAACACGCCGTAATGCCGCACTGCACCGTGGAACACATCCATCGGCACACTCCCGGCAGTGTGCATGCATATCGCATCGCCTATCACGTGCCCCAGCGTCTGCGCTACAGTCCTCACCGCATCATCCTTTACAGAAACAATGTAGGCATCAGCATCGCTACATACAGTGTTCACGTCGGCAGTATATCCGCATCCAATCTTCTCCGCCAGTTCCCTTGCGTGTTCCTCCGTGCGACTATATACCTGCACGATGTCATGCCCCGCACGTTTCAGCGCGAGTGACATTTGTGTGGCAAGATTGCCCGAACCGATGAAAACCAGTCTGCTCATTTTATTTATAATAAACAGTAAACCGTAAACCCTAAACAGTAAACCGTAAACTAAACATCATGCGTTGCATGAAACAGTCCCTTGAACTGCAGACACTCGTCTATTACCACTTCATTGTGGCAGAATGGTATTATACACTTTGCCATACCGCCAGTGGCTATCACATGTATGTCGCCTTTCAGAGTAGGACGTATGCGGTCTATTATGCCGTCCACCATAGCAGCATTGCCGTAAAGCACACCACTCTGCATACACTCCAGCGTGTTGCGCCCTATCATGTTCTCTGGCTGTTCTATATTCACCATCGGCAGTTGCGAAGCCTTCTTGCTCAGAGCCTTCAGCGATGTCTTTACTCCTGGGATTATCATGCCGCCAATGAATGTGTTGTCGTCATTGACCACACCAATGGTGGTTGCCGTACCCATGTCTATTATTATCGCCGGCACACCGTGACACACAGCCGCACCTACTGCATCGGCAAGGCGGTCCTTACCCAGTGCCGCAGGCAGTTCTATGTCCAACTTGATTTTCTGCAGTGCATCATCAAGATTAAAGAAATGCGGCACTATCCCCGTGATATCCTTGATAGCCTGAGCAATATAGTCATTTATCTCTGGCACCACGGAAGATATGGTTATAGTGTCAATGTCCCTTGTCTCTATCTCGTATTTTCTTATGCCTGCTTTCAGTTCATAACGGAAGAAACTGACGGTTTCGTCCTTCAGCGTCTTAAATCTCCACACATTCGTTATCTCGCCATTGTTGTCTGTCATGGCAATGGCAATGGTGGAGTTACCTATGTCGATAAGTATATGCATAATCCAATATCATTTCCGCCGTTTCTTCCTTTGAGCACAGCGGCAGTTCCTTCACTTCTTCCTGCGTTATCAGCGTCACCTGGTTGGTGTCAACGGCAAAGCCGGTCTTGTTCTCGCTCACGGAATTGGCGCAGATGATGTCTGCGTTCTTCTTCGTCAGTTTCTTGCGCGAGTTCTCCATCAGGTTCTCCGTCTCCATTGAAAATCCTATCAACATCTGACCGTCACACTTGTGCTCACCAAGATATTTCAGTATGTCCTGCGTGCGCTTGAGTGGTATAGACATGTCTTCGTCCTTTTTCTTCACCTTCTGGTCATGGTATTCTGCCGGTGTATAGTCAGCCACGGCGCTGCACATTATTATGATGTCTGCCTCGGCACTGCGACTGGTCACGGCCTCATACATATCCTGTGCGCTCTTTACCGATACCACGTCAATGCCGCTGAAGGCCTTTATGCTCACCGGACCGCTTACGAGTGTCACGTCCGCCCCTTTCACAGCAGCCATCTTCGCCAGTGCGTAGCCCATCTTGCCTGATGAGTGGTTGGTGATATAGCGCACGGGGTCTATGGCCTCCTGCGTAGGACCTGCACTTATCAGCACGCGCTTGCCTGAGAGTGTTTTCTCCCTTGCCGCCTGCAGCAGTATGTGTTCCATCAGCACCTCCGGCTCAGGCATCTTGCCGCTGCCAGTGTCGCCACATGCCAGTCTGCCCACCACAGGAGTTATCACATGGCAGCTATATTTCTGCAGCTTACTGATATTGTCCTGCACTATGGGATTCTCCCACATTCCGGTGTTCATGGCAGGTGCTATCAGTATCTTGGCTTTCGTGGCACATAGTGTTGTGGTCAGCATGTCATCACAGATGCCGCCGGCCATCTTGCCTATCACATTGGCCGTGCATGGCGCAACGAGTATGAGGTCGGCTTTCTTGGCAAGCGACACATGCTTTACCTCGAAGTCGAAGTTGCGGTCGAAGGTATCGACGATGCATTTGTTGCCTGTCAGAGTCTCGAAAGTCATGGGAGCGATAAAGTTCGTGGCATTGCGCGTCATGATGACGTGCACCTCCGCATGCTGCTTCACAAGCATTGACGCCAGCATTGCCGTCTTGTATGCGGCTATGCTGCCGGTCACTCCGAGCACTATGGTCTTTCCTGTAAGCATAATCTTCTTCTCTTAAAATGAACAATATATGATGAAGGATTCCATGCTATAGTGAATCTCATTCTTCATTCTATATTCTTCATTCTTCATTTTCAATCCCCAAAGAGTTGGCCGTGTTTTTCGTAGTGTGCCTTACGCACAATCTTGTTGTCGTCATCTACGAATACTACGGTCGTCTTATGGCTTGCAGCTTCCTCGGGCGTCATCTCGGCATACGACATGATGATTACCTTGTCGCCCACGCTGACACATTTCGCCGCTGCACCGTTCAGGCATATCACGCCCGAACCTTCCTCGCCTGCTATGGCGTAGGTCTCCAGTCGGTTTCCATTGTTCACGTCGGCTATCTGCACCTTTTCGTATTCCATGATGCCAGCCTCGCGCAGCAGTGCCGTGTCAATGGTCACACTGCCCACATAGTCGAGTTCCGCCTGTGTCACCACAGCGCGGTGAATCTTTGATTTAAGTAGTGTTATGTTCATTACTTTTCTTTGTTGAATGTCATATAGAGTGTTTCCCTAACGACTAATAAAATGCAAAGTTAGCAATAATTATTGTTATGGCAAAATTTCTCAGCGATTTTCTTACTTTTTCCCTGAAATGTAGTGTTCCACAACTGTTTCCTTGTTATATGTCATGGTATATCCTCTCCGTTTTACCTTTTCTTCCTGACGTACTATCCTGAAGTCTCGTGTTGCCGTATATGGCTCCACCTTTATGCGCTTTCCCTTGTGGTAAAACACCACGCTGGCCGTCTGCAGGAAGGGGAAGCCTAAAAGCGACTCCCTGCCGGTCTCCACATCCACCTCGTGGAATATTAGTCCCGCCACCGTGAGTTCTTCCAGCCTCAGTGCCGTCACCGACTCTTCTGTGAGTCCGAACATCCCTCCCATGTCTGATAACTTCGTGCCCTGCACCTGGTGCGCGAACCTTTCGCGGTGCTTGCCGTTCATTATCGTCTCTAAGTCTGCTGAGTTCATGCTAAACAGGTGGTCGCAACCGGTGTCTATCACTACGTCCTTTATCTTAATGCCCGGACTCACCTTTGTCTTTATCGCCAGGCGCTTGTCGAACTGTCTGGTGCGGTATTTCTTGCCTTCCTCCTTGTCAAACAGATGCTTGTCTCTTGTGAATATCACCTGCCTGCCCTGCACGTCAATCTTCATGTTCATGCCGTTGCGCTCCAGTATATACTGCATTCCCACGATACCGTCGCCGCGCAGCATCATGACGCTGTCCACAGCGGCGACATACAGTGGCACCGTGTCGTCACCGTCATACTTGCATACTTTCAGGCATCCCATCATCTTCTCTGCCGCCTCCGTCCTGCCTGTGCTGCTCTCTATCGAGTCACCGTCAGCAGTCACCTGCACTGTGGAGTCCACAGCATGACGGAACACCACGTTTGCCCCACATCCTGTGTCGAGTAAGAAGCGCATGGGCTTGCCGTTCAGCGTCACGGGGATGGTGATATAGTTGCCTGTGGTCTCTATCCTCACCGTGTCAGCATCCTGCTGTGCATGGAGCATCATGGCATTGAGGCTCAGCAGCAGTGCCGTCAGCAACTGAATGTATGATTTCCTTTTACTTTTTCTCATCATCGTCCTGAATATACAGTTCCGGGTCTGGACGGTCACCTTCCACAAACTCTGGTTCGTATTCATCTCCAGGGACTTGGTCATCGAAGTTAGTCACCTCATAACCTTCTATTTCGCCCATTTCGTGTGCTCTTGCCTCTTTCTCATCGTCATCCTCACCATTGTCTTTATGCTCACTCGTATTGCTCTTGTCATGCTGCGTGTGGGTGAGTTTTTTGGGGGTGGCTGTATTTTTGTCTGCAACAGAGTCTGTGGTTGGTGTCACCGTTAGGTTGTCGTCCTGCACCTCCGTAGTGGCATTGTCCTTGCTATTCTCGTTCTGTATGAAACAATATACGCCAACGCACATATAGACAATCCACATGCCAAATAATATGTATTTTATTAGTTTCTTCTTGTTCATGCCTTAGATAACCGTCCAGTCATCGGCAAAGTTAATTAATTCTTCCGAATTAGACAAATGTTTTTTGTTTTTTAGTGTGCAAAATCGTATTTAACTGCCGTTGCGATAGATGATACTCATCATGAAGGCAGACAATACCAACAACACCGTCGGACAAAAAGTAAGGTAAAGAGTCAATCATAACATTTCTTTGCCTTATTTTGTATTTCCCGTTTTTTTTTGTAATTTTGCATTCAATTAGAAAAAAAAAATACAAACATACATTAATAATTTAAACAAATTTATTTTCATAGAAATGAAAAAGTATTTATCTATTGCTTTTGCTGCTTTGGTTTGTGGCATGGCTGTTACGTCGTGTAATGTTGCCGACGACGGTTTTTTTATAACACAAACAAATTACAGACTGTTGACTTTTGAAGATGACGACTGGACGGGTGGTACCAATTATCTAGGAGGAAGCTCATGGTCCTCGCTGATTGATGATTCACAGTACGGTGGTTCTATTCTTTACCCGGGCGAAGAAGGTACGATTTACCAGTGGAATGATGATAAAAATACATACCTGGCTCATATGTTGCCTAACGGATATGGTGACAATGCATATTGGGGCGGTGGCCATGCCGTGTCTAATTATACAGGGGTGGCTGAGAGCGAAGCAACTTATGAGTTGCAGCTGGCCATTCCTCTTGCCACAGGACACAACGGTTCGCGTAATTTCTGTGTGCATAATGGATATAAGAGCTATGAGGGAGCAATAGTGCCGGCTCTGTATTTCAGTGATAAGAAAGCTCGTATCATAGACCACATGTACGTTACTAATACCAGCTACACGTTGAATGAAATGAGGAAATCGGGAACTCCATTCAAGAACGGTGAGGATTGGTTGAAGATTGTCGCAACCGGATATAATGCAAACAATTTGCCCACTGGTACTGTAGAGTTCTATCTGGCTAAGGATGGAAAATTCGTAACAGACTGGACAAAGTTCTCTCTTTCCACATTGGGAGCTGTGGTAAAGGTAGAATTCTATGTAGATGGTTCATGCACCAATGAATTTGGATTGGTAACTCCTGCCTATTTCGCTTATGATGATGTGCAGGTTATCGAGGATCTATAAGAAATAGATATTCCTAGTGTAAGAAATAAGCAAAACTTACGTCATAATAAAATATTTTATGTAACTTTGTACCCGTAAAAGGAATATGGTTGGGAAGAATAAAGAATAAGGACTATTTGGGGAATACAGCAAAAGTAACAACCTTAATCCTTCAACCAAAAGACACTTGTTGTCTGCATTGTATGATAATATAGTAGCTACCTAATTAAATTCAGAATTATGAAAAGACTTACTTTAGCAATTATGTTTGTGTTCTGCACGCTGGCTATGTCGGCACAGGACGGTATTAAAGTGAAATTCCAGGGCACCAGTCCTGACATCATGGATTTCGCATGGTCGTGGGTTACGATGATGGATGGCAATCCCGAGGATACTCCAGATGAGTCTATGACCGCACTGCGTAAATCACTGGAGTGTTATCGCACGGGCACCGCCCAGCCCGCTGGCTATACTATCACTGTAGACAAGAATGCCGGCTACATCCTAGTGGAGCAGACCGATGAGGACGGCGAATATACACACCGTTGGGAGATGTGCTACTGGAACATGGCCGACAAGAAGCACAAACTGTTTGCGCTGTGCACGGAACTGTGGCAGGAGGGCATGCGCTTGAACCCAGGACAGTATGATGGTCTGATGTTCTTCCGCTACAACAATGCTACAAAGCGGATGGAGTACGTTGACATGGGTATTGAGGTGGAATACTTCAACACCTCGTATGGACTGCCACGCGTGGGCAAGGACATCACAGTGACTAAGTGGAACGATTCTGGAAAGAAAACGACGAAGACGCTGAAGTGGACCGGTAACGGGTTCAGCAGGCGTTAATTTAATCTGATGATTCAAACGTAACTATTCAGCGAATGCCATATTAATGAAATTTTATTCTCTGCGAGGAACCATTAATGCCCATAAATGTCATATAATTTACCATAAATTTATGAAAGAATTCATGCTATTAATGATAATTAATGGTACGCCGTAGGCTAAAAGTATATTCACAGAATCGTTACATTTAAACAAATATAATGACCCAACGGGCAATCCTCGTTGGGTCATTATATTTGTTTGTATTCGCAAAATCTTCCTGTCTTATTCCAATTCGACAGTAATCTTCTCCATACGAACCTGACCGTCCTTAGGATATAGGAGTACTTTTTTAGTAGAGCCGTTCCAAGTTACTATCAGAGCCGACTTGTCAGCCATAGCATTTGCACAGCCCTCCAGGCCCGACATGTCGAAGCAATAGGACGTAGTTCCTGCGTTAGGTGCGCAGTTGATGACAATCTTCTTGATTTTCCTTCCATCAGTCGTAGCGATGCTGAGCACGGAGTTCTTGTAAATACGTATGTGGTTCGAATTCGGGGCTACCAAGGACGAAGAACATTGATATTTATAGTAGCCTATATCCAGGCTATTCGTCGTGGTGCTGTAGCCGGAACCATAGGTGCCGTCAGTCGCAGTCTTCCATGTCTGGGTGTCGGAATTCGTATTGAAAGAAACTACAGAGGAACCGCCATTATTTGCACGCATGAGCGAAACGAGATATGCTCCGCCTGATACCGTTTCGGGAGTATTATTTCTATAGTTCATCCATTTTCCACAAACAATGACCTCGTCGCCAACCTTAATATCGGTCTGACCTGACTCATATTTCTTGTTTTCATAGTAGAGTATGCGGAAGCAGTACAACTCATTATTCTGAGTACCGTCTTCGGAAATGCAGAATGAAGCATTGCCATAGCTTCCGCTCTCAGAGTACGTTCCTTTGTTGACAATGCTGGAGATTTTACCTTTCACATATATGTGACACAGAACAGTGCCAGCATTGAATAAATCAGTTTTTTCATATCGTTATTCTTTTATATTATTGTGCATAGATTGTTTAAATTAATAAATCAACTGCAAAGATATAAACTTTTTTGAATATCGTGCAAAATACAGAGAGAAATCGTTTTGCCATATACAATTTTTATCATAAAATGCCCTCTGAATACACAATACAAGAAGTATAGCACCAAAAGTGTTATAATACAAATTCGTTGATTATAAACTATATACACAATACATTTGTGATAATACCAACACTTGCCTGGCTTGCGTTTTTATTCATTCTTGATTATACCCGCAATTATATTCTTCATGCCACTGACGATGTATGCATTTCATCTTTGTCACGCTGCAACTGAACGTGGATTTTCCTGTATGCAATCTTATGTACGCGGATGCACAGGTAAATGGCGGCAACAAAGCCTATACCACCTATCACCCAGTCCAGCCCCGTCGACATTAGGAACATGTCATATAGCCCGTGTGCCAGTATCGGAGCACCTAATGTAAGGAAGGCGCTACGCATCGAATGGTCAACGAAATGATGCACAGAATAATAGTATCCCATCAGCACGGCAAAGGCATAGTGGCCAGGCACAGACATGAACGCACGCAGGAATGCAACCGTCTGCCAATCGTCACCCTCATCCAGTAGGTACATGATATTCTCAAGACCTGCAAAACCCAGTCCGACGCTCACGGCATATACAATCCCGTCAAAATGCTCGTCGAAATACTTATTCTTGCGCAACACCAGCCAAAGGGCTATCAACTTAAAGACTTCCTCCGGTACGGCTGCCACAAAGAAAGCATCTATCACGACATCAGCAAAACTACTTACCCCTGCCTCTTCGTCAAGAAACAGCGCTGTTACAAACTCCTCCACCATTGCCACGGGGAGGCATATCAGTATGCCAAGCGTAACCGCCTTCAATAGTTTAGACAGCGGCTCTTTCTTAGTATCTTTCCATATTATATACCACCACAGCAATACAGCCGGGAGTATTCCTGCAAGAATCACGACCATTGTTGTTATTAATTGCCTGTACCCAGGAATAAGTTTACTATAGCATTTGCATCAGCCATGCTGATATCTCCGTCATTGTTAACGTCGCCAGCCTCCTTGTTGAAGCCGCTGATGCTGTTCTTGTCCGTAGCGAGGAAGTAGTTCACTACCATGTTGGCGTCGGCCATGGTCACAGAGCCGTCATTGTTTACGTCGCCAGCAACTGTGCGTATTTTGTCGCCCAGCACTTCAATCATCTTCTCTGCATATCTGATGCCGAAGCTACGATATTCTGCTGATGTAAAGTGTACATTCTGTCCGTCGCCCAGCGCCTGATTGAATCCTTCGGACGATACGACATAGAAGTTACTGTTCTGTTTAGGCAGTTTGGCGATGTTATTATTGGCAGTACGGCCCACACCTGTTCTTAATGCCTCTCCGGCCAACAACGGAATATCGTTACCAAGATTGAGGTCGTTGATGATGTCGTTGTACACTTTCTTCACCTTGCTCGGCCATTCGCCATCGTCCTTGTCGCTTTCGCCTTGGTGCATTATGATACCCTTGATGACGCCTTCTTTCTGTGCCAGTTTAGCCATCTCGATAAGTCTCCCATAAGGATTGCCACCATAGGCATCAACGCGCTGAATCAGCCAGCTCGCACTTCTCATAGTATTAATGTAGTCAGCGTAGGTGTCTTTATCAAAAAGGCTGATGCTTGCACCTGCCACAGATACGTTGATGATTCCGATGGTGATGGACTCTCCCAATTCCTTGGAAAGTTCTCTGCCGAAGTATTCGGCAACGCCAAGTTTGCCATATCGGTGGGAAAGAGGCGGTACGGCGGTGTACCATTTGCCTGTATTCCTAATCTCATCAGCAACATCAGAGGCCGTCGAACTCCACAAGACCTTTACGTTGGAGGGTACGTTTCGGTCTTCTTCTTCAATAGGTCCTTGCCCTTCCATGTTGCTTTGCCCGAAGGCGAGATAGATGTGGAAATTAGGGTTCTGTCCGAATACGTTGGTGCTGAGTGCAGAAAGCAATAGAGTCATACCCAGTGGCAGCAATCTGCCGAAAATGTTGAAATGAGCCATAGCTGTATGTTCTTTTGTTTGGTTAATTTGTCTGGATTTTATGAGTAGTTGTGATGCAAAACTGTCATGCTCACAGTGATTCCCTTGTGCCACTTTTCTGTTACAAAGTTAATAAAAATATATTAAATAGCAAAACAATGATGTTTTTTTGTGGCAATGTATAGCAAGGAAACACCTTGTACCCTCGCGATATGTACCTGTTTTTTGATACTCTTAGCTCATTTCCTGCTTCTGATTACATAAAATATTATAAAAATAGTCTATTTTTTCTCTATATAGTATTTGGTTACAAATTAAATTTGTAATTTTGCATTTAGTTCGGGGAGAAATCCGGACTAATTAATGCATCGCTATTATTTCGCGTTAAGCCAAGAGCGTCGGAAACTCAATTGGAATAAAAAAGCACGAAAATAATATGTGAAGGTGGCGTTCTCTCAAGGGAAGGCCCCGCACGTCTGTTAATATAGCAATGCTCACGCAACTTAGCGTGATGCATTCTTAGAACAGACCCGGGGCTCCATCCGACGCCGCCTCGTGCTTAACGCGCTAAGGATTGTATCACGCTCTTTTTGTGCGTTGGCGATTGATAGTCAGATGCGCTACTTTTAACTATCAATCGCTAAACAATGGCAAACAATAGTAATTTAGGTGCGGCGAAGGCAGCAAAGAATGATGAGTTTTATACTCAGTATGCGGACATCCAAAAGGAGATAAATGCATATTTGGAGTATAACCCTGATGTGTTCCGTGGAAAGACAGTGCTCTTGCCATGTGACGATCCCGAATGGAGCAACTTCACGAAGTTCTTTGCGCAGAATTTTGAGCGACTTGGATTGAAGCGACTCATCAGTACTTCTTATGCAGTAGAAAGCAAGAAATACAAAAACTACCAACCTACACTCTTCGAGAAAGAAAGCCCTATGTTTGATATAGACAAGACACGTATCAAGGGCAAGATATTTGAATTGACCCACGACACAAATAATAATGGGCGCATAGACATTGATGATTTGGAGTGGCATTATCTTAATGGTGATGGTGATTTTCGTAGTAAGGAAGTATGCCAACTACGTAATGAAGCGGATATCATTGTTACGAATCCGCCATTCTCGTTGTTTAGAGAGTTTATTGCCTGGATATTTCTTGCAAACAAACATTTCTTGGTTATTGGAAACAAAAATGCAATGACTTACAAGGAGGTGTTTCCTTTGATTAAAGAGAACAGGTTATGGATTGGGCCTACTATATTAAGTGGAGATAGAGAATTTATGGTCCCCAAAGACTATATAACTCATTCTCCTTCACTGAGAATTGACGAAAATGGTAATAAATATATCCGAGTTCCAGGTGTTCATTGGTTTACGAACCTTGAGCATGGACGCCGCCATGAGCCACTTAGACTAATGTCGATGAAAGATAATATGCGTTATGGAAAGCATAAAGATATATGTGAAAACGGATATCAAAAATATGTAAACTTTGATGGCATTGACATTCCATACTCTGATGCAATACCAGATGACTATTATGGAGCAATGGGGGTACCTCTTACGTTCCTCGATAGGTACTGCCCTGAGCAATTTGAAATCATCGGTTTGGGAATCGGGGATCTTGCAAAGGAATTGGGAATAAGCAAAAATCATAGAGGTCGAACTGATTTAGAAATTATTGATCCAAAATCAGGAAAAGCTAAAGTTCCCTATTCACGAATATTAATCCGCAAAAGACAATAAGAGATATGACACCTACACTCATTACTGACTGGACCATAGGCGATATTTGTAAAGGGTTCCAGTACAACGAATACGAAGGGAAGGGACTATATGGCCTTTCTGGTAAGTTGACTATTCAGCCTGAATTTCAGCGTCATTACCTCTATGCAGAGAACGGCGGAAAGAAAGAGGTGGATGTTATTCAGTCTGTGCGCAACGGCTATCCGCTCGGACTTATATATTTCTCAAAGATAGGTGAGGATAAGTACGAAGTGCTTGATGGACAACAGCGCATCACCTCATTGGGACGTTTCATAACGGAGAAGTTTGCTTGGATAGATGCTGACGGCAGACCTTGGTACTTCACTTCTTTGAATCCCGACGAACAAGAGAGGTTTCTGAATACGAAACTGCTTATCTATGTTTGCGAAGGTACAGAAAAGGAAATAAAAGATTGGTTCCGCACAATCAATATTGTGGGTATTCCTCTTAACATTCAAGAAACGCTGAATGCAGTCTATTCAGGAAGTTTTGTCACCAAAGCAAAAGAAGAGTTCAGCAATTCAAACAATACAAACATCAATAAGTGGAGTAAGTTCATTCCCGGCACAGCCAAACGTCAGGACTTCTTACATACGGCTCTTGCATGGATTTCAAAAGATGCAGGCGACAACAAACGCATTGAGGACTATATGTCAGCCCATCGTAATGACAATAACATTAACGAGTTGAAAGCCTACTTCACTTCTGTAATCGATTGGATTACTTCTGTATTTGACTTTAATCCAGAGAAAGAGATGTGTGGTTTGAAATGGGGAGAATTGTACGAGCGTTTTCACAATACTCCATACAATCCAGTTGAAGTGGCACAGAAGGTTCGTGAACTGTATGAGAGTTTCTATGTGAAAGACAAAAAGGGTATTTACGAATACATTCTCGATGGCTGTCAGAATACTAAACTACTGAATGTCCGGGTATTCGATGACCCCACAAAGAAAGCCGTGTATGCCCAGCAGACGGCTGATGCAAGAGAAAGGGGTGAGTCTAACTGCCCGCTTTGTGCCATTGGTCATGATGCCAATCACACTAAGATTTGGGACTTAAAGGACATGGACGCCGACCATGTAACGGCGTGGAGCAAAGGCGGCGCAACGGACATCAGTAATTGCCAGATGCTTTGCAAGACGCATAACAGGGCAAAAGGAAACAGATAGAACCAATAAAATTATTTTTCAGGCGTTTTTTGAAGGTTTTTCAAAAAATAATTGTAACTTTGTACCAAATAAAAATGAGACAATACCTCGACATACTGGAAAAAGTCTTGGGCAACGTTGAAATAAAAGATGATGTTTTCAAGATGAGATTCACCACTTCTGCAGATGTGGTGATGAAAGCCAGTGGACTGCGCCTTGAAGCTATTCGCGTGATAGCCCGTGAGCAAGGCGTAGAGATTGAGGACACGGCGTGCAGATGTATAGGTGAAAGCCTGCTCGCTGCTTTTGCGGATGCTCACATCCGAAAGATAAGGGCGTACTTCAACAATGCCCGCAGACACATTTCCGACCTCGCTGGCGACGAGTTGACAACGTTTATTGATTTTTGTAATACCTTTAACAAACGCCATTCTTCAGATATAACTGTTCTGTCATGGAAAGACATTGATGCGGATGCTATACGTGAGCAGTTCATAGAGAGAGTTCATCAACTGACACCTTCGTCCAACATTCTTGACTTGTTTGCTGGATGTGGAGGCCTTAGAGAGGGCATAAATTCTTTTTTAAGTTTTAATCATAATGGTAATCTCGACTTTGGCGAATATCTACATCGCAGTGATGTAATTGAAAGGATACTCAACAGCCATTTGTTCTATGAGAGACCAGCTAAGAGTCATAATATCTGTATAGATATTAGATCTGTTGTTAGGCGGGTTACCTTGTCAGCGAGATATCACATATTTACATCGGAAGATGAAAACCATCAGCAAGACGCGATTAATAAAATTATTATTAATCGAGCCCTTGTGATGGCTGCATAATAAAGCATTTCATCAATGGGGCTCATAACAAGAGCTGTTATGACACCTAAAAAAAGAATATTACACATAATAAAATATGGTCACTTGCTTACAGCGGGCAAGATAGAACGACCAGTGCTGGAACAACATAATTACGGAGGACTGGATTATGGGAGGTAGAGGCAGTTTTGACAAAACCACCATGTCTATTCCCGTAGAGAACAGGAAATATAGAACACTCGACGTGGTGGATGGTATCAAAATTATTGAAGATTTTGAGACTAAGAATGGCAAGACACCAGTTATGTCTAACACTGCAGACACGGTTTATGCTATTTGGAGTCAGTCTGCCTGGCGAATAAAGCATATATTCTATTACAAGAATCATGTGTTGTATTACGCAATAGACATGGAAGGAAATAACTCTCATGCTCACAATGTTTATGTGAATACAAAAACTGGTGAGATAGGCAGAAAAACTCATAGTAAAGAAAACTATCTTAAACTGAGTACAAAAGAGTGGTATATTGTAAACAAATTAGAAAAATGGACAAAGAAGAAAAAATAGTAATAGATAACTGGATGGAATACTGTCCAGTTATCACTACCAGTGACATGGGCTGGAGCGAAGAATGTATCCGTGATGCAATGTCAGAGGATCCAAAAGAGATATTCAATTATTTCGTACGGAATTTCTTTTCTATCATCTTCTATTATGTGGACGACGGAAACTTCTATGAACTGTTTATGGAATCTGAGCCGCATAAGTTTTGGCGTATTCCCAAACTTAAGGAATGGGACGGGAAATACATTGGCAGACAGATTAAATGGGAGAATCATCAGGAAGGTGATGTGCTATATGAATTTGATGATGATACAGACCTGTGGAATACTCTTAAAATAGGAGGAAAATCTATAGGCGAGGTATTAGAACGCTCTTTCATAGCAGAAATAGACTAAGATATGAGCAATTATCAACCATCATTATTTTCTGAGAGGGAGTGGGTGGATATGATTCCACCTACTTTCTCAAAAAAGAAAAATCAGGCAGAGTGGGAACTTCGCAAGAATAGGCTTGGTGTAGTGCGAGCAGACTTGTCAAAAGGACTTCAGACAACAGATGAAGGATGTCCTATCTTAAAACCATACTTCGGAATACCTGACAGCCCTTTGATTGATTTCAAAGAGTCTTTGACGTCTAAAGTATATGACTACTGGATTCATTTCTTTATAGATGACGTGCTCTTTGAACAGATATGGAGTCCGAGGTACACAGAACGTGACATTGAAATACTCACGAGGTTCAAGGGAATGTTTACTCCAGATTTTACATTGAATCCATGGCTTACACCATGGCAAGAGCAATTCAATATATTTAGAAATAGAGCCATTGGTCAGATAGCGCAACGGAAAGGCTGTAATGTAATTCCTACCGTTGGATGGTCTTTCCGTAGAAGTTTTGATTATTGTTTCTGTGGATTGTCTGAAGGTGGTACAGTTGCAATCAGTACAAATGGCGTAATTAAGGAATTCGTGTCATCACGTCTGTTTCGTGAAGGCGTTTTTGAGTTAGAAAGACATTTGCGGCCCGAAGTGATAGTCATATACGGTACCAAGATAGATTTGGCAACTAAAGCTCAACAAATATGGTATCCTAATACACATATTACCAACTTAAGGAAACTTGGTCAAGTATTTTAACCTGTTTGATATAAGGAATCAGAGCTACGAACAATTTTTAAATGAAACTTTAAGGTAAATATGGCATACGATTATATTAAAGAAGATCTGGCTGGGTACCCGTTTAACTCGAAATATCCGCCAAACTATGACAGAAACGGAGGTCTGTATCATGGATACCGCAATAATTCAGAAGAAACTTTCTACTACGACTTTGCTGTTCAGAGATATGATTTACGTTTCAGTTACAATGGTGTAGAGTATTATTTCCTTTCTGAAGAGGATTATGTAGCGCAATGTGACAAGACGTTTTCCACGGAAATCCGCCGTTTTAAAGATGGTAATGATGTTCTTGAGAAATTTGAGATTGACGGAAAAAAACTGATAGAGCTAATCTCAATGATTGAGGATTGCGAACCTATTTGATTTTGACAATCTGATAGATTTCTGCGTATTTACTTATCAAAGTGTCAAAATGAGAAGTGCCGCCAGAAAACTCAAAATAGAGTTTCTGACGGCACTTTTTAGGTATTTATGAGGCAAAAAACACCTCTTGAAGTGTCAAAGCATAGCTTCTACGATGTAATATGATAGCTTTTACACTGTGAAAGCTATGCTTTTATAACATAAAACGAATGCTTTTACACCGTAATTTGATAGCTTTTACACCGTAATATGATAGCTATTAGAAAACGCAGGAAATTACCTATAAAACCAAAATGCTAAATATCAGTAACTTGCAAAATATTTGATTTTTGGGGCTATATGGAAACAATCATCCATTTGTTTTCAAATATCGCAAGGAAATCGAGGTTGCGAAAATCAAAGTGTTAGCAAAAGCCTGCTTTTCGTTACTTTGTGACAGTCTGGCGTATAACTTTACGTGCTTCGTCAGTACAGCCTACTTTTATCCTAAATTTCGCAGCACTTTAATTTAGGTATATCTGTAGTAGCTTTGTGGTAGCTTATGGTCTTCTCAAAAAAATATCGCAAGTGTTAACAACTTTTAGGTATTTGGGTACCATTGAGATGACTGATGGTTGTGAAAAATACCAAATAAATGTTATTGTCGGATTGTGGGAAAAGTAGTAATTTTGCACTCGGAAACTTGCTTGGCAATCATGAGCCTGCTTTGCAGACCCTCATTGTTTCCTTCGTGCGCCCCCGTGCACTCGGAAACTTGCATAGGCAAACATGACGTTTTATTTATAGGTAAAAAGTAGATTAGTTATAATGATTAGGATTAGCAAAAAGATTGTCTTGGCAGCATGGCTTGCCGGCTGTGCTTTGTCGGTTTTGGCACAGGGTGGCAATATCGATGGTATCAACACCTATTATATAAAGAGCCCACGCTTTGCACGTCCGTTGGTGGAATGCTGGATAAGGGAGTATGCCAAAGTGCGCCCTGAGGTAAAACTGTGCATACAGAAGGGCAACGACAGGCGGCATAGCGATATGCAGGTGGTGATTCGCCGTGATGGAACAGAACGCCGCAGCGTGATGTACTTCGGCGAGTATGCCGTGTTACCAGTTACCACACAGGGGTCTGACGCAGCCCGACTGCTCAGGGGGAAGACACTCAGCGCAGCACGTATGCGCACTATATTCTTCGACAAGAGTGCCGATGCATACGATAATGCCGAGGACATGGAGATTGATGCCAAGTCGCCAATGAAGAAGTTCGTGGTGTATAGTGGCAACGATACAAGTTCGGTGGCAAGTTTGTTTGCAGATTTCTACGGTGAGCAGATGAGCAGCCTGCGTGGCAAACGCATATCGGGCGACGATGCTTTCCTGATAAATGCCATATCGGCTGACCCGTTAGGCGTTACGTTCAATGCGCTGCCTAACATATACGACCTGAAGGCGCGCTGTCTGAAGCAAAACCTCACCCTGCTTCGCATGGATACAAACGATGAGACGAAGGGCATTATGCGCGACGATGCTACGCTCGATGACGTGATGGCAACTCTGGAGAGGTCGCACTCCGGACAGATTCCTACGGCTGGCATAGGCATTGCGTTTGATGCCAGCAACGCCGTAGTCAGGGAGTTCCTGCACTGGGTGATAACATCTGGCGTGAGCCATAACCACCAATTTGGCATACTGACGCTCGACAGTCGGCTGGCGGAACGACAGATTGCAAAGGTAAGGAGCCGCGACACGGCGCAGAAGTAAGGAGGGAAGTTGAAGGTTGAAGGTTGAAGGTTGAAAGTTCTTTGCTAAGGCAAAGCGTCACTGCGTGCCGAGCGGAGAGTTGAAAGTTGAATGATAAATGCTTATCCCGAACTGGGGTATTACAGGATAACAAGATATGAACAAGATTAAGACATTATTTATCAGTATGGGACTTACTGCAGTAGGCTCTGCTGCTCACTCTGCCATGCCTGGAGAAAATAGTAGCATGGTGCCGCAAGATACCGTAATGGAGGGTAAAACCCTGAAAGAGGTGAACGTCACGGCACGCAAGCCTGGACTGATAAAGGCCTCTGGACTCATGAACGGCGATATGATAGGGCAAGGAGAGCTGTTTCGCGCTGCCTGCTGTAATCTTGGCGAGAGCTTCACCGCCAATCCTTCGGTGGATGTGAGCTATGCCGATGCTGCCACTGGTGCACAGCAAATCAAGTTGCTCGGACTGTCGGGCATATACGTGCAGATGCTTACTGAGAACATACCTAACTACCGCGGTGCCTCGATACCATACTCGCTGGGCTACATACCCGGCACATGGATGCAGAGCATACAGGTGTCAAAGGGCTGCTCGTCGGTGAAAAACGGCTATGAGAGCATCACCGGACAAATCAACGTGGAGTTCAAGAAACCACAGGCAACACAGTTTCTGGAGGCTAACGCATACGTCAACACCAAGGGACGCTATGAGGGTAATTTCCAAGGCAACTTGAGTCTGAGCAACAAGTGGAAGACCGCCTTGCTGCTGCACTATGAGGATATGAACTCTGCCCACGATGGCAACGGCGACGGATTCATGGATATGCCTAAGGTGCGTCAGTACAGTGCCATGAACCGATGGTATTACAGAAGCACACACCTGCTGTCGCAGTTTGGCATTAAGGGACTGAAGGAGAGGCGTCGCAGTGGACAATCTACACATAACCACACCATGGCAGATATGAGTGCCATGCCGCTCTACCAGATAGCCATAGACAACGAGCGCTATGAGGCTTTTGCCAAGAATGCGTATCTGTTTAACGATACCTACAACACCAACATAGCCTTGATACTTTCAGGCTCTCTCCACAAGCAGGATGCAAGCTACGGCTCGAAGCTCTTCGACGTTGACGAGAAGAATTTCTATGCTTCACTGATGTATGAGGCTGACTATGGTGAGCATCACAGTCTGTCGGCAGGACTCAGCCTGAACCACGACTACTTCAAGAACCGCTACAGGCTTGAGAATAGTCCGTTCTTCCCCGTGCTCATGCAGCGCGACAAAGAGACCACGCCTGGTGCATACGTGCAGTACACCTACAAACTGGGAGAAAGGCTCACGCTGATGGGCGGACTGCGTGTTGACCACAGCAACATCTTCGGCACCTTCTGGACACCACGTGCGCACGTTAAGTGGTCACCAAGCGACATCGTGACGTTCAGGGCATCAGTGGGCAAGGGATACCGCACCACCCACGTGCTGGCAGAGAACAACTACCTGCTTGCCAGCGGCCGACAGGTGCTGATAGACGACAACCTTGCTCAGGAGGAGGCATGGAACTATGGCATCAGCGCACAGTTCAGCATACCTTTGTTTGAGAAGACGCTGAATTTCAATGCAGAGTACTATTACACTAACTTCCTGCACCAGTTGGTGGTCGATATGGACAGTGACCCTCATGCAGTGCGCTTCACCAACCTCACGGGTGACTCATATTCCCATACGTGGCAGTTTGAACTGACCTACCCTTTCTTCAAGGGTTTCACTGCTACTGCAGCATACCGTCGCACCAACGTTAAGTCAACCTACGGCGGCATCTTGATGGAGAAGCCTCTGACAAGCCGCTACAAGGGATTGCTCACTATGTCATACAAACCTGGACTGGAGAAGTGGCAGTTTGACGTGACGCTGCAGCTCAACGGCGGCGGACGCATGCCAATGTCATACATAACAGATGACGGCACGCAGTCATGGGATGGCTCATTCAAAGCTTACGAGCAGCTCAGTGCGCAAGTAACGCGCCACTTCCGCCACTGCTCCATATACGTGGGTGGTGAGAACATCACGAACTTCAAGCAGAAGAACCCTATAGTGAATGCCAATGCACCATGGACGGGCAATTTCGATTCCACCCTCATCTGGGGACCTATACACGGAGCTGTCTATTACATCGGCGTACGCTTCAACTGGAACAAGATTTGATTGGTTTACTGTTTACCGTTTATGATGACGGCATAATACAAATACTTATAAATTCAACAATTAAAAACAAAAAAAACAATGAAAAAGTTCAACATGATTATGGCTGCCATGATGATTGCAGCCACAGGTTTCGCAAAGGACATTAAGACAGCTGTTTTCAACACTGCACCAGAGATGCACTGCAATAGCTGTGAGAACCGCATCAAGAACGGCCTGAAGTTTGAGAAGGGCGTGAAGGACATCAAGACCGATCTCGAGACAAAGACCGTTACCATCGAGTATGATGCAGACAAGACTAACGTAGAAAATCTCGTTGCAGCTTTCGCAAAGATAGACTATAAAGCTACTGAGGCTGGCAAGGGTGCTGCCGCTGGTGAGAAGAAGATGGGTGGCTGCTGCAAGAAAAAAGCTGCTGAAGGCGCTGCTGCCGGTGAGAAGAAGATGGGTGGCTGCTGCAAGAAAAAGGCTGCTGAAGGCGCTACCACTGCTGCCGGCGAGAAGAAGATGGGTGGATGCTGCAAGAAGAAAGCTGCTGAAGGTGCTGCAACTGCAGCTGCTGGTGACGTGGCAAAGTTCAAGGCTACACAGATGCGTTGCGGTGGATGCGCCAACAAGGTAAAGCGCCTGCTCACTGGCGTTGATGGCGTAAGCAATGTTGAGGTTGACCTGCCTACAAAGGTGGTTACCGTAAGCTATGACAAGGCAAAGACATCTCCTGAGAAGATGGTAGAGGCTTTCAAGACCATCAACTACAACGTAGAGCAGTTGTAATTACCTGAAGAGTCAGAGCAGAAAGACTGAGACATAAACACACAGAGCACCATATTGACTGTCAAGACGTGTGGTAGCGGAAGACAGTACGTATGGTGCTCCTAAATAAAAAGACATGGCAAAGATAAGAATTTTATTCGGGCGGACAAACAGTCTGTCCCGTTTTTTCGTTTCAATTTATATTTTTTTAACGGCTTTTGCAGTCACTGCCAGTGCTCAGGTTATAGAGGGCACCGTGGTTGACAGCTATAACGAACCACTCGTGGGTGTAACCGTAACGGCTGGCAAGAAAGCAAGTTCTGGTGTAGTAACCGATGCTGAAGGTAAGTTCCGTCTTGACGTATCAAAGCAGAAATATCCGCTGCATGTGGAGTTCCGCTATGTAGGTTGCGACCCATACGACCTTGACGTATATGATGACGAGATGACAAATGTGGGCACCATCGTCATGCGCAGCGACCGTTACTCGCTCAACGACGTAGTGGTAGTAGGTTATGGCGAAACGGTGCGTCAGAAGCTCGTAGGCTCGGTGGCAAAGGTAAAGGGTGACGTGATAGCAACACAGACACAGGATGCTCCAATACTTGGTTTGCAAGGTAATGCAGCCGGCGTATTTATTGAGCAAGGTTCTGGTGTGCCTGGCGGTGCCAATTCAAATATCGTAATCAGAGGCTACAATGCTCTGAGCACAAACCGCTATAACAATATGCCTCTCTATGTCATTGACGGAGTGGTGTTAGGACATGATGAACAAAATCCCGTAAGTTACAGGAAAGAAGGAGTGATGGAGTCTCCTGACCCTTTATCACTCATTAATCCTAACGATATTGAGAGTATGGAAATACTTAAGGATGCCGACGCAACTGCCATCTATGGCTCACGTGGTGCGAATGGTGTGATACTTATCACCACAAAGAAAGGAAGAGCAGGTAAGGTTAAGGTAAACTTTTCTGCCGACGCCACAGCTTCATGGATGACAAAACGTCTGGACTTCTGCAGTACAGAAGAATATCTGGACTTACGTCGCAAAGCTTTTGAAACGGATGTAGCAAATGGTGTAAGGAAAGAATCAGACTGGAATGCTGACAATTTCCCCGATATATTCTTGTGGGACCAGAACAAGGATTATGACTGGCAAGGCACCATCATGGGCGGCACTGCATGGGCAAAAAACCTGCAGCTCAATATATCTGGTGGTAATAAGAATACATCATGGCTTGTAAGCGGCGGTTACTACACATCATCTACCATAACAGGCTCTGACGATAAATATACACGTTGGACAGGTGCTGCAAGCATACAGCATCACAGCGACGACAACCGTTTTAATCTTGACGCAAGCGTAAAGATTACAAACCTTATGGAAGAACCTAATGCCACCATTAGCTCTTATGCTCTGATGAATACCGCACCTAACACTCCTACTTATGATGAAAACGGCAACCCTTACTATATACCTGATGACCCAGACTATAGTTCTCCTTTAGCAGGACGTGGCTATCATGGTGAGACTGACATGACCAGCGTATTGAGCAGTGCAACTGCAGGATATAAAATTTGGGATGAACTTGTAGCTAAGGTTAAAGTAGGGTATTCATTCACTGGCAGTAACCAGAACGACAATTATAACAGCTACTACAACAACCCATACAAACCTACTACATACGCTTATAGTTTCTATACTGGCATGATTACAAAGACTGCAAGCGTAGAACCACAACTTACATGGTCACATGACTTCTTTGGTGGAAAAGCCACTTTCCTTTTGGGTGGTATGTATGAAAACACTGCTACAAAAAGTGTTTATATGAAGGTGCAAGACTATGCTGATGATATGTTTATGAAAAATGCAGAGGCTGGTAACAAAGTCGCTCTGCACAGAAACAGGACAACAAATTTCAAGTCAGCATCATGGTTTGGAAGAATTAACTATGATTACCAAAATCGCTACATAGCCAACGTAGTATTGCGCCGTGATGGCTCTTCACGCTTTGGCGAGGGTAATCGCTGGGGTACATTCTACTCTCTCGGCGGCGGATGGCTCTTCACCAATGAGAAGTTTGTCAAAAATAGCAAACTGTCTAAGTGGCTTTCATTTGGTAAATTACGCATGAGTTATGGTAAGACTGGTAACGACAACGTTGGAGAATATGAATATCTCACGACCTATTCTACATCTACCTATCCGTATAATGGCGAGATAGGTCTTGTGCCAAGCAATTATGGCGACAATGATTTACACTGGGAAACAGTACGCAAGTTTGATGTAGGATTGGAATTAGGATTTCTTAAAGACCGACTGCTCTTTAATGCAAACTTCTATTGCAACACATCGTCTGATCTGCTTAAGGCAAAGACTATACCAGGACAAGTAGGATACACGTCTCTCACAACAAATTTAGATGCTGAGATACGTAACACTGGTTGGGAGTTTGAAATCAATGCAAAGATATTGCAAGATCGTAATTGGAAGTGGGAGTCTAATTTTAATATGACATTGCCTAAGAATAAACTCATTAAATACGCAAACTTAGAGCAATCAGCATATTCTTCTACATATAAAATAGGAGAATCAATAAACCTCATACGTGGATATATCTATTTAGGTATAAACCCTGAGACCGGCATTCCACAGTTCAAAGACATCAACGGAGACGGAAAACTGAGTACTGCCGATGACTATGTTGTGTTAGGCGACTATGACCCTGATATGTATGGTGGTTGGAACAATACCATCAAGTATAAGAACTTCACGCTAGACCTTTCGTTCTACTTCCGCGTGAAGCCCATACAGGATGGTTTCTATTCAAGCTTTAGTTATCCAGCTGGTAACCAGCGCAACGTACTTCGTGAGTATGCACAGAATTATTGGACACCAGAAAATAGTAATTCGCAATTCCCTGGCATCACCACTGCTACGTCAGGAGAGCTCTATACCGCAGTTTACACAAACCTAAGACGCTCAGACTATGCTCTTAGTACTGGTTCATATATAAGATTAAGTAACATAAAGCTTACGTATAACTTTCCAAAGACATGGATGAGAAGTCTGAAAATAGATAATGCTTCAGTATACGTGCAGGGCAAAAACCTGTTTATGATTACAGGTTATGACTCTTACAGCCCTGAAACTGGTACTGGATACATACCACCTCTTACTTCTTTCTCTTTTGGATTAAACATCGGATTATAAAGGTGGGGGATGTAGATTCATATCTTAATATTAATTTATAGAACCCACACAAATAGACATTACGCTTTATGAATACATTTAATAAAAATATATTGATTGCAGGAATCATTTCTATCTCTTGTGCACTAAGCAGTTGCAACAGCACTTTGGATACTGATCCACCTACAGATGAGATAAGTGCAGAGCAAGTGTTTACCTCTGCCAACGGTATAAGAATTGCACGCACAGGACTTTATGTATATAATTTCCTTTCCAATAGTGTATATTATCAATACCTGCCACGATACTACAGTATGTTCTCTGATGACATGATTCATCGTCAGACATCATGGGAAGAGGAATACGCTAACGCATATACAGAGTCTTCAAGCTTTGTCGGAACCGTATGGAACAACCTGTATAAGTCTATACGTCAGAGCAATATATTCATTGAGAACGTAGCGCAGACTAACATTATCAGTAAAGAGACATGCGACCAATATCTTGCCGATGCGCTCTTCTTCCGCGCACTGGGATATTTCTATCTTACCAATTCCTTTGGTGATGTGCCTTTGATACTTTCTACCAATGCAGAAGAAACAGGTTCCCTGCCACGCGTTTCACAAAGTCTTATATATGCTCAGATAGAGAGTGACCTACTTGAAGCTGCTGAAAAGCTAAATGATACAGACAATAGTGTCGTTTATATATCAAGTGATGCCTGCTATGCTTTACTCGCTCGCGTCTATACCTACACAGAGCAGTGGGACAAGGCCATTGAGTATGCAAACAAACTTATTCCTACTGCCGACGGAGGTAGTGGTACTAAGTATCAGTTGGAAGAAATTGCTAAAGTCTATAAGTCATCAAGCAAGGAGGCTATATTCTCTGCTAACATAGAAGGATATAGTGGTTCTGGTACTTATGTAGGTTACACTACAGAGGGAGCAAACTTCGTACCCTCTGCCAACACTGTTAATTACCAACTTACCTCCAACCTTGTCAATCTGCTAAAAGCTAATCCCGATGATCAGAGAAATAGCTGGATTGACAACAGGAAAGGAGTGTATTTCCCCTACAAGTATAAAAATCGTGAAACTCCAGCTATGGCCACTGATTACGAATATCAAAACTGGTTTCGCTTGACAGAGGATTATCTTATCCGAGCTGAAGCTTTGGCACATCAGGGAAATTTGGAGAAAGCAGTTGAAGATATCAATAAGATTCGCAATCGTGCCGGACTATCTGATTTGGATGCCACAGTGATGTCACAGGAAGATGTATTGAATGCTGTGCTTGAGGAACGCCAGAAAGAGTTCTTCTGCGAAATGGGCCACCGTTTCTTCGACCTGCGTCGTACAGGCAAGATTGACGAGGTACTCGGTGCTTGCGACTGGAAATCTTGGAAAAGTTATCTTCAATGGTTACCAATACCATTGGCTCAAACTCAGTATAACTCAAATCTTACGCAAAACGACGGTTACAGCAAATAATAAATATAAGGGGTGGAATTATTATTTCACTCCTTATATGATTATTTATATTTCACATATCAACAGTTCAAATATGTCACAAAGAATTATTGCAATAATAATGGCAACGACTTTGAATGCCATACTGATGTTTGCCCAAGACAATGTCGTTCCTGCAGTAAGCGGTCCGGCAAAGGTGGCTGGCAAGGGGAATATAGACCGTTCACCTTATTATGTGCAGATGGATTTCTATAACATGAAATCTGAAGGCAGTCTCACGATACTGCCACGCTTCAAGACCTACCAGCAGACCACGGAATACACCTGTGCTCCTGCCTGCGCACTGATGGTGGAGCAGTATCTCACAGGAAAGGAACTGGCACGCGAGGACGAACTGCGTATTGCCGAGGGCAGTAAGACGCAGTCGTTTCGTGGAGACAATCCCGGCACTGACATGAAGCTGATGGTTGACTACTACACCAACGAGGGATGGGAGGTACACTCCAAATACACCGACGGCAAGATACGGCGGAGACAGTTCCCTGAGTTTATCGTCAACAACCTCAGGGCAGGCATCCCCATCATCATCAATGATATAGACTGGGGCGGACACTACCGCGTGATAATAGGCTACGACACTATGGGTGACGACTACATGGGCAACGATGTCATCATCATGGCAGATCCATACGACACCACCGATCACCTGCAGGATGGCTATAACATAGTGCCTGCCCAGCGTTTCTACTACATGTGGTTCTGTGGCAGTCTCGATGAAAACCACAAACGCATAGAGGGACTGTGGATGACACTAAAAAAGAAGTAGGAAAGATGAGGAATACATTAACGTGAGTTCGATGAAAATACTTTAGCCTAAATTCCGCAGTAGTTTAATTTGACTATTTTTATAAGTTCCTGGGCAACAAAAAGTTGCCCAGGATTTTGTTATATCAGTTTTTTCACTTATCTTTGTGCTACAAAATCAAAGTGTTAGCATAAGCCTGCTTTTCGTTACTTTGTGACAGTCTGGCGTATAGCTTTACGGGCTTCGTCAGTACAGCCTACGACAGGCTCTTGGGCAAGGTAAAGAAGAATCGTCTCATATACGTTTAATTTTTCTTTGTTTTGGCCTTTTTCGTATTTTTATTTCAGTATGAGGCAGCACCATCCGTTGTCAGTCTTGCGGGCCACTTCCTTCATTCCGAGGGAAGAGGCTTTCTCTATCAGCATAGGAGCATCCTCTTCATAGAAACCGCTGAGCACGAGCACTGCGTCGCGTGCCATGACATCGTGGAAGGACTCCATGTCTGCAAGCAGTATGTTGCGGTTTATGTTTGCCAATACGATGTCGAAGATGCCTTCGATGTGCGACAGTATGCCGGAGTTGCCAAGGAGCACCTCCATGCGGTCGCTGACACCGTTGAGTTCAGCGTTGTGCTTGGCATTGTCGGCACTCCATTCGTCGATGTCGTAGCCCACGGCCTCACGCGCCCCGCATTTCAGCGCAGCTATGGACAGTATGCCGGTGCCACATCCGCAGTCGAGCACGCGACGGCCCTCCAGTGGCAGTTCGAGCAGGGTGGATATTATCATGCGCGTAGTCTCGTGGTTGCCGGTGCCAAAGGCATTGCTGGCATGTATGCCTATCCTTACAGGAGCACTGAACTGCTCCGGACCGTCAGTATGGCGGGCATCATAGATAGTGACGATATTAGATACGTTGATAGGCTCGAAGCCCTCTTCCTCCCATGCTGCATTCCAGTCTTGGTCGGGTATCTCCTCCGTATTGTATGTTATGGTGACGCCCTCAACAGGGAACTCCTTTATCTTCTCCTTTACGAGTATCTCGTGATATTCATCCTGCTGTACGTAGCCTATGATTCCGTCGGCAGTGTCCTCAAAACTCTCATAGCCACACTCGCCGCACTCGTCGGCAAGCAGTTCGCGGCATGCCTGCATGAGCTCATCCTCGCCCATGGCCTCGTTGATGAGTGCCGATGCACCTTTGCATGAAATAAGAAAACGTGTCTGTAGGTATTTCATAATGTCTGTTGTGTGTTTAATCCCGTCGGCCATTCTGCTCCGAAGTCTGTTTAGTTCCTGGATATCAGAATTCCCGAGCTTGTTATTTCCTGCCCTCGCGTAAGGTTTGTGGCAAGGGCAAAATGTTAATTTTGATGCAAAGTTATAAAAAAATAGGGAAAAACCTTTCGGTTGTTAGGGTTTTTCCGTAAATTTGCAGAAAAATTAAAGATAATTTTGCATTATCTTAATAAAGTAAAACGAATGTGTCACTTCTAAATGTTACGATTATGAAGAATAAGGTTTTGATAATCTCAATGCTTGCAATGTTGGCAAACGTCAGCGTGTTTGCACAAGACGATGACATGTATTTCACCCCGTCGAAGGACAAGGTGGCAGAGGAGCAGCCAAAGACCTCAAGCTATAGCTATATAGACGAGGATGAAAGCGAAGGCGAATATCGCAGCGGCGCAATGCGCGACGTGGATGAGTACAACCGTCGTGGCAACTATGGCAGCGACTACAGTAAGCAACCGATGTACGATGACTCTGTAACTATCTCACGTCAGGAGTATGAGGACTTCGCATACAGCCGTCAGATGGAGCGCTTTGACGATTACAATGGTCGCTTTACGCTTATTGTGAACGACCCTTGGTACTATGACTTATGGTATTCTCCTTACTACGGCTCATACTATTGGGGCACCAGTTGGTATTATCCTTGGTATTCTTCATATTCATGGTATGATCCATGGTATCGTCCTTCATACTGGGGATGGGGCTATCGTTACCACACAGGTTGGTATGGATACTACGGTCCGTATCGCTATGGATATTTATGGGGCAGGCCATATCATCACGGTCGCTACTACGGCTACACAGGCTACAGACGCGGCGGATACGTGAACGGTCGTCCAGTGAATGGAAGAGGTAGTCGCTATGGCTATGGCTCTGGTTCTGTGTCAACAGGTCGTGGAACGGCTACCCGTCGTGGTAGCGTGCAGCGCAACAATACCGTGCGTCGTGGCAATTCCTTTGGCGGCAACAGTTCTGGCAGCAGCTCTCGTGGCGGATATGTAGGCAACAGCCGTGGCTATAGCGGTGGTTCCTATAACGGCGGCAGCACAACACGCAGCAACAGCTCATACAGCGGCGGTTCATACAGCAGTGGTAGCACACGCAGCAGCGGTGGTGGCGGCTTCAGCGGCGGTGGCTTCAGCGGCGGCGGCTCTCGTGGTGGCGGCGGCGGTGTAAGTCACGGCGGCGGCAGGAGATAATTCTTAATTCATAATGCATAATGCACAATTCATAATTCTCCGCCCAATCTCCCTCCCTCACAGGGTTGCTCTCCCTCGGGAAGCGAGGGAGTCGGAGGGAGTAAAAAGACAATTGAAGACGGGGAGGGTCTCATAACTCATAACTCGAAAAGATATGAAAAAGATATTGACAATAGCATTCGGTTTCGCAGCAATGGCAGCCAATGCACAGGAAACCTACGAGAGCGCACAGCTCTCTACGCAAGACCTTAACGGTACTGCAAAGTACATCGGCATGGGTGGTGCCATGGAAGCACTAGGTGCTGACATCTCGACCATCAACACCAACCCTGCGGGCATCGGTATGTTTCGCAAGTCATGGATAGGAGCATCTGCCGGTGTGACTGGTCAGAACAGTTCCTATGACGGAGCATACGTTGGTGCCGACCTTGGCGATAAGGGCAAGACGAACGTGGACTTCAACCAGCTGGGCTTCGTGTTCTCAAGCAAGCAGGGTAGGGACTCATGGTTCAACTTCGCCTTCAACTACCAGAAGAGCCGTAACTTCAACCAGATATTGCAGGCATCAAACCAGCTCGTTGATGCGTCTGCCAACAAGGTGAACTACATGAAGAACTATTGGTATGAGAACAACTATTCCCTGCAAGACAGGGTGATAGAGACTGTGGTAGGTGACAGACTGAGGTTTGACGAAAATGACAATGAGGTTTACTACAGAAGTGCCAATGCCTATGCAGGAAAGTACGATAACAGAGGTTGGATAAGCAACTTCGACTTCAACATCAGCGGAAACATACACAACAGGGTTTACCTGGGATTCACCCTCGGCATAAAGAACGTGCAATATCGCAGCACAAACATATATGACGAGCAGCTGGACAACTACGATGGCGGTGCCGATGGTTTGTTCGGATTCACCGATGAGCGTCGCATCTCAGGTACGGGCATAGATTTGAAGTTAGGTGCCATATTCCGTCCTATAGAGGAGTCTCCGTTCCGTTTCGGCGTGTATGTAAACAGTCCTACATGGTATGAGCTCAGCTGCAGAGGCGATATGAGTGCGGCAGCAGAATTCAGTACTTCCGACGATGACGGTAACCGGTATGACTATGCCTACAATGGCAACAGCGCAAGGGCAACCTATGATTACGACTATAACATCAGCACACCTTGGAGGTTCGGTGCTTCCGTAGGTCATACATTCGGCAAGATGGCAGCCGTAGGCGTTACATACGAGTATGCTGACTACAGCGGCATCAAGAACCGCATCGTAGAGGGTACATACGTTGACTATGACGGCTTTACGACAAAGCAGACCAGCAAGGACTACCAGATGAATGCAAACAACGACATAGCCCTGCGTGGCGTGAGCCTGCTCAAGATAGGTGCGGAGATAAAGCCTATACCGGAAATGGCAGTACGCTTTGGCTACAACTGGCAGAGTGCAATCTATAAGGATAGCGGATATAAGGATATCACTATCGACAACAACACCGCCTATGGCAGCGTGGGATCTTACTACAGCACATACGACTTCGTGAACTGGAAGGCTACTCACAGACTTACCTTCGGTCTTGGCTTCAATATCGGAAAGAACTGGGGACTTGATCTCGCTTACCAGTATTCTACGCAGAAGGGTGACTATTACCCATTCACTACTACGGAGTCAGAGCCATATTACAATACTACATCTGATGAATATACCACAGACCTGAACTATGGTACGGCTACCACCGTTCACAACAATCGTCACCAGTTTAACATGACACTGGGTTACAGATTCTGATTCTCTGGACTGCATAAGATATCTTACGGGCTGTTCTTGTTTAGCGTATTAAACAAGGACAGCCCGTATCTTTTTGTCATGGCAAGTGGAATGTATGCCGCCTAAAGCCATCAAGAAAAATATGATGACGATGCGATATCAAAAGGGGAAAGTGAATTTTATGACAATAAATGCTGTGTTTCTCAGATATTTTGCTTATCTTTGCAGATAATTAAACTGGCAGACATTGCCTACCTAAAGCAATATGAACAATATGGTGAACACTCTGAAGACTCCCCCGACGATACTTGGCATTAAGATGCCAAGACATTTCCTGATGCTGTATATCGTAATCTTTTCAGCCTGCACGTCGGTTGCACAGCAGAATATTCCCAAGGGTGCCGAGATTCTCATGCAGGTATATCCTGATTTTGTAAAGGGGTACAATGATGGCTACCTGCTTATGACTGACGGTACTAAGATGCTGTATGATGACGGACGCAAGAAAACATTCTTGCAGAAACTTGATGACGGTGACCCCGAAGATATGTTTGCCTTCAAATACGACCGTCATTCATGGACTCCGGAGTATCTGCAGGATGCCGGTCGCAGCCGCTGCGAACCTTTCTTCAAGAAGATGTATGGTGCTACCGAGGCGCAGGTAAAGCAAAGGCTTGTCAGCGTGTCATGGTTTGGCGAGAAGGTACTGTTCACTCCTGTCAACGGTGCTGCCGACAGTCTTCGTGCCGTAGCCTCCGAACTTGCCAAGCATCCCGAGTTACGTACATACTTGAAATCATCCGGCTCTTTCTATTGGCGCAAGGTAAGGGGCGCCAACCGCCAGAGTGCCCATTCATACGGCATGACGATAGACATTGGTGTTGCCAAGAGCGACTACTGGCTGTGGAAGAACCCTGGTAAGGGCGAGACGGCGCGCATTACATACGCCAACCGCATCCCACACGAGATTGTATTGATATTCGAGAAGCATGGTTTCATCTGGGGCGGACGATGGTATCACTATGACACCATGCACTTCGAGTTCCGACCAGAGATTCTTGCTGCTAACCCTTGGTGAATGAAGGGCATAAAGCCTTCATAAAGTTTTCTCACATTCACATCTCACATTCACATCTCACATTCACCTTTCACGTTCTCCGCAATTCGTTTCAGTCCTTCCTCAAGTCTTTTGCGCTGTGTGGCAAGGTTGATGCGTATGAAGTGGTGTCCCTCGGTACCGTGGTCATACATCGTGCCGGAGTTTACATATACGTTGGCCTCTTTAAGCATCTTGCTACATAGGGCGTCGGCGTCAGTGTCAACCTTTACCCACATGAGGTAGGTGCCTTCAAGCGTCGTTACCTTCCATTGCGGCAGGTGCTGCTCTATGAATGCTTTTGCAAAGTCGTAGTTGGAATATATATAATGCGTCAAGGCATCGAGCCATTCTGCACCTTCAGCGCTGTATGCCGCCTCAAGGGCTATCACGCCGAAGGGGTTTACGTCGCACACCTCGTTGATGTTTATTGCGCGGTTAACCCTGCGCCTTGTGCTGTCATCCTTTATAATGATGTTCGCTATCTGCAGTCCGGCAATGTTAAACGCCTTGCTTGGCGATACGCATACGGCACATGGTGCATCGCTTACTGCCATGAACGGATGATACTTCGGTGTGTCTTCTTTTATGTATGATGCCAGGTAGCCGTCACGCGTGGCGTTGGCATTCACGAACTCACAGTGTATCTCATCGGCAATGACGAAGACACCGTGTCGCTGGCATATCTCGCCCATCTTGCGCAGTTCGTCGGCAGACCATACGCGACCGGCGGGGTTATGTGGATTACACAGCAGGAACGCCTTCACTTTCGGGTCGGCACACTTCGCCTCGAATTCATCATAGTCGATGAAGTAATAATGGTTTGTAGCATAGTCGTTCTTTCCATCGCCCTGCGTCGATGTGGCGTGATGTAGCGGAGCCTCTTCTATGGTGCATCCGTTGTTACGTATGGATGAATAGAAGCAATTATATACTGGCGTCTGCACCAGCACCTTGTCGCCTGGTTCCGTTACGGCCTTTATTATTGCCGATATGGCAGGCACCACCCCGCTGGTGTATATAAACCATTCTTTCTTGATGCCCTGCCATCCATGCCTGTCTGCAAACCAGTTTATGGTAGCCTGATAGAAAGAGTCGGGCACCATGGTATAGCCGAAACAGCCATGTTCCATGCGGCGACGCAGAGCCTCAGTGATGCATGGAGCCGTCTCGAAGTCCATGTCAGCCACCCACAAGGCAATGGTGTCGTCGTTGGGCATCTCGTCATACTTGTAGCAGTTAGTGCCCCGCCTGTTTATTATTTTGTCAAAATCAAACTTCATTTTTAATGCTCAATTATTGCGTGCCGAGTTATGAGTTATGAGACCCACCCCGGCTTCAATTGTCTTTTTACTCCCTCCGACTCCCTCGTTTCCCGAGGGAGAGCAACCCTGTGAGGGAGGGAGATTGGGCTGAGAGTTATGCATTATGCATTATGAATTATGCATTCTGAATAACCTTCGCATCTGCTGGTTGCTTCTGGTTTTCGTCCCATATCATTTCGCCCACCTTACCCTCTACGGTTATCGTGCCGCTTGTAGGGTTCTTTATGCTCGTCACGTTGCCCTTGATGTTGCCGTTTACGGTAGAGTATTCAAACATCAGGTCGGCATCCTCGCCGAAGGTACAGTCCTCAAGTGTCAGACCGTCAACATAGCACAGCAGCTGCTCGCCGGTAAGGTGGCAGCGCACCAGTCGCATGTTCTTGGCATACCATCCCAGGTACTCTCCGTTCACCTCACAGTCAACGAGCGTCACGTTCTCAGCCTCCCAGAAAGCATCCTTTGAGTTTATCACCGCATTGTGAATCTCAACGTTCTTTGAATATTGGAAGGCATAGTTGCCGTCCTGCCTGTAGTTCTCTATCTTTACGTTGTTGGTGTGCATGAAGAGGTAGTCGCAGTTCTTGATGCTCACGTTTTTCAGCGTCACGTCGTCGCAGTCCCACAGCATCTCCTCACCGTTGGTGAAGTCGGTGTCTTCCACGTATATGCCCTTCATGCGGCGGAACATCTTAGGTGCATCGACCTTGCATCCCGTCATGCGGCAGTCGCCGGCATACCACAGACTTGAACGTGCGCTCTCGGCAAAGTAGCAGTTGTGCACGTTGAAGCCATACACCTCCCAGAATACGTACTTGCCCTCGAAGCGGCAGTCCACCGCCTCGATGTTGCTGCCCTCCTTAATTGACGACTCACCGAGGTGTATCGTCACGCGTTCCAGTCTCAGATTGTGTTGTGCATACAGAGGGCGTTCGCCGCCGTATTCTTTGTCTTGTATTGTAGTCATAATCACTTGTTTCGTCGTTATCCTTGAGTAATCTATGCAAAATTACAATAATTTTTTCAAATAGCCAAAAAAATACGATAGTATTTTGTTTTTGTCAGGTGTAGGATTGGGGGCTTGGGATGCGTACTTCTTTAAAAGTGGTAATAATTTTGGTCGTTTGAAAAAAAAATCGTAACTTTGCACTCCGTAAAACATTATAGGTGGGTTCTAATAATTCCCACTGTCAGATTTTTGAATTTGTTTCGAGGGCAAAATGTTAACTGATAAGTGAGCATAGCGGGCTATGTGACCGCAGAAGTTAACAGTTTGCAC